>JABLTK010034824.1_pt1 | contig 53981 bp, 62 predicted proteins | sample 7160131 | NCBI WGS metagenome assembly JABLTK01 (sample SAMN14651221, study PRJNA627086) | human gut metagenome | isolation source: feces | host: Homo sapiens | reverse complement strand
TTTTAAGAAGTCGAGCACCGACAGTAGTCCACATATTAGAGGAAGCGCCATTGAAAAACCAATACCACAAGCCAGCCTTGGAAGCGTTGTCCCAACCACCGCCGACAAGAGCGATACGTTTCTCATTAGCACACCAGTAATAATCTGTAGTGTATGTGCTACTACTTCCTCCAACATCAGTAGCTAACGCTACAAGAGGGTGTTTTGGATCATAACCTAAGCCTGTAACATAACTACCACTTGTAGAGTTATTTACATAACCTAGTTTTTGATAATCTCCAGTAAATACATCAGAAGCATAAGTATTAGGGTTGTAATTTATATAAGCTTGATAATTATTTATATTGATACCGTCAACAAATTGCCATACGTTACCGAATATATCTTCAACACCACGATAAATTACAGAACTTGTATCGTTTCCAGCTGCGCTACCAGACTTCATACCTAGTTTATCGCAGCCACCACTTTTAATAGCTCCTGTGTTATTAGCATTAGTAAACCCAGCTCCTAATTTTGACTGTGCGTTATAGTCTGCATATTCTACTAAATATAACATTTGTAATATAAAGTAGTGCCAGTCTAATTGTTGCCAACCAGAGCCTAAGTTTTTAGCATATTGCCTAAAATTAGCTATCGTAGTATTTACAAGTGGAGAGTAACCACTTCTACTAAATACTCCAGAACTAGATCCAGACATTGTATAACGTCCTATCATAAATTTATCACTCTTAACAAAGCCGTCTAAATTGTCCTTTGATATTAAGACATATTCGTAGCCGTCAGAGACATATCTTTTATAATAAAATTCTGGAATAATAGTTAATACTTGTCCATTACTACCAGTAAAGGAGAAATTAGCGTCTCCATAGTAAGCAACTATCTTTTTTGAAGTATTATTATAATTACAAGTAATTATATCACTCCATGGGTAAATACTGTCGAAGTTATTAACGACCGCAGTAGTTCCCACTTGAGCATTAGCTACTAAACCTACAGAGTCCTTAATTCTTTCCCAAGCAGAAGAAGACGATTTTATATTTCTTCTTACACCATATACTTTACTAATATTTACTGATTTTTTATTACCGACATTTATCATACCTATCATATTAAGACGCCTCCTCTAAATCATAATTAGATAATTCATAAGTTATAGTTATAGAAATATCTTCAATAGGTTTAACACTTGTTATAATTTTATAACCACCATTATATGAACTAATATAAGCGTCATTTAGCTTTATTTGATTATCTAAGTCTAAATGTCCAGTAACTAAGGTATCGGTCGTGATACCAGCTTTAATTATATCATATTCATACCTATTTGTGGAACTATTTAACAACCAATTACCTGGTGTAAGTGTTTTAACCTCGCTTTTTAAGCTATTACCAACTATCTCCATTATCTGGTTAGTTAGATGTCCTGCAGCGTCAGAGTCTAGTTGATTTTTTATTTGATTAAACCAAGTTGTAAAAGAAGCTTCTGTTGCAGTTATATACTCATTATATTTAGTATATAATTGATCGTATATTTCCTCTGTGTTTAATGTTTCTACAGTAGAAGCAACCACGCCACATACAGACTCCTCAAATCTTGTGTCTGTAATATTAGACTGTGTTATAGATGTTACACTAGCACCTACATATATCTCAGCTAATTTAATATCATAAATAGTTGAGGATCTAACTAAAGCTGGAGCCGAAGGGTTATCAGAGAAAGCCCCTTTGATTATTTGAGCTGATATTAACCTATTAGTTAAATCTAATCGAACAACAACATTATCAATTCTTTTTAATGTTCCGTCGGCCGTTTCTATTGTTTTAATTAGATCCCCAGTATTAGTATAACGGTAGCCTTCAATATTGGCGTCTCCTTCTTGTATTGTGATAGTCATATCATTATTTGCTATGACTTTTAACTCATTGTTGAAAATACCATTTGTAAAGTATTTTTTTAAGTGGCGAGCGAAGTCTTCTGCGTAGTAGACTCTGTCGTCGTTTATGTCGTTAAAAAAACTAAACTTTTCCATAATGTCATTCCTTTCTTTTAATCTTTATTTTCGAACGTTTCTGCAATAGGTGTACCATAGACTGGTGTTACGTTGTGTTTTCCTTTTTCGATAACTTCTTCAACTTCTGTAATTCTTTGTTTTTGTGCTATTTTCCAAGTTTCTTTTTTGATATTAACAATATCTCCTAAGTCCCAGTATTTTCTATAATGTGTAGCGTGTACAGTAGCCTCGAAGTTCTCGGTAGGAACTGTTATTTTTTCTTGTCCTAAATTATCTAATATAGCGTTATATTCAGTAGTAGATAAATCTTTATTACTTTGACTTTTTGCGTCTACAAAAGCCTCTCTAATATCAAAGTCGTGTGTATCTGTTGTAACCTTCGTTACAGTTCTTAATATTCTAGCTGAGTCTTCGCCAGTTCCACCAACTAAAACATCAGTAATCATATTTTTACGACTATATGTATATTCTGCTGCGTCTAAGTTTGATTTATCTTCGCTAAATTCATATCTAGTATTAACTTTCTGTTCTTCTGTTCGGTCTTTACCGACATAATTAACATATTTATACTTTCTATTTTTTAAATCTAAGACAATTTTAGCTCCAATATTTGAAGCTCTTGATAGTTTTTCGTGATAATCATACACATTTTTATATGTACATTGAAAATCTACTTTATCGCTAGTAATATCACTGTCTGTAATTTCTAATAAAGAAAAAGCTCTCATTGTAGTTAAGAGCTTTCTAAATGCGCCTATATAGTTACCACTATAATTTATACGTGTCTTTATTATTCTTCTTTTTAATAACGATAAACCAAAACTACCATATACAGTTATAGTAACTTTGTCTCCGTCGTCCTTAAACTTCCAAGACTCTATAATTCCGAACTCGTCATTTTCTGTTAAATCACTTCTAACTATGATATTATCATAATTTAAAAGTTTAAAATTGTTTTTAGTAAGGTTTAAACTAAGTTCGAACTCGCCAGCTTCAAAATATTTACGACGCCAGCGTAGAGAACTATAACTATCTATAACACCAAGCGGCTTTAAATCACGATCATATACATTTAATGATATAGCTTCCATAATTACACCGCCTCATATTCTGGTAAAAACTCTATTGTAGTCTCTAAATTGTCCTCTCCAGAGTCTGCACCACTTCTAAATGTATTAGTTCCGCTAGGTACTTGTAAATACTTACTACCATACATTATTAGATAGTTTATGTTTTCTTCCTCGCCAGTAACGGCGTTTTTATAAATAACGTTCTTATTATCTATGTGAGTAGTGATTATTATTTGATCGCCAGCAGACATAGTTTTTTCTATCTGTATAATATCACGTGTAGTAACATTAAATAGATATGGGTTTTTAACAGTATCATTAGCTTTAAATTTGATAGTCATACCGTAATCAATTTCGGTAGTATTTTCTGTTGTTCCCATAGATGTAGTATTTTTAGTACCAAACTTGATACCTTTATTTTTTGGTATAACAAGTTTAAATTTAAAAGCTGGTGTCCAGGTAGCCATAGATAAGATAGTAGCAGCCAAAGCGGAAAATCTAGGGTTAGGACATACTAAAGATATAGAAAAGTCTCTTGTAAAACCTTTCTTTTCTGGAATAGATACTTTTTCAACAAGACAAGTTATTTTTCTCTCAATATCTCCTTCATAATAGTAAAGAGTACCTTCACTATTAAGAGGAAACATATCATATAATAATAATCTATTTTCTTGTATATTATCTGTTATAGTACCTTTAATAGTTAAATCTCTTTGACCTATACTTGTACCGTTCCAAGTAGTACCAACGCCATACGCAGAACTTACACTATTAACAGTACCGACTGTTTCGTGAAAGCCGTCGCAGATACTAAGAAGAAAAGGCGGTTTATATGTAAAAGTAATCATATCTCCTTTATGGTTTTTATATATTAAAGTTCTTTCCATTTAATCACGCCCTTCCATGTCTTAGATTATATTCTTGTAAAGCTTTACGAGTTTGTCTAGCAGTTTCTGCTGGAGATAGTGGCTCTGTTGAGTTTATAGTTAAGTTAAAGTTATTAGTTTCATTATTATTAACGATAGAGTTCTTATTTTCTCTATAATCTTTAGCTTCGTCAGCAGTTAATACTTGTTCTCCTTTATGTAGTAGTGCTGGCATATCGTCATAAGGCACATATTCCATACCTACACGAAGCTTTTTAATTAAAGGTATATTAAGACCTTTACCACCAACACCAGGCACCCAGTCTGGAATTTTTAATTTATTAAGACCTTTAATAAATGCGTTCATACCGTCAATTATGAAGTTAATAGGTAATTTAAAGATATTACCAATACCACTAATTATATTACTAAATATATTTTTAACATTTTGCCAAGCAGCTTTCCAATTACCAGTAAATACATTTTTAATAAAGTCTATAATATTCATAAATATATTTTTAGCAACTTGTATTTGTGATGTTATATAACTAATAGCAGTACCAAAGACACTACCAATAATATTAGCTACATAAGTAAACTGTGCTGATAACATTGGAATAATACTTTGTATAATTACATTTAATATACTTACTAAAGGCGGAAGTATTAAGTTAAGTAATTCTGTTAAAGGTTGTAATATTAACATCAATAAATCAATAAAAGGTTGTAATAATTGAAGTATAGGAGATAGTAAAGGCAATAGTGGTTGAATTAAGTTAAGTAATAAAGGCAGGATCATTTGAACTATTTGTAATATAGGTGGTAATAACATATTTATAAGTTCTATAAAGACTGGAAGTAAAGCCTCCACTATTTGCATAATAGGAGGTAGTAAAGTGCTTAATAAACTAATAAATATAGGTAAAATTGTCTCTATCAGAGTGGCGAGCATTGGTAAAGCAGTCTCTATAATAGTCTGTACCGACGGAATAATTGCATTAAATAGTTGAGTAATGACTGGCGTTAACTGATTTATCAAGCCTTCTATTAAAGGCATATTATTCATAATTAAATTCATAATAGATACAATTAAAGGCATTAAAGCATTACCTAAAGGAAGTAGTAGCATTTGTACATTACGTTTTAACCCTTCAAACATACTTCCTATATCGTCGTATTTTACTTCTTTAATCTGGTTCATAGAGTCTACTGTACCGTCGTACATTTCTCTAATTGATCCTAATTGAGTTACAACTTCTGGTCCTAAATCTTCCCACATAGTACCAAATAAATCAACACCAACAATAGACTGTTGTACTGGATCGTCCATTGCTTTAATCGCGTCTATAGTTTGATAAAAAGCCTCTTTAGCAGTATCTCCGCCAGCAGCAAACTTTTTAGCCATTGTATCAGCATTTAAGCCAAGTTTCGTAAAACCTTCTACAGTTGTTTTAGAGCCGTCTATTGCTCTTATGGAGAACTCTTTAACGGCGTCGCCGATTTTGTCTAAGTTCCAAGCTCCAGCGTCTGCACCACTTTGAAATATATTAAACATATCTTCCGCAGATAAACCTAATTTACCAAACTGTACAGAATATTCGTTAATATTGTCGACTAACTCTCCAGAGAAATCAAGACCAGCTTGTGCACCCTGGGCCATTAAGTTATACGCTTCGTCTGCTGATATTCCAAATTGTGTCATTAAAGCTTTTGTTGCTCTTATAGACTCATTTACTTCAACACCGAAAGCGTCTCGTAACGCGAGAGCATTTTCTGTAACCGCTTTTATTTGCGAAGGATCAAACTCGTATAATTCTTGAGAAGCTAAAGCCATTGAGTTGGCTATATCTTCGAAGCTCTCTCCATAATTATTTTTGTATATATCTTCTAAGGCTTTCTGCCACTCGCCAGACTCATTTTTTGCAATACCAGTTTGTACAATAAATGAGTTCATAGCTTGATCTACATCTTTTGATGTATTTATAGCTAAACCACCGATAGCAGTAGCAGCGGTAGTCAAAGTACCACCTAAAGCAAGAGCACCTTTACCAACTTTAGAAAAAACTCCGCCTAATTTAGAGGCGAAGCTTTCTCCTTTTTTGGTAGTGCCGTCTATAGCTTTATTAGCTTTCTCATTATCTATAAAAATAGATCCATATAAACTAAATATATTAGCCAAGTTTAACACCTCCCAAACCGTAATCTTTCATAATGTCTTCTGCGCTTCGCATTTTCTTTTTTGGCTTTTGTTCTAGTTGTGGAACAAAAGTTTTTTCGTGCGATAATTTCTTAACAATTTCGTTAATTAGTTTAGGTAATTCAGTTTCTTTTTTAATACCATTATCTAAACACTCGCCCAATAAAAAAGACGGCTTGTCCTCAAACCAGTCAATACCGCCATAATGCTTATATAATATTCGTAAGACCTCCGCAGTGCCGATACTTACGCTATAGATAAAAAACTCGCAACACCTGGTAATTTACTTATTTCCTTAAATAATGCGATTATATCTTCATTTTCTGCTTTTTCTAAAGCAAGTTTTAAATCTTCTTCATATTTTTTATTTTTTTCTGTTTTAATATCTTCTGTATCTTCATCAGTAAATACTGGTTTAGAAGGGTAATAACCTCTATAATTAGCTACAAAAGTATAAACTTCTTTTTCACATTTATAAATTCTAGTAATAATCAAAGTTATAAGAGCAGCTCCTAATTTTTCTCGATCTTCTTTTTCGTCTCCAGTATTAAAATCTAAATTTTGTAATTCTTCTTTAATGTCCATTTTGTCTATAATTTCACTTAATAATAATAAATATTTTGTTTTCATTTCTTTTTTTCCTTTCTTTTTTATTCTCCCTTTTGTTATCGCTCAAATAGAAAACAAAAAGGAGAATAATATTTTAATTTTATTCTCCAACTGTTATAGGGCAAGTTTCACTATCTTTAATTTGATATAGTCTTGAACTATCGTCTATAGTATAGTGAGGTATAATTTCAAGATTATGTTCATTTTCTGCTTTAGGAGCAGCCTTATAAGTAAATGCTCCTTCGTGTAAGCCATAATTAAATGTAAGGATCTTATAAGTCTTATCTAGCATTTGTGTAATTACATCAATAGTATCAATATATTTACTCTTTGCTATAGGGCCAAAATCTCCTTGTTTAATTACTTTGTTTGTATCAAGTGTTGCATTAGGTAAACCTTTTAATAATACATCTTGACTACAACATAATGACACAACCTTAATAGTAGCGTCTTCGCCGTCGATAACTTGCATACCAGCAGTTTTACCACGCTTACCGTCAAACTCTATGTCTCTTATTTCTGGTGTAATAGTCATTTCAACACCACCACGAGTAGGTCCAAGTATTAACTCGTTATCTTTTCCTAAGTTTAATACAACGATACCTTCGTCAATTTGAATTTTTTTAGTGTCATTTTCAGTAAATACTTTTAACATTAGTTTTCCCTCCTTTAAAATAATCTAATACTAAATGTTATCTGTTTTTTTATTAAGGCATATTCTGGATCAGATATTGGTCTTTGTTCTTCAAAGTATATAACGGCTCTTTCTTCTGAGAAGATTTTACCGTCAAGAAGTTTGATAAGTTCTTGTAACTTCTTTTCTAATTCAATACCAGTATTAGGCTCTGTAGTCCATATAAATATGTCGAAGTATACTAATTCGCCGTAACGTAAGCAAGTTTTAATAGGATCAGTAATTACACCATAAGGGAAGTCAGCTTTTTTCGAAGCTTCTTCATAATATAGTGGAATTATTTTTTGTTCATTAACAAACTTTTGTAATGCAATAAAGAAATTATACATCTTCGATCTCCTCACTTTCTTTAATCTTTCCTCCAGCTGCTTCAATAGTTTTATTAAGTGCTGCTAAGTATTCAGCTTGTGCCTCTCTAATAGCGTCTATATTATTAAAGACACTATTACGTAAGATACTTTGTCCTCTAAGCCCTGGGTGGCTAACTGATTTACCATAGTTAATATTACCGTCGCTTAGAGTATTAGCTTTTTTAATACTAATAGTATGTGATTTAACACCGAACTCAGCCCAAGCAGGGTTAGCGTGTGATACTTGTTTACCTTTCTTTTTTGCTTGCGCTTTAGAATAGTAACCAATTTGTAACTCTGGTTGTCCAGTATCACGATTTATTTTAGCCCAATAACCAACTTGTTTAGATAATCGGCCTGTACGTTTTTGAGTTTCAGCTTTAATAGCTTTACCAGCTACTTTAGCAGAAGCACGAAGGGCGGACTTTGAAAGCTTAACCATAGTGTTTTTAACTTCTTTTGATGTGTCTATAAATTCTATTTTATTGTTGCTCACGATTATTATTAAGCCCCGTTAATACAATTTCTGTTATCTCACTATTTACCTCATAAGAACGTAGTATTTTGTATGTAACATCTTTGTACTTAACTTTTGTGTGCTTATCTTCGTCAAATTCTATGGTCCTTATTTCAAAACTTTTTTCTGGTTTAAAGCCAGCAGCTTGCGCCTGGTAAAATTCACTTCTTTTAACTGATATTTTATTAGCATATACTTTATTTTCTTTATAAGAGTAGTGAGGACGATTTAACTCGTCCAAACTCTCAACTTCTTCTAAAAGATATAAGACATCACTCCACATTTTTTACCACCTCGTTTACATAGTCGCTCGTTAGTGATAATTCTGTTCGTAGAGTCTCATAAGAATTACGATATTTTTCATAATTTTTATTATCTAACCCAAACTCAGCTTTTAAGTAAAGAAGTATAGCCGTTTCTATTAGACTATCTTCTTCACTTTCAGCTTTTGTAGAAGTGATACCGTTTCTTATTAAGTCTTGTCTACAAGCTTTAATAAGAGTAGTAATTTCAGTATTTATAACTTCGTCGTCTTCAATAGTTATTCTAAGAAAACCACGTGCTTTTTTCATTAGCTCGTCGCTAATAGATTTATTATTTGCCATAATATCACTCCTTATCTTTAATTTTTAATTTTATTTTCCAGCTGCAGCTTTTACTAATTTAACAAAAGCTTCTCCGATAGCAGTTTTACCGTCGAATATAGCTTTACCAAGATACTTATAAGAGTTAGTATCAATATCAAAAGCACTTACGATAGTAACATCTTCTGATAAGTTACCAACATATTTTTTAAAGTTACCTAGATAAGCTTCGTGTGCTGCTACATCTTCTGACAACATAACTTCTTTACCATATACATAGTAAACACCGTCTCTTTCAGTAACGATAGAGTTTTTAGCTAAATTTTGTAAAGGCATAAAGTCATTGAATAATGTTTCATTACTCATTAAGAATTTAGCGTTTTTGCTATAACCAGCTTTAAGTAAAGACATTAACTTTTGTACGTTAGCCTCAGTCAATGAAGAAGCAGCGGCAACAGTAACAGAGTTTGTATCTCCCCAAGTATTAGCTTTTTCAACACCAGTAGCTTCGTCTGTACCACTACCTTTAATAATTAAAGTACAGATTTTGTCTGCTAACATTTCAGCGATCATACTAGTTAACCAGTCTTCGAAAGCGTCGTTACTCATAGTCATTACGCTATCAGATACTTGTACTTTTTTAGTTACTTCATAACCATTTAATGATACTGTAACTAAAGTGTCTCCGTCAGCACTAATAGAAGCGTTTTCAGTATGTTTAGCAGCGTCAGTTTTAACACCTTCAACGGCAAACTTAACATTTCCTTTTACATTTAATAATGTAATTTCATTTAATAAAGGTGCTTGATCCTTTAATTTCTTAATAATTTCGTTAGCAGTTTCTACTGGAATTACTGAGCCAGCGCCACTAACTGTAAAAGCTCTTTTTTCAGCTTCAGTCATTTCAGCACCTCTTAAATGTTTTAAGTAAGCGCTACGATATTCTTTATTCATATTATCTTTTCCTTTCCTTTCTTCTGCTTCTTCAATAGCTGGTACTTTTTCTACACGGTCTGGTATTTCTTCTCCAGTTTCTAAACTACGTGCAATTTTAGCTCTTTCCTCAATAGAACTTTGTTCTTTATTTAAGCTATCTAATTCTTTGTTAATTTCGTCTAAATTAACGTCTTTTGATGTATCTTCTAAAAGTGATCTAATTTCAGCTTTTCTAGCTTCAATTTCTTTTAATCTTGTTTCGTTCATTTTATTTTCCTCCTTATCGAACTTATTAGATTTTAGATTTTGCTATACATATTTCTCTAAGTCTGGCTTGCTCCAAAGCTCTTTTTTCTTTTTCGTACTCCACCTCAAAGAAAGATCTAGCAGAAATACTTGTTGTATCATAGGCTGGTATATCAACCGCTGATACATCATATAGCTTTTTAATTCGAGTTATTGTTCTTGTATGAGTTGCTGGATCGTATTCGTCTCCGTCTTCTGCTACTACAAAAGCAAAACTCATTTTATCTATGTAGCCACCCCTTATTTCTTCTAAGGTGTTTCTACCATTATTAGTACCCCCAAGAAATGCGTCCATTTCCATACAGACATCATTTATAGCTAGTTTAAGAGTATTGTTTCTTAATCTAGCAAGTACGGGGCCTCCGTGATTATAGTTGAATATTACATCAGACATATCGCAACTATCAAACGCATGGCGGTCTATTTGTTCATAGAACTTTACTCCCTCAAACTCATAAAGACAAGTAGGAGTATTAAATACTACTGGGACGCCATGTACATAATCTTGTCTTTCGTCTCCGTCGTCGCTTCTAAGTTCTTTTAACTTAAAATCTGAGAAGACTCTAATTTCACGCCCAGTTTTATTTACTAGGCTTTTGTTGTTCTTTTTTGTCATTTAGAACAGCCTCCTTTCCATTAGGTAAAATAAATTTAGTGTTTGGCTCTTTTTCTTTCATTTTTCTTAAAAGCTCAAAACTAATAAAATTATTAAGTTTAACAACTTTAATATCTTTCTTTTCTGTATTATTCGTCTCCATTTTCTCCACCTCCCTCGTCAATAGGATCTTCATTATTATTTTTGTTATCTTCTTTTGGTGGCGTATCATTTTTATTAGTTTGGTACGCGTCTGCTTTTTCTGCATTGATCCAGTTTAAAGACTGTATAACTTTTTCTCCTTCTTCTCCTGGAAGGGGAGCCATATTAAATATCTCCAAAATAGCATTTTTTCTTAATACACCTAAAGGAGCTAACTCTTTAACAACATTTATTTTTGTACTATTAGAAGCATATTGTAGTCTATTAGCTTCAAAAGTTATTTCGTTACCAAAGTTACGCTCATTTTCGGTAAATAAGTTATTAGTAAAGCATTGAGACATTTGTATAGCTACTGGTTCAATAGCACCTTCATAAAAAGCGTTCCATTGATTTTCGTCAAACTTATTTTGTACTATACTTTCATTAACTCCAAAATAATCATAAATAGTATTCTTCGTATAACTTAATGTTTCAGAAGAAATAGGTGTTGATTTTTCATTTATTGGTGTATAGTCCATTTTTGTATCTGTTACGATAACACCACTACCATTAGCAGATATTTTAAAGTTGTTTTCTACAAACTTATCTCTTGCTTTTGCTAAATCTTCGTCTTTAGACGATACCTTAGCCGACAAGATACCTCTAATACTGTTAATCAATTTAGCAGAGTTAGAAACACCCTGATTTATTGCTAAGACAGTATCAAGAGCTGGAAGTAAAGCATAGTTCTTACTACCGAAAATATCGTGATCAAAGAATTGACCTCTCATGTGTATAATATTTTCGTATGGAACGATCTTTATTTTTCCAGTTTTAAATAAAAACTTTAAATATAATTGTCCGTTTTTTTCCAGTAATTCTATCTTATTAGACATTAAAGGGTAAAAACCTAATAACTCGTGATTAGGAGAGTATTCTGGGTAAATAAAGGCATTGTTAGTAAGTTTTAAATTAGCAGCTATTTTATAGTAAAAGCTATAAGCTTCCATTAAATCGTTAGGACGGTAATTTAATAATCTTTCAATTTTAGATTTACCAGTTTTACCAACTCTTGTATGTTTAGCTTTTAATTTAGCAAAGTTTCTACAATATGCGTCTACCGCACTACGTACAATGTCCATATCCCAAGCGTTACCCGTATTTATCTGATAAGTAGAGTTAAAAGTATTTAACAGACTATAAATGTTAAAACCTGTTGCGTCATTAGATGTACTCGGTTTACCACCGAATATAGTTTTAAATAAGCCTCTATGTTTCATTTGATCACCCCACACTATACATAAAATCTTCATAATACTTAACGTATAAAACCCAAGCATTAAGTAAAGATACGGCTCCGTCAATTCTTCGACGTTCGTTTATTTTTACTGGTTGTATATTATTCAAACCACTTTTTTTAACCGCAGTATTAGTTAAACACCACTTTAAAATAGGGTTGTTATTATAATTAACCTTTTTATCTGCAAAAGCTGCGCCCATTTCACGCATTGGTTGACTCCAAGTATACGGTCCCTGTGCTACGGCTTCCATTTGAAAACCGTTTGACTTCATTTCGTCAACCCAGTAACCAGCTAGAGCTCTATCATAACCAACGTATATAGGATCAATTTTAAATTCTTGCTGCATTTGTACAAACCAGTCCGTTACTTGCGAATAGTCAACACGATTTCCTTCACATACAGTAAGTAAACCTTTATCACGCCATATTTTGTATGGCGCTTCTTGTGTATTCTTTTCGTCTAATCTATCAAGCTTTACTTGCGGTAGAAAGTAGTGTTGTATAACATATACTTTCTCGTCGTTAGGCTTTCTGATAAGTAATGTAGAACAAGTTAAGTCAGTAGTAGCTGATAAATCACAACCACCGATAGCGTAAGTATTCTCAATATCTTCCATATTAAAAGTCTCTGTGTTGTTAATTTCCTCAAAGCTTAACCAAGCGTTGCTGTCGTTTTCACGAATATTAAAATCTTTACACAATAAACCTGGTAATTTTTTAGGATCATTTTTAGCACGTTCAACTTCAATAGATAGATTATGATAACTTTTAATTGTTCCTAGTCCTGGGTTAGCTTTTAACCAACACGTTGGATCTGTCCACTCGTTACGATTATCAAGTTCATAGAGAATAGGTAAAAAGTGATCGTCTTTTATTTCTTCGTCTGCTACTTTACAAGCATAATCGTAAGTATCGTCATAGATACACTCTCTAACTGTTCCAGCAGTAGTTATCATAACTAATAACGGCTGGCGTCGAGCAGTCATAGACTGTTTCATAACTTCGTATAAATTTCTATCTTTGATAGCGTGTAATTCGTCTATAATAACGCCGTGGCTATTTAAACCGTCAAGCGTATTAGAGTCTGACGCTAAAGCTTCAAAGATAGAAGATGTAGCATTGAAGTAAAGATCATTTCTTCTTTTCTTCAAAACGGATCGTAATTCTGGACTTTGTTTAACCATATTACAAGCTTCGGTTAAAACCTTTTTTGCTTGTTCTTTCTTTGTTGCTACTGAGTATACTTCAGCTGCACCTTCATAGTCAGCCATTAACATATACAACGCGATAGGAGATAAAAGAGTTGTTTTACCATTTTTACGTCCTACCAAAAACATTGTTTCGTTAAATCTTCTGTACCCAGTTTCTTTATCTAAAAAACCAAATAGAGCTTGTACATAAGCTTTCTGGAACAATTCCAGTTTTAGGTCTGCGCCTAATTCTCCCTGGGACTGTTTGCAAAAAGTTTCTGTAAACTCTATAGGTCTATTAGCTATTTTTTCATCAAAATAAAAAGGACAATTAGGATCGTCCATTTCTTTTACTAAGCGAGCATAAACCTTTTTGACTCTGCGGCTAGTTATTATTTCGCCAGACTGTATTTTTTCGTTATACTCTCTGATGTAATTCATTATTTACCCTTAGGCTTAGTAACGAAATTCATTAAAGCGTTACCTTCCTTTGTTGCTGGTAAACCTTCTGGCAATAACTCACATAATTGTTTTATGATCGACGTATAATTTTTAATCATAGTGTTGTACACACTGGCTTCTGTACTGGTTTTTGTTCCGTACTGGTTTTCTCCGTTTTGGTATGTTTCTGATACACCATTTACACTGATGTAATTTTCTAATTTAGTTAACTCAACGGACATAAAAGCAGCACTTTCGATAAGCTTTTGTACCAAATTCTTTTTATCTTTTGGTATGTTTTTGAATATTTTTTTAAGTTTTTTAAGCTCTGTCGAAAAGTCTGGAACTTCTTTTAATTCTTTAGAATTAAGATTTTCATTTTCCGTTTTTCCACCACCTTTGACTACACCCCCCTCACACGACCGAAGCAGTCCGAAAAAGGACTCAAGCGCGGTTCACTGTGAAGCATATCTTTTTTAAGAAAGGGGGAGTCTTTTATTTCTATCAGTGCAGCGTTAATCGGATTAACAAATACTGACGCTCCTTCCTTTGTACTCAGAAAGACTGGCCCTTCGTCTAGTGCTTTAGCGAGCTCCTCTTTGGTACCACTAAAGACTATGTCATAAGTCATAATGAGATAGTTAGTATAGACGGTTAATATCATAATCAACGCTCCTTTCTATTAGATTACCTTCGTCGTCGAACATAAGACTCTTATCTGTTGGCAGCTCTGACTCATGCTCTATAGCATGGCATACTCTACACAATAGCTCTAGGTTGTCCTCTCCCAGTGTAATAGCTGGGTTATGAATATTATAAGGAGTTAGATATATTTTATGGTGTACTATTTCGCCAGGTCCATACTCGCCGTGGCAACGTTCACATATTCCGTGTTGCTTATTGTATATATAAGCTCTAGTCTTGCGCCATGCAGTAGAACGATAGAACTCTTTAGCAAAGTCTTTAGCCATAATACCACCTCAAATAAGCATTAAAAAAACACGCCTATAAAACAGACGTGTTTCTCAATTCCTAATAATTTCATTGTACCAATTATATTATATAAAAATTGCTATGTCAATTGCGGGGTTATTGCGTGGGTTATTGCATTTTGTAATAGTTAAGTTCTTTAATAACATCATTAGGGAATAGATAAACCTTTATTTCATTGATTAAACGCTTGTTATTTCTCCATATTGTAGTAGTATCTTTTTCGAAATAATCAGCTATATCTTGCTGCGTTTTATTTTCAAAGTATTTTAATTTAATTATGTCGATATATTTATCGGACTTAAATTTCTTTAATATTCTGTCTATGCGGTTAATAATTAACTGTGTCTTTTTGATGTCAGATATTAAGCCATTTATTATATCTTCTTCGATAGTATCATAATCGCTATGACTTCCTTCTGGTATTTTAAATATGCTCTTTGATTTTCCACGTAGTCCAGTTGTTTTAATTTCCTCGATTTCTTCTTCACGGTCTTCAACTGATTTTTTCAAGTCGTTATATTTATATAAAAGAGACTCCGTATTTTGATAAGTAGTAGCTCCTTTACGTAGTAGATTTCTCTTTGATAATTCTTCGACGATAAAACTTGTTATTTCTTTGAAGTCTATTTGTGATTTTTCTCCGTTGGCTGTTTCTGTAATTCCAGCCATAAATTAGATCCTTCCTTTCTTACTTTTTATTTTTTTCTATTGCTTCGGCAATTCTATATAAACCAGCACATACAATTAGTGCTCCTATGAGTATACTAAGCCACATTGATTATACCTCCTTCTTGTTACTTTCAATGATAAAATCTAAAAATGTATATTTTCCTTTTTCTTCGTGATAACGCCAAGCAATTTTATTGGCTTCGTTTCTTTGATAACCAATACTCATTAAAAGTTTAACAAAACGCTTTCGTGAAATTTTCATTTTTTCAAAGTCGGGCATTTTTTCCTTAATGCTTTCCCAAGTATCAATAAATGTATGACAAAGTGTAGCTGATATATTTTTTATAGCTTCTGCAACTGGCATAAATGCTTTTGTAAAAGCGTCTGATAATTCTTTTATTGCTTGTTCTGCTTTTTCTGTATCAATTTCCACGAGACATTACCTCCAAATCAAATATGCTTAATTGTTTTTCGTTTTTTCGAGAGAGTGGAGAACAATTTTCTTGTGGTCCTTTTTCGATACATTTAGGACAAAGGCATTTACCATTATAACCTTTTAAAATATCAAATTTACCACATAAATCGCATTTATCTTTAAATTTTTTCTCCGTCATTTTCTTCGTTAACTTCTAACTGTTCTAATTCCATATATTTACAAAAGCACTCCTCAGAACAAAAGCAATTTTCTTCTTCTGTATCAAAGAAATTAACTTGTAAACAATTATCTAAACATTTGTAATATGTATCTTCAATAACGGCTCCACAATTAGAGCAATTCATTTTTTTATTTTCCATAAATATTGATGTTCCTTTCTTCAAAATATTGTTTTATTAAATCTTCGTGAGTAGTATATAAAACTTCGTTTTCGTTTTGATATTCAACTATAACACTACCACCGTAAGCGTTATATACTTCGAAAGTTCTTATTCCCTTAGTAATTAAATTAGGTCCTTTAGATTTTGCTTTAGATCTTGTTACTAAAGTTGTACCGTCCCAGAATAATTTACTTCTAATAAAAGCTCCGAAGTCTTGTCTCCATTGTTTTTGATTAAAATTAACTGTAAGTGGTGTAACTTTCCACTTGCTATTATAAGCTTTACCCATTTTGTACCTCCTTTACTTTAATACATTTAGATAATATTTCTTTAAATTTTATACGATCATTTCTATAGACTTTATGGCCACAATGTGAACAAATCTGCACATCTGGACCATAAGCTGGAAAATATAAAGTATGACTACAATTACATTTAACTCTAATTTCAGATAACGCATTAGCATATTTCTGCATTTCTTTTAAGTTCACAACTAGCACCACCTTTTTAATTAACTATTTTTAATTATTTCTTTTAAAGACTTATTTTGTTGTCTTAATCTTTTATTGTCTTTTTTTAGACGTTTCATTTCTGCTGGTTCTCCCAACTTTTCGATAAATAGATTATATAATTCGTCTTTTATTACTCCTTCAAGAGTAGAAACCTTATTTTCTAGTGTATTTATTTTTCTTTGTTTAGGAGAGATATAACCAACTATTTTATCTCTTAATTTAGCCATTTCCAGCACCTCATTTCCTATATATTGAATTTTACAAAATGACATAATTCTGTTAAATTCACTAGCCACCCTATAAAAGAGTAGTTTTACCTAGATTTTATAAGCATTTTCCCGACATCAGGAAAGTGTTATTTTTTATATCAATTTACATATTTTCATTATGTAAAATTGCTATTAGTTTTTTAAAAATACATACCGTTTTTAGTTCTACTAATACTACCAGCGGCTATAGTAGCCAAAGCTTCAAACATTTTGTCAGAGTCTTGTCCTAAATCAATACCAATAGTAATATTGTCAAATGTTCCGACAATTACACACTCTTTAGTAATAACATTTTCACAATATATATATTTATCTTTTATATAAAATTTTAAATAGCCTAACTTAACCTGTTCTTGTATACTTACGACATCACAATTTTGTTTTCTATAGTTTTTATAATATTTTCTATGTTCTTCTGGAGTAACTAATTTTAAGTTATCTAAATTCATATTTTTACGTCCTCTGGTAATTTATATATCAAATTATAATTGTTTCCAATAGGTTTAATATTGAAATTACTATCTGATACAATAAACTTTTCGCCGTTTAAATTATCAAAATATTTTTTTGCAGTTTCTACATCTTCTAGTCTCATATTAACTTTAGGCGTAAGTAGCATTTTTGATTTACTAAATAGGTTAATTATTTCTTTTAAAACGTCCTCTGTTTTTTTAGGATCTTCATAAGTTGCTATTGATACACCATTAGGCGCATAATAAGGTCGTATAAATATCTCATGTATACTGTCGTTTGGTATAAATATACAACATTGTGAAAAGTCCCATATTGATTTTTTATCTTGACTAATAATAATTAAATTCATTTTTAACCTCCTAAATAAAAGTTTTTTCGCTTGATGTTTTTGTCGTCTTCTTCCCAACATATATACCTTAATGTTACTGTTTCGCTAGAGTGATTTAACATTTCTTTTAAACCGATTAAATCTCCAGTCTGTTCGTAATACTCTCTAGCAAAATACTTACGTAAGGAGTGGCAGCCTACAACATAAGACACTTTAACTTCGTCTGATAATTCTTTAATAATCTGCCAAGCTCTTTGACGCGTAATAGGTATATTAGTACCTTTACGACTTTTAAATAAATATTCTCCTTCAACAAGCTTATTTCTATTTATATAATCTTCTAAATCTTTTCTTAATGAAGGGTGGAGTTCAAAAGCTTGCTCTTTACCAGTTTTGAACTCTCTTGTATAAATACCTCCATTTTTAAAATTATCAGTTTTCAACTGTAATAGATCTTCTATACGAAAAGCTAGATTTCTACCTAGGTGTAGTATCATATAGTTACGATCCCATAAATAAACTTGTTCTTTGTTTTCTTCTTCTTCGGCTGCGTTTTTATTTTTTTTACAAATTACGATCATACTATTTAGGTCTTGCTTTTTGAAAGGTCTAACAGTTTTACGACCGAACTTGTTTCTAAACACTCTAGGCATAACATCACTCCTTATTTTTTATTTACTAAGCTTTCGGAGTTCTTTTCTAATTGAATAATAGTTTTTTCTATATCTTTTAAAGCCATATATCTACCAGCTTGTAAACTAGCTTCGTCTGTAATTTCTTTTACTTTAATAGGTACAGTTTTAAGAATATCTTGTTGTTGTTTTACATAATCTTTAGTAGACTGATTTATATATATAAGTTTTAATTCTCTTTGGTTATGTAGTTCTATACCTTTTTTATAATCTTCTATAATATCGTCTTTAGCAGTTAAAACTTGATTAAAGGCAAGATAACATAAACCAGAGCCTAATATTAAACCTAATAATAAACAAATAATACTACTCATAATATTCCCCCTCAATTTCTCCAGTTGTTGGATCTACATTGTCATAATAAAATTGTTCATACCAAGATGTAGACTCTTGACAAGTAGTAAATAGTTCATAAGTTTCCTCGTAAGCCATTTTCATACGAGCGTACTCTTGAGATAACTTGTCATATTCTGCTTGAAGTTTTATGTTTTCTTCTTTTTGCTCTGTAGCAACTTCTGTAATGTCATTAGTCATTACTGTACATATAGCACCCCAGAATAGGGAAACACATAAGAACATAAATAACATAATCATTACTAAAGCTTTAAATTCATTTGTTAGCGTATAATCAATGATGTCTTTTATTGTGTTTTTGATTTTAGTTTTCATTTCTTTTTTTCCTTTCTTTTTTTATGTTCCCATTTAAACGGCTCTAATACTTCGTCAAAATAATCGTCTTCCCACATAAGATTAAACATAGGGCTTTCCACCTTATTATTGCAGTAGTCGGAAACGGTCTGATAAGAAATGTATAATTCTTTAGCGGCTTTTCTACTTGAAGGCCAGTCTCTTATAATCTCGCCGTTTTTAACTTCTACAACTCGTTTAGATTTTGATATATAGCCAGTTCGTTTACCAAGCTCTTTTAAAGATACAACTTCTAAATTTTTATAGTAATTATCAAATTCTATTTTATTTTTATGATAGACTCTATCATTAGAAGCTAATTGCTTAATAAAAGCATTAGCAACTAATCGAGCACAGTTAAAATCTTTATCTTTAATCTTTACTAAAAATAGATTATGTTTTCTAAAAGGTTTTAAATATCTATAACCATTTTTAGGGTTTTTCTTTCTAAATCGTCCATAGCTTGATACTTGATAACGAGTATCGTATTCTATTGACTTCCATAATTCATTAGCACTTATCATATTCTGCTAAAATAATATCTTCAAATTTTTTGCGACACTCAACATTAAGAGGGTGTGCTATATCTGCGTAAGATCCGTCTGGCATTTTTTGACTAGGCATAGCTAGGAATAGACGGTCGTCTCCTTTAATGATTTTAATATCTTTGATAATAAATTCTTTATCAACGACTACAGAAGCAGCTCCAACTAAACGAGAGTTTTCTTCATTTATTTTTTTTACTTTAACGCTAGTTATTTCCATTTTCTGCTACCTCCTTAGTTTGACATTGAAGCTTATAGCCTTCAAGCTCCCAAATTTTATTAACTAGCTTGTCCATACATATTTCTTCTCCAATTTTCATATCGAAGTTTGCAGGATCTACGCAGCTAGAACTTTCAACAATTACAAAGTCATTAGGCAACGTAGCTTTTAAAACTGTTGTTTTATCTCCGTATTGTTCAACTTTAATTAGTGTATCTTTTAAAATGTTATCTATATCTTGTTTTGTTATAGTGTTTTTCATAATAATTATTCCTCCATTTTCTAATCTATATCATTATCTTCGTTTAACCAGTCATAGTCGATAAGCTCTATATCTGGATCCTTCCCCCTGGACTTTAAGTCCTCGATAAGTTGTTCTCGATAATCTTCGTGTCTTTTATTCCACTCGTCGAAAGTTTCGTTTCGGTGGTTTAATCTAAATTCCGTGGACTCCTTATTAGGACATATTTGTTTTTTCATGCAGTAGAAACATGACTCTGATTTATAATCACTTCCTAAATGACAATAAAATTCTTTTGCGCGTGCGCTTTTATCACACACACTTTTTTTATTTTTAATATCAATATCATTATCAATATCTATATCAATATCATTTTCAATATCAATGTCATTATCAATAGGGTTGTTTTCATAACCGTTCGGTTGTTCTGGGTTGTTTTCATAACCGTTCGATTGTTTTTTAGCGGCGTTTTTATTTCCTTTTGGAGCACCGCCTTTTTGTCCATTTCTTTTATTTGTTTTACATTTTTCAATGTAGTTTTTTTTCTCAATGTCAATAGTTGCTTTCATAAAAGAAAAGGCCATATTGATAACTCTGTCATTATCAGAGTATTGAGGTAAAACACCATTTATTACGTAGTTATTTACGTCTCTTATAAGTCGCCCCAATTCAGAGTCAGTAAGTAGTTTAAAATGCTCATCATATTTTGCGTGCATTATATAATTGTCTTTTTCTTTAACGGCTTCCATGTTTTACCTCCAATCGTCCATTTTTTGACTTTTACCCCCAAATTATGGTACAATTAGAGAGTAAATTATAAGAAAGTTTACAACTTGATTTATGAGTTCTAGTACAATTCATAAATCTTTTTTTATTTTCTTTAACATACATAATTTATTTACCTAAAGAGTATTGTCTAATATCGTAATAAGTACAAGTATAGCCGTATTCCTTATCACATTGCTTAGCCAAATCTTCAAAGTCATTAACTCCTTTCTTTACTAATAAAGCAAGTATTATAAATACACTTATTGTGCATAATATATTTAGGGTTACTTTTACCCATTTTTTAAGTCTGTATTTCTTTTTCATAATTGTTTCTCCTTTGTTTTTTTAAAATTGATTTACTAGATAAATTCATTTATTGGATCTTGTTTTAAGAGTTTTAATTGTTTTTCTGTATAAAACCATTTAGAAGTATCAACGCCACGCTTTTCAGCTTTTCTAGCTATATCATTTACGACGTCATATATCTTGATTAAATGATTTCTTTTTTCTTCTACTGTTGGAATATTCTCTATACATATCTCAATTTCTGTTTGACCTAGTGTTAAGTTTTTTATTGTGTGATAGCTTTCGTTTTTTTCCATTTCAACACCTCATTAAATTTTATGTTAGTTAGTGTCTGATGTTTCGGTTGTTGATTTCTTAATTGGTAAAATTATTAAACTAGGCTCTATATTTAAAGCTATAATAATATCTTCCAATTTATCTGCGTCTAATCGACTTTTTCCATTAAGGATCATACTTAAAGTGTTTTCTGGTATTCCACTTTTTTCAGCTACATAAGACTGTTTAATACCATTTTCCTTAATGTAATTTGCTAGCCTTTCATAAACTTTCATATCGCACCTCCAATTCCTATGAATACTTCAAGTATCTTGAAGTTATTTTCATTATTCCATAATTCTTGAAGAAAGTCAATACATTTTTTGAATAAAAATTCAAGTTTCTTGAATTTCTGTATTTACTTGACGTTTTTAAAATGTTATAATCTAATTAAAGAGAGGTGGTAAGAACTATGTCATTAGGAGAAAATATTAGAAATGCACGTATAAATAAAAAATTAAGCCAACAGCAATTAGCTGAATTGATAAGTACAGACGAAGCGAAATTTGGCAATACGGCTATCTCAAACTGGGAAAAAGGAACAAGTAAGCCAGACGCCGATACTCTCTGTTTATTATGTGGTGCACTTGATGTTGACGCTAATTATTTATTAGGGTGGGACGAAAGAAAAGCTACAAATAATATTAAAGATAAATTAAAGGAAGCATTAAAAGAAAATGACTTTTTTGAGAACGAAGATTTATCAGAGGAAAATTTTAATAAACTTATGAAGTTTATAGAAAAAAACAAAGAATTTATAATAGATAAAGAAGATAAATAAAAAGAGTATATCTTATTTGATATACTCAAGTAGTTTAATAAATAAACTGATGTTAATATGATCATTAAGTAGTTTTTCATATAACACATCATATTTAGTTTTCATACTAACCCCCTCCTTAGGGGTATATTATAAATTTTAATACACCATTTTACCATTTTTTGCCGTTAAATGTGCTAACTATTGCTTGAAATGTATGTTTTCTTGTTTGAATGGTAAATATTGGAGAAAGGAAAGATTAAATATGTTTAATTTATTCAAAAAAAGAACATTTCAAACAAAAAAGGTTGATATGCAACTAATAAACGTTAAACGTAATAAAAATATATTTAATTGTTTTAAAGGAAAATTTGTAAGTATTGAAGTAGACGAAAAAAATAATAGTTATTATTTTAATGCTTATGACAACGAAAATAATAGATATATTAGAATTTCTAATAAAATTGATTTAAAATATTATAATTTATGTAACAATTATGATTATGGGCTTATATATAGCTATGATAACGATAGTTATACTATAGCTATTATATGTAAAAAAGGTTATTTAAAAGCATTTGATATAAGTTTAAATCAAGAACTAGAAAACGGAACATCATTTATTATTAACAATAACGATTTAATAGATAACAATAAAATTGTAGGTACAATTAAGAGAGCTACAAAAGAAACAATATCATTGAATTGTTTAGATCATAATAAACTAATTTGTTTTATTGAAAAGTAAAAAAGACGCCTCATGCGCGAACATGAAGCGTTGAAATGAAAAACCACAAAAGCTATCACACTTAAAACAATAATAGAAGAAACAACCAACTATAATTGTATAGGTTTTTCTATACGATTATAGCATAAAATTATAAAGAAAGAAAGTGCTATAATGAATTTAGATACATTTTTACAAATAATGAACGTATCTAGGGACCTTACTGTCGACGAGATACTAGATATGTTTATAATATATTTAAGAAAATCACGTAAAGATATGGACTATTATAAAGACGAGTCTATAGAAAAGACTTTACAAAGACACGAAAAAGAATTACAAGACTTTATTGTAAGTATTTTCGGTAAGCCAATACCAGAGCATAATATTTATAGAGAGGTAGCGTCTGGAGATACTATCGAAGATCGTCCAGTAATTCAAGAAGTATTATCTTTAATAGAAGAAGATCGTGTAAAAGGAGTTGTATGTATTGAAATAGAACGTCTAGCTCGTGGTAATACTATGGACCAGGGAATAATAGCCCAAGCTTTTCAATATTCCAATACAAAAATAATAACTCCTATGAAAATATATAATTTAGATAACGAGGACGATTTATCTTATTTTGAAGACGGTTTATATCAAGCTAGAAAATATTTAAAATATACTAAACGTATATTAGCTCGTGGTAGATTAAGAAGTGTTAAAGACGGTAAATACGTTGGTTCTGTATTGCCATACGGTTATAATAAACAGAAAATACCTAACGAGAAAGGTTATGTTTTAGTAGAAAATGAGTCAGAGTCTAAAGTAGTAAAATTATTAGCTGATTTATTCTTAAACGGACTAAATACTACTTACACTGTTAAAGAAAACGAGATTATATCAGATATAGCTAAATTGTTTGGAACACATAAGAAAGATATAATCACTTGTAATTTAGATTTAAAAGTAGATCAAGAAATAAGATTAACAGTTAATAGTAAATCATTACCATATAAAATAAAAGAAAATGATACATTGGAAAGTATAGCAGCTAACTATAATATAGATATAAACAATATACATATACCTCATAACTTTTTTAAACCAGGAGAAAATATTAAGATTATATTAAATGATATGAGAGCTACTAATATAGCACACTATCTTAATTATCTTAAAATAAAACCTAGAAAGTCTAAAGAGTGGACCGCTAATATGGTTAGAAATATATTACAGGGTTACACTATATACGGCTATTTGACGTGGGACAGACGTAAAACTACTAAGACATTAGTAAATGGACATATTGTTAAGAAAAACCCTAATAATGACGATTTTACGCTTGTTAGAGGTAAACACGAAGCAATACTCGGCGAAGATATAAAACAGCAGATAGAAGCTAAATTTTTATCTAACAGACTTAAAACTGTGCCAGATAATAAAGAGATGAAAAACCCTTTATTAGGTTTAGTTGTATGTGGCTATTGTGGTAATAATATGACTAGACGTCCGTATTATTTAAGAAAAGACGCTAAACCTACCGCTAAACGTATTTACGATATAGATAAGCCTAAATTACGATTATTATTAAGGGAACATAAAGGAAATTATAGTCTTAATGACATAGCTAGGGCTCTGCACGTTTCTAAAAACTCTGTGGATCATTGGTTTAGTTCTAACGACGAGAAATTTTGTATACCACACGCTGATAAATGGGAGGATCTAAAAAAACTATTGAATATAGAAACAAACGAGTTTGATAAAGCTATAACTACAATAGAAGAAAGCATAACTCCACCACATACAGATACTTTAATGTGTAGTAGACCTAGATGTAAGTGTGTATCAAGTGAATTAGAACTTGTAGAAGATAAAATATTAAAATCTCTTAAAATAATAATGAGTGAATATAAAAACTATGTTAATAATTATGAAGAAGCAGTAAAAAAAGAAATATGTACTAATAAGGAAATGATAGAAGCAATAGATCACGAAATAGATAAAATAAAAAGCCAAATAGAAAAGGCTTGCGAATTAGTAGAGACTGGAGCATATACTCAAGATTTATTTATTAAAAGAACTAATACTTTAAATGAACAATTAGAAACATTATTAAATCAAAAAACAGAACTATCTAAGTCAAAAGATAGAACTAAAGATTTATATAGTAAAAAGAAAGCTATACCAATTTTAGAAGATGTTATAAGTAAATATTCAAAAGATATGACCGCAGAAGAAAAAAACGATTTATTATCAACTATAATAAAACAAGTAATTTATAAGAAAGAAAAAGGCGGTCGATACTTAAAAGAGAATTTTTCTCTCAAGATTATATTGTTGTCTTTTTAACTGATAACATACTTGTAAAAATGAACTAGGACATGTCGAAATGATCTGCGCCATGATATATCAATTAACAAAAAACGCCACCAAAGAAGAAATGAAAAAAGCAGGATTCGATCCTCATTATGCTGAACACGGCAAAGCACTATATCCAACAGACACCAATGGAGTACCTTTCACAGTAGCATACTTTGCAACAACAGGTGATCCTGTAGCAGACCTAGCAGAAGATATGGCAGCAGAAGAAAAAGCACGTGCTACCTATGAAAACTTAATAAATTTAACAAATGATCCAGACGTCATCGGACCACTCTTATTTCTAAGACAAAGAGAAATAGTTCATTACGCTAGATTCAAAGAGTTATACGATGAATACAAATCTAAAGGATATGACAATTTATAAAAAATAAAAATATCAACTAATCTTGATATTTTCTTTTGGCTTAAAAAAATCACTAACCATAAGCACAATAGTAACAAATATGATAATTATATAATTAATCATAAAATACGTTTCATTTATAGAATAAATAATAGAATTAATTAAAGTATATTCCTTACAAACAACAAGCAAAATATATCCATTAAGCATAATAGTAATAATATTCTTAAATAAACTAAGAGCCTCATTACTATCTTTTATCAAAAACTTAATAATAGTATAAACAAAATAAACAATCATTGTAGCGATAAACACAATAATAAATATGTCTCCACTCATAATAGACTTATAAGCAATACAAATGCAAACCATAACTGCAATAACAGATAAATACTTTATAACATTAATAACATTCAAAAAACTAAACTTATTCATAAAAATCCCTTCTCATATCCTCTTCTTTTTTAATTAAATCACCAAATTGTTTATCAAACTCAACTAATCCCTTCTTTATAATATCAGGATAAAGAGCAGTTGATTCCTCAATAGCTTTTCTAACATGTTCAATAGTAACGGTCTTTTTATTTTCAAACACTGCTAAAGAAAAAGCCTGAGATAACATTGCCAAGGCAACATCTGGATAACGACCAGCAGTTTCATAAACTCTATTATACTCCTTGTTAAGCTCCACTATAAACCTCATAATTCTTTCTCTAACAAAAGGAGTATAAGCCATTACTGTACCAGTCTTTTTTTCGATCTTAGGAATAGTACCAAGTAGTATTTCCACAGTCTCATCAATAGTAGGTTCAGCAACCTCAATTTTTTGAAATCTTCTTGTAAAGGCCTTATCCCTCAAAATATATCTTTCATACTCATCAGTTGTAGTAGCACCAACAATTTTAACGTCACCACGACCCAAGCCAGTCTTAAACATATTTGCAAAATCAAGAGAACCACCATTTGAAGAAGTACTAATCAACGTATGAATTTCATCAATAAACAAGATAAACTTATTCCTTTCCTTTATTTCGTCAACCAGTCTTTGTACTCTAGAATCGCCAGTAACAGGATCCATACCCATTAAAGCTTGAGTATCAATTTTTACAACTTCATATCCTTTTAAAGCATCAGGAACGTCGTCATGTATTATCTTATAAGCAAGACCCTCAACAATTGCAGTTTTACCAATCCCAGGCTTCCCAGTTAATATAACTGACTTGTCAGGAGTAAGCAAAACCAGTATTAATTTCTTAATTTCTTCATCTCTACCAATCGCAGGGTTAGTAACATACTCTTTCTTAGTAAAATTATCTCCATACCTATCAATAAAACTATAATTATCAGTCATACTTATCATCCTCTCATACATTTCACAATACTAGTATATAAAATTTTAACAATTTATTCAATATTTTGTTTGAATATTCTTAAAAATTAGATTATAATTTATATATAATAAAAAGGTGTTGATAATATGTATTTATATTTAACTATATTAGGGGTTTTATTTATTACTCTCTTGTCCATTGTAATAAATTTTTTAGATACAATTTTTCCAAAAAACAAAATAAGCTATTACTTAAATCCAAGTAAAAAAACAATATTCAATAGAACAAACACAACAATATTACCCATCATCATATGGAACTTTATAACAATCCCCGTTCTAGGCAATAATAAGTTCTTCATTATAAGCATCTTAACTAATATATTTGTATCATGTTGTATTATGTATATTATAAAATATACAATGTTAGTAATCTTTAAAAAAGAAAACTATATAATAGATATCACTTCAATAGTAATATCAACCTTTTTTGGTTCTTTAGTAGCCTATATGATGCTCCTGATAAATATTAACAAAACTGTTAATATATTACACTCAATAATCGGACTGTTTGCAATATTAATAATATTCTTACTATTAAAAAAATATCATCCGAAAAGTGATTTTTTTACAAAAGAAATATACTAAAAAAATAGTATGATTTGTTTAAAACAACAAAAAATGCTATTTTTTTATTATTTGCATATACAGACAAAAAAGTTATGCTATAATTAAAAAAAAGGAGAGAAGAAGTAATGGAAAAACTAAACTATTCATTAGGTCTAGATGTTGGGATATCCTCAGTAGGTTGGGGACTCCTAGAATTAGACGAAGAAAATAATCCAACAAGAATTATTAATGCAGGTGTAAGAATTTTTACACCAGGTGAAAATGCAAAAACAGGAGAAAGTAAAGCAGAGGCAAGAAGAATAAAAAGAGGAGTAAGAAGAATAATAAGGAGAAGAAATTACCGACTAGATCGTGTTAAAAGCTTGTTATATCAATATGGATATCTAAAAAGTGATATAATAGAAAATAGTAATGCAAGCGATAAAGAAGAACAATTAAAAAAAGACTTTAATAAAATGGTAGAAGAATATTACAAAAACAATTCAGCAAATCCATATAAATTAAAAGTTGATTCATTAAATAGAAAATTAACAAATGAAGAACTATCAATTATATTAGTACATTATGCTAAACATCGAGGTTACAAGTCAAATAGGGAAGATACAAATACAACATTTGAAAATGGACTAGAAAAAACTAGCCAAAATCCTGAAAATGGAAAAGTTAAAAACTCAATAAAAATAAATGAACAAGAAATGAAAGACAAAAACTATCAAACAGTATCTGAAATGATCATAAAAAGTAGTAGATTTGATGAAAAAATAAGAAATACCACTGGTGACTACAAAATGATTGTAACAAGAGAAATGTACAGAGACGAAATAGAAAAAGTTTTAGATTCACAAATTAAGTTTGGGCTTATAAATGAAGAATTTAAAAATGAATACTTAGAAATATGGGAAAGTCAAAGACACTATTCAAAAGGTCCAGGATATGCAAAAATAATAAAGGATGAACAAAGAAAAATAATAAAAATTGAGTCTCCATATGGCGGGAATCAAATAGAAAAAATGACTGGAACATGTAAGTTTACAAAAGAACCAAGAGCACCAAAATATGCACCAACATCGGAAATATTTGTAGCCTTAGGTAAATTAGTTAATTTAAGATACAAAACACCAGATGATAAAATTTATAAAAAACTATCACAAGAACAAATAAATGAAGTATTAGAATTAGCACAAAATCAAGATAAAGTAACATACAAAAATTTAATAAAGATACTAGACAATCAGACAATAATTATAAAAGATTTAGACTTAAATAATAAACAATATAAAAAATTCATAAATGAATTTAAAACAAAAGTATTAAAATTAGACGCTAAGGAAAGAGTGGAAATACAAAAATTAACAAATGAACAAAAAGAAAAATATGCTGAAATGTATAAAGAAAAAATTTATTCTAAAACATTAATAGAATTAACTGGATACACTAAAATAAGAAAAGAAATTATAAAAAACTTTGGTAAAGAAATCTGGGAACAAGAAAAAAACAATTATGATATGTTAGATGAAATAATAAGAATACTAACAAATTGCAAAATAAATGAAGACATAGTAAAAGAAGTACAAGAAAACAATAAAATTGATACTAAATATATAGAAACAATAACAAACTTACCGAATTTTAAAGATCACTTAATGATTTCAACAACACTAATAAAACAACTAATTCCTTTAATGAAAGAAGGAAAAAGATACGATGAAGCAATGAAAAAATTAAATTATGATCATTCCAATCCAAATGAAGATTTATCAAAAAGTGACTTACTAATTCCAGTGAATCAAGAAAAAGATATCACTAATCAAAGGGTAATTAGATCATTAACACAATCAAGAAAAGTTCTGAATGCAATAATCAAAAAATATGGAATGCCTAAAATAATAAACATAGAAACAGCTAGAGAATTAGCAAAAACTATGAAAGAAAGAAAAATAATAGAAAAAGAACAACAAAATAACTACGAAGAAAATCAAAAAATAAAAGAAGAATTAATAGAAACATTTCCTAGTATTTTTTCAAGTATAGAAAAAGTAAAAAGTACAGACCTTTTAAGATATAAACTATGGAAAGAACAACAAGAGTTTTGTCCATATAGTCTTGAAAAAATAAAACTTACTGATTTATTTGACAAAAACATTACTCAAATAGACCACATTCTTCCTTATTCAAGAACTTTTAATGATAATTATCAAAACAAAACATTGGTATTTACAAAATGTAATCAAGAAAAAGGAAATTTAACTCCATATGAATGGCTAAGTAAACAAAATAAATATGATAGATTTCAAACATTTATTAACAGCCTACCAATATCGGAAAGAAAAAAGCAAAACTATTTATTGAAAAATTTAACACCAGAAATAGAAAACGAAATGAGAAATCAAAATTTAAATGATACAAAATACATTAGTAAAAAGTTAGTATCACTAATAAAAGCCAATCTAAATGTAGAAGAAGTTGGAGCATACTCTGGCTCAATAACTGGAAAATTAAGAGCAAAATGGAGATTAAATGGGTTAACACACAGTTTAGAGTCAAAAGATTATTATATAAGGAAAAATACATACGAAGAAATAAAAAAGAATAGAGAGAATCATCTTCATCATGCAATGGATGCCTTAGTAATAGCCTCAATAAATAAAAAATTAGAAACAAGAATGATGAAATATGACAAATACAAAAGATACATAAATAGAAAAACAAGAAATCAAATTGAATCATACATGTACCATAATGATATTGAAGAAATAGATAATGAATATTTTGACTTAGAAACAGGTGAAATAAAAACAATTGATATGAAGAAATACATAATAGAACTACAACAAGAAAATGAAATAGTAGAAACAAAAAAAGGATATAATTTGTTATTTCCAGAACCATTCAAAAACTTTAGTGAAGAAGTAAAACTATTTGTTTATGAAAGAGACGACAATACACAAAAAAAGCTCCTCGAAGAAACAAGGAAATATACAAAAGAAGAATTAGAAAACATTACTCCAATAATTCCTTCATTTGCAAAGAACAAAGAATCTGGACAACTACATGCAGAAACTTATAAAGGATTAAAAACAATAAATGATACAACATATGTAACAACACGGGTTGCAGTAAATAGTAAGAATTTTAAATATAAAGATTTAGAGAGTATAATTGAAAAAGATGCTGGCTCTAAAATAATTTATGAAACATTAAAAGAATGGTTTGAAAACAATTCAGAAAATACAGAAAAAGCAAATGGTGAAGAACTATTCAAAAAGATCGGATATCCAGTTAATAAGTTAAATAATAACCCAATAAAAAAAGTAAAATTACAATCAGAATATAATGGAAAAGGTCATATTATAAATAATAAATCAGTTGTAGATAAAGATAAAATATATAGAGTTCAAATATATAAATCAAAAGAAGAGCAAGATGATAAATTATACTTTGTTGGCTTAGATTTAATTGATATAGACAAAATTAAAAAATATAAAAAAGGAAAACCAGAAGACTTTAATTTACAATTATGGTGGGGACAAAGTAATAATAATAAAGTAATATCATATGAACAGTTATCTAAGGAATACATATTATGCCAAGAATTAAAAAAGACACAATTATTAAGAATAACAAAAAAAGATGAAACAAGTGGAATTGGTTATTTAGTAGGATTTTCAAGTGGAATGCTTGAAATAGGTAGTATATTAGGTGATGGATTAGATTTGATAGGAGAAAACAATTTATTTGATAAAGAAAGAAATCAATATCAAATCACTATATCAACCATAGAAAAAATAGAACCATTATCAATAACAATCTTAGGTGAAATAAATGGGATACAGACAAGTTGTAATTAGAAAATGTGACAAACTAAGAACAAAGGACAATCAACTAGTAATAGAAAAAGAAAAAGAAATAAAAAAAGTTCCATTAGAAGATGTTAACTATATTTTACTTGAGGATAACACCTGCACAATTACAGGAAAATTAATATCAGAATTAGGAAACTTTGGAATATGCTTAATTACATGTGATGACAAACATGAACCATCAACAATAATGTATCCATATAATCATCACTATAAACAATTAGAAATTTTGGAACAGCAATTAATGATGACAGAAGATTTAAAAGAAAAGCTATGGCAAGAGATAGCAAAGGCCAAAATAAAAAATCAAATTATAACACTAGAGAGAACGACTAAAGAAGAAAAAACAATAAAAAAACTATATCAATACTATGACGAAGTAGAATTATATGACAAAACAAATAGAGAAGGTTTAGCAGCCAAAATATACTTTAGATCATTATATGGTTCAGAATTTATTAGATTTTATGATGATGCAATAAATGCCGCATTAAATTACGCATATACAATAATAAAAAGTGCCATAACAAGAATACTAGCTGTATATGGAATAAATACATATTTAGGTATAAAACATAAATCTAAAACAAACAATTTTAATTTATGTTATGATCTAATTGAGCCATATAGAGCAATAATTGATGAATACATTTATGATTATAAAAACATTATAACATACCCATTATCATCAGAGTTTAGAACTGAACTTATTAATTTATTGAATAAAGAAGTAATATGCGAAAGTAAAAAGTGTACCATAGAATATAGTATTGAATTACTAGTAAAAAGTTATATAAAAAGTATCAAAAGTAATAAAGTTCTTCTTTCTTTTCCGAAAATAGTAACTTATGAATAGATATATGAGACTATTAGTACTATTTGATTTGCCAGTAATCACAGAAAAAGAAAAAAAGACATATCAAAAATTTAGAAACTTTTTACTAAAAGATGGGTATATTATGATGCAATATTCTGTTTATTCAAGAATATGTAAAAATAGTGATGATTGCGATAAACACATAAAAAGGTTAAAAATCAATTTGCCTAAGAAAGGAAATATACGTCTTTTACAGATAACAGAAAACCAATATGACAATATGTTAATGCTTTGTGGTGAAAAACTTGAAGAAGAAACATACTCAATTAGTCCAATGATAATAATAGAATAAACCTAGATTTTTGAAATCTAGGTTTTTATACACAAAAAAAGATCAAGTTAGGGACTTGATCAAACCCTAAGGCATTATGCCTTATTAGAGTAACCTGAGTTACTTTGAGTAATGTGTATCAAATCGATACAATTAAATTGTAATCTATTTATCAATTACTGTCAATAGTTTAGAAGCAATTTCTCTTAAAATTATTTTTTCATGTGAATTAGAAAAAGATAAATAGCAATATTTATTATCTATAAATGATATAGAATTAGTATTTAATAAAAGCCCAATTTTATCATCAATATTATTTAAATAGGAAGAGTGAAAAGAAACAATATCATCATCACTAATATTAAAATCATTATAAAAATTTGTACAATAATTAAAAATAATTTCATTAAGAAAATTAAAACTAACCAATGAATCATTAACAAACTTAAAAATACCATAATCATTCCTAGTATATTTATAAATTACAGGATTGTTAGTAAATAAAATAAATGTGAGATTTTTATTTTTGATATCATTAATATAGTTTAATAAATCTATTATTTCACATACATTTAAATAAGCATCAAATGAGTTAAACATAATTATAGTAGAAGTAGAAGCATCACAAAGTCTAGATAGAAGCAATTTGAACATAATTACTTTTTTTCTCCCTTTATTTATAAATGGATCAACAGAAGAATAATCATCAATAAATATATCAGTGTATTTATTAACAATATCATCAAACTCATTAATTTTTACTTGCAAAGAAACAGAATGATCACAAAAGTAATTACTAGTACAAGAATTAAGAGATGTATTTACTTTAATAAGTTCTTCATTTATATTTTTAACTATGTTATCTTTAAAATCATTATTCAAGTGAGAAAAAACACTATTCTTAAAATAATTGCTTTTTGTAAACTTAAATTGATTTAAAAAATCATCCTCTTCATTAAATTCAAATACATCAAATACACCTTTACTAGTTTTAATATTATCAATAATGAAAGGATTGCATTCACCGCAAAATCCAGATTTGATTCTATTAAAAAATAAATTTTTTTCATAACAACTTTCCCCAAAAACTACATTAATTTTTTTCAGATTAATACTGAATTCACTATCAAAACAATTAAATAAAACATTCACACTATCACCAACTTTAAACAAGTATATCAAATAAATTGCAAAAAATAAATAAAAATGATATAATTAATTTGAGGTTAGAGTACCCTGATTATTTTGAGTAATGTTTGACAAAGTTTTTCGACAACTGCAAGTGCGAATTGTTAGAGTACCCTGATTATTTTGAGTAATGTTTGACCATCTCCTTTAATTCCAATCATTATCAGTCGTTAGAGTACCCTGATTATTTTGAGTAATGTTTGACATATAAAATCATGTGAACTATTCAAATATCGTTAGAGTACCCTGATTATTTTGAGTAATGTTTGACCATTCTTTTACATTAAGCCAACCACTTTCTGTTAGAGTACCCTGATTATTTTGAGTAATGTTTGACAACCGAAGTCGGAGAAAGCAACAAAGAAGCAGTTAGAGTACCCTGATTATTTTGAGTAATGTTTGACTTTACAAGCATATTTGCTAATAAATTGGCGTTAGAGTACCCTGATTATTTTGAGTAATGTTTGACCTAGATGAATAACGAAACTAAAATGCCATGGTTAGAGTACCCTGATTATTTTGAGTAATGTTTGACTATGTTGGCAATTTCTTGTTTAGTAAAATCGTTAGAGTACCCTGATTATTTTGAGTAATGTTTGACGAAATACAACTGATGGTGCAACAGGAAAAAGTTAGAGTACCCTGATTATTTTGAGTAATGTTTGACGTGTTCCTTTTCCTACCTTTATCGAAGCAAGTTCTTGTCCCCATAAAGTATCTCTACTAGTTGCTGTAGAGTTTGATGATCTGTTATTATATCCTCGTACTTTATTATGTAATCTAGCATCTCTTGTATCTGCTCTTCCGTTTTTAGCATATTCAATGATGCCGTTGCCACTTCGTATGAAATATTCAGATTGTGCATTGTTTCCGCTAATTTTTCCTGAAGCACTCTCATTCCCATATTTATCATTCCCAATTTGATTATAGGATACATCTATATTTTTTTCAAGTATTTCAAATAGACTTTTAGAGTATTTAACTGGAATTGTTTTCAAATCAAACATTTTTGCTATTAATAATCTATGGTTGTCATTTTCTATTTCTAACGTTTCATCATTGTTTTTAACTAATTCAATAGGTTCTGTTATGCCATTTTTCTTTATATTCTCAATTAAAGAATTAACTTGTTCTTGTGTTCTATGTCCTCCATTTTTAGCCAATTTTAAAAGATCATCAATGTTTATAAACTCTATATTAGAATATTTTTTCATATTTATTTTTGTTTTATTCTCAATTTCATTTGTTAATTCACTAGAAGGATTATAATCTTGTGGTATAACACCTGTATTAGAATCAGATTTTTTCTTGAACAACTTTTGTATTATATTTTTACTTTTAGAAAAAGAACTATTATCTAGTTCTTGCGTATCTTTTTTAGTATCTTGCATAGAATATTTAGTAGATGATGTATCACTATTGATTTTTGTGTTTGATTGTGGTATATTATCTGTAGTGGAATTGACCAACGATGTGGTGAAAGCTTTTGCTGATGTACTACGATTTTGGTCAATTCTTTTTATTTTGGTTATATCATATAGTGTCTTTTTTTTCCACTTTTCCCAATATTTATTAAACCTGTAAACAGATTATCTCCTACTTTAAATATTGTTTCGTAATAATCCCAACCATCTTTAGCAAACAGATGGCGTCCATCATCTATACTACTATTTTGATATTTTGAAACAGAAAGTAAGTTATCCAATTCAGTCGAAGCTTTCATTTTAGAACTTTTAGTCGCTATAGGCAATTGCTTTTTAGGATGCGTATACTCATTAGCAGTTTTTGAAGTGATGTTGATATTTTCATTGTTCATATTAATACCATTTTCTCTGAAATTATTCAAAATATATTGCTTAGCTAGTTTAGTTTGTTCTGTTAAATTTTTCCTATCAAATATGTCTTGGTCTTTGTCTATATTAACATACTCATTTCCATTATTATCTTTTTGAATGCTAAACTTTGTTTTTTTATTCAAGTTATTTTGTTGTGTTTGATATGCCTCTCTCCACTTTGATTCTAAATCATGTACAAAGTTTTTATATCTCCCATTTGACGTAAGTTGATTTAGCATTCTTTTCAATGATTCATATATTGTTTAAATTATGTTTCTCGATTGTGGTGTATTTTCTATAGTTAAGATATTAATGAACTCTTGATTTTCTAGTCAATACAACAAAAAAATTAATGCCTTCCTCTTAAAAGTTCTTTTTCTTTGCCTTCATAATTTTCTCCATCTCTAAGACAAACAAAGACGGTCTTTTCTTACTACTAAACAAAAAGCAACAACTCTTAGTTCTCGTAATAGCGACATAAAAAAGCCTCCTCTCCTCATCAAAAGGATACTCAAAACTAGAATCAGAAACAAGCCTAAAAACCCTGCTATCTTTAATTTTACTAGGAAACCCCAAATAATCATCATTTAAATTTATAACAATAACCACATTTTCCTCCAAACCCTTTGCTTTATGAACAGTCATATAATACATATCAATGTCCTTATTTCTCAAAAAAATCACTCGTTCCCCATCAAGCACTAATTCATCATCCAAGACCATATTAATATCACTATTATTCCTTCCTAAAATCATAATAGGACCACCAAATTCTTCATAAACATTAAAAATCAACTCCTTAAAATCATCCTTAATCTTCTCATAATACACAATCCTAACAGGATCCGCAAAATGCTTCTCAGAAACAAGCGTTTTTTTAATCTGGCAATCATTCTTCATAATAAAACAACCAGCCAAATCAATAAGCTCCTGACTATTTCTATAAGTGTTTTCAATTTTCATAACCTTGCTGTTATCAAAATAATCCTTAAAGTCAATAAATAAACTAAGGTTACAACCAGTAAATCTATAAATAGATTGAAAATCATCCCCAACCACTAAAAGATTACATAACGTAGAATTTACAATCTCTTTTATTAAACAAAATCTAATATAAGAAGTGTCCTGATACTCATCAATAATTACATACTTTATTTTGCTTTTTAATCCTTTATCATGCACAACATCCGTAGCCCGTAATATCATGTCATCAAAATCAACCATATTATTGTCTCGAAGAATATCCATATACTTAATATAAACATTAACACAAATCATAAGAAAAATCTTATTATCCTTAAATTTACCATATCTTTTGGATCTTATCTTTTTCAAAAACGAATTAAAATCATCCAAGACAAACCCATTACACTTAAACAACCGAAGAAAAGTAGTAACATTTCTCTTTAATAATTCAATCTTATAAAAACAATCCCTTAAAAACTGTTGATAACACTTAACAACATCCCATCTATACAAAAAATCAAAATAATTCATAATCCTCTTCATGATAAAAGGATACTCCAAAACATCAACATTAAAAAACTTGTCAATTACATCCTCCAACAAAGTTCCTTCACATATATCAAAATCAAAACCATGGCTTCCAAGAATATCAAGAGACAATTTATGAAAAGTATATACTAAAACATCATATCCCATACCTTTGATTTTACTTCTCAAACTATCACAAGCCTTATTAGTAAAAGAAATACAAAGAATTTCTTCTTCCTTAACGCTCCTATACTTAATTAAATAATTAATCTTTCCTAAAATAGTAAGCGTTTTCCCACTACCAGCACCAGCAACAACTAAAAGATACTTACTATCATCAAGAACAATACCTTTTTGCATATCATCAAGACTATACCCACATATTAAATCATCCACAAAATCACCCCCAAAAAAATATAATAAAAATAAAAGAAAAAAGCAAATGACAAAAACCAAAAATTCACATAAAAACCATCATCAAAAATCAAAAAATCACTATACCAAAACCAAAAATCACACACTAAAAACAACTTAAAAACAAAAAAAGTAGTAAAAACTACAAAAATTTGTTATACTAATCTTATAATAAAGGAGTAGTTATGAAAAGAAGAGAATTATACCAAAAACTAATATACCTACTAGCCATATTTGTAGTCGGAGCAATCGTGGGATACTTATACGAAGTAATATTCTACTATTTCACAGAACACACCATCTCCAACAGAGGAGTTCTATATGGACCATGGTTACCAATCTATGGAGCAGGAGCAGTACTCATATACTTTTTAAAACCATTAAAAAAACATCCAATTATACTATTTATATCAATGATGCTAGTAACTGGAATCTTAGAATATGTAGTAGGACTTTACTGTTTAAAAGTAAGCAACGTAAAACTGTGGGACTACACAGGACTATTTCTAAACATCCAAGGCCTAGTCTGTCTAAGAAGTGTTATATCATTTGCTATTGGAGGACTCATCTTAATATATTTAATTGAACCATATCTAGATAAAAAAATAAACAAAATAAGCATCCACAAACTATCAATAGCAAGTTTTATCTTCATAAGTATTTTTTTAACAGACATTCTCCTAAGTACAATCTATAGAACACCTATTACATATTGAAAAAAATAAAAAAAAGTATTAAAATAAATATAAAATAAAAAGCATAAAGCGAGGTAAAAAATATGAAAAAAAACAATAGAGCATTCACCCTTATTGAACTACTAGCGGTAATAGCCATAATCTCAATAATCGCAGCCATTGCTACCCCAAATGTAATAAAGTTAATAAATAAAAGTAATGAAGATCAAATATATAGTGATGCCAAACTAGCAATAAGTAAAGCAAAATATAAATACAGAAAAGATAGTGCGACTAATAATAATGAGAAAGATTACCCGATTGATGAATTAATAGACACAGAAGGCAAAGGTTACTACCCAGATAGCTGTGTAAGTGTAAGAAAAGATGGCCCTGGAAATGTAGTCTACTCAATATATATAGCAACTGACAAATATAGCATTGGAAATGCCTGTGGAAATGGGCCAACAGAAACACAAATTAATACAGATGGCAAAAATGTAATAACAAAGAAAAATTAAAAAAACTATACAATGAACAAACATTATATAGTTTTTTTCTATTCACTAACCAAAACAATCTTTCCCTCATGAGAAGCAACCAATATATCATCACAAATATCACTTCTAATATTTCTAACCTTTTTAGGATGTGCCAAATACCTAATTGTAAGATTTGCACAACCATCAACAATATTAGTATAAATAATTGGATCCAACTTATTATAATAAATTCTATACTCCCCAATAACACTATTAAGCTCCTTCTTCATCTTATAAGGAATCTTTTTTACAATATCATTATTTCTAACAATATCATACAAAATAGACTTAACAAGATCTATGTCACTAGAAGCAGGAACTTTAATAGAAATCTCATCCCAAATATACTTAAAAGCTTCAGTATAATTCTTAACATTACCAGTAAAAATTTTAGAATTAGGAACATGAATCATAATCCCAGTACTTTGTTCCCCACAATCTCTATCACTAACCTCTAATAAATCAAAAGTAAGCGAATTAATATTAACCACGTCACCAACAACTCCATCAACCTCAACCCTATCTTCAATTTTAAAAGGCTTCTTAAGATTTATAAAAACTCCCGCACAAAAATTAAACACAAAATCCCTAAGAGCAAATGCAAGCGCCGCACTAATAAAACTGATCAAAGTCATTAACTTAGTAATTTTACTCTCCCAAATAAGAATAATAAGAACAACGATCAGAATAAAACCAATCGTATTAACCTTTCTATTAACTAAATACAAAATTCTTTCATTTTTGTTAAACTTAGTATTAAAAAAACAAATAATCTTCACAAAAAGTTTTATAATAAAATAACTAATAAAACTATATAAAAATAAATTAATATAAGAAACATTAATGCCAGTAAAATCACTTATATAACGACTTATAATATCAAATAATTCCATGCTATTACCTCCTCATATGAAGACCAATTATACCACAAAACAACTATAAAAACCATCATAAAAGTCCTAAAAACAAACACTTTACGTAAAATTGACAAAACAAGATAAAAAATGCTATAATTTGCACATAAAGGACTGATAAAATGAAACTAAAAAACAAAACAATACTAATAACCGGAGCATCACGTGGCATCGGAGCAGCAACAGCTTATGAAGTAGCCAAACAAGGAGCAAACGTTATAATTAACTATAATAATAGTATTAATCAAGCAAAAGAATTAGAACAACAACTAAAAAAAGAATTTAACACCAACACCCTCCTTGTAAAAGCAGACATAAAAAATGAGCAAGAAATAATAAACATGATAAATAAATCAATAAAAGAATTTGGAAAAATAGACGTTCTAATAAACAATGCCTCAATATGCAATGATACCACTTTCGAAGATAAAACCAAAGAAAACTTCATGGAAATATTAGAAACAAATCTTGTAGGAACATTCCTTGTATCAAAACATACTTCAAGCCACATGCTAAAACAAAAACAAGGAAAAATAATAAACGTTGCATCAACCAATGCCGCTTACAGTTACTATCCAGAAAGCCTAGATTATGACGCTTCAAAAGCTGGAATCATATCTTTAACCCATAACCTAGCCTTACAGCTAAGTCCATACATAACTGTAAATGCCATTTCCCCAGGATGGACCAAAACAGATATGAATAAAGACTTATCTGAAGAACAAATAAGAAATGAAGAAAAGAAAATACTACTAAATAGATTTGCAGAAAAAGAAGAAATAGCAAAAGTTATAGCATTCTTAGCAACCGATGATGCAAACTATATAAATAATCAAATAATAAACGTAGATGGAGGAGAAAAACATGAATAATGAGTTAAATATAAAAGAAGAAACAATAAAACTATTAAACAAATCAGAACAAGAAGTAAAAGAACAATTCGATAAACAAAACGAAATCTGTCTTTACAACAGTATAAAAGTATTAAACGCCTTTAAAAAACACAACATATCAGAAATACACTTCAACCAAACAACAGGATATGGATACAATGATTTAGGACGAGACAAAATAGAACAAGTTTATAGCGAAATTTTTAAATCCGAAGACTCCCTAGTAAGAAACCAATTCATCTCAGGTACCCACGCTCTATCAACAACCCTATTTGCCTTACTAAGACCCGGAGACACTCTATTATCAATAACTGGACTGCCATACGACACATTACATGAAGTAATAGGAATAAAAGAAAACCAAAGTAGTCTAAAATCATACAACATAAACTATGAACAAATAGACCTAGTAGAAAATGACTTTAACTACGAAAAAATAAAACAAACCCTAACAACAAAAAAAATAAAAGTAATAGAAATACAAAGATCAAAAGGTTACTCAACTAGAAAGAGTATAACCCTAGACAAACTAGAAAAAGTAATCCAAGAAATAAGAAAAATAGATAAAGACGTCATTATAATGGTAGACAACTGTTACTGTGAATTTGTAAATAAAAAAGAACCAATCGAACTAGGAGCAGACATTGCTGTAGGTTCCCTAATCAAGAACTTAGGAGCAGGAATCGCCCCAAACGGAGCATACGTAACAGGTAAAAAACATCTAATTGAGTTAGTAGCAGAACGCTTAAACGTTCCAGGACAAGCCAAGGAAGTAGGACCAACCGGAAACACTAACAAAGCAATCCTTCAAGGACTATACCTTGCTCCAAACGTTGTTAATTCAAGTACCAAAATAGCCATTCTAACATCAAAAGCCCTAGAAAAATTAGGATATGAAACCGAACCAAAATACAATGATCCACGAGCAGACATCGTCCAAAATATAATCTTTAGGGACAAAGAAAAAGTAATAAAATACACCCAAGGAATACAAATGGCCTCAGCAGTAGATTCAAATGCTCTCCCAATGCCATGGGACATGCCAGGATACGATGATCAAATAATCATGGCCTCAGGCTCATTCATTCAAGGTTCATCAATAGAAATTTCATGCGACGCCCCAATCAGAGAACCATACATAGCTTACCAACAAGGAGGCTTAACATATGAATATGGAAAAATAGCCATAGCTAAAGCCATTGAAAACATCGAATAAAAGAAACAGAAACAAAAATCATAAACTATTAAAATAAAAAGTACAAAAACTGTACTTTTTTTAATACAAAAAATTATGCTATAATTATAAAGGAGGTACTAAATATGACAAACCTAGACAATATAAAAAATGAAACAATTATTATCTGTGAACAAAATACTAAAAATAAAATACTAAAACAATTAACTAAAGAAAAAAAACTATTAAACATAAAACTGCTAACAAAAAAAGAACTAATAAAAAAACTATACTTCACATACGATGAAAACGCAATCCTATACTTAATAGAAAAATATAACTATAAATACGAAATAGCCACTATGTACTTAGAAAACCTAATCTATATCGAAGATAAAAAGTACAAAAACGAAAAACTAACAAACTTACAAGTTCTAAAAAATGAACTAATAAAACAAAATCTACTAACAAAAGACGAAAACTTTCCAGCATTAATAAAAAACAAAGATATAATATTCTATCACTACGACTATTTAGATAACTTTGATAACAAAATAATAAACGATCTAAGAAAAATCGCAAACGTTAAAATAATAGAAAAAAACTACAAAGAATATAAGCCAAAAATATATGAACTAAAAACAATCGACGAAGAAATAGAATTTGTCGCAACAGAGATAGCTAAACTAATTAAAAACAAAATTCCAATAAACAACATAAAACTAACAAATATTGATGAATCATACTTAAAAAAACTACCAATGATATTTGATTTATACAATCTCCCTTTAGAACAAACAACAAAAACATCAATCTATGAAACAGAAATAGGACAAACATTCATAAAAAACTACCAAAATGATATAAAAAAAACAATCGAAATAATAAACAATCAATATAAAGACAAAGACACAATAAATAAAATAATAAATATCCTAAATAAATATATCAAAATAGATAATTTTGAAAGAGTAAAACAACTAGTAATAAATGACTTAAAAACAACCTATACAAAAGTTCAAAAATACCAAAACCAAATAGAAATAATAGACTATAACACAGAAGTTGAAGAAACCAACTATGTCTTTATGCTAAACTTCAACCAAAAAAGCATACCCCATCTAAAAAAAGATGAAGACTACCTAACAGACAACCTAAAAGAAGAACTAAATCTAAATAAAACAATTGAGCTAAACAAAATGATAAAACAAAGCACTATCAAAAACATTAAAAACATCAAAAATCTCATAATCACTTACAAAAAAAAGGATGGTAAACAAGAATGCTATTCATCCCAATTAATCGAAGAACTAAACATCCAAGAAGAAATCCCAAAAAACAATATCCAAACAAGCTATTCAGCTTTAAACAATAAATTAAAACTAGCCAAAAAACTAGACAATTACACAAAATACAACACAGTAGACGAAGAACTAAACATCCTAAAAAATAACTATGAAATACCATATCAAAAATACAATAACAACTACACCAAAATAAATACCAAAGAAATGTATGATTACTTAGATAACAAACTAAACCTATCATACACCAAAATGGATACTTATAACAAATGTGCTTTTGCTTATTACATAAAAGATATCCTAAAATTAGACCCATACGAAACAAACATATCAGCTAAAATCGGTAGCATCTTCCATTATTGTCTAGAAAAAGGTCTAAAAGAAGAAATAGATATTAACAAAACTGTTGATAACTATATAAAAGAAAATAATTACACCCTAACCAATAAAGAAATACACTTTATAGAAAAAATAAAAAAAGAAATAAGCTTCACTATAAAAACAATAAAAGAACAAACAAAATATCAAAACCTAAACCAAATATTAACCGAACAAGAAGTAATAATCGAAAAAGATAAAAATCTAAAAATAACATTCAAAGGTATAATTGATAAAATCCTATACAACGAACAAGGAATAATAGCAATAATAGACTACAAAACAGGAAACACCGACATAAAACTAGACCTAGTAGATTACGGACTATCAATGCAATTACCAGTATATCTCTATTTAGCAAGCAATCTAACCAAAATAAGAAATCCAAAATTCGCTGGATTCTATCTTCAACAAGTACTCCATAAAGAAATAGTAAAAGACCCTAAAAAAACATATGAAAAACAAAAACTAGACAATTTAAAACTAAATGGCTACAGCAACGAAAATAAAAACATTCTAAAAGAATTTGACAACACCTACGAAAACAGCAAATTAATAAAAGGATTAAAAACAACTAAAACAGGAAACTTTTACATAACATCAAAAACTATAACCGACGATGAAATAAAAAACTTAATCACTAAAACCGACAAAATAATTGACCAGACAATAGAAAACATCGAAAAAGCCGATTTCGATATAAACCCTAAAATAATAAATGGTATAAACAAATCCTGTGAATACTGTAAATACCAAGACCTATGCTTTAAAACACCAAAAAACAATATCTATATAAAAATAGAAAAGGAGGAAGAAAATGAACTGGACTCTTGAACAACAACAAGCAATAAATGAAGACGGAAAAAATATCATTGTCTCTGCCGGAGCAGGCTCAGGTAAAACCGCAGTTCTATCTGAAAGAGTAATAAGAAAACTAAAACAAAAAGTAAACATAAATGAGCTCCTTATTCTAACATTCACCAACGCCGCAGCCGAAGAAATGAAAGAAAGAATAAGAAAAAAAATAAAAAAAGATCCCGATCTAAAAGACCAATTAAATTATCTAGAACAAGCATACATCACAACCTTTGACAGTTATGCTCTATCAGTAGTAAAAAAATATAACTACTTACTAAACATTCCAAAAAACATAAAACCAACCGACAGCATTATAATAACAATAAAAAGAAAACAATTACTAGAAAACATCTTAGAAAACCTATACAAAGAAAAAGAACCAAAATTTATAAACCTAGTAGACAGCTTCTGTACCAAAAATGATGACGAAATAACTAAAGCAATCCTAAAAATATCATCATCATTAGATAAAAAATACGACAAAAAAGAATATTTAAACAACTACATAAATAACTATTATAATGATGAAACAATAAATAAAAACATTAAAACCTATACCAATAACCTAATTGAAATCCAACAAGAAATAGAAAGCATATTCTATGAACTAGAACAGTATATAGACGAAGAATATTATGAAAAACTAGCAAATGAACTAAGCAAAATATCAAATCCAAAAAACTATAATGATCTTCTAAAAGCAAAAGAAATAGAGCTACCAAAAGTTCCTAAAGACACCGAAGAAGAAGGAAAAAAACTAAAAAAACAACTATCAGAAAAACTAAAAGAACTAACAAAAAAACTAAAATACAACAACCAAGAAGAACTAAAGCAAGGCATCATCAGTACTAAAGATCACGTTCAAATAATAATAGAAATAATTCAAGAATTAGACAAACAAGTAACCAAATACAAACAAGAAAACAATGCCTATGAGTTCGATGACATCGCCAAAATGGCCATCAAAGTAGTAAAAGAAAATCCAAACATCAGAGAAGAATTAAAAAACACATACAACGAAATTATGGTTGACGAATATCAAGACACAAGCGACCTCCAAGAAACATTCCTAAACCTAATCGAAAGAAACAATATCTATATGGTCGGAGACATAAAACAATCAATTTATAGATTTAGAAACGCCAACCCCGACATCTTCAAGAAAAAATATGAAGACTACAAAAACAACATAAACGGATATAAAATAGACCTTTTAAAAAACTTTAGGTCCCGAAAAGAAGTCCTAAACAATATAAACGAAATATTTAACCTTATCATGGACAAACAAATCGGGGGAGCAGACTACGAAAAAACACACAAAATGATTTTTGGCAATAATACATACGAACAAAATAAAAACAATCAAAACTACAACCTAGAAATATACAACTACGAAAAAGATGAGAACTACACCAAAGAAGAAATCGAAGCATTCATAATCGCCAAAGACATAAAAGACAAAATAAAAAATAAATACCAAGTAGTGAAAAATAACCAACTACAAGACGTTACATACAATGACTTTTGTATCATCATGGACCGTGGAAGCGCCTTTGAAACCTATAAAAAAGTCTTTGAATACATGCAAATACCACTACTAGTAATGCAAGACGAAACCCTAACCCAAAAAGACGACATTCTAGTCCTAAAAAACATCATAACCCTAATCATAAAGATAAAAGAAAACAATATTGACAAAGAAGCAAAATATTGCTATGTCAGCATTGAAAGAAGCTTTCTAAAAGAAACAAAAGACAAAATTATATTCAAAAACCTAAAAGAAAACAAAATAAAAGAAACAGAAACATACAATAAATGTAAAGAAATAGCAAAAAATATAGAAAGCCAAAACATTGAAACAACAATAAACCAAATCCTAAAAGAATTTAACTTCTATGAAAAAATTATAAAAACAAAAGACATAAATGATTCACTAATAAGACTAGAAAAAACAAAAGAAATGGCAAGCAACCTCTCATCCTTAGGATACACTCTAAAAGACTTTATCGAATACCTAAATCAAGTAATTGAAACCAAAGAAGAAATAAAATACAGTCTAAATATTGAAACAACCAACAATGTAAAATTAATGAACATTCATAAATCAAAAGGACTAGAATTTCCAATATGCTACTTCTCTGGTCTCCACAAACCATTCAATAAACAAGACATAAAAGATAAATTCATCTACGACAATGAATACGGAATAATAACTCCATACTTCGATGAAGGAATAACTGAAACAATAATCAAAGACCTAATAATAAATAAATACAATGAAGAAGACATCTCAGAAAGAATCAGACTCTTCTACGTAGACGTAACAAGAGTAAAAGAAAAAATGATAATAGTAACAAACCTAAAAGACGAACCAGTAAACATTCATAACACACTAGTAGACCAAAAAATAAGAAAAAAATACACATCATTTCTAGACATCATAAACTCAATAAAACAAAACTTAGTAAAATACATAAACCAAATAGACCTAAATCAAATCCCACTAACCAAAGACTATCAAATATCAAAACCAATCAAAGAATTATGCGAAAAAGATAAAACCAAAATAACCGAAATAAAACTAGATATAAAAAACACCACATTAGAAGAACAAAGAGCATCAAAAAACATCAAAAAATTACTAACAAAAGAAGAAATAAACAACATGGAATATGGAACAAAAATGCATGAACTATTTGAAACAACCGACTTCACCAAAACAACAGAAAATAAAAAAATACAAAACTTAATAAACCAATTAAACATAAAAAATGCAACCATTTATAAAGAACATGAATTCATATTTAGTGACACAAACAATGAATATCATGGTATAATAGACTTACTGCTAGAATATGAAGACAAAATAAAGATAATAGACTACAAGCTACAGAATACAAAAGACGAAGCCTATTTAAAACAACTAGAAACATATAAAAAGTACATAAACCAAATCTCAAACAAAAAAGTAGAAATGTACTTATACTCTATATTAAACAATGAACTAATAGAAATAAAGGAGGTCTAATATGAAACAAAAAAACAATTTATTACAAAATCTAATCTCATTTATTGGGATAACCGCTGGAGCAATGCTCGCAGCTTTTTCAATCCAAACATTCCTATCACCAAACATGATTCTAGACGGAGGAGTAATAGGAATATCAATGATAATAAGTAAACTAACCGGGCTATCACTAAGCATCTTTACTATTATTTTAAACATTCCCTTTTTGCTCATTGGATACAAAAATCTAGGTAAAAACTTCCTAATAAAAGCCCTATATGCAATGCTATTATTCTCAGCATTCCTAACAATGTTCCAAAACGTTCACGAATTAACAGATGATATTCTATTGGCAACAATCTACGGAGGAATAATCCTAGGAATCGGAGTAGGCCTAGTAATAAGATGTGGAGGATGCCTAGACGGAACCGAATCAGTAGCCATAATCATAAACAAAAAAACATCACTATCAACCGGTCAAATAATAATGATATTTAACATATTTATCTACTTAACCGCTGGAATACTATTCGGACTAGACAAAGCTCTATATTCTCTACTAATGTACTTCATAACATTTAAAATAATAGACTTAGTAAGCGAAGGACTAGAACAAGCAAAAGCTGCCATGATAATAACAGAACATGGAGACGAAATAGCAAAACAAATCTACAATAAACTAGGAAGAACTGCAACCTTTATTCAGGGAAACGGACTAGTAAGCGGAAAAAAAGATATTCTATACTGTGTCCTGACAAGAATGGAAATCTCAAGACTAAGAGCAATCGTAAATGAAGAAGATGAAACAGCCTTTGTAACAATTACCGAAGTATCAGAAATAATCGGAGAACACATAAAATCAAACCAAAAAATAAAAGAGGTAAAAGAAAACATAAAGGAAATAAAAAATGAAAATATTTAACAAACTAAAAGAAAAACATCAAAAAATAAAACTATATAGAAAACTACCACCTCAAGAAAAACAATTTCTTTATAATATAACAAAAGAAGCAATCGAAAAAGACACCACTCTAATAAAAAACATAAAAGATAAAACAATTCTTTTTCAATTAATCTGTAAAAACGAAAAAATAGAAAAATACTTAAATCCAAAACAACAACAATATCTAGAAGAACAGCTACAAAAAGAATACAAAAGAATTTACAAAATAACCAAGACAACAGGCTATCTACTAAAAGAAGAAGAACTAGAACAAACATATCCCAATAAAAAAATAAGAGACATCATAAAAGAAGCAAACGAAGTAGGATATAATGAGTTTTGTAATAAAAAAACGCTATCAAAAAAGAGAAAATAAACAAAAAATTTCTCTTTTTTATTACAATAAAGTATGATATAATCTACATAGAATAAAGAGGTGATAAGATGAAAAAACTAAAAGAAGACCTACTAATAAAAATGAACTACTATTGGAAAGCAACCAACTATCTTTCAGTAGCCCAACTATACTTAATGGACAATGTTCTATTAAAAAGACCACTAAAAATGACAGATCTAAAACCCAAAGTAGTGGGACACTGGGGAACAGCACCAGGCCAAGACTTTATATACGTTCATTTAAATAGACTAATAAATGAACACAACCTAAATATGATTTACATATCTGGACCAGGTCACGGTGGCCAAGCAATGATAGCCAACGCTTACCTAGAGGGAACATACACAGAAATCTATCCAAACATTACTCAAGATGAAGAAGGCTTAAAAAAATTATGCAAACAATTTTCATTCCCTGGGGGAGTCTCATCTCATGTTGCCCCAGAAACACCAGGATCAATAAACGAAGGAGGAGAACTAGGCTATTCACTTGCCCATGCCTACGGAGCAGTCCTAGATAACAAAGACCTAATCGCAGCTTGTGTAATCGGAGACGGTGAAGCAGAAACCGGACCACTTCAAGCATCACTACACATAAACAAATTTATAAACCCCAAAACCGACGGAATAGTCCTACCAATTCTTCACGTGAACGGATATAAGATATCAAACCCTACAATCTTTGGAAGAATGACCAATAAACAATTAAAAGATTACTTCAACGGTTGCAATTATAAAACCTACATCGTTGAAGCAAAAAACGTAAAAGACATGCACAACCTAATGGCTAACTCCCTAGAATGTGCCCTAAGAGACATCAAAAAACTAAAACAAGGACAAAAAATACCTTTTCCAATCATAATAATGAAAAGTCCAAAAGGTTGGACCGGTCCCAAAGAAGTAAACCTAAAAAAAGTCGAAGGCACATTCCGAGCACACCAAGTTCCAATAAACGTAACAAACGAAAAAGACCTAGAACTACTAGAAAAATGGTTAAAATCATACCAACCAGAAAAACTATTTGATGAAAATGGAACCCTAATAGAAAAACTAAAAGAACTACCACCAAAAAAAGACCAAAGAATGAGTGCCAATCCTATAACCAACGGAGGACTACTTCTAAAAGAACTAAACACACCAAACATCAACAACTACGAAGTAAAAACAACCAAACCAGGTAAAATAGAAAAACAAGACATGATGGAACTATCAAAATATATAAGAGACGTCTTTGCCCTAAATAAAGAAAATAAAAACTTTAGATGCTTCGGGCCAGATGAAGCCCTATCAAATAGACTAAATCATATCTTTGACGAAGTAAAAAGAATGTGGAACTCCGACATAAAAAAATACGATGAATTCCTATCAAAACAAGGAAGAGTAATGGATAGTCTCCTTTCAGAACACGTTTGTGAAGGCATGCTAGAAGGATACCTCCTAACAGGAAGACACGGTTTCATTCACTCATACGAAGCATTCATAAGAATCGTAGACTCAATGGCAAGCCAACACGCAAAATGGTTAAAAGTAAGCAAAGAACTACCATGGAGAGCCCCAATCGCTTCCCTAAACTATGTCCTAACATCACACATTTGGCAACAAGACCACAACGGATATACCCATCAAGATCCAGGATTTTTAAACCACTTAGCAACAAAAAAAAGTGACATCGTAAGAATGTACTTACCATTCGATGCAAACACCCTAATATCAACATTTGATCACTGTATAAAAACAAAAAACTATATAAACGTAATAATAGCTTCAAAACATCCAAGACCCCAATACCTAACCATGGAAGAAGCAATAAAACACTGTGAAAAAGGAATCGGAGAACTAGAATTCATAAGCGATAAAACAATCTCGCCAAAGATAATCTTCGCTTGCTGTGGCGATACCCCAACCTTAGAAGTAATCGCTGCTACAAAAATACTAAAAGAACTATCACCAGACACAAAAATAAGAGTAATAAACATAATAGACTTAATGAAACTAGAAACCAAAGACCAACACCCACACGGAATGACCAATCAAGAATACAATAAACTATTTACAAAAAATAAACCAATAATCTTTGCCTTCCACGGATATCCTAATCTAATTCATCAATTAACATACAAAAGAGAAAACCAAAATCTTCATGTCCACGGCTACCTAGAAGAAGGAACAATAACCACACCATTTGATATGAGAGTACAAAACAAAATAGATAGATATCATCTAATACTAGATGCCCTAAAATATGCAAACATAAAGAATAGGGAAAACATCGAAGACTATTGCAATAAAATGTTAGAAAAACACCATAAATACATAAGACAATACGGAAAAGATATCCCCGAAGTAACCAATTTCAAACTATAACAAACAAAGAGTAACGAAAGTTATTCTTTTAAATTTGCAAAAATTATAATTTCATGATAAAGTTATAAAAGAAAAGAAGTGATGTAAATGAAAATGAAAAACCGTACCAATAATGAACTAATAAGCGATAAAGAAAACATATCGTTAGTTCTACTATATAAAACCCATCTAGGTAGGGTATTCCTAAAAATATTGGTTCAACCATGGTTTACCAAACTAAGTGGCACCATTATGAATAGCAAAGTATCAAATATCATCACCAAAAAACTAATAAAAAAATATAACATCAACCAAGACGAATATGAAAAACAAAAATTTACATCATACAATGACTTTTTCATAAGAAAGAAAAAAGAAAAATACTTAAACATTGATAAAAACAAAAACCATTTAATATCACCAGCAGACTCTAAATTAACAGTATATGATATTAAAGAAAACAGTATGTTTAAAATAAAAGACTCATACTATAGCATAAATGAATTATTAAATGGAGACCCCATATCGGAACAATACAAAAATGGTAAAATTCTAATCTTTCGTTTGGAGCCAACAGATTACCATAGATACTGTTACATAGACGACGGCACTAAAAATGAAAACAAATACATCAAAGGAATATTTCACACTGTAAAAAACATAGCTCTTAAAAAATACAATATTTATAAAAAGAATGCTAGAGAATACACAACCCTAGATACAAAAAACTTTGGAAAAGTCATCCAAATAGAAGTAGGAGCCCTAATCGTAGGTAGAATTAAAAATCATCACGAAGAATACCAATATAGAAAAGGCGAAGAAAAAGGATACTTCGAATTCAATGGTTCCACAATCGTCCTGATATTTAAGAAAAACAAAATAGAAATAGACCCAGATATAAAAGAAAACTCAAAAAAACACATCGAAACAATAGTAAAATATGGTGAAAAAATAGGAACAAAAAAATAGATATTTTTATTAAAGAACAAACCTTTAATCAAAATATCTTTTAAATTTGTCAAAAACATGAAACTTAGAAATAAAATAACAACAACTAGCAATAATAAAAGCACTAACAACATCCGCAATAACATGCTGTTTAACAAACATTGTAGAAAGAATAATCAAAACCAAATAACCACAAATAGGAATTTTATACTTTAATTTGACCTTACTAAACATCAACCCAAATATAGTAGTAAAACAAAACATACAATGCATTGATGGCATACAATTAAGCGGAGTATCAAGCATATAAGTGAGATTAAGAAGCCAACTAGTAACACCAGAAACCTCAAAGCTAGCCCTTGTAATCGTGGTAGGATAAACTAAAAATATTACATTAGCAACAATCATCGCCAGAACACTAGTAACAAAGAAATCTTTATACTTTTCCCTATCACTAAAAAAGAACAATATCCAAACAAAAACTAAAAAAGGATACCAAGAATCATAAACATATATAAACTCCTTCACAAAAGGAAACCAAGCATCAAAATCATTCCCAATTAAATGAGGAGGGCCCTGAAAAAGCTTAGATACAAAATACAACACAGCCTGAATAATAAGCAATAAAACAACAGACATAACACATTTTTTTAAACTTCTTTTATCCACAAAATCACCACCAACAATATTATTGTATCATAAAAAAGAAAAACATCAAAACACATTTTTTACCTTGACAGTTGAACAACTATTCAACTATAATAAAGAAAAAGGAGAAAAATATGAACAAAGAATATACATGTGACTGCAACACAATACACCACGAAACAGTAAAAAAAGTAAAACAAAAAATGATAAATAAAGAAACCCTAGACAAAACCGCAACTTTCTTTAAAATTTTGTCAGACCCAACCAGACTAAAAATAATATGTGCCCTAGACAACAATGAAATGTGCGTCTGTGACATTGCAAATGTCCTAGAAATGACCAAATCAGCCATATCCCACCAACTAAGTATTTTAAGATCCAACAACCTAGTAAAACATAGAAAACAAGGTAAAGAAGTCTACTACACACTAGAAGACGACCACGTAAAAGAAGTCTTCGAAGTAGCTCTAACCCATATAAAACATAAGGAGGAAAAATGAAAAAATATAAACATAATATCAGCAACCTAGACTGTGCCAACTGTGCCAGAGAAATTGAAGAAGCCCTAAATAAAAACAAAGAATTTAAAAACGCAACAGTAAACTTTAACACTAAAAAAATAACATATGAATCAGAAAAAGAATTTACCGTCAAAGAATTAAACGAAATAATAAGAAAAATTGAACCAGAAGCAACCATATCTGAAGAAGAAATAAATGAAAAAAAACAATACCATTTATCAATACTAGTAATCGCAGTTTTAATCGGAGTACTAGGCTACACCTTAGAAATGCCAAACTCTATAAAAATAATAATGTATATGATATCATACTCTCTATTACTCTATAGGACCACTATAAATGCCATTAAGCTCCTAATAAGAAGCAAAACCATAAACGAAAACGCTCTAATTACAATATCATCAATCGGCGCCCTTCTAATCGGCGAAGTATTGGAAGGCATCATGGTCATAACACTATACACAATCGGTAAAATACTAGAAGAAAAAGCCATCAACAACTCAAGAAAATCCATCAAAGACCTAATAAATCTAAAACAACCATATGCCAATAAAAAAATAAATAACGAAGCAAAACAAGTACCAGTAGAACAAATAAAAATCGGAGACATTCTAATAGTAAAAAAAGGAGAAAAAATCCCTGTAGATGCCATAATCGTAAAAGGAACCACTATGCTAGATGAGTCAGCCCTAACCG
>JABLTK010157186.1_pt1 | contig 54076 bp, 36 predicted proteins | sample 7160131 | NCBI WGS metagenome assembly JABLTK01 (sample SAMN14651221, study PRJNA627086) | human gut metagenome | isolation source: feces | host: Homo sapiens | reverse complement strand
GTTTCAGGATTGCGACGCGTATACACAGCGGCGAGTTCCATATCATCGTTTTGACGAACAGCAAGCTCAACGCCCTTGCCAAGATTTCCATAGCCCAAAATACCAATTCGAATCATGCGGCTTCCTTTCTAATCAAACCCAACTTCTAAAGCGGGTAAACTTTCACACTCGTGATTGTACGCTGCACGCATTCAAGAATTACTTTGAATGCATTAATACCACGGAAAACAAAACGGAATAGTTAACACAAGCACCGTAAAACAGTGTTGGAATTATCCAGCACTTCTTTTATTAAGACACCGCTCTCAGTAAGCAACAATCAAATATCTTATCGAAAAAAGAAGGACCTTCTCTCATGACCCAATCCGCATAGCCAGCCCCAGGAAACACGCATCAAACCAATTGAAGGCAAACAAGAACATGCACGAGCGCTCTGCTATACTGCAGCAGAGAAACTTCCTGCTTGTTTATTTACAGAGGTGGTCTTTTGAGCAGAAAGCTATCCATTGCCACCGCGGCATTCTATGCCGCTTGTGCGATTGCGCCCGTGGTCGTTCTCTCGACGTGCCTAGCTTTAGTCGGAGAATACCCTTTTGGCGACATACATATGCTTGCTGGCGATTACGATCTGGCTTATCAATATGCCAACTTGCTCACTTGGTTTCAGAATGTGCTTCTAGGCGATGCCAACCTGATGTATTCACAGGGCAAATCGCTAGGCGGGAACATGTTTGTAACATATAGCTACTACGTGGCTTCACCGCTAAACCTCCTCCTAGGTCTGTTTCCTCGGGGCGATATCGAGGACTTTTATTTCTTTGTTAGGCTTTTGCGCACCGCGCTCTGCGGATTAACCATGGCTCTTTTCCTTTCGAAGCGCTTTGGGAGCCTTGCACGTCCCACAGCCTTTGCTCTCGCCTTGAGCTATGCGTTGTGTCAATACAACCTTATTCAAGCCGCCAACATTATGTGGCTTGATGCCCCAATCCTTATTCCCTTGGTCGCCTTAGGCGTTTGGCATTTCGTAAAGAAAGGGCGCCTATGGCTTTGTGTGCTTACACTCGCTTTTTCCATTGTTAGTTGTTGGTACACCGGCTACATGATGGTATTGGCTTCACTGGCTATCTTCTGTATGGAGTATTGCTTATGGGCTCAAGAACACAGTGGATTCAGGCTGGCAACTTTTATCAAGAAACTGTTCAAGTTCTGTTTAGTGTTGCTGCTTGTTGCTGCCGCTGTGGCGGTTATCTTGCTTCCTTCTGCTTATGGTTTGTTCTCTGGAAAAGGCAGCAACCTAGAAACCGCCTCAAAGATAACACGTTGCCATCCGTGGGATTTCATCACTGCTGTTCTACCTATGAGCTTCAAGTACAACTGGACAGGACCACAACTATTTTGTGGAACCCTGACCCTTGTAGGTATGGCATTACTGCTATTCACACGAAAAGTAAAACATCAACAGAAGGCAGTAATCTTCGGAGCACTGTTTGTCTTACTGATTTGTATGATCGCATCACCCCTCGATAGGGTATGGACAGGATTTACGGAAGCAAACAACTACTATTGCCGTTGGGCTTTTGTAGTCGAATTCTTCTTCTTGTTTGCTGCAGCGTTTGCCTTCAGCAAAGGCATCCCCGAAAAGCACGATATCGCTCGAGCGCTCGTTCTTGTCCTTGCGGTTGGGGTACTAGGACTGATTCTTGGCGGCTTTTCAGCCTTCAACTCCTCGTTCGCCAATGCTCTCATTGAAACAGATCAGTTCCAGAACACCCAGAACGGCTTCATTAAAGGTGCATTTAACGCGCTCAATCCTTTTGTTTGCTTTACTGTCTTTATTGTCGTTTGTGTTTTGCTGGTTTTGTCATGGGCGATTTCAAGGCATCGGCGCAGCATGGGTAACATTGCCGTTGCAGTGTTGGTTATTGCCGTTTCTATAGATACTAGTTTCAATGCTTTCTCTTCCATCGCTGTAGATGAAGGTGTAAGCCGGAATGTATATTCAGGAGACTACAATAGCTACCTTTCAGACTCATCGGAAGCGTTAGGCGAATTGAAGGCATCTGATCCGGGATTGTTCAGGACAGAAAAAACCTATTCCCACGTTCAAGACCATACGCGGTGCCGCGTTCCCACAAGCGAAGGCCTTGCTCTTGGCTACATGCCGTTGAGTTCGTATCTCTCAACGAACGATACTTCCGTTTCCCGTTTTATGGGGAACATGGGCTATATGGCACGTCAATCTGATGCAGATAGTGTGTTCCAGGGAACCTACCCGACAGCAATCCTACCCTCAGATTCGTTATTGGGTTTACGCTATGTGGGTTCGGGCGAACCAGTTCAGGGGTATGAGCCAACCGATATGCCTTCGGGAGGCGCTGGTCATTTCTGGTTCAAAAACAGCGAGGCCTTCCCTCTTGCCTTCGGAGTGGGTGACAGTGCCACGCAACCAATCGATGTCCAGCCTGATGCGTTCAGCTATCAAAATAAGCTTTTTCAAACGCTGTTCAACACAGAAGCTCAGATGTACATTCCGCTGAAAGCCGAGAAAACAACTTCTGATAACCAGGGTGTGTGCTGGACGGTTAATGAGGATTCCTCCAGCGATCTCTGTTTTGCCGAGATTCGCTCCATAAAAAGCTACAAGGAGCACTATTGGGATGTTTTTTCATTGCGAATCGGTGATACCGTGGTACCTGGAGGCTACTATTGGGCCTTCACTTACGGAATTGTTGGAGTAAATAGAGTTTCAGCAGGCGAGCAGATTGCTCTTACCGGTTCGCCCGAGATTGGCAACGATGAGCATATGACGCTCTACCTAGTTGAGACCAACAAAGAGTTACTCGATGAACTTAACGAAAAGGCACAGGCAAAGAAAGCTATCTTCAGCGAATTCCGTGATGGTTACCTCACAGCTAGCTACACTGCCTCAACAGAAGATAAATACCTGTTTATGAGCATCCCCTACGATAACGGATGGACCGTGAAGGTCAACGGTGAAGTCGTAAAACCCGATACCGTTGCCGATTGTCTGATGGCTATCCCGGTTCACCCTGGTGAAAACAATATCGAACTCTCGTACTGCTCTCCTCTATTAAAAGAAGGTGCGGCAATATCGGCTTTGACGTGGCTGGGTATCCTTGTTTTTATCATTATGCGCGCCCGCACGTCTACTTGGCGTAAAATCAACTGTGGCAATCATTAGAGAAAGGGGCTTCGCGTTGGATTTATCCATTGTCGTGCCATGTTACAACGAGGAAGGGTCGCTGCCGTTGTTGTTCGACGCAGTCGACAACGCTTTTGCTGATTCGGGCGTGTCCTATGAACTTATCCTGGTGAACGACGGAAGCTCGGACGCCACATCCCGTCTGCTGCACGAACTGCCCGCCCCTGCATCTGCCGAGCGCATCGTCACAGTCGATTTCTCCCGCAACTTCGGCAAGGAAAGCGCTCTACTCGCTGGTCTTCAACATGCCGAAGGAGATGCGGTGGGTCTTATGGATGCCGACTTACAGCAACCTCCCACAACATTGCTGGAGATGTATCGCATGCTGCTGGCAAATCCCAATGCCGATTGCGTGGCAGCCTTCCAAGAACACCGAAAAGAGGGCGCCGTGCTGCGCTTTTTCAAGAAAGCATTCTATAAAACGTTCGATGCAACCTCGAAGCTTAACGCCATGCCTGATGCCTCCGACTTCCGCGTGTTCCGCCGCAGCGTTGCTGATGCTCTGCTTTCCATGCCAGAGAGCTTCCGTTTCTCAAAGGGTATGTTTGCGTGGGTAGGATTTGAAACGCTGCCGTTTCCCTACACGCCCGCCGAACGCGTCCAAGGCGAAACTAAGTGGTCGTTTCGCAAGCTCATGCGCTACGGTATCGGCGGCGTGCTTTCGTTTACCACGTTTCCGCTGAAAATCGCTGCTGTGACGGGCGGTATCGCCACACTCGCAGGTCTGGCACTACTCATAGAAGTTATCGTGGAGCAATTTATAAACCCCGCCATGCCCTCTGGCTACCCCACGCTTCTGTGCGTGCAGCTCATTTTGGGTGGACTAATCTTATCCACGCTTGGCGTTATTGGCGAATACATCGCGCGCATCTATATCGAAACGAAACGCCGTCCCGCCTATATTGCCAAATCGGTCAAGGTTCGCACACCTGAATATAAATCCGAGCGCGATCAAGAATTACGGTAGAGATAGATCTCTAAACAGGACAGGACAACGGCTCCGTTGTCCGTCGGATGCCTCGTCCCGGACAATACCCTCTGGCTCCGTTGTCCGGCAACTCTTTCGAAGCCTCTTTCGTCCTATAACTTGCCTTCTGCTGTAATGAGAAAGAAAAATCATCTGTTACAAGTTAGGATTCGTTAATTAAATACTTTCTGTCGAAACATAATGAAAGCTAGTTCACCTGAGCATGCTGCTCCATTTTGCTGAACGAGGCACAGCTCATCTGAACGGATTGACCTTTTTCGGTAAAGTGAAAAAGACCTAGCTTCAAATATTCGATCGCCAGAGAGTAACAAAACGACGGAGGGGGGAAATTATGGCAAAACGTCGTTCAAGCATACTTCTCGTGCTTTGCGTGACGCTGTTATTGTTGCCCGGAATGGCGCTAGCTAACGAGAGTAACAGCACAATCGACAGAACCAACGACGCTATCGGTGGTAACGGGGCTATTCTCAACCACAAAAATGCTAACGATACCAGCAACAGTAGCGAGGCGATCACCAAGACCAACGCTGCCGACGATGTCAGCGATGCAACCCCTAATGCCAACACTAAGGCTACGACTGTCCCCTCTGAGGAAGACTTTAAAGACCTGCCCGAATCACCCTATAAGGTTATCGAAGGTGATAACAGCGTATTCATCCAGAAGAGTCACGACACTCTATCGTTCCGTATCAATGGACTTTTTTCGAATTTTAACTGCCTAGTCGTGGATCGCTCGATTTTTCCTAACGAAAATTACACTGTCACTGCCGACTCAAAATCAACGGTAATAACACTTAAAAACGAATATCTCTCGAGCCTTATTGTAGGTATGTATAAAATCAACATCTTTTTTAAGGATGGCTATTGCACTGCCAATTTTACGGTCATTGGGCCAGGTGAGGTAGCGGATGAAGCCGAGAGCAATAGCGTCTTCGCAGCTGAAAACGTCAAACCTGACAACAATATCCCCAACACTTCCGAGATAAACACCACTCCTGCTACAGGCGACAATACTCCTATCTTGGCATTTATCTCGTTGCTATTTAGCTGTATCGCATTGATCGGCTGCGCCGTTGTTGTAAGCAGAATAAAACTGAACTAGCAACAACGGACAACGGAGCCGGAGGGTATTGTCCGCTCAGCTCCGTTGTCCGTCGTCCGTCGTTCTATTCTTCTGGAGTTTCTTTGTCCTTCTCGGCAGCTCGCTTGCGGCGCACCTGATCAACGGCAGCCCTCAATGCTGCTTCATCTTCGGCACGAGCCACTTCTTTAGTGGACTTCACCAACTTAACAAGCTCAAATCCCAGCAGCAAAACCAAAGGCACCACAACGAACGGAAAGAAAACCAGCGGATTAGAGAAAAGAGAAACCACAGTTCCCAGCGCTGCGGATACAAACACCACCTTACCCACTACGTTTATCGAGGACACGGGTTCAGAATCTTCCACAGCGTTGGCGTCTCCTTTGGTATGAAACATGAGCTGACCACTCTCTTCATACACGCTCGTTATACGGTGCGTATTCAACGCACCCTCTAGCTTCGACTCCGTAGAACGGAACGTAATAATATCGCCCACCTGAAGACTCTCAGGATCAACCGCTTCAGTAACAATAAACGAATGCACAGGAATGGCAGGTTCCATGGAACCCGTAAGCGTACGCATAAAACTGTAGTTACCCAGCGAAGGAACCTCACCCGCTGGTGTGAAGACCGTACGCAGCAGCACAACCAACGCCAAAGCAATAACTACCGCCGCTAACACATTAACAACGCGAAGTACATATTTCATTACCCGCGGCCACCTTTAGAAAAAACCTCAGACGAAGCATGGGAAGCTACCTTAGACTCACCAGAATCCACATCGGTTTCCCCAACAGAGCCACGCTGCTCAACCACAGCATTGTGCGAACTGCTAAAATCAGAGTCACAACCCTGCCCAATCGAAGCATCCTGCGAAACATTGCTACCTTGGATATTCTGTGTGATAGTCTCACTGTTAATAGAATCATCATTGCCCGATGCAGCAGGAACGGCCTCGCCGCGCAAACGAGCAAGAAGGTAGTTCGAAAGCCTATTGCCTTCAGCACGCTTTTCTGCGCGAACTCGAGCTCGTTCAGATTGCTCCAAACGAGCATTCAGTTGGCCAATGCGCTGTTCGAACTCCTGCTTAAGCTGCGCGAGTTCATCAACGTGTCGCTGCTCTGCTTTAGAAGCTGCCTCCTTATGAGCATTTGCAGCTGCATCCATCTGCTGACGCAATTCTGCCAGCTTGGCATCAGCCACCTGACGCATATGCTCAGCAGAGGCGTTTGCAGCCTCCACCTGCGCTTTAGCATTTTCTTCTGCAGCTTGCTTCTTTTCCTCGGCCTCGTTTTTCACCATCTGAATTTTAGCTTCAGATTCATCACGTACCGCAGCAAGACGACGCTCAGCTTCTCTCATTACCGCTGCGATTCGCGTATCAGCATCAGACTTAGCCGCCTGCGTCTCTGCCCTTGCGGCTGCAAGATCAGATTCAGCCTGTTCTTGCAAGGCAACTGACCGAGCGTTGGCTTCATCGAGCGCGGTCTGACTCTGAATCCTCACATCCTCAACGGCAGCAGCAGCCTCTTCCTTTGCTGCAGCCACCTTGTTGACGGCATCATCAAACGCATTTTGTACCTCTGCCGCCGTTTCCATACACATACGCTCAACCTCAGCTGCAGCTTCTGAACGAGCCTGAGCTGCCTGTTTTTCGGCAGCTTGCTTACCCTCTTCGGCATCTTCCAAAGAATCACGCAATTCATCCAAATCTGCCTCAGCAAGCTGCATGCGCTGAGTCAAGCCCTGCTCACGCTCTTTAGCCTGATCAAGCTGCTCAGAAAGCTCCTTGCGCTCATCTTCTAACGCATACACTTCCACCTTGAGGGCCTTTACCTTGCTTTTCAGCTCTCTATTCTTTTTGCGCTGCTCGTCGAGCGCCTCTTCAGCATCAAGTTGCGCCTGAGTAACCTCTTCGATAAACACCTTACGTACTTCCACATCGGGAATATCGCAGCTGTCTACAAACTCTTCCTTGATTTCCGTAATGAACTTTGGCGCCACAGGCTCTCGCTGTTCGCTCGCAAGCTCAGATAGATTACGATCGTCAGAAATGAGACTTTTGAACACCGCATAATTATTGATGAGATTGGTATACATCTGAACCATATACTCATCGTCAAAGGCCAACGCAGAATCTTTTACCTCAATGTTGTAGCCCACTTTGTCATAGCGCTCCATAAACTGCCACAGCTGAAAGCACTTACGATAATTCGGGTCTTTCATGATAAGGTTGGTGCGCTGAATAGGACTACGCACTACCGAGCACCCCTCCATAATCTGACAAAACGAGCTATTTCGCAGTGCCATAACTAGGCGGCGCACACGATCGATGCGCATGAAGGTATCAACGTTGTCAGCGTCGTTTTCGGCAAAGTTCTGACGGTCTTTCACCGTCATTTCAACGTTGTACTCAATTTCTTCATACGCATCGCCAATCTTGCTGTGCATGGTAAAACGATTGCGAATCTCATTTCCCGTAGACCAGAAAATCACATCGGTACGCTTGTCCACAAACGTAAGCAGACGCTGAATCAGGTGATACACAAAACGGTTTTCGTACAGATCGTACGTTTCAGCCGTATTTACATTCAAGATTTTAGTAGGATGAATACCGCCATCGTCCGAAGGCGCCAAAAACTGCGTATTTTGGCTCAGATGACGCACGCTATCGGCAGAAATCCTCTTCGCTAACGAAACAGGCACCACTTCTTCTTCGGTAGTAATGAAGCGGCGCGGCTTTTCAATAATGCTATTGATAGCATCAAGCGATTCTTCAATTACCGAAATCCATTCTTCATCAACCACCTTAACCAACTCTTCACGCTGCTGATCGATGGTAGTATCGGAAGCCTGCGCTATTTCAAACAGGTAGCGAAAATAGCGATCTTCCTCTTGAATAGGCTCCATTTGAGCGGAAAAGCTGCCGTATAAATCCTGAATGGTATCTGACATTTATTACCCCACAAGTAAACATACCCGAACATTGCATAAACGCCCGAGCTGGTTTCTAGTACATATTCTGAATTCTTAGCAAATACGAAATGCTGTCGGGCAAGCCGCCTTCGCCAAAGGTTTTTTCAATGTACTCGATAAGTCCGCTCATTTCGTCACGCACAAAGCTGACATTCATAGACTCGAACTTTTTCAGTACCTTACGCGCTATGATGTAATCCATACCGCCGAGTTCAGTGCCGCCACACGCCACATATACAGGAATAAAGTCATACATCTGCTTGATAATACGATTGCCAAACGCCAGACGGAAACGTGTTTGTAGATACTGATCGAGTTTGTGCATCTTTTCCAGTAGCTCTTCAGAAACCACGTGCTCTACTTTGGCTTTCTGGAATAGATACTGCAGGTGATCACTGGTAACATGCACGCGCTCGTGGTGCGGACACTCGAACGAATCGGCGCGCTCATTCAGCTCGATCGGAATAGCGCGGTCATACACTTTATCGGTAATAGTGAAGGTGGAATCGTCATTATTGGCAGTACCCACAAACCACAAACTATCAGGAACAGTGATTTTTCCACCATTGAGAGCCTTTGGATCCCCTGCCCAAGCGGTAGGCACCAAATCAAGCACCCATTCGTCGTGACTGGGCATTTCCAAAACCGAAAGAATCTCGGCAAAGTAATATTCCACGCGCGCCAAGTTCATCTCGTCAAGCACAATAAGGCTTGGGTCTTCGCGCAGGCCTGCTTCGTAGAGCGCTCGCAAAAACTCAGTTTCGTTGAAGCGTTTAGAAAACTCGTTGAAGTAACCTAACACTTCGGTGCGGTCGCGATACGAAGGCTGCACTGAGACAATGGTGGCTGGATTGTCTATATAACGACTAAATGAATAGGGTAGCGAAGTTTTACCCGTACCAGAAATGCCTTCTAAAATAAGCAGCTTGCTCGCTGCCATACCAGCAACAAAGCGACGTACCACTTCGGAAGAGTAATACAGTCCCATTTCGTTGCAAGCAAACTCTCGATAGCCTTCCGCAAAATGCTCGAGCGTAATGTCGTTATCGTACGCGGGCGGTTGCCAATCGCGATACTTCAAATCTACCTGCGAAAGCTTGGGGAAGCGAGTAGCCAGAGAAATTTCCTTTTCTTCAGCAAGCGTTTTGGCTTCAACCGTGGCCTTAGCCATAGCTGCCGCAGCACCCGAAACAGAATCGCCATCGAGCGAAAGTGAAGCAGAACCTGCGACCACACCAGCTCCTTCACCGCCCGCTGCCGAGCCTCCCCCGACCACATTGGCAACCGTCGGAATGGAATCATCAGTAAGCGCAGAAGCACCCACATACGGAATGCGCTGTGTGCCTCCCATAGCATTAACCTTTAGAGCAAGAAGCTTGTTCTTTTCGTCCATAAGGTCCAAAACCTGCTTGTTCAGGCGACCGATTTCGCGATACAGCGTTTTATTGTCGGAAGTATCGCTCTTAAGGGCACGATGCAGTTTCCAGCGACGCACCACAATAATGGCAATAAGAACAGGAATAGCTATGAGCAGCGCAAATAGAAGTACCGCACCGATTTTACCCACCAAATCAAACGTATTGAAGTACGTAAGAAAGATATTAAAGTAGTCAACCCATCCAAAAATAAACAAATTTAGTATGGAAGCGAACACCGCAACAATGTTATATACCACCTTTGCCAGCAACTCCCAGGCAAAGCTCAGAAACTCGCTCACGGTTCACCTTCTTTCTTAAAAGCGAAAGCGCACACCGGGCGCAAGCCCCAGTGTGCGCGCACTAGTTACATTTACTTCAAATCAGAACCTGATCCGCTATCCGTAGAGCCTGATTCGCTATCAGCAAAACCCGAACCCCCACTCTGAGAGCCAGATTCTGTGCCCTCGGAAGAGTTGGCAGATGCCAGCTTGGCCTCTGCCTCAGCTTTCAAACGCTTAGCTTCCGCTAATACCGCCTCTGCTTCGGCACGCGCAGCTTCAGCCTTTGCGCGTTCCGACTCGACAGACTGAGCTTGCTCACGATCAACAATTGCTTCGGCCTGTTTCATACGATCTTCCTCAGTCATGGCACGCTTCAGGTTCATACCTACAATTACCAGATGATACACCTGATAGATGAAGAACAATAGCATGGGCACCACAATCACAATAAGGAAGCCCCATGTACTCGAAAGGAAATCTATAACCTTGCCTAGATACGGAATCTTAAACACATATTTGCCCACAATATCGCCATCAGCAATTACATGCTGATCAGCCAACTCGTTGTTATCACCCTTGGTGGTATAGCTATTCAAGCCATTTACTTCATTGATAGCAATAATACGGTGGGTGTTGAGCGCATACTGATTATCAATAATGGCATGAAAGGTAACGATGTCGCCCACCTGAAGAGAGGAAGGGTCGCACTGCTGAATGAAAATCAGATCGTTTTCATCAAACGTAGGTGCCATAGAATCGGACTGAACCGTAAGAGGGGTAAACCCAGCTAGGTTCGAAACGCTGCCATCCTCCTTAGTAGCAAGCGTGGTGAATGCAAATAACGCTGCAACCAGGATAATGATCCACATTACAACGCTGATCACAATGGATGCAGCTTTTTTAACCGTACTCATTTCGACCTTTCTTATACAACAAACGCCTGTATTCTTATATAACAACCTTTGCTTGTTATCATCGTTACTGCTGTTCTGGCTGTTCAATGCCTTCAAAGCGCATTGTTGCCGAATAATCGGCACCCTTAATCATATTAGTGCAATTTTGGTCAGTTCCCTCCAACCAAATTCGGACGACAGTGGGTTTATCTGTGTCCGCAATCAGGCTAAACATGTTAGCCTCTTGGTTTGAACTTCCCGACACAATTCCGAACGTAGTTACACTACCCGAGCTTGTTGAGCTTGCACCAAGATTGGGATTGTATACCCACGTTTGTCCATCACAGGTAAAGCTCATACGCATAGCCTGCGGCAAGCCCGAAACGTTAGAAGAAAACGCCGTTCCTGCTTCCCCATTGCTACCCGATTCACCGGTAAGACGCACTATCACATTTTCATGGCTGATAAAGTGCAACGTGAATTCAAGATATGTCCCTGTTTGAGCCTGGACAACCGAGCCATCTTCATAGGTGAAGTTCTGTCCATCAAAGGTGGTTACTGGCTGAAGCTTGGAAGTATCAATATTCACGCCTTGTTCCGAAGAGATACGCGCAGATATTTGGTCAAAACCTAAGGTTGTTACGTATTGATCGAAGCTATCATGTGCGTCTAAGTCGAAACGTAAGGCATTGCCGGCATTCGCATTAAGAGCTAACTGGCGAGCTTTTGCCTGATCGGAGATAGAAAACCACGCAAACGATGCCATGACGATGGCTACCAGGGCAAACAGCACTAACAACACCGTAGCCGCCAAGCGATGGCGCAAGTCTTGCTTTTGTTCTTGTTGCATTTACACCCCCTGCCCGTCAAGCACGGCAAATAAGTCAACATGAAGAATGCCTATGTCGCTGTACAGATAATCAGCACTATCCAAATCGGTGCCTTCAATGTAGCAATACACATCCATCCGATACGTTTGTCCCAAGTCCATAGCAAGCAATACATTTTGCGGGCGCGTGGCGTTCTCATCGCTGCGCATGAGGTAGGTAGTATAGTCCTGAGCATTATCGTTTGCACAGGCCAGTTCCCCATTCTCCCAACCAAGCAACATGCCTTCGGAATATCCAGGAAGAGAAGGAGCGGTTGCTGGGTGCTCTGAACGATGTGAACCGGCAGAATCATCGAGCGTAAAATAGCGGCTCTGAATCACTTGACCGTTGCGTGAAAGCTTAATACCCACACGCGTTGCCTTCAACAGCTCAGTATTGGCGCCTTCAGGAGCTAAGGTATCGCCCAAATACATATTTACCGTACCAGCGGCCTTCGAAGCGCCCGAGCCTGTTACATTAGCGCGCACATCGACCCACCCATGGTAGAAATGCTGACCATCTTCTGCCTTCTCAAAGTGCACAGCACGGCCCCGATCGTCGGTACGCGTGCACTCTACAAAACCCTCAAGGTCAAAGGTGGAAACAGGGTACAACGTAAGAGGATTGGGACTATTAGAGGAAAACGCAACATCACCTTCACTGCTCCAACGATCAGCTGAGGCATCACCCAGTTCAACCACCAATTTGCTTTCATCACTATGAACTGAAACAGAATTAGTATTCACCACCGCATTGCTGGTAAACCACGCATACGTAGCTGCAATAAGTACGGCTACTATCACCACCAACACAAATGCTGTACCAGCCTGAGTTAGCCTGAATTTTGCTCTGTTAGAATTCGTGCTCATGGTGCCTCCTTTAAGCCTTGGCGCCCGCAAACGCGAACTGCAGAGAAATATCCTTAGACTGCGCTTCGGTGATGCAGTTAGCATCGCAGCCTTCCATATACACGAAATAACGCACGCTGGCTACTTCATTGGCGCCGAGCGTGAATAAGGGCATGGCGCCCGAACGAGCCGTTGGTGTATTACCAGAGCCTTCCATGCTGTATGCGGCAACAGACCGAGCGGGATCGGAGACATACTTCCACGAGGTTTGTCCATTCACCACCACATTGCTTTGCGAAATAGTGCGTTGCTGAGCTGCCTGGGAGGTGTTGCCTAAATCATCGCACTGAAAAATATAGGTATACGTACCCGAAGAACTTTGAATAACAAAACCCACGCGCGCTGCAGCCAACAGCTGAGGGTCGGCCGAAACACTCATTTGACCTTGATATAAGTACACCAAAAGCGGTGCCTGAGAACCCTTCAGATAAAACGTGCCCGTTAAAGCATATTCGCCCAGCTGGGAGGTGCAATTCGAATAGTCAGTGGTAATGCCGCTGGCATTTTGGAAGGTAGCGCGCCAAAAATTGGAAAGATCGGAGGTAGAAATGGGATACAGCGTTTTATCGGCAACAGCCAACTGACACTGTTCAGAGAAGGGACCTTGTTCAGTAGAAGAAATGAGCAAGTCATAACCGTCTTCACTAACGGTATGCGCCACTGGCTCTACGTTGGTAAAGCGAGAGTTGGAAAACCACGCAAACGTAGCAACACTCAAAACCAACACCAAAACCACCAGCCAAGCAGCCGCTGCAACCATGCGCTTGCGCGCAGAAAACACTCTACCCAAACGAACCTGTTCGTTGTTCTGTATAAACGCCATACGCACCCTACCCTTGGCTTCCCGCGAAGAGTAGTGCAAGCGAAGCTAGACTGGTGCCATACAGGTTGTTGGTGCAGTCTTCGTCACAGCCTTCAAGCCACACGTACACATCTACCTGCACGGGTACGCTATGACTGGCACTATCAACGGCTGCGGGAAGCGTTACCAATTTGGTGCCAGGCCTAGTAACCTTGCCGGCTTCTTCGTCGTATTCACAATAGTTAGTGGAGTTCAGCGGGGTAAACGTTACCGTGGAGCCATCAGTTTTGGTGCTGTCTAAAACATCGCCCGCCTTGCCGTTTTTGGTATTGTAGTTTGCCTGAGGATTGTGCTCTTGGGAAAGTTCAAACACGTATTGATTGACCACGGGCTGATTTTCACCCGGCTGATGAACCACCAAACCTACCCGCAGTGCCGTTGAAATAGGGTTTGCTTTGTCTATATCGTCAAAGCGAATGTCTGCTAAATACACATCAGTAGGAAGTGAACTGGTAGCCAAATAGAGCGTAGTTTCATAGTAGTCAGAGCGCTGAGCTGGTCCAAAAAACGTAGCCAGTAACGAATCTTGCGTGGTACCCCCCGTAAAGCCGGTAACCTTCTGAAAACCATTTTCGATACTATCGGTTGAAACAGGGTTCAAAAATCCTTGAAACGAAAGGCCAGCATTGGACTTATATTCGCCATTATACTCATCGGAAATAAGGAAGGTTGCACCCGTACCAGCAGCCATTTTCACATCGGTAATATGGCGATTGGCGTTGTAGATATACCAAGCGTAGGTAACCATCACGGCTGCGAGCGCCGCAACAATAAGCGTCACCAACAGGCGTTTAAAGCGCCTGCTCAGCTGTTGCAAATCGCGCATCTCTTCCACCGGAGCTTACCTCCCTTCGTTCCACAAAACCAACCATGGGTAAAACTCACGCAACACTCCATTCTACGCGAATTCCCCTTGCATAGCACCTTTAAGCACTAAGCACATGATCTCGCCAAACATAGAGCATTAAGGGCTTAAAACTCACGTAACCAAATCATTAGTTCGCTGCCCTAACCCTCGACAAATAATCTCACGTTACATTGTTACTTTGTTTGAAAGGATTCTTATCAAGGTATTACCTCATTTTGAGATAGATTCGATCAATTCACTAACTCGTTCAAGGTTACTTTTTTACTTTTGTTGCAATTCGTTTTTTCTCCTGCGCGCGACTTAAGGTTAACTATGGTTGATGCCTTTCATGTTTACGCGAGTTAAAGTGTAGGTTACGTAGTCGGAATGACTGTAGCCCACCACAGAACCAGAAGCGTTCACGGGCGTGTCGTCCACGCCGTCACCTGACAGGTGCGCCGTCATAACCAAGCGGTAGTTGGCGTAGAAATGCTGAGCCGATTCAATGTCGGTGTTCACCTTCACCACAAAGCCGTGCCTGAGGATGGGGCTGCTACCATCACGGGTAGCAAGGCCATCATCGGTGACAGTATCGGTAAACACGATGCTGTTACCATCGGCACTTAGCGTGCCGGTTCCCAGATGGGTGCTTTGTTGAACGAAAAGATACTTCTCGATGTCTGAAACATCTTCGTAGCTGCCATCTTCCTCGCGCTTTTGCAAGCTGAGCGTAAAGGTTGCACTCTTCGCCTTGCTCAGCTTCTCGTCAACGCCGCTCAGCTTGGACAGATCGTAGGTTGCCGCCAGCGCAATGGTACCGTCAGCCGTGCCCAAGTCGTCCACGTTAATGCCCAGCTGCGTTTTCTTGGTTGCCGTAAGAGCGATGGTGGAAGTGCCGCCGCCCTTGCGATAATAGCGCATCTTACCTTCATTATCGGCAGTCATAGTGCTCGTGCTCAGCGTATCCGCATGCGGGGAAAGGAACGAACGATAGGTGGGCTTCGTGTAAGCCGAAGCGCTTTCCGAAGCGGCGATCGCATTTTGGCAAGCAGGGCCCGACATCTGCAGGTCGGCCTTCATCTGAATGGAGAACGAGGCATTTGCCGCAATTGCAATGCTGCGAATACCGCTCAAGTCGATAGGCGTTCCTTCACTATCGGAAAGGACAAGCTGCATGTCTCCACCATCGGCGTTCCACGACTTGCCGCTCACCGCAGCCTCGCCTGCACCAGCCGCCGTCCAACTCCACTTCACGTTGCCTGCGGAATCAGTCGATTTACTGGGCTTGTAATAGGTGTCCCCCACCTTCACGTAGAAAGAATAGGTGCCTGAGGTACCGCTAGGATAGCCGCTCGCGCCCGTAAGGTCAGAACCGCTATGGCTTGCAAGCGAAGAGTTCAGCTGGTAATACAGCGTGTCCGAACTGTTGTATACGTTGCTGCAGCTTACGGTATCGGTCACATCCATCTTGAACGAATTAATTGTATCAGCACTCATTTCCTGAGTATCGTCCGAAGCACCAGCAACTAAAGTATCGGTAAGCGTTTGCCCATAGCCCGAGGCAACACTATAGGTTGAAGCGGTGCCCACATGGATGTCGGTCTCGCGCTCATTTGAACCCAGCACGTAGTTGACACGCGTATTCACATCGCCTGCAACCGAGGTTCCCGTATAGCCGTCCACAGTAGTCGTAGAGCCCTTAGGCACGCGAACCACCAAGAAGAAGTTCTCGGATGGATGAGGTTCTGTGTTGCCATCGATTGCAAGATCATACCGATCACTCGTATCCCCAGATACCCAAGGGCGGTAGTAGTCATAGCCTGCGTCGGTCTTAATGCGCGCACCAGCTTTTTTTTCATCATTCGCATCGGCCTTAACCCATGCGCCTGAAGCCTTAGGCCCAGAAGCTTTTACTCCCATCAGTTCGCTGAGCCACTGCTCTTCATACGAACTGTTCGCGGAGTCCACAAAATCGGTCAACGCAACCGAAGCAGCTCCACCAGCACCCACAGTATAGTGATATTCCTTATTGTTGTGCGCGGTATCAACCAGCGTGAGCTGGGTTCCCTCGGGCAAGGTTCCCTTCTCCCCATTACCACTGAACAGGATTTTCTTGTTCAGCGATTTCATGGAGCCACCACCCTGAAGATAGGTGTTCCAGCCATATTCGGTATCAGTGCCATAAGCCTTGTTGTAAGTCCAGGTAAGATACCCTGTCATAGCATCGCCCGCACCGGTAAGCACATGGTCGGTTTTGTTTGAATAATCTGTTGCCTTGAAGTTAGTACCGTAGGTATAGGTTGCCGCGAAGTTAACCTCCAACAAGCGCTTAACCACAATGGGAACTTGAACCTTATAGGCATGATTGGCGCCGTCGTTGAAAGTTACGGAAAGAAGCGTGAACTGACCCTTATCGTTATCCCAGTTGGTAGAAGCACGGAACTGCATATCACTGGTACCATTACCCACAACCGAAAGCGACGCAGCCTCATCGCTCTTAACGAAAGATTTCGTGGTTTCGTCTAACACGAACTTTTCAGCCTTGGCCGTTACATACTGCTTGCTAGAGCCGTTATTCAAGCGAACCGCATCGGAAAAGCCACCATTCGTTACCAGGTTAAGATAATTGGTTACGGTTGTGGTGTCCTGACCGGGAATTTCGAGAATCTTGAAATCCTTATTTTCATCAACCCGCTTCGAGGAAGACGAGTTCTCTGAGTTGTAGCTTTGAGCAGAGGTTTCGCTGTAATCGTTAGCGTTTTGGTAAGTACCATTGTCACTTCGCCCACCAATGTTGGTGTAGGTGTAACGACCAGCAACGTTTGTGCCCGCCTCACCCTTAATAGTCGAAGCTAAGTCAACGTTCGCACCGTCACCAAAAAGGGAACGATCAGTATCGGTACTGGATACCTTCACAGCGATGCCGCTCGTCGGGCTCGTGGTCACGTAAGGTGAAGCGGCTACGGTTGCCTTTTGGGTACCATCGTCGTTTATCTCGTCGCTATAGAGCGTCTTATCCGCATCGGGTACGGCAAGCGTATCGCTGTAGTCACCGAAAGCCACGTACGAAACGGTGTTCACCTGCTTCACATTACTTTGGTCTTTGGTGGTATCGAGCATCAAAGGCGGTAGGTCACTGGTTGTTTTACCTTTGATCGGCTTGATGTCGATACCCGCGGCATAGACCTGTAGGTCAGTCTTCGTCTTTGTGTCACCAAAGAAAATACCCTGGCCGTTTTTGCCCTGGAAGTCATTGTTGTAGAGCAGGATGTTCGAAATCTTGAAAACACCCTTGCCGTCACCACAAATACCACCAGAGCGGCTCTTCTGATTATTCGAACCCTCCCACATATTGCTCGGGTTTTCAAATACATTGTTCTCGATTTTCATATTTGTGATATTGAACGTTGGCTTGCCCCCAAGGGAACCATTGATGCCACCCGCATACGAGCTGCCAAAGGTTACACCACTCACCACCACGTTATTACAGGTGACTACTGGCGACCCAGAGATATTGCCGGAAATGCCGCCGGAGACCTCACGGGACTCAAGGTTGATATTGCTGACCTCGCACGTATCGAACGTGAATTCGTTGCCGTTCGTTATATTGCCCGCAATACCGCCAGCGTTTTTAAAACTACCTGCATCTGCTCGGCCGAATACCACCTTCGTATTTGTATCACCCATTACCGTCAAGTTGTAGGCATATATGCTGTTCTCAGCCTTACCAACAAGGCCACCAACACCACCAACTTTACCGGCACTTGCCGGAACAGTCAGCGTCACCCCAGAGATAGTCGCTTTCCCGCCGTTGGTCAACTCTTTAGTTGTTGTATCGGTATTCACAAAGAGAGCGCCACTGCTAACGCCGAAAACACCACCAACCCTAGGATCGCCCGAGCTTGCCGCAATCGTGGAGCCTTGGGCAATGCCCATATCATGCGTTGTCCAAACGCCACCTTGGGAACCAGAGTTAAGCTTGCCGACAAAGCCGCCGACGTTTTGAACGCCAGAAACGTCCATGTTGCTATAGAAGCAATCATAGAGCTTGACTGGAGACGTCTGTCCCCCGGTCTTATTCACCATCCCGGTATCGTTCTTGTCGGTCTTGCCCTTGCGGCTTCCGTAACCAGACGAGCCCAACAGGCCACCGACGCTGGAAGCACCAGCTGAACCATTTACTTTGCAGTCCGTCAACGTAACGGCATGATACTTGCCATAGTCCGTCAGCGAGTTGTTATTTGCCGTGGTGCCAGCCAGAAGGCCGATGCCAACCTCAGCATCACCCGAGCCGCTCGCCTTACCCGACGTGTCGATGTACGTAAGCGAGATGTTACAGTCATCGAACTTCAGGTTCTGGACGGTATAGCCGCCGTTTCCCGTGGCGTCATTTCCATCCGCGGCGGCAGTACCGATGCTGCCTCCCACGTTATCGGACGTGTATGTCACCGTGCCAAACAAAGCGCCCACACCCGTGAGCTTGTAATTATCGTTGGTGTATTCCTTGATGTCGTAGGCAGTACCGTTCTTGTCGCCCACCTTGATGGTCGCGCCGTTTCCATTGATGGTCGCCACGAGCGGCACAATGCGGTCGCGATCGGCACTCTTATTGGATGCGCACGCGTTGGAGTAATAGCTCCCAGAAAGCCCCGTGTAACCGGTGCCGTAAGGCGTCATGTCGTAGTCAATATCATCAGCCCTGTTCACGAATTGCAGATCCATGCCCGAGGCCTGCGCAGCGCAGATGTTGCCCGTCTGCCACGTAGCGTACTTCGCCACCAGATAAGGAGAGTTCACGTTGTCGCCAGTGGTCTGGTCGAGTGCGGCAACATTCTGACTGCCCGGACTTAACCTGTCATCCTTGGTCGCTGTTACAAAATCGGCTGCTGCAGCAGCTGGCTTACCAACAGCAGCGTAGCTGGCATTGCGCACCTTGCCGTAACTCTGATTGCCGAATTGATACGTTGCATTTTTCGACGTATTGCCACCCAAATAGGCCCGCGAACCAGCGTAGGTACCATATTCATCATTCGTAGTCGCCGTATTTGCCGAGCCACCACCCGCACCGCTACTGATGATGGCAGAAAGCACAAGCAGCCCCTGCGAATCATTGACGGTTGTGGTTATTGCCTGGTTGTTGTTGTCGACTCCTCTATAACGCCCCTGCGAATCGCCGGTCTCGACGCACTTCGTATCGGCAGTATTCAAGTTGTTGATCTTATAATTGCGATCAGTATTATCAAGACTCCTACCGCTAAGTTCACTAAACGCGTAACCGTCGATCACGCGGCCGACGTAGGGGTTGTCATAGCGCGAAGTACCAGCGTTATGCCAAGCATTGAGCGCACCTTCACCACCCGAAGAATTACGGAATACAACGCCGCCGCCCGTAACGGCACCCACGTATCCACCAATGGGAACCAAATGCGAATTACTAGATTCACCTGTCACTGCAGCAATCACCGGGTCGGTATTACTGGAGGAAACCGCAACAACCGCACCACTTGGGGAAGACACAGCCACCCCATCAATAACATTGTCGCCACCCATAATACAACCAATAACTCCACCGAAGAATGAACCAGGGACCCCACTGCTATCCTTCTCTGAATAGCGAATTGCCGAAATACCCGATTGGTAAACCACATTCAGGTTCTTAACAACACTTCCGTAGCTATACGGAATCAATCCCATCAAAGAGCCTGTGTTGTTGTTGATGGAAATAGTCGCCTGAGTTCCACCCAAATCACCGACGATTACACCCCTAAAGGGATTGCTCTTGTTGCCCAAACCTTGGAAAGAGGCCACATCAAACTCAATCGTATTGTTGTTATCATTGGTGGGCTCGATGCTGTAGTAAGCGCTCTGCAGATAGGTATGCATCGTGTCTTCATCAAGCGTGGTTTTAGAATCGGTAGTATCCCCGTCTTTCTTCTCCCACTTTTTGCTCGACGCGTTTGCCTGCTTGTAAACGTAGATGATTTCCTTATCGGTACTGCCGCCATTACGACGCTGGCAAAGCTCAGACTGATCGGCAGTGATCGTTACTTCCCAACCATCCACTGCACTCCGCGTGTTGATATAATCGGCCACCGCGTTAAGTTCGGATGCCTTGGTTATGGCATAGGGATCACCGTAGGCGCCGCAGCCCGTAGCGAGCTTGGGCACGCGCTGGTTAACCTTAATTTCATGGTATTGAACGTTGTTTTCGTTAGCCTTACCCTTTTTCACGTACGGAAGATAGCCGCCGAATTGTGGTGTGACCGCATTTGCTGTTTTGCCATCAACGGTAACAAGACCATCTTTGGTCTCATAGGTGTTCTCGTCGTAGTACCAGAGCTGCTTGCCCACATATTCGTTGTTTTCCCCGTTGGCATCAATCTCACTACCGAACGTGACATTATTTTTGCCTTGGTCAGCGTTCTGGTCAGCCTTAATGAACGTATATACCGCAGAGCCCGTCTTGCCCTCGCCGTAGCCGAAGCTCTCGAGCAGGCTTGCACGGGTGAATATCGTGTTGTCCGTTGCGCTGGGAAGATTGATAAGGTTGAATGTCGCCGTCACCTGGTCGGCCGCGCTGCCCACGCCAAGCTTACCGAACAGCGACGTCGCCGCCTTAGCACCGTTTGCGTACCCCGACCCCGTGGTCGAAATATTCTTCGCGTTCAGGTTCACGTACGTCTGCATCTCATTGATGAGCAAAGGAGCGTAGGTGGTTGCATCGGTCACGCCATCGACCGTCAAACCATCGAGCGTAAGCCCATTGATAGAAATCTGCTTAACCGAAGCCGAAGACCCGTAAATATAGCGGCACACCAAAGCACCCGATACGGTGCCTCCTGAGCTTTTATCGCCGTCGTTAACCGCAATCCCGATAGTACCGCCCAGCGTGACATTGCTTACCGTGAGGTTTGCGCTCATCGTACGCAAAAGCCCGCAGTGCATATTTTCGTGCTGTGTGCCAGCCGCGTTGGATTTGTTGTTGGTGTACTCAGATCTAATATTCGAATAGCAGAACTTGATATTCACGTTTTGAACGTATACGTTTCCGCCAGGCTGTGCCGGATAGTAGCTATAGCCGCTCAAATTGATTGTGTTTTGGTCTGGACTTTTGCCGCCATCAATATAGACCTGATAACTATTAAGTCCAACACCTGCGCCAGTCATCCCCGGAGCAACGTACTTCTGTATGTCCGCGGGCGCATAGCGACACGCAGACCACAGAAGCAGCTCTTGAGGGGTTGTGAGGCGAACAGGCGCAACCGTATAGTCTTTCCCGTTGCTTTTCATGTCGCTGTATGCGCGATCAAGATTGTAGTAGTAGCGAACACTTTGATTGGTGTTGTAGTCTTTGCCGAACTTAGAGCGATTCTTGTAACTGTTGTCGTTTCCCGCGTTACCGCTCATATCTAACGTGTCGGCTTGAGTATGCAGCGAAACAACCGTATTCCATTCGCCGTCCATGAGTTTACTATCGGGCTTTACGCCATTGCCCACCCATTCGTCGAATACCGACACCTTGGGAGCATTGATTGTGATGCCGGAAACTTTGTAGGCAGTTTCCCAATAAGCCCTATCTTCTAGGTACAAACCCGTATAGGACTCGGAGCCATATACTCCCTTGGTTTTAACCTTGCTGCCACGGCCAACGAGCACGCCAAGCATTGTGGCGTTATCGCTCTTGGCATTAATGGTTGCACCAGAAAGATCGAGGGCATAGTCGTTGATAATCCAGTGACCGCTGGCTGCGTATACAAGGCCGCCGAGTTCCTTGGAATTATCTGCGGTTACGGAAGCGTTGGCTGTTTTCAGCGCATAGGAGTTTGCATCCTTATTAATACTGCTATCCCCGATGGTAACGACAGCATTACCCCAGCTGTAACCCAGAAGACCGCCCGCGCCGTTGAGCTTGTCGCCGCTCTTGCCCACGGTCATGCTGAACGAATTGAACGAAAGTCCCGTGATACTAACGTTCTTTTCAGCCGAACTGGCTATTTTCCCTTCTGTATAAGTACTCTGAGCGATGCAGCCGATAAAGCCACCAACCTGGGCAATCTTATTACTCGCACTATCGTTCGCAGCAATCGTGCCACCGACTTCAAGGCTCGCTACGTTGACAGTAGCAGCAACGTCCGCCACATAGCCGACAGCCCCGCCAATGCGCGTGTTGCCGTCGAGAGCAGTGCCCGTGTTGATGGTCGCTTGCGCCTTCGTGTTACCACTCGTGCTGCCGCTATCGAAAGTAACGATTCCGCCGCCGGTCACGCTGCCCGCAATGCCGCCGATGTTGACATCGCTGCCGAACGTATCATCGCAGGTGATTATCGGATTACACGTAACACCGCTGAGCGTTGCTTTGCCCGTAATGGTCGCCGCAAGCGAGCCGGCATCGACGCTTAGACCGTTATCGAACTTCATGAAACCATCAATGGTGAGGTTGTTCACCGTCGCGCCACCGCCAATAGCGGCGAAGAGGCCCAGACGGCTGTGGCGGTAAATCTTGCCGTTGCCGGCGGACGTGTCGCCAGATTCAATCGCATTATCACCGCGCTTGCCGTACGGCTCACCGATAGCGAGGGTGATCTTTTTTCCGTTGCCATTAAAGGTACCCGCAAACGTCTGGAGTCTGTTAGCGCTATCGAATCCAAGGCCACCGACACCCGTACCCGACAGATTAACGTCAGCGTTAAGGTTGATGGTCACATCAAAACCCAAAAGCGACGAGCCATCAGACGCATTAAAACCATACACGCCGTTCCATAGGTTAGGAAACTGCACCGTAAGCGCAAGGCACACGAAACCCTGCGTGCTGTTGATATCGAGTGTTCGATTACCTTCGAACCATTTTCCTTTGCTCGAGCCAACCTGCCAGCTCCAGTCCGTAGTCGAAGGCCCCTCAAGCAAGTGCGTATCGGCGTTGATTTTGATGAGATCTTTTTGCAGCGTCGCTCCATCAAGCCTGATTACCTCACCGTAAGCCCAGTTGGAATCTTGAGCCCCGCCTAGGTCATCGATTTTTACTGCGGCGCAGCGCTTATAAACCCAGTAATCGGCGTTATCAGCGTCTGCAGGAACGCTATCGCTTCCCGTTCCGCGGGCAAACACAAGCGTTGGGTTGTCCGCGCGAACGTTCGCGATTTGGGAAACAACCTTCTTGCCGGAAAAGCTGTTGTCAGGAGCAAACTTCATGTTCGAAAAATCAGTTACTCCACCCAAGCGAATCGCAGAGCCCCAGCTTTCAGCGGCAATACCCGCGCCGTTTTCAATCATACCTTCGTTTTGGACGGTCACCCCATTGATATCAGCGATGCTCTTGTTATCAATGCAACCCGCAACGCCGCCAAAACCCTTGCCCGACTGTGCCAGCTTGGTGCATTTGACTGAAGCATTCTTGACTTCAAGCACCGCGCCCGTACCGCGACCCAGCCAACCAACAAGGCCGCCGGTGAACTGCGGGGCAGCTTCGAGCGCAAACTCCGTGGAAACATCCTCAATGCAAAGCGGCTTCGAGTTGATGCATCCCGTCACCGAACCGACAAGGCCACCGAATACCGCGGCGCCTCCCCCGTTGCCATAGACGCTCTTGAACGTACCGCCCTTAAACGATACAGCCGAGTTCGAATCAACAAAGTTCAACTTACCAATAGCGGAGCCGACGCCCTTCGACTCGTCATACTGACCCGCAAGCGTCACACCATTATTACCTGTATCGATTTGATCATTGTTAGTAAACTCAACCGAACTACCGAAGCTCACCTCACCGATAAAACCGCCGACGTTACCGCTTTTTACATCACCAACATTCTGGGGGCAGGTGACCTTGGCGCCTTCATTCTGGTTCAACGTAAGCTTGGTTGCCTGACCAATAAAGCCACCACTAGCAGTAGTTCCCTTCACCGTGAGATTAGAGAGATCAATTGCACTCGTTACCTCAACGGTCGCGCCAGCACTCGACCCAACCTTGCCCACAACGCCGCCAGCGCAGCCATTACCGGACTGAACCGTGGCAGTTGGGACATTGCTCAGAGTGCCAACGCGCAAGGAAGCGCCATCCTTGACCTCACCCACGAGCAGACCAGCGTTGCCGCCGCTCGTCTTGACCGTGCCGCCTGAAGCAACGTTACTGGGGAGAGTGACCGACTGAACCGTAAAGGCGCCGCTCTCAACCGTGTTTGCCAGCAAGCCCACGTTTCCCGTGACATCAGCGGTAGCCCCAAGACCTTTTCTTGTGCCCGAGAAGGAATAGGTCACGCTCAGTGTGAGCGAACCCGTGACGGTTCCAAAAAGAGCACTAGTGATGCCAGCAGTTGACTCCGATACGGTAGCGTTTGCCGGGTCGGCAATCTGTACTGTAACGTCAAGCGTTTTAGTACCTGAAACCTTAGCCGCAACAACAGGTTCGCTACCCTCGCCTTTCCAAACGAAGTACGGCATGAAGCTGTTTTCATTGAGTTCAACGTTGTTGAAAAGCGACGTTGCCAAAGCAATCGAACAAACAGACCCGGATGGGCTCTTGGCGTCGAACGTACCCGTGAAAGGGTAATCGTCACTACCAAGACCAAGAAACGCATATCCGCCCTGAGGTGTGCTCACATCGAAAGCACCACCCGTTTGGTTCTCTACTTCTATCGTTGCTGTCTGATACAGGGAGGGGCTGGTATTAGAAATAACGCACAAAGCCGTAGGGTCTCTGAAAAAAATACGAGTAACGGTTTTGCCTTGTACCTCCACCTCTCCGTGACCAGCCATGGCTGCTTGCAGCTGTTCAACCGTATCAATGGTTGCACCTGCGGCAACCATTGCAGGAACGTCCTGCTCGTCCTCCTTATCGGAGGTATCTTCATTGGTATCAGCACTACCCTGACCGGCAGTAGCCCCCTCACCTGCGGTGCTGCCCGAAGAAGCAGAACCCGAGGCTGTTCCACTTTCACTGGCGGAAGCATCGCCCGAACCCGATTCGTCACTGCCCGTACCAGCCGAGGTATCACCGTTGATAGTATCGACGTTTTCTGCGTCATCAGCCTGCTGAGCCACAATACCCGAAACCGCGTTTATCTCTTCTGCCAAGGCAACGGTGGTTGGCGCTAACATCTGAAAAACCATAGTTAAGGTAAGGCACGCGGTGATTATGCACTTTACCGATTTCATCTATAAATAACCTCGTTCTATACAAAGCCCTGAAGGGCGCATGTTCCTGTTACTAACTGCCAGCCTGAACCAAAACCCCAAGTTCCTCCCAGCTGGAAGGCTTGGAACTACCGCCAACCCAATAAAAGTTCACAATCTCCGAACCCGGCGACATCGTAAACATTGCCGTACGTTCATCAGTATTCACGGTGCAGTTCGCATCCGTATGATTCGTTGCAAAATGAGGGTCAAGCTCAACCTTTTCGCCCCACTTCAGGGTTACCGTCTGCTGCTTGCCCGTTACGTTTATGCGGTAGTTATAGGCGGCATAATCACCCACAGCGCCCGAATCGGCCCATGAACTGGTGACGGACGCAGACTCAACCGCCGCACGTTCAGCTGGCGTAACAGCAGCCGCCAAGCACGCCAAGTTCGTTCCAGGGCTTTTATCGGGAACAACATTTGCAAAGATTTTGAACTTGATGCTGTTCAGCAACGCCTTATTAAAGGTAACCGTATAGGTGACGATTTTCGCTTGTGTACCAGGAAGAGTAACGGTACCTGCAGCAGGGTTAATGCTCCAGCCCGATGTAACGCTTTCGCCCCCCTTGGTACTAACAGCCTGCACATTCAGCGTATAATCAACCTCTTTGTCATTGAATACATTCGTGTCATCAAGCATGCAGTTATACACGCGGAAGGTAAAGGAGCACGTATCTCCGCTGGTATCAACCACAACACTTTTAGCGGCAGGTTCTGCAGGCTTCTCCGAATAAGGAGCCAACACATCGGAAGCGAACAAGCTTTGCGAAGTGCCCGTAACGGCAACGGCCTTCAAGTGATCGTTCGCGCTGAAGGCGCTGTAGGTTAAACGAATACCGAACACCAGCGCCGCAATGACCAGCATGAAGGCAGCCGCCCACAACACCTTGCGCATTTGAGGGGTTTTTGCCATGCCATCGATCGCACCGTTCAGTGAAGCGGTGAGCGAACGGCGCTCTTCAGCTTGAAGCTCATGCTTGTTGTTTTTGGCTTTACGGTTTCCGAGCACAGTTCCCCCTCCCTACTGTTTCGCGATCAAATACGCTACGTCGGTTTCTTTATAGTTAGTGTCTTTAGGCCACGAGCATTCGATGATGAAATTGGTCGCGGAAGCAGCTTCGCTTCCGTTCTTATCAAGGTCATCTATCTCAAATCGTTTCCAGCGGTAGTTCGGAAGGGCGTTTGTTTGGATGTTGCCATAGGCACCGAAGGTTTGGGGTTTAGCTGCATCAGCGCTGATTGGCGTGAAGTCCGTAACCTCGGCGCCCTTGCTCCACGAATAGCCGTTACCCATAACATCGCCCGAAGCGGAAGAATCATTCACTGTAGCACGATAGATCTTCACGCTCAGGCCATTGATGTTTGTAGTGTTTGCAACCTGCAGCTCAAAGGCTTTACCGTCGCTATCAACGCTGAAGGCACGACTACGATACACCCTGCCATCCGCAGCGACTTTGTCGTAGTCTGAATCGCTCGTAAGATCAAGTTGGGTTGCCGCCGACTCGCCCGGCACGGTAATCTTCAGCTTGGCAGGAGAATCAACCTTGGCAACCGTTGAAAGACTGTTATTAGTAAGGAACCACGAAAGCGTAAGCGCCGCAATAATCAAAACGACAGCGATAACGGCAAGCGCCGCAAGAATCGGCCCGCGATGCTCGTATATCCAATCTTTTGCTGATATCATCTGCGCTTCGTTGCCGCTCATGAGCTCTTCACCTCATTTGCGGTAAGACGCACCTGGTAATACTCCACCGCATTGCCGATTTCGTCGTCCGCCTTGTTGTAAGCCGTAGCGCACGTTGCGAGGTCGGCAGAAGACATGGTGCTACTCAGCGCAGGTACCGTTGAACCAGACGTTACGGAGTAGAAAGAACTCGGATTGGCGTTGATGTAGTTCTGCATGGTTTTGTAGCTATCGTTATCGGCCGCGAAAAGATTTTTGTAGTAGTTGGCCTTGCCGGTGTACACGAAGTTCTGGATGTACTCAGGCCACACCCAGTACAGCGTTTTCGTAACGACCTTGGTTGTTTTGCCCGAAGCGTCCTGGAAGTCGTTTTGTGTGATAGTGAGTTCATTGTCAAGGATGGGTGATTCGTAGTACCCATTGGCACACGATTCGAAAAACAGGACGTGACCCGACGCCAGCGCTTTAACTGCTTCAGAAACGGCACCCTGCTTGCCCTTGAACTCGCGGGAAAGGGATACCGTTACTGCGCCAAGGTCGTCCGCATAGGGGGTTACCGTGAAGGTGAGTTGACCATACGAGCCAGGACCGAGGACATCGTTTTCGCTCAAGTTCACCAAGTTGCTAGTAGCGCTCACGTTCATGGAGTCAGTTACATCAAGCCCGGCCTGACCTGTTTGCAAATCTGCCTTGCCCGCTTCCTGATCATAGGCGCCCTGCTGAGTACCTTCGGAAGAGAGAGTGTAGCGCGCACCTGCGGTGCTCGTGTCAATGCCGTTGGCTTTTACCTGGGAGTTATTCAAAAACCATGCCACGCAGGCCAAAATAATGACAAGGGCCGCTACCACGAACAAACCGCTTACCATGAAGCGCTTCCAAAAATCCTTCAGGGTTTGAGCGTGCTCATCAGCCGCAGCGCGATACCCCTCAGCCGCGTTTTGGCTGTGTTGAAGTTCGTCTTCTGCGTTGGTATGTGGGCCTGCTGCATTCATGCTGTGTGTTGCCTCGCGGTGCCGCGTTCCTTTCTTACTCACCCGAATGAATTTAAAGCCCCAATAGCTCCAAAACAGACCGAGTAACCCATCCAGAAAACACCAAGCTCACCGCTCGATTTCGGGTTTTTACAATCCGTTTAATTTTACCATTTTTGCACTCCAATTAACCAAAACGATTCATCCCTTACCGAATCCTCCACATTAGAGATTAAGGGGATCAAGAACCCGATTCTAAAGCCGTCCCAAAACCTGACCGAATACAAAAATACCCCCGGGCATAAGCCCGAGGGTATTTAGGTGTTAGCAAATACCAAACCGAAGTTGTTGACTATGCGGTGCCTTCAGCGCGAACCTTAAGCTGCAACGCCCACAAAACCGAGGTTGCCAGTGATTGCTTTCGCGATGCCTCGGTTTCCGGCATTCTCAGATACACAACTCGGGTCACAGCCTTCATACCACACGCGAACGGTAACCGTTACTTCCTTATCGCTGGTGATACGGGTAAGTGCACTAGCGCCCTCGTTTGCGCTGGCCATACCCGTATCAGCATCAATACTGCCAGCAAATTTAGAGGAGTCCAAGTAGGTAAACGCTTTAGCAATAAGGTTACCATTCTCACTAGTTACGGCATAATCCCCTTTCGTTGCTCCTTCGGCAGCCTTATCGGTGTAATAATTCACAGCTGTCGAATTGTCAGCAGGATCAACCTTAAAGAGCCTCCAATCACCATCATCGCCAAATTTAATAGCGAATCGACCTGCGGTGCCCATCTTGTCGCTAGCCTTCAGGGTAGTAGCTGCAGTGCTAGAATCGAAGTACACATCCATCGAACCGTTGGTTACACCAAGCGTAAAGGTGTAATCGGCATACACAGTTTTTCCGTCCGTGCCAGTTGCAACCTTGTACTGATCAGCAAACGCATGACTGCCTCCCTGAGTAGCACTTGTCCAATGCTTGGTATCATAGAAAGTATTACCGTCACTGGTAGATACAGGGAGAAGATTATCCGGATTAGTAGTCGCCTTGCTCATGCTATCGGTCGTCTTACCCGCGCCATTAATATACAGATTCGGCACGGAGGAAGACGTGCTTACGTCAGCACCCGTCGCCGTAACGGCATTGTTGTTTACAAACCATGCAAACGTGGCAGCACCCAGCGCTATGGCAGCCACCAGCACCATGGCAATAGCAGCGCCAAACTGCTTTTTCAGTGCCTTTGTTTCCATAACGGATCCTTTCTCGATCCTATTCCTTCATTTGCAAAAATGACACACCTCTGCACAGGAGAGGTATTTCATTACACACGCGAGAGTTACCATACCATAAACATGCCTGATGCAAGGGTGTTTTTACCTGAATATATATAAAGTATCCCTGCGATTCTGTCATACCTACTACGCAAGCCAGATAGCTACGCGATTACCTTAGCTTCTGTGTTTACTCAGGGGTTTACACAGGCGGGGATTCTTGATTGCGGCGAGTATCCCACGTTACGGTATTGTTCTTGTAATAGTCAGGGGCATCGGTACCAGAAGCATTGATAGGATCGGTACCAGTGAGCGTATCGGCAATGTCTTGTAAGAACTTCATAATAAGACTCGTGTCTTCCGCACCGTCAGAGTCGAAGTCCATAGCGAACTCCACTGCACCGCCTATGATGTTGTCAATGCACTCGGGGTCGTCACCATCAAGCCAAATGACCACCGTGTATTTATCCACGTAACCCACTTTAAAGGTGTCGTTGGCAAGGTGATACACTACTTCGTCTGATTCAAAATTCTCACACCCCGCTTCGTTGCCGCCGTTAGCAGCAGGAGCAGCGTAGGTGGTGGGCTCACCGTTGCGGTAGACGCACACACGTGCAGCCTTTTCCACACCTTTCGAAGCCGAGGCAATCTTTAGCTTGGCGTTGTAACTCAAATCTTCCTTGCCTGCGTTACGTATGTAAAAGGTGTACGCCACATAGTTTTTCCCGTTGTGGCTGCCGTCTATTTCGTCGAGGTTGTTGGGCAAATCATCTGCGGCAATGTTGGTGCCATCAGAAACCGCTTCAGCAGTAAGGCGCGCAGTGGCTCCTTCAAACTGACTGTTGTCAGCAATAGCAACACCGCGCCTGAACAGCTCAAGGCGATTTAAATTGATGGTGAAATTGCCCATGTTTTCCTGCATAAACGAAATGCCAAACAGCACCGCCATGAACAGTGCCACACAAATAAGCACCTTTTGCAGCGTGCCAATGCGTAGAAGCGCCTGACCAATGCGCGCCATACGACGCTTAGGCATGTACATGGAAACAATGGCGTCAACGTCAATGTCTTCGTCTTCGGCAAGGGCCTCTTCGAGCTCTTTTACGCGAATCATGTGCTTGTCTTCGGCTCGCTTTAGTGCGCGCTTCTTGCCAAAACGACGCTTGGTAGATCCGGATAAACTCGCGGCGCCTTCGGGAACTTCCGCTTGCATAACATCTTTGACGGAAGATTCCGTTTGCGCAGGAGCGTCTTTGGTCAGCCCTCCAGCCTGCGCACTTTCCTGTTCGGTACCCTGATCCTGAGCGGGCGCCGATTCGCGCTGAGGCAGTTCGCCTGCGTTTTCCTTCTTTTTACTAAACAATGCCATAGGCCCTAGATCTTATACTTAGCACGCACGTGTTCCATGTATTCCTTCATGACTTCACGCTCAAGCTCGTCGGAATAGCGGAACTGCACACCGCAGACGTTGCGATACAAGCTACCCTTAGGCGCCTGGCGCATCCAGCACACAATACCTAACTGAACAGGTAATTCACAGCGCTCGCCGTCTACGCGCACCACCGGCATTTGCACTTGTAGAGCTTCACCCACGTCAGGGTAGTCGTTCAGATACATTGCCAGACCGCCGGCGGAAACGTCGATAGTCATGGCTTCTTTCCACTCATCTTCGGAAGCCTCGTCGCGCAAGTAGCGCAGACGCATGGAAACCTTAAAGCGCTCGTCACGGCGCTTGAAGAACGTGCGGTGCTCGGCAACCTGACGCATTTTCCAATACGTGCGGATGCCCGCCTTTTCAACCGATTCGGGATAGCCAGCCAACATAAAAGTGTTTTCGCCTAAGGTGTACTGCAGAAGGAACTTCTGGTTTTCATCCAAGATAAGCGGTTTACCTGCAAGCATGGGAGCGCTGATGAGGAAATAGGCTTCATCGATGACACCTTTGAAGGTAGCCATCATGTTAAACTCCGTTTTTTGCCCAACGGCCGTATCGAAGGCGACTTTCAACTTTGTTCCAGGCTTTATCTGCAACTCAGCCATTGAGCCTTCCTTCCGATTCCGCGCATACACTATGCCACAATGCAACAATCCCGCTCATTATAGCGTGAACCAAATACCCGGACAACGCAGCCAGACCCAGTGCTAGTCGAACAGACTCTTCATGTCAGTTTCTTTCATAGGTGCACCCGAGGAAGGCAAGCTTTCTGCACAGAACTTTTTGATAGAAGATTTACCACCAAGAAAATCTTCCGCCTTGCCCACTGCGGTAACCGTACGGCTTCCCTTTGCCGTGAACGCCTGAACACCCTGAGTGCTGGTAGTGGTCTTGGTTTTTAGGAGCGAGGTATTAAAATTCATCAGGCGATAATCGCTTGAAACCAACGCCAAATCGCGCTCTTCCTTCAACACAGCCGCATAAAGCAACTTACTTCCACCATAAATCGCATTCTTCAAACGCTTACGATTAGTTTTTGTGGCATACCCTGCCAAAGCAACGCGCGCAACGCGACCATTTTCAAACACAAACAGCACGTCGGCTTTATAATCCTCAGGATCAATTACCCACGTTACGCTTTCGTCGGGGTCCATCTCTAAATCGGTTGACAAATACGAACCAAGCTGAGCCGACTTCGTATCCTCAAACGAAGCAATCTTACATTTGTATACCTGACTGCGATCAGTAAACACCAACAGCTCATGGGTATTAGAAGAAGGAAATTCTATGAAAGGCCCGTCGCCATCTTTATACTTCAGCGAGCTTGCCTTCTTTAACACACGATCGGTCATTTTCTTCAAATAGCCCTCGCGAGAAAGCATCATGGTTACCGGATATTCCTCAACCTCAGGCTCCAAGCTTACTTCGACAACCTCAGACGGATCGATTTTTCCCGTTCTGCGCGGCATCACATGTTTTTTATTCACCGCCGCAAGCTCATCGCCAATAACCTTCTTAATCTTGCTCTCACTAGCAAGCGTATCGTTAAGTTCTGCAATATCAGCTTCAAGCCGCTCGATATCTTTCGTGCGATTCAAGATATATTCTTCGTTGATGTTGCGAAGCTTTAGTTCCGCAACAAATTCCGCTTGGACCTCATCGATACCAAAGCCCTTCATCAAGTTGGGAACAACTTCACTTTCCAGCTTCGTGTTGCGAATAATGGCAATCGCCTTATCGATATCAAGCAGAATTGCCTCAAGGCCATGCAGAAGATGCAGGCGTTCGGTTTTCTTATTCAGATCGAAATTCATGCGGCGTCGCGTTGATTCGATGCGCCACGCTACCCACTCATGTAGGATTTGACGCACGCCCATAACCCGCGGATAGCCATCTACCAGCACATTGAAGTTACACGAAAAAGAATCTTGCAACGTGGTAGAACGGAACAACTTCGCCATAAGCTGCTCAGGGTCTACTCCCCTTTTCAAGTCGATAGCAATGCGCAAACCAGAAAGATCGGTTTCATCACGAATGTCGGTGATTTCGCGCACCTTGCCCTCTTTTGAAAGCTTGATAATGCGCTCAATAATGACATCGGTTTTTGTGGTATAGGGTATTTCATATACCTCAATAATGCGCTCTTTAGGCAAATAACGCCAACGGGAGCGAATCTGAAAACTACCGAGCCCTGTCTCGAAAATACGCTCCATTTCTTCTCGGCGATAAATTATCTCGCCACCCGTCGAGAAGTCAGGCATGGGCATATATTCAAGCAAATCACATTCAGGATCTTCAAGAAAATGAATGGTGGCCGTACAAACTTCATTAAGGTTAAAGCCACAAATATCCGAAGCCATAGCAACACCAATACCCTTGTTTGAAGACACAAGAATATTAGGGAACGTAGTAGGCAAAAGACGAGGCTCTTTCATAGCGCCATCGTAGCTATCAACAAAATCAACCGGATCTTTGTCGATGTCCTTAAAAATCTCAGCGCAAATGGGAGCCAATTTCGCCTCGGTGTAACGAGAAGCAGCATAGCTTAAGTCGCCCGAATAATACTTACCAAAGTTACCCTTCGATTCAACAAAAGGCGCCAGAAGCGCTTCGTTTCCCGTGGCTAAGCGCACCATAGTTTCATAAATGGCGCTATCGCCATGAGGGTTCAGTTTCATGGTTTGGCCGACAATGTTTGCACTTTTCTGACGATCACCTTTCAGCAAGCCCATCTTATACATAGTGAAGAGCAGCTTGCGATGCGAAGGCTTAAAGCCGTCAATTTCAGGGAACGCACGCGAAACGTTCGTACTCATGGCATAAGGCATGTAGTTTGACTCGAGTGTTTGCGTGATGGGCTGCTGCGTAACTTCAGAGTGCAGACCAATAACGTTCGGATTGTTTACCTGCTTTTTCTTAGACTCTGTTTTAGGTTTCCTTTTTGCCACGATTTCCTCTTGAAACTTTTATTGACTCGATTCGCCCAACCGTATGAAAGCTAGGCGTTTGCTTTTCAAAAATGAACTCTTGATTAACGAACTACTGCAGATCAAGCTGGTCTAGATATTCCTTGCCATGTTCGGCGATATGACGCTTGCGCCCTTCATCATCGTTGCCGAGCAGCAAGTTAAACATGGCCTCCATCCTTGACACCTCTTCAGGCTCCACCTTGATCAGCCTGCGCGTTTCAGGGTTCATGGTGGTAAGCCACATCATATCAGGGTCGTTTTCGCCCAAACCTTTTGAACGGTTGATGGAACACTTCTGATCACCGATTTCTTTCAGTATTCCGTTCTTCTCGAGTTCAGTATAGGCAAAATACGTTTTTTCCTTACAGTTGATCTCGTACAACGGAGATTCCGCAATGTAGACATACCCTTTTTCGATAAGCGTTGGTACAAGGCGATAAAGCATAGTAAGAATAAGAGTGCGAATGTGATATCCGTCAACATCAGCATCAGTACAAATAATAACCTTGCTCCAGTTAAGGTTATCCAAATCGAAGGTGCCAAGGTTTTTCATGCGTTTGTCTTTAACCTCAACACCGCAACCCAAAACACGCAACAAGTCCATAATGATGTCTGACTTAAAGATGCGTGGATAGTCTTCTTTGAGACAGTTAAGAATTTTTCCGCGAACCGGCATAACACCTTGAAACTCTGCATCACGAGAAGTGCGAATGGCACCCGCCGCCGAATCACCCTCAACAATATAGACTTCACGGCGATCTTTATCCTTCGAACGGCAGTCGATAAACTTCTGCACGCGGTTAGCCATGTCTGTTTTCTGTTGTAAGTTAGTTTTAATGCTTTGACGCGTTTTCTCTGCATTTTCACGCGAGCGCTTATTAATAAGCACCTGCTCCATGATTTTGCTGGCAGCCTCTTTGTTCTCAATTAAATAGGTTGAGAAGCGTTCCTTAAAAAACGCCGTCATAGCCTGTTGAATAAAACGATTGTTGATGGCTTTTTTCGTTTGGTTTTCGTAGGACGTTTGCGTGGAAAAGCAATTAGTTACTAACACCAAACAATCCTGCACATCTTGCCATTTAATGGAACTCTCGTTTTTGTTGTATTTCCCTTGCGCCTTGATGTAAGCGTCAAGAGTACTCGTCAGTGCGCTACGCGCGGCCTTCTCTGGTGAGCCACCGTTTTCCAGCCACGACGAATTATGGTAGTACTCCTGCATCTGGAAGATACGCGAGAAACACAAACAAGCCGTAATTTTCACGTTGTAATCAGGCAAATCTTCACGATCGCGTCCACGACGGTCGGCTTGAATGAAGAAGGGCTCAGTCAGATAGTCGGTACCTACTTTTTCCAAGACATAATCTTCGATGCCCTTGGGATAACAAAAATCTTCCTCACTAAAGCCATCCTCGCCTTCAATGCGCAAACGGAACGTAACATTGGCATTCACCACCGCTTGACGACGCATGGTTTCGCGATACCATTCATGCGGAATGTCGATTGAGGTAAACACCTCTAGGTCGGGACGCCATTTAATGGTTGTACCTGTGCGATTAGGCTCATCAGAGGGTTCGATTTGTAAAGCCTTCTTTTTTGCTCCTACAACCTTGCCTTTCTTGAAATGCAACTGGTATTTGTTGCCATCACGCCAAACGGTAACATCCATGTATTCGGAAGCGTACTGCGTAGCACATGAACCAAGACCGTTGGTACCTAAGGAAAAGTCGTAATCTCCACCTTCGTTGTTGCTGTACTTACCTCCGGCATACAACTCACAAAATACAAGCTCCCAATTGAAGCGTTTTTCCGTGGGATTCCAATCGAGCGGACAGCCACGACCATTGTCTTCCACCTGAATAGAGCCATCAGCAAACGCAGTTAGCGTAATGAGATTGCCATACCCTTGGCGCGCTTCATCAACGGCATTCGACAGAATTTCAAAAGCAGCATGCGCACAACCATCTAAGCCATCAGAGCCAAAGATAACAGCAGGGCGCAAACGAACGCGCTCTTCATCTTTCAATTGACGAATACTGTCATTACCATATTTTGCCGTGCTTTTTACCATTCTTGCTCTTTCAGTTTTCCTATCCTGTAGCCATACCGCTTCAAGCTATATCGATTCCGGCGACCTATTGTGCTGCCTCAAACTATGCCGAATCTAGCTATGCCGCTTCAAAAAGCCGTTTTCGCTTTCACCCGATTACCACTGCTCAGATGAGTCAGCTTTAGCAAGCCGCTCAAAAGAAAGTGACGGCTGAAATGTTCGGTCTAGAAACTTATCACAAAACAGGGACTAACATAACCACTATCACGCCAAATTCCATCGAACAAGCGTTCGGTGGATAGTTGAAATACCATCCAGCTCATCGCGTACCCCTGCAACAAATACATCGTAGGTTGCAAGTTATCCCAACTCATCCACCAGCTGCTGAGGATTTTCACACGTCATAAACTCGCTCATGCTGCAACCCCCAGCGGCTCCTGCACTCCTCACGTAAGGCATATTTTTTTTACTGATGCCACCAATGGCGTATACCGGCAGGTTCACACTCTGGCAAACCAGCTGCAGAAATTCCAAACCTCGAGGTTCCAATCCCCTTTTGCAATCCGTAGCAAAGATATGACCCGCCGTGATGTAGCTACACCCCTGCTGCTGAGCCTCCAGCGCATCTTCAACCGAATGACACGATGCCCCTATAACATTAAACTGCTTCTTCTCTTGCGCCGACATTTGCCGCAAAACCGGTAGGGACAAATGAATGGCATCCACTCCAAGCCGAAGCGCTACTGAAACGAAGGTATGAAGGATGCACTCCACCCCATTGGCGTGACAGATCTCGAGTACCTGTCGCGCCAAGGCTTCATACTCTTCCTCTGGCAAATCCTTCTCCCGCAGAATAATGCCTGCAGGATGCACCTTGGCGATGCGCTCTAAGCGCACCAAAAAGTTTTCTTCGCAAAGTGCTCGGTTGGTAACGCAGAAAATATCAGACATAAAGATAATCATTCAGCACAGGCTGAAGACCTTCCTTTGACATATCTGCATACATGGCTTGCAGGCTGCGGTTATCGTTAATTTCAAACTGCTCGTCGCCTTCCTGCTCACCAGACTGTTCGCCAGAGTATTTACTTTCATGGTCTCCAATACCCGTAGAAACACCCGCGGATATTTTGGTGGCGGCAATTTTTGCAATGCCATTACGGAAGGAAGCGCTCTCTCGGGAAGAAACCGTAATACCTACAAACGGCATGAAGAGACGATACGCACATAGCACCTGACAGAGTTGCTTTTCGTGTACATCCAAAGGGCTAATTTCGCCGTTATTGATAATAGGACGCAGACGAGGGCAAGAAAGAGACATTTCAGCTTGGGGGTACTTCCGCTGCAGATAATATACGTGAAGGGCACTCGCTAGCGCATCCTTACGAAAGTCACTCAGACCCAGCAGCGCAGAAAAGCCCACACCTCTCATGCCTCCCATCAACGCCCGCTCTTGGGAATCAAATCGATAAGGCCAAATGCGCTTGTGTCCCATTAAGTGGAGCGTTTCATACTTGTCGGTATCGTATGTTTCCTGAAACACCGTGACATAATCCACGCCACATTCATGAAGATAGCGATATTCGTCAGTGTTGACGGGGTAAATTTCCACGCCTACCATGCGGAAATACTTTCGAGCCAGTTTGCAGGCTTGCCCGATGTACTCCACGTTACTCATAGCGCGACTCTCGCCCGTAAGAATCAGAATTTCTTCCATGCCAGAATCGGCGATAACCTTCATCTCGCGCTCGATCTGCTCCATGGTCAACTTCATACGTTGGATATGGTTATAGCAGTTGAAACCACAATAAACGCAGTAGTTTTCACAGTAATTGGCAATATAGAGCGGCGTGAACAAATACACCGTGTTGCCAAAATGTTTGCTGGTTTCTATACGAGCCCGCTGGGCCATCTGCTCCAAAAATGGTTCAGCCGCCGGAGAAAGCAACGCCTTAAAATCCTCAAGCGTCACGGTTTCATGCTGCAAAGCGGTACGTACATCTTTTGCGGTGTACTCCGAAGAATCATAGGAGCTAACCTGACTCATAACTTTCTCTTGAATGTCTGAGTGAATCTGCTCCATCCCAGGCATGTATTTCATATGATTGGTTCGAGAAGAAGGATCAGTTTCTAGCCTATGCTTCTTCTTTAGCGCTGCTGAAGAAAGAAATTCAGAGTCTACAAAAAACTGGTTTTCCATAGTGTCACCTTTAGTCGCGCAAAAATCCGGTAAGAGGATCAGAAGCAGAAGCGCCGCGCGTTAAAGCACGGCCCAATCCCGCTAAATACGCCTTACGGCCCGCTTCGATTGCCTGCTTAAAAGCAGACGCCATCATAGGAAGATTTCCTGCCGTGGCCAATGCTGTGTTAGCCATGATGGCAGCAGCGCCCATTTCCATAGCCTCGCAAGCCTGAGAAGGACGACCGATACCCGCATCAACAATCACAGGCACATCAACCTCGTCAATCAAAATCTGAATGAAGTCACGGGTAGCAAGCCCTTTGTTAGACCCAATAGGAGAACCCAGCGGCATAACGGCAGCAGCACCCGCATTGACTAAGTCGCGCGCAACATTCAAGTCGGGGTACATATAGGGCATAACCACAAAACCCTCTTTTGCCAAAACTTCGGTAGCTTTAATGGTTTCCTGGTTATCGGGCAGCAAATACTTGGTGTCACGCATGATCTCGATCTTTACAAAATCGCCGCAGCCTAGCTCCCGTGCTAAACGAGCAATACGAATGGCTTCTTCGGCATTGCGAGCACCAGACGTATTAGGCAACAGTGTTACACCCTCAGGAATGTAGTCCAGAATGTTCTCCTGCTCCTTGGTATTAGCTCTTCGCACCGCCAACGTAATAATTTCTGCACCTGCATCACGAACGGCAGCTTCAATAAGATTAAGCGAATACTTGCCAGACCCCAAAATAAAGCGGGAGCTGAATTCACGCCCACCGATAATTAACTTGTCTTGATGTAACACGATACTCGTTCTCTTTCTGTTGTATTAAACGATTAAGGTTCTATCTCACCCGCAAGAATGCGGATAACCATATGGGCTTCATGGGCAGCACAAGCCAAAACACGGGAAGACACCAATCCGATACCGTCATTAACGTCGCTCATGCCGTCACCACACAAATAAAAATGCTGGAATACATGACGAGTTACTATGGTGTTGGCAGAACCAAATCCCGCCATACCCGAAGAAGACAGCAAATACTTTTCTGGAAACCGCTCTAACACCCCATTAACCAGCATTGCTTTAGCCTCACTGCAGTCAAACGCCTCGCAGATAATGTCCTCTTTTTCCAGCAGTTGGGCGAAATTTTCCTCCGTAATTTTCACGGAGTTCGTAGTGATATCACAATAGGGTGCAATATCTGTCAGAGTTTCCTGTAAGGCATCAGTTTTCAGCAGGCCTAACTGCCGAACAAAATACTGCTGACGATTCAGGTTAGTAATATCCACACGATCAAAATCAATAAGATGCAAGTGTCCCACACCTGCCCGCGCCAGTGCAATGGCGATATTGGAACCGAGTCCTCCCAATCCACACACCGCCACCCGAGCAGCGCTGATCTTTTTCTGCAATTCCGCACCATGGCGCTCGCTTAGTGCCTGATACATTTCTTCCTTTGCGGGAATCACGTTAGCCACCTCCCACAAAACTAACGACTTCTAAAACATCACCGTCCTTCAAAACCGTTTCGCCATACACCCGTTTAGGCACAATTTCCCCGTTGCGCTCAACTGCAATTCGCGCAAGATCATAAGAAGCCTCCTCTAAGTAGGACAACAACGTTTGTCCCGCTAAAGGAAGTTCTTCACCATTCACTCGAATCAACCGCATCTGCTCCTTCCTGCCCCCAAAAAAAAGGGGGGGGTAAGACCAAAAAGACCGCACGAAGAAAACTACACCCGCGGTGGTGTACCCCTTCATGCGGCCTTTGACTCACACTCTAAAAAGGATTTATACCATACTCATCTGATTGGAGCAAATTGGGTCTTACTCCAAATTGGTACACATTGAAAAAGAAGCAAATCCAAGGCACATTACGCTTTGCATGGCAGCACCAAGAAACGCTCAATATCTCCTTAGCTCGACGCCTTCCCTAAAAAGAAGCCAGATAAGCACATCCGAACTGCTAAATAACCCTGAAACACTTAAAGACAGACTTAGAGCGCATCGGTATCAAGCCAAACCGTAAAAGGCCCATCATTCACAAGCTCTATCTGCATGTACGCACCAAACGAACCCGTTTCTACTATCCCCATGTCACGCTTCACAAGACTGCAAAAATACTCATATAAACGATTGGCATCATCAGGAGAGCCTGCATCAGTAAACGAAGGACGATTGCCTCGTTTACAATTGGCATAAAGGGTAAACTGACTCACTACCAGCACCTCACCACCAACATCGGTGAGGCTCAAATTGGTTTTACCGTTCTCGTCGTCAAAGATGCGCAGACGAGAAATTTTACTCCATAGTTTTTCCGCATGAGCCTCGGTGTCGTCGTGGCCAACACCGAGCAAAATAACATACCCATTTTCAATTTTCCCAATAGTTTCTTTTTCAACTGTTACACGCGCACGTTCAACGCGCTGAATAAGAGCTCGCATCACAAATTCCTTACTATCAAAAGGGTATTACTCTTGAGGCACCTGTTGCTTAGTTGGCTCGTTCTGTTCTTTTTCACGATACCAAGCCGCCAACTTAGCTCTCGGCATAGGCTTAGCATAGAAAAAGCCTTGAATGCGGTCGACACCATAAGACAACGCCGTTTCCGCCTGTTCTTTCGTTTCAATGCCCTCGGCAAGAACATTTTGTCCCAACTCGTGAAAAAGAAGCGTAAGCATTTCGACCATAAGACAACTTTTCGCTCACAAGGAATCCCACTCACCAAGCTACGATCAAGTTTTACCGCTTCAAATGGCATGTTGGTCACCATGGAGAAGTTCGAATAACCCGTCCCAAAATCATCAAGCATAAAGCTAAGCCCAGAAGAGCATGCCTCCTCCATAGCTAAGCATGCAGAATTCTCGTTTTCCGCAATCGTGCGCTCGGTTATCTCGATTTTAATCTGAGAAGGATCGACCTTGTGTTTTTCAAGAACCCGCAAAATACGTTGAACAAGATCGTCTTGAAGAAGCTGACACGTGGTGAGATTGATTGAGACGGATTTCAGCCCAGGAGCTTCCCCACTTCCAAGAAGACGGCACGCGTCTTCCAAAACTAGCCACGACAATGAATCAATCAAACCATTGCGTTCTGCCACAGGAATAAATTCGCCTGGCGAAATACGATTACCTTCACTGTCTGTCATTCGCAGTAGCGCTTCAGCGGAATCAAACGATTGTGTCTCTCTATAGAACACCGGCTGATACCACACCTCAAAGGTGCCCATACGAAGGGCATGCTTAATAGCATGCTCCAGTTCTTCCTCTCGCTCATAGCGACGAATAATGACCGAATCATAGCGTACAAGTTTCCTATGCTCATCCTTAGCCACCTGCACGGTGTAATCCAAGTGTTCGACAGCTTCTTCAAGCGTCCACTCTTCGCCTCGGTTACAAATCTCAGCCAAACAATATTGCACCCATACCGCACCTTCGCCCAAACACCATTTGCCGTCCATTAACTTTTTGATGCGATTAATGCGCTCCTCTTGCACATCTTCAGAGGCTGCTGGCATAAACAACAAAAATTCAACGCTGTTATAGCGGAAGCACCTTCCCTCAGGCATCAATTTTTGCAACTTATCAGCGATAAGAAATAGCAGTGCATCACCGTTGTTGTATCCATAAATATGGTTAATCTGAGCAAAATGCCGAAGAGCAACCACGACAATTTGGTAGTCTCGCTTGCTAGCCGCACACAGCTCAAGCTCACTGGAAAAGCTTCGGCGATTAAAAACTCTTGTCAAAGCATCAGTTTCGATGCGAATGTTCAAGAAATTAATAAAGCACATCAAATTAATTATCATGGCAATAGTGCCATTCAAAAGCAGGTCTTTATAGCAAAGCTGATATAAAACAAGAAGCACAACCACCAAAGGTGCTGCAATTATTATTTGTCGCACCGCCCCACTAACGTTGTAACGGTTCCAGAAGAAACAAAAAGCAACCAAGAATGCACCATAAAGAGGAACAAAGTACACCAATGATCCCCATTGCCCTCGTTGGTATATTCCCCCGTCATCGATAAAAAAGAAAAAGCCCTCTTGCACGTTAATAATAAGCAGAATCAAAAACACTACCAGCACTACCGCAAGACTGACAAATGCATACAATCTACCCCGTTTATCAAAAACAAACTCGTAAATCCTACAAACAAGGAAAAGAGCGATCGTACAAGATGTAGCAATTGAAACGAAACAATACACCGTATTGAGCGCATAATTTAACGCGACAGGAAGGTGGTCGCCCTCCCCAACAACAGCAACAGCTGCAATATCAAGAATAATCATTACCGCCGTTAGGCAAAGACAAATCCAGAAATGAGTACGACGTTTAGAAGAAGGTTGTTCCAGGTCAAAATAAAATACACCAATAATAACCGTAACGATAAGAGACAGGTATTCAGAAACGAGACACCACTCGGTCATTGCGCTCCAATCCGTTACATATCTTTACCGTTACCCAAAAACCACACGGGTAACTTAGCATACTTATCACGATGCAAAGAGAAGAAAGATAGTTTTAATCGCCACGAATCGGCGCGTTACCGCTACAGGAAAACATCGAGCAAGATACCAAACAGAATAATGGGAGCTAAACACATAAATAGGCTGAAAAGTAGAGGCTAAAACCCAAGATAGATAAAAAAGATAGACACCTTTACTTTAGCCCTGTCCTTTTTTCACCAAAGAGACTGATGCAGCAAGGGCCAATAAACGAATTGGTTCGCTTTAATGAACCTGCATGATAAAGATTTCAAACAAAGCCACGATTATCAAAGTTGCAAAGTTGTATGCCTCAAAACGTGCAATAAATGCACCGTTGTTGCCCAAACCTGATTTCTGATACTGACGTAAGGTGATAAGCGTGGCCAACGAAGCGATTGGCGTGCCTACCGCACCCACATTGGTCCCAAGGACAATGCCCGCCCAGTCGTTGGAAAAATGACTGAGAATAATCGCACTGGGAACATTGCTTATAATCTGACTACTCACCAATGAGGTAATAAAAGCACCGCAAGAATCAAGCACGCTCTCAAAGAAGCTCGATATTGCAGGAATCTGCGCGATATTTCCGCTGAAAATAAAGAAACAAACGAACGTCATAACAAGTGCGTAGTCCGTTTTGGCAAATACCCGCCTGTCGGTAATGGCAAGCACCACCACAATAACCACCATACCCATAAGAAAGGGTACCGCGTCAACCGTCATTGCAATACAAAGGGCAAACAAAACCACGTAGATCACAACACGAGGTTTAGACAAACGTACGCTTTCAGGCTTCCTGTAATGAAATTCCGCTTTCTTTACGAAAAAACAACGCACCAAAAGAAGAGTTGCTGACAGAATAAGGGGCGGCGCCATAACCGCAATAAAATCACTAAAATCAACCCCAAACAAGGAATACAAATACAAGTTGTGTGGATTGCCAAACGGCAGCAACATTCCGCCCGAATTAGCGGCAAGGGTTATAGCGATAAAAGCAAAAGGAATCTCTGATTCACGATTAACCGATTTCAAAAGTATCAACGCAAGCGGTAGCACGGTAACTAAAGTCATATCATTAGAAAGAAACATAGAACAAACAAGCGACACCAGCACCAGAGCAACCACTAAGGTACGCGTACTTTTCGCGTGTTCCGCCAAGGAATGGGCTACAAATTCAAGAAGCCCCGACGAATCAATGGCAGCAATTACCGCAAGAATACTGAACAGGCACGCAAGAGTGTGCCAGTTAAAGTAATCCAAATATTCGATAGAAGGCGGCACGAAAAACATCGTGACCAACGCCACGAGCGCCGAAATTACCAGCAGTGGATTATGTGCAAGTGCGCGCTGTGCCACACGCTCAGCCGAACGTGCTCGCATTCCCGCAAGATGCACACCATGGTGCTTTTTATCTAGCTCGTCGATATGTTCACTAAACAGCTTCATGAATTCATTCTACGCTTATAAAGCGCATATCTGTTTGTTTTGCCCAGTTGTTCTTCTTGCTTCTGCGGGAAACTTCGAACATGACGCCAAGGAATTTGTGCAACAAGCTGTTGCGCTTACTTCAGCATATTTCATACAACGCTAATATGAGGTAATGCTTACATCAGAAATTACTCTACAAGAAATGAATTCTAAAACTCATCACTCAGCAAAAAATCTGCAACATGCATGGTTTTTATACCCTTATAGTTCCCACCAGCAAAATCATCAGCTGTAAGAACATATTTAGGATAATTATCATGAATTGCTAACAAACGCTCATATTCTCGTTTTTCGGTTTTCTCAGAATTAATCTGTTGAGTAACTTGGATGTAGAGTTTTTCATTTTGTCGAACAGCGACAAAATCAATCTCTCCATCAGCTGTTTTGCCTACATTTACAACATACCCTCGACGACAAAGCTCTAAATACACAACATTTTCAAGGCTCGATGCCGCGCTATCAACGGAATAGCCCAGAACGCTATACCGAAGCGAAGTGTCTGCAAGATAAAACTTTTCCTGCGTTTTTAATATCTGTTTACCCTGCAAATCGTATCGAGAACAGCGATGAAGCAGGTACGCTTTTTCCAGTTTTTCTAAATAGCTATACACTGTTTCGTTATCAATACTACGATGCTCAGATTTCAAATAATCCGAAATAGATTTTGCTGAAAAAGTATTGCCAATATTATTGAAGGTGTATTTAACTACCCTCTCCAGCTGATCAATTTTTCGAATCTGATTGCGTTTCACAATATCCGAAAAAACCGTCGAATTATAAATATCGCGAACAATGGTATAAACCTCATCTTGCGAGTATTCTCGCAGATGAGTTGCGGGAAAGCCTCCCAACCGAAGGTAATCAGCAAGCTCCCTTTTCGGATTATCAATCATTGTATATTGGCTTTTAAACGTCAGGTATTCGTTGAACGATAGCGTAAAAATATGAAAAGAAATATACCGCCCGGTTAAGTACGTAGATATTTCGGAAGACATCATGCGGGAATTGGACCCTGTTATATATAAGTCAACATCATAATCAGAAGCGATCGAATTAATTACCTTTTCCCAGCCTTCGATTTCCTGTATTTCATCAAGAAATAGATACGTCTTACCATTTGGAACAATTTGTTCTTTTAGGTGGGAATACATCTGTCTCGCTGTCATGTCCTCATATTCCATTGAATCATATCGGCAGCTAATGATGCGCTCCTTAGAAACACCGTATTCAGCGCTCAAGCGCTCCATAATTATTTTGAGAATTGTTGATTTTCCGCAGCGGCGCACTCCAGTCAGAATTTTCACAAACGGTGTATCCACGTACGCCATAATTTTGTCCACGTACAAAGGTCTGTTAATCATACTGACCACCTCCACAAGTAACCATGTTACCGCAATTATGTTTTGTATTTTATAGTTTTGCGGTTATAATCTTAAAAACTTTTATAAATACTTTGCTTTTGCGGTTTTGTTCGTACAATTACACGTCATTCGTAAAGTAACACACTGCAACCACATCAAGCTGAACCAAATCTCATTACCAGGAATGTCAGCTAAACCCCGATTTGTCGGGGAGAAGGTGAAGCTGGGGGATGTTGCGACATACGTCAACGGCTACGCGTTTAAGCCTTCGGATTATTCTGATTCAGGATTGCCGATTGTTCGCATCCAGAACTTAACGGGAAATGCCTATCGGACAAATAGGTACGAAGGAACTTTGCCGGAAAAGTTTGCAATACAAGATGGCGACATCCTGATTTCGTGGTCTGCGAGCCTGGGTGTGTTTGAGTGGAACCAAGGTCCCGCTTGGCTCAATCAGCACATTTTCAGGGTTGTCTTTAATAAAGCGATGATTGATAAACGTTTTTTGTACACCAGGCTCGCTTTCTAATTCAGAAAAGCCAGAACCTTGCCCATGGTGCGACAATGAAGCATCTCACAAAAAAGGTCTTTGAAACGCTTCCTTTCTTGTATCTGGGTTTAAACAATCAAATAACGATCGCCGAACAATTGGATGCGTTAGATACGCAAATAAATAGAGCAAAAAGGCAGATTCGCTTTCTTGATAACCTCGCCAAATCCCGGTTTGTCGAAATGTTCGGAGAGCTTGATACGAATCCCAAGGGTTTTCAATTGACTTGTTTTGACGATTTGGGCACTTGGACAAGCGGAGGAACGCCATCGAGAAAGAACCCGAGTTATTTCACCGGCGAAATCGATTGGTATTCCGCTGGTGAGCTGAATAGCTTACATTTGGGGAGATCGAAAGAACGAATCTCTTTGAGAGCTATTGAGGAAAGTTCCGCCAAATTGGTTCCTCCGGGAAGTCTCTTTGTAGGTATGTACGATACCGCTGCTCTAAAAATGGGAATCACAACAAAAGAATCATCGTCCAATCAGGCATGCGCTAATCTTGTGCCAAACGGAATAGTAGATCTTGTTTGGTTGTATTTTGCGATCGACCAGCTAAAACCATCCTTGCTTGCCAAAAGGAGCGGATGCCGTCAAAAAAACCTTAGCCTGAAAAAAAATAAAGAGCTTCATGGTTCCACTTCCTGACCTCGATAGCCAGCAAGGCTTTTCGCGATTCGTTGCTCAGGTCGACAAATCGGGGTTTGTTACTCATTGCGATCACCTCCGAGCATCTTATTGAGCTCTGCAAGGCTTTCAGCCATCTGACGGTTCAGGTCGGCAAGATCTGCCAGAATTTCTTCAGTAGGCGGGTACTCAATACGCTCGTATTCGGTCTTGGTGTACTTGTTAAAGCTGAAGTCGTAGTCGTTATCGACAATCTCCTGTTTGGGAACCAGGAAGCTCTTGTCCGTACGCTCACGCTTTGCCTCATCGGCAAGATTCGCCCATCGGTTCAAGATATCAGGAATGTCGTTGTGCTTTTCATCGGCATCGCGCTTGTCATCGAGGGTAAAGCCGTCACCCTCCATGTTGTACATCCAAACATCATCAGTGCCACCAGCATCGGTCTTGGTAAACACAAGAACAGCCGTGCTGACCCCTGAGTAGGGCTTAAAAACACCACTCGGCATATAAATAATAGCCTCGAGCTTCTGATTATCTACCAGCTCGCAGCGCAACTGACCGTATGCTTTCGAGTTGCTGCGGAACAACACGCCATTGGGAACGATGCACGCACAGCGGCCGCCCATCTTCAGCATACGCAGGAAGAGCGCCACGAACAGGAGTTCCGTCTGCTTAGAATCAACGATGCCGCGCAGACTTTTGTCGATATCTTCAACGTCCACCGAACCAGTAAACGGCGGGTTCGCAAGAATCACGTCATAGCGGCTACGCACAGTGTTGCTCTTGGAGATTGAGTCCATGTAGCGCACATCCGGCGCATCCACACCGTGAAGCATCAGATTCATGGTGGAAATTCGCAGCATGGTCTGATCCATCTCAAAACCGCTGAATTGCGGGTCTGCCCCCTTCGCACCCGTGAAGCAATCCCACTGCTGACTTGTCATGTTCGTTTCGTAATTGCGACGAATATGCTCAGCAGCAGAAATAAGGAAGCCAGCGGTACCGCAAGCGGGGTCGCATATAAGCTCACCAGGCTTAGGGTCAATCATGGCAACCATCATGTTGCGGATTTGCGGCGGAGTACGAAACTGCCCGTTGCGGCCCGCGTTGGAGAGCTTTGACAGCATGTATTCGTAGAGATCGCCCAGATCACCAATATGTTCATCGTACTCGGAAAGTAATTCCTCGATACCATCAACGGCCTTCTCGAGCAATGAGGGCTTGCCTGCAGGGAAGCCAAAGGTGGCAGACTCCATGGTCTTTGAGAATGCGGAACTGCCGCCCAGTTCCTTGATGAACGGGAATACGAACTCGCTTACGATGCGATACATTTCCTGAGCAGACTTGTCCTTGAAGCGACTCCAACGAAGTTCTTCTCCAGGGATTTCCGCGCCATAGGCATTGCGGTAAGCTTCCGGAAAAATACGCGGCTGCGACACACCCAGTACCTGCTCCATGCGCTCGGCTTTGAGTTCTTTTTCGTCAAGCGAGCGAATGAACATAAGGTAGGTAAGCTGGCTAATAACCTCGATGGGGTTAGTGATACCGCCTTCCCACATCTTCTGCCAGATGGCATCTACCTTGCTCTTGGTTGCTCCTGTAACCATGTTGATACCCTTTCTAAATAAGCCATTCACCGTACAAGCACGCAAAACGGAGAAAGCTATATCCGAAGAAACACTTCCCTAGCAGCCTCGTGTAACGTAAGACAGGCGCACGCAACATAATGACACCTTGACATAAAGAAACCCACGTACTCCCAACTAGATAATTATGGATTTGTCTACGCTCAAATTACATGTAATAAAGTACTTGAAATTACACTTTCCCTCAGTTGCCTGAAATAAAAATGTATTTACCGCATTATATTTCATTTCCGCACGTCAATCTTACAGTTCAAGCAATTCGGCTCAATCGCACGGCACACGTATACCACCTATATGCTCTTATTGGTTATTACCCAAAAAAAATAAAGCTCACTCGCACGAATCATTTTTCAAAACCTTTTACGCATTTTCGGAAAACTTCTAGGGGAATCACTTTTGTCGCTTCAGCGTACTTCATGCAACTTGTTGACAAATCAACAAGCATAGGTTTTACTATTCGATCGTTGACAAATCAACAACCTATTGCAGAAAGGCATCATGGAAGAACGCTTCGAAACCTTCACCATTCTTATCAACAGAATCAACCGCAACATTCGAAAGATTAAAAACCAAGAAATGGCGGCGTATAACCTAAAAAGCATCCATGTATCGTGTTTGTATTATTTAAGGTTATCAGGCAACTTGACTGCAGCAGAACTAAGTGAGCGCTGCGAAGAAGACAAAGCAGCCGTTTCGCGGGCGCTTGATTATCTTGAGCGTGAAGGCTATCTCGAAGCTTCCACTAAAAGCCCTAAACGCTACAAACGCCCCCTTGTGCTTACCGAAAAAGGCAAGCAAGCAGGAGATGCAATCGTGAGCAAAATTGACCAGGTTCTGCATGAAGTTGACGACAGCCTCACTCATGACCAGCGCGAAGTTTTCTACCAGAATCTGACCGCAATTAGCAACCGGCTCGATGTCATCGCTCAAAAATCCGCTCAGCTCTAGCCGCTCAACACCTCAGCGCTAACCATCCAATTCCTCAGCGGAATTTCTTTAGCGAAATCGTTCAGTGTCGGCGAGCTAAGTACCCAACATCCCTGCCCTATCCATCCAACACGAGTTAAAAAGAGAGTCCCCCTGTGTTTTTTCCCAAGAAAGTTTTCTGCCGTACCTTCCAGCTCGGCTTTCGTGCCGCGCTTCCCGTTTTACCCTACCGCGAACCTGCGATCATTAACTCATGTGCTGATTTAGGTCGAACCCTCAAAAAAGAAGACGCAACTCACGTGCTTATTGTCACCGACCGCGGCATTGTTGAGAATGGTATTTCCGGCCTCCTAGAAGCAGCACTCAACAGATTCGGCATTCCTTATACCATCTACGACAAAACGCTCCCTAACCCTACCGTTGAACATATTGAAGAAGCACTGAGCCTTTACCACCAGAACAAGTGTGATGCAATTATCGCAATAGGTGGCGGTTCGTCCATGGACTGTGCCAAAGCGGTAGGAGCGCGCGTTGCCTACCCCAATAAAACACTCGCGCAGATGAAGGGCGTTCTGCGCGTATTAAAAAAAACGCCCACAATTATTGCCATCCCTACCACCGCAGGCACAGGAAGCGAAGTAACCTTAGCCGCCGTTATTACCGATGCGCACGAGCACCACAAGTACGCCATTATGAGCTTTCCGCTTATCCCCGACTATGCGGTGCTTGATGCAAGTCTTACCTATTCGCTGCCAAAGCACCTTACCTCTACCACCGGCATGGATGCACTCACACATGCTGTGGAAGCATATATCGGACGCTCAACTACCAAGCAAACGCGCACGTTGGCGCTTGAAGCCACCAAACTAGTATTTGACAACATCGAGCACGCCTACGAATGTGGCACAAACCACGAAGCGCGAAAGAATATGCTGCATGCAGCCTACAAAGCAGGCATTGCGTTTTCCATGTCGTACGTGGGTTACATTCATGCCATTGCGCATTCTCTTGGTGGTCAATATGGCGTGCCTCACGGCTTAGCAAACGCTGTTACCATGCCCTATGTTTTGGAGGCATACGGCGATGCAGCGCATCGGAAGCTTCATGAACTTGGTGTGGCAGCGGGCGTATGTAGCGCAGATGAAACCGATGCTGAAGGCGCGCATAAATTCATCGAAGCTATCAAAGAACTTAACGCCAAAATGAACATTCCCACGAAAATCAGCGGAATAAAACGTGATGATATTGAACATTTGTCGCGTACCGCCGAAAAAGAAGCTAACCCCCTCTACCCTGTACCTAAGCTTATGACAGCGCAAGAGCTTGCAAATCTCTATGTTGAAATTGCAGATTGGAGCCAATAATGACGAGCGAAGAAATTCAGATAATTCTTGAAAAACAACGTGCGTTTTTCAACAGCGGCGCTACTATTTCCGTTGATTTCCGCATTGCTGCGCTGCGCAAGCTTTATGCTGCTATTCGTGTACATGAAGATGAAATTCACGCGGCACTCACAGCAGATTTAGGCAAGAGCAACTACGAAGGCTTCATGAGCGAAAGCGGACTAGCGCTTACCGAAATCTCGTACATGATTAAACATACGCGCAAACTCGCGCGCTCCAAAACAGTACACACGCCACTTGCTCAGTTCGCCTCGCACAGCTTCACTCAAGCCGTGCCGTATGGAAACACGCTTATTATGAGCCCTTGGAACTACCCGTTCCTTTTAACTATCGATCCGCTTGCCGATGCCATCGCCGCAGGTAACACGGTAGTTTTGAAGCCGAGCGCCTATTCGCCAGCAACCAGCAAAATAATCGCAACCATCGTTTCAGAGTGTTTTCCGCCAGAATACGTAGCCATAGTAACAGGTGGGCGCGCTGAAAACACCGCATTGCTTAAACAGAAGTTCGACTTCATTTTCTTCACCGGCAGTCAAACCGTAGGAAAAGAGGTGCTTCGCCACGCCGCCGAACATCTCACCCCTGTCGTGCTTGAATTAGGCGGCAAAAGCCCCTGTATCGTAGACGCGAGCGCAAACGTCAAACTTGCTGCCAAGCGCATTGTGTTCGGTAAATTTTTGAACTGCGGCCAAACCTGCGTGGCACCCGACTACATTCTGGTCGAACGCAACATACGCGACCAACTCATCACTGAGCTTAAACGACAGATTGAACTTCAATTTGGAAAGAACCCGATCGAAAACACCGGTTATGGCAAGATCGTCAATCAAAAACATTTCGAGCGTTTATGCAGCTTGATCGATACTAACAAAGTAGTATACGGCGGACAAACTGATGAAACATCCTGTCGAATTGCACCGACCGTCATGGACGGTGTTATGGCAGAAGATGCCGTAATGGGCGAAGAAATTTTCGGTCCTCTTTTGCCCGTTCTTACCTTCGATTCATTTGACCAGGTAGTGCGTGGTTTGCAAAACAAGGCTAAACCGCTCGCAATGTATTTGTTCTCGAGCAATAAAAATCACATAGACCAATATAGGCGCGAGCTAAGTTTTGGCGGCGGCTGTATCAATGATGTAGTAATTCACCTAGCCACCAGCGAAATGGCATTTGGTGGCGTAGGAGAAAGCGGCATGGGCGCTTACCATGGCAAACGTGGTTTTGAGGCATTTTCCCACGTCAAATCCATCGTCGATAAAAAAACCTGGATAGATTTACCCATGCGTTATCAGCCTTATACGAGCAAGCTATACAACAAGCTGCTGCATGTTTTCTTGCGATAGCGAATCGTGAACTACTTAGCTCTATTCCAAAACGGAATACACCTAAAACGTTCTTTCTGTTCGGATAGCTTTTTCAGGGCAGCTTTTATCGAGACAGGTTTCCCTGCGGGCGCTTTCTTGAACGTTTTTTGAAGCGTTTACTGGGTCAACTTCCCTTGCAGGCAGCTTTTTTCAGGGCAGCTTCCTAAAGCAGCCCTGAAATATCTACACCCAGTTCGCCGCGCACGGCCTTTTCGACCGTTTCGAATGCAAGGGCATGGTCCTCATGACTTGCCATACCTGAAATAGTAAGCGTGCCAACCATGCCAGCACCTTTAATGCGCAAAGGGAAGCACCCGCCTGCTGGCGCATAATCCTCATAGGACATTCCACGCCACTCCAGCGGATGAACCCCCTGTTCACACCAACATTCCCAGTAATATGAACTACCGTTAGTGGCGTATGCAATGTTTTCCTTACGACGAATCCAGTTGTCGCTTTCAGGCTTTGTCCCTGCCATCGAAAACGCGAAGAGCGTGCGACGGTTCAAGGTGATACGGGTTGCAACAGGCTTTCCCATCTCGCGAGCCCGACGAATTACATATAGTCCCATCTGGAGAGCAAGTTCTTCATCAATACATTCAAATTCATAAGCGGTTTCCTGCGCCTGAATAGAATCCATCAGCGCCTGAATATCGTTAGTTTCCTCCATAACAATCCCCCCACTGTTTTGGTTCCTTGCTTATTCTTATTTTCTCAGAAATAACCCACTTTACTCTTCACGTAAAGCTTTAGGCAAAGGAATAGCAGAACCAATCAGGGCAGCAACAAGCATCACAGCAATGCCCTTTAACGGAAAGCACATCACGAGAAGCAAAGCAGCCATAACGGGCTGACGCATTACAGCACCCATCAAAGCAGCAGTACACGCAGCCACACAAAATACGGGTTCAGCCCCCGTAAGCACGGCAAAACCGTAACCTAAGCTAATGCCGGAAAAAATGAGAGGAAAGAAATGTCCGCCGCACCAGCCTAAATTAATGCACGTAGGGGTGATGGCGCACTTGATAAGACCAGTCATGATAAGCGCCACAGCAGGAATTACCGCATAGTCTTCCATGAGGTAATGTATTTGAGCTTCACCTGCAAACATGGTATAAGGCAGCACCATGCCACATACCGCCAGAAGAACACCCGCAAGCACCGCCTTCACAACAGGACGCTGTCCAAGATTCTTCGAAACGCATTTGGACCCTCTGTTCGCCGCGTAATACACCCAACCGCACACCGTACCCGCAAGTGCTAGCGGAATAAGCCAGGTAAGTTCAAAGGCTCCCGCCTCTACCGAAGAAAAACGAGGTAATCCGCAACCTGATCCAAACACTTCACCCAAAACAAGAAATGAGCCTAGTGCACCCACTATGGCGCAAAAATACACAATGGCCTTCTGTGCTTTTGGAAGCTTAATGTCCATATCACCTTCGGCGCCGTCTGCTGTACCAGAAAGCGGAGCCACAAAACCATAAAATGGTGCCGTAAACACCGCGGTAAGTGCCGCCTGAGTACCCGCAATAGTAAGCGCACGGATATCTGCCCCAAAGCGACGCATCCTATCACCCACCCAAGTACACAAGCCCGCAATAACGCCCGTAAGACCTGCTTCTGGACCTACACTCCCGCCGAACAACAATGGCAGCAATGCAGCGAAGGATAGTCTGCCTATCTGGCTATAGTCATAACGCCCCGTTTCCTTCACGGTGGCCATAACTTTGTTCAGCTCTTCAGGCTGGACCTTTACCTTCTTTGTGTATAAGCCAATAATGATGCCGCCCAATACACATACCAACAAAGGATATGGAATAAATCCGAAAGACCCTTGGCTAAGAATGGGAAATATATCAGCAGTAAGGGCGCCAAGCCACGCGGGTACCGTACTCCACAAAAAGCTGATGCCCTTATCCATCAGAAAGAAGAACAGCCACACAAAAGCACCCGCTAAGGCACCCGTAACTAAAACACAAACAAGAAAAATTATGCGATTTACCGGTTTGGCGAGGTTTGGCACGAATCCTCCGAAAACAAAACGTGTAATGGAAGCAGTATAACGCGAGATACTTCTGCTTGCCGCCATTATCTTGTCTGAGCCTGGACAATACCCTCCGGCTCCGTTGTCCGGGGTGGACAACGGAGCC
>JABLTK010074242.1_pt1 | contig 54444 bp, 48 predicted proteins | sample 7160131 | NCBI WGS metagenome assembly JABLTK01 (sample SAMN14651221, study PRJNA627086) | human gut metagenome | isolation source: feces | host: Homo sapiens | reverse complement strand
TTCCCCCCAAGTCTTTGGCGGGCCGTGAGGAAGTATCTTTAAGCCCCCGCGCCCTCATCGCGCCGGATGTGCCACCATCCGGGTCACAGGACCGTTGATCGCTCCGAAACAGCTTGTCCATCACCTCCTGGCTGCTCCATCTTCGCGGCGTCCTGCACTCGCTCATACGCGGGTTATGTACCTGTTCTGCCGTGTATTCAGTTGTCAAAGGTCAGCGAAAGAAAAGCTCCTTCTTGACAGCCATGACAAAAACAGGCGATTTGTCCTGTCTGTACTGCGATTTATTTGAAAAAAATAGTTTGCCTTGTCCCTTCATAGAAGCTGCGGACAGCGCAATCTCCTTACAAGCACAGCAAAATAGGTACTATCGTACTCAAAAACGCCTTTTATGAGGTTCTTCCTGCAAGGAAATGGGCACGATAAAATATGATTAAGGAGACGATAGTGCCTATGGAACTGATAAAAGAGCTGGGACGAAGGATACAAAAAGCGCGTAAGGAAAAAGGACTGACGCAGCAGGAACTCGCAGATCTGAGCCACGTTTCTCTAAAGCACGTTCAGGGCTGCGAAAGAGGGGTGAAGAACCCTTCTTTTGAGGTTCTGCGCGCTTTTTGCAAAGTCTTGAATTTATCTTTGGATTCTCTGATGAATCTCGATCTGCCAGAAGATGAACAAGCCGCCAACGATATGCGGCAGCTTTACCTTTCGTGTCCTCCGGCTGCCAGAAAAGTGCTGTTAAACTCGACCCGTGCGTTGGCTGATGAACTGAAAGAGATGGTGAAGACGGCTGGGGTTGACTCAGATGAACATTTAGAGAATAAGTAAGCCGGTGGAGGAATAAAAATCCCCCACCGGCTACTTTATTGCCGTTATGCGGCGGTCAGATTATCGGGCCGTGTCCAGCAGTCGTGCCAGCTTCTTCAGCCCGCGCCGGATGCTCTCCCACACGCGGCGGCGGTCAGCACCCTCGATCCGGGCGATCTCGGCCACCGTCATGCCCAGGTAAAACCGGGCGTAGATACGCCGGGCCTGAACGGCGGTCAGCTGCATCAGCGCGGCGTACACTTCCTCTCGCAGCTGCTTCTGCTCCAGGATTTCCTCCGGGGTGAGCGGCCGGTTGAGGGCATCGTTTTCAATGCCATCCTCCCGGTTCAGAGAGTAGTGGGCCTTGTGCCGGAACTTCCGGCGTTCGTAGGCGGCATCGTCCTGCTCCTGGCCCCGGATCGCGGCCACGACTTCCTCGGCCACGTCCACAAAGACATCGGTTTTATACACATCGGGATACAGTTCCCGAAGATTGATCTTCTGCATTATGTACCTCCATTTCGATTCACGGGTTGACGGGTGAACCGAAACGAAGGCGGCGGACGACACCTTTCGGGGAAATTCCCGAAAAAACGACAAGCAAAAGCGCCAGCATCCGAAGAACGGCGGCTGGCGCTGCTAAAAGAGGACTTATGACGCTTATGGACCAGCCACGATAGTGCCTGTTCATAAGCAGATGGAGGCCGATTGACGGTCAGGCTTTTTTTGACAGGTAAATCCCTGCCGAATTATGTCGAAGCGGTCTTTGCTTCACGGCGGCTCCCTCCTAAAGCCGCCGTCACCGTTAAAACAGGGTCGTCACTCTTGGGGTATAAGGAACGGCGGCCTTGATTTTGTCAAAGCCGCCGTAAATGAGTTTATGGCATGGCGATTATCTGCTGAACGACGGCTTTTTTTCTTTTGCCGTCGCCCGGCAGATAATTTCTCTATATAATGATTGTTCTGAGTTATCGGTAGTTAAATCTCACAGCGCCCACAATCTGAGCAGCCGTTGCAGATCAGCCGACTCCCACAAGACTTACAATTATATCGATAATGCGGAACATACAAAGCATCCTTTGGTATATCCATTCCAAAACGATCTGTCAGTTTCCACTGGATAGGTTTTCCCTCATAACTTATGCCGGATTTAAAGGCCATTTCGCTTTGCACCTGCTTCTTTGGCAAATGGTATAACCTGCCGTCTTTTATAAAATTTGTCCCTGTCTCGATAAAACAGAAAGTAATATCATGTGTCACGCACTCCGCACGGAGGTTTTTAACCCAATCAAAATCACAAGGGCTTGCTCCATCATAGTTCTCGCCGCCGCAAATGACCTGTTCAATCTGGCCGCTTCCAAGATACTGCACTAGGCTGACCGGGCCAATGAATGGTGCGCACATGATACCTTTATGTTTAAACGGCAGTGAAAGTAAAAGCGGAATCCGCTCATCCGCACGGCGCTGGTTTTCGCAGGAAACATTCAGCATAACATTTTCCCAGCCATCTCCCCAATCATCGGGAAGACAGTCTTTTACACGTTGCGGACGTTTTGTCAGCAGGAAAAATTTCACATCCGGACGCTGACGCATAATCTCCCATGCTTCGTTCCTCCAGGCATCAGCTTCCTCCAGAAAAAAATCAGAGGTCATGCAGACCCGGATCAGCTCGCCGCTCTGGATTTTATAGCCGCCGCTTCTTTTCTTTTGCAGAGGATAGTTGAAGCCTGATTTTGTTTTGAAAATATCCGAACCATCACGATTGCGCTGACGGTCGAGAAAATACATATAACAGTTCTGGCATCCTTCACTGCATTTTACGCAGCCATGCCAGGGATTCCATATATCGTGCATAATAGATGCCTCAGCTAAAGGGAAACAGGAAACGGTCAAATTTTTTCATATAGCCACTCGGATACTTCATCATATATACTCTGAACCAATTCCGGCTTATCTCTTCCTGGAAGCTGCGGATTTACTTCATATCCTTCTGCTTCCAGAGAATAAGACAGCGCGGCATAGCTGCTCCGGTATCTGTTAATTTTTTCTTTGTCCATAGAAATACCAGAAGCCGGATAAACCGGGATCAGGGCATCTTTGTCATAGATGGCCCGCATTCCTGCTATATACCAGCACCCATCCATCCGCTGCACCTGATAAATGATTTTACTGTCAGATTGAACTTCCATTTCTACGCCATTGATCTGTTTACGGATCTGAATTGTTGCGAGCATAATTGCAACAGCCCGGTCACCATTTAGCCAGATCAAGCTATTGTATATGCGGTGGGGAGCGTAATCTGCCATTCGGGAAGAGGCTTCGACAAAATCATATCCACTTCCCTCGAACCAGGAGATTTTCACATAGGAGTCTTTACAGTAACACTGTTTCATTTCATCCCATAGTGCGTTATCCCGGCAAAAACGCTCAAATTCAATCAGCTCTTTAATATCAAATTTGTCCTTAACCTCGGACATAGAACTTCCATAAGTTCTGGTTATAAAGCCCATTTTTTACCTCCATATTCTGCTGCCTGTCTTATGCAATAGCGGAAGGGGAACTATTTTCTGCCAGCAGATGTGAAAAGATTTCTCCGGCATCCCCGTTCATGCAGATCGCCTGTTTTTCAATCTCGCGGGGACAAAGTGCTTCGCCGTAGTTGAGGCAGGCATAAGTGGCTTTTTTGTTTGCCGCTGTCATCCGCCAGAATGGATACTTGATGATTCCAGGGTATAGTAATCAGCCTCCGTTCACTTTCTTACCAGAAGCTAATCAAGATGTTGTAATTTCACTTCTTTTGCTGTATGGTATCAAATTTATAGCCAACACCACGCACACTGATAATATAATCTGGAATATCGGAGGATATTTTGAGCCTTTTCCGCAACCGACTCATTATGTTATGGATTGCAGTAAGTCCATTTTCAACATATTCCTCACCCCACACATGGTAGGCTATGATTTCAAAGGTCATTACACGTTTTCGGTTCATAAGCAATAAGTAAAGAGTATTAAACTCCCTGGCTGACAAATCCACCTTTTTTCCTCGGACAGATACCTTCCTTTCTTCCAGACAAAAATACAGATCACCCTCGTGGATTTCTGTCAATGGCAATTCTACATCTGCCTGTGGGGTGGAAGTATGAGAAATGGCATATGAATTTTCAGCAGAAGTGCAATCCTGTTTATTCCTGGTAAGAACATAATGAGTTAATTCCCGCTGCTGCTCTGCATCAAGCAAAATAAACAATTTTTCCCCAATCTGTCTGCCGGGTTCTCCTAAATCCAAAACAGCTAATTTCCCATGATCCACCACCTCCTTAAAAACTTTATGGCATCTTCAACTCACCGCATTTTTACCTATTTATCAAACAAATCTTCTCATTTAATCGCTGTTTTACTTCCAATTAAAGGTAAGAAAACCCATTTGATATGTAGAAACGAACTGTATCATAAATACTATCAACATTATTTTTGCATGTCTAAATTTATCTTTAATTAAAGTTAAGACGCATAATAAAATTCCAGCTAAGCCAATTATCCAATTAAATCCGACAATACAATTCAACTGTGTACTTCTAACAGTATAGTTTGAAATCCACTGTGACAATCCAATAATTCCGCTCGCTCCCAAAAACAAACCACACAAGGAAGAAATTTCCATTTTTATAGATAGTCTAACTTTTTTGAATAAGCGTCTTCCTATTCGGATACATAACACGGTTACCCAATAAAATATACAAAGGACATAGATCCCAACGCATAGAATCGTACCGGTAACTCCTGTCACTGCATCAGCAGGAATATAATCATGCGCCAAGCGAAAACTCATAGTACTAATGTCACCATCTTTTATCGAAAAAGCAATCACTTGTTCCTCTGGAATAGCATCGGCACAATAAAATTGATACTGATCTGTTTGTTCATAAATCTGTTCTTTCCCCATAAAAGGCATTTTGAGCAATAACTGACCATCCGCTATTGCTGATATTTGAATTGTCTGCATATGTCCTTGTATTTCTGCTACATTTCCCCATGAAGAACGTGCCGGTAAATAATCACCTTCAAAATCACAAAGTTTTTCCTTTGGACTTATTAAAGTTGAGGGTTGTATGGTAGATTGCTGTACAAGTGCTTCCATTATCTTTGAACAGAAACCCGTTTCCATTACATTGGTTAAAATTACAATGGCCCGTTCAGTTTCCGGCTCCACCCAAAATTGGGACTTAAATCCATATGTACCGCCTTCATGCCCTAAAATACCGGAATTATTTGGATATTGCCAGAATCCATGTGATAAACCTGCATTTGCCCCAAATGAACAATATGTTTCTGAAAACATTAGATTTTTTGTTTGTGCATCCTGAAACAGTATTGACGAAGTATCTGGCATTTTTGCCAATTCATTTGCATATTTCATTAAATCTAAAGATGTTCCGTTCATAGAACCAGCCGGATACATCCGAAATCGCATCCAGTCTTCGACTTGAAATGTTTCATTGTAAGCAGAAAAGGAATAACCTGTTGCCTTTTTCTCAATAATGGCAGAACAATCATTCCATTGCGGCCTAACAGCAGTCTGACTCATTGAAAGCGGAGATAAAATATGTTCATGGACATATTCAGCAAAATCTTGACCGCTAACTCGTTCTACAATCAACGCTGCCAAGGCAGCACCCCAGTTTGAATACGCACTAACAGTTCCAGGTTCAAACACCTGTTCTGGCTGATTTATAGACAAAACATCTTCTAACGATTGTTCCATATCGTTTTCCTGGTAACGTAAATCAAATAACTGTTCTGCAAACCCTGCCGTATGATTCATAAGATGTAACATTGTGATTGGAGTCTCATACTGTATATTTTTCAAAAACCCATCAGAAAGGTAGGTATGAATATCTTGGGATAAATCAATATGTCCAAGTTCAACCTGTTGCATTACACTTACCCACACGAAAGTTTTTGTAATAGATCCCCACTCAAAAACTGTAGAGCTCGGTTCAATCGGTATTTGTTGTTCAATATCTGCGTAACCGTACCCCTTCGCAAAAACTATATCGCCATGTTCAGAAATAATAATACTGGCTCCCGGAATAGTTTTACCGATATATTCTTCTGCAACCATATCTATTACCGTTTCATAATCATAGGTAGTTTCTTTTGCCATTACGGAATCAGGAAAAGCTAAACACAATGAAAGTAAAAGTAGAAATGATAAAATCTTTTTCATACATCCCTCCATTTTTTGCGTTGATTATAAAAACGAAAATCACAAATTTCTGCTCCACCTCCGATAGTTTTTGTTCGCCCCCATATTACACCGGGAATATTTCCATACACAACATCGTCACTTTCACAGAAAATAGAAACCAGCTCTGGAACACCATAATACTTTAACCTATCAACATAAAAGCACTCATGACAGTTCCATTCGATTCCAATATAATCATTTCGTTTCCATTCCATTTTCCAGCCCGGATCGCCAAACTCCATTCTAACTGATAAAGGACACATTTTTCTGAGTAGCGAAAAAAAGAACGGTAATCTTCCAACAGTCTGAAATATTTTTGACATTGGTCTTGCTGCTTCTAACACAGAACTTCGTATTACCTGAAAGGCTATTTCTTTTGAAAAACCTGCAGATAATATCACTTCATAAACAGCTACAGCAGGCAAAATAGACTGTCGCAAATGCTTTTCTAATACCGGATGGATCAACGTATTCTCAGCAAGCAATTTAGCATATCTATTTTCTGCTTTCTCCTGCAGCTCTAGCGAGTTTATTTCCTTTACAGCTTTAGAAAGTTTTGTTTTCTTAAGTAATTGTTTTCGTTCTGGCTTCAACCATTTCGCCCCCTATCACTTTTCAGCTTTTAGCACAAAGGTCGGAATAGCACGGTAGCGCAATGTCAAAAAAGGATTCCAATACCCCTCTTCTAAAAGAAAATCATATTCGATTGAATGGAACCCCAAATCCTCACAAACCTTTTTATCCCATTCAGGACGCTCTTGAAATGCTAATGGAAGCTGTCGCAAAGCCACCATCATTTCCTTATCATGGTAATGATCTTGGAACTCGCCATACCGTTTTATTAGTTCTTTTTCATCTTCCACAAACTGTTCTGCTGCTTCGCTAGTTCCTAATGGTATACACCAATTTGCATCCAAATTCATCAATGTTCCACCTGATTTAAGTAACCGGAACCATTCCTTATATGCTGTTACAGGTTCACTAAACAACCATGAAGCATGGCGAGAGACTACAGCATCAAACGTATCACTCGCCAACTCTGTATGTTCTGCATCTCGCTTCAAAAAAGTAATATATTCCGATAATCCATACTGCTCAGCAGTTACTTTTGCCTGTTCCAGCATATCTGAACTGTTGTCTATTGCTGTGACTTTCCACCCATTCTTAGCTAAAATAACTGACAAAAAACCAGTTCCACATCCTGTATCCAAAACTTTTTTACCTGGTATATTTCCTAAATATTTTTTCAAAAGTTTTTCCCACATCGATCCTGTTTCTTGAAGCTCCTGAATATGAAAATCATACATATAGGTTGCCTGTTCCGCCCATGTTTCTTCTGCTTTCATTATTTTCCACCTTTCTAAACATCACTAATAATCTTATAATGACAGTTCAAATTCCCACCGAAAATTGCAGCATGCCTGCATCAACTCCTTATCATGGGTGATGACCCCTATCGTTTTGCCTTCGGCTGCGGCTACTGTCAATACGGCAGCGATTTTTCGCATGTTTCCCCCGTCCAGCCCGGACGTGGGTTCATCGAAAAGCAGGATTTCCCTTCCGGATAACAAGCCGCAGGCGATAGAAAGTCTCTGCTTCTGGCCGCCAGAAAGGGCAGCCGGGTGTGTCTCCTTGTAGGCATACAACCCCAGTGTTTTCAACAATGTTCTGGCATGTTCCAGCCGCCCGGAGGAAGCATCGGAATGGAGCAGCAATTCCTCCGTGACGCTGGTGGTAAAAAACTGGGTTCCTGTGTCGTTGGAACTGTACCACACCACTTTTCTGCGCTTCCCGGCAGACAGCTTTTTTCCGCCGATATAAATTTCCCCACCGCTCTGCTTTTGCAGCCCCGCCAGAACCATGGCAAGGGTAGTTTTTCCCGCGCCGTTTCTGCCAGTCAGGGCGGTGATCTTCCCGGCGGGCAGAGAAAGATTCAGATTTTCAAAAATAAGGAGCTTTTTGCGCCTGCAGGTCAGATTCCGGCAGAAAAAATTTTCCTCCCCGGCGTTTGCAGGAACTCCCGGCAGGGAAGCCTCTGTTTCCGTGACTTCCCGCAGACCGTACCGCTTTCGTTCCTCCTCTGAAAGTTCCCTCATCTGCGCCGGCGTTTTTTCCCACTGGATGGTTCCTTCTGAAACATAGACGAAACGGTCGGCGATACCGCTTAGCCATGCCAGCCGGTGCTCCGCTATAATCAGGGTGTTTCCCTCGTCTTTCAATTTCCGAAGTATGCCCGCAAGCCTTGTAGCTCCCTCGCTGTCCAAGTTGGCCGTGGGTTCATCGCAGACATAGGTATGGGGGCGCAGTGCGTAGACCGACGCAACCGCCACCCGCTGTTTCTCGCCGCTGGACAGCACATCCAGAGGACGCGCCCGCAGGGTCTCCAATCCCATGGACACGATAGCCTCATCCGTGCGTTTCCGTATTTCCTGCTTCGCCATCCCATAATTTTCACAGGCAAAGGCAACCTCCCCCGCAAGTTCCGAGGAAAAAAACTGACTCTTGGGATCCTGAAATACGCTGCCAATCTCCTGTCCAATCTTCCAAGCGGGAAGAGAAGCAATCTCTGTATCGTTTATCCAGAGGTCACCCTTTTTCGTTCCCTGATAATAGGACGGAGCCAGACCGTTGAGCAGCCTTGTCAGCGTCGTTTTCCCGCCGCCGGACGGGCCTGTCAGCACGACACATTCCCCGTCGCAAACAGTAAGGTCAATCCCATGAACACCCTCTTCGCAGCCTTCATATTGAAATGACACATCCTTAAGAACAATCATATCCGTACACCTCCCGCAAAGAGAAATACCGCCGTCGCCCCAGTCCAGAGCGCCAGACAGATACCATCCAAGGCATCGGACCTCTTTCCATAATAGCTGCCCCGCTTTCCGGGACGCTCCGCCCCGCGGGCCACCGCAGAGACCGAAAGTTGATCGGCAATCTGCAGACAGCGCAGCAGCAAGGGGACAAGCACATACTCACAGGATGCCGCCGGATGCCCCGCAAGCTGGGTCGGCGTGGTCAGTCCCCGGTTGCGCATGGAAAGCCAGACACTCCGCAATTCCGACTTCATAGTCGGAAAAAAACGGAACATGACCAGCAGGCCCAGAATGACAGGACTCGGCGTGTGGATACGGGATAAAAAGGCTGCCAGCTCTCCGGGCGGCGTGGTAATCAGATCCCATGATACCAGAAACACCGGCGTCAGGTTCCAGAACATCAGCACATAAAATTCCGAAAATACCGCCGGATGGAAATCGTGGAACCGGATCAAGTACAACAGAATCCCAAGCGCTGCGTAGAAAGCTGCCATGGAGCGCAGGAAACGCCAGTTTCGCTGCACTCCCAGATAAATGAATCCCGCGACTGTCAGAACGCAGGTCAGTAAGGTATCGGCAGTCAGGGATATGCCGATGATCGTACAGGCCAGCGCCCACAGCTTCACCGGGACGGCAAGATTCCTGCGGCCCATCAGAGGACTCCCGCTTTTTTGAAATGCTTGTTCACCAGCTTCCCGCCCACCAGGCTACCGAGGAAGCCGCCAAGCACGGTAAAGAGGATGATGAACGCAAGCCACCCCGGGGAGGTATAATAACGGACAAAGGAATCAATGTAGCTTTGCTCCATGCCGCTGGAGAGGGCAAAGGCTTCGTAGGTATCCCAGAAAAACCAGATCGGCAGAAGATTCACGCCGTTGTACAACAGGCTTGCCACCGACCAGGCCGCCGTCATTTTCTTTTTTGATTTCCAGCCATCCCTCCAAAGAATCGCCTCACAGATGATCCCCACCACAATGTAATACGGCAGCAGATACCAGTTTCCCATGATGAGGAACACAAGCCCCAGTATAGTCATGTAAATCAGCGTCACGAAACGCTTATGTACCCGGCTTACCATGAGAAAATAAACTGGGGCGCACAAAAACATGGTAAAGCCCACCGACAGCACCATGCTGACAAAATCGTTTGCCATGCAGACCATATTCACAATAAGTTGTATGACGATGAGCAGCACCGTAAGCAGCACCGTGGTGATTACATCCCTGACATTCCATTTCTGCGTTGTTTTCATTGAAATTTCCTCCTGATCTTTCTTTTAATCATTTGCCTGCAGCTTTTCTTTTCTTCCAAGGTTCCAGCCGATTGCCGTCTCCCGCATCTGAATAAAACGGCGGTACAGCCCCTGTTCTTCCATCAGTTCCCTGTGCGTGCCGCACTGGACAATCCGGCCCTTATCCAAAACAAGAATCTGGTCGGCATTCCGGACTGTGGAGAGCCTGTGGGCAATCATAATGATCGTCTTGTCTTTTGTCAGCTCCGCAATCGCCGCCTGCAGTTCCCGCTCATTCTCCGGGTCCACACTGGCGGTGGCTTCGTCTAAAATGATAATCGGCGCATCCTTTAAGATGGCCCGGGCAATAGAAATGCGCTGGCGCTCCCCACCGGAAAGGGAGGCACCACCCTCGCCCACAAGGGTATGGTAGCCTTCCGGCAATGCCGATATAAACTCATGGCAGCACGCCTTTTTCGCCGCCTCGATCACATCTTCCCGGGTGGCGTCCGGCCTGCCGAATTTGATGTTGTTTTCAATGGTATCCTCAAAAAGATAAACATTCTGGAACACAATGGAAAAATTTTTCAGCAGGCTGTCGCAGGTAAAATCTTTTACATCATGTCCGCCCACACAGATTTTCCCTTCCTGCACATCCCAAAAACGGGCAATGAGGCTTACAAGGGTCGTTTTGCCGGAGCCGGAAGGCCCTACAATGGCGCAGGTTGTTTTTTCAGGAATGATCGCGCTTACATCCTGCAGCACATTTTCCTGTCCGTAGGCAAAGGAAACGTGGGCAAGCTCAATGTCATAGTGATCCAGTGGAATATCCCCGCCATGTTCATCCAGTACCGGCGTATCCATAACGGCCTCCATACGGTCCAGGGAGGCATCGATGACACGGGCAACGGAGGCCATACTTCCCACTAGCTCCACACTGGAGTAGATCATAAAACTTGACACCAGCAGAAGCAGGCACTTGACCGGTGTGATCTCACCGCCCAGCAGCAGATAAGGAGCAACGACTAAGATTGCGGATTTTGCCAGCTTGAAGATCGTCTGATAAACGCCGGTCAGCGAGGAAAAGACACTTTCCAGAATGATGTTGGCGTCCGCACTTTCCCCGATTGCCTGATTGACCGCTTTTCCCGACATTTCTCCCAATCCAAAGGCTTTCACGACGCCCATTCCCTGGATATATTCCAGAAAACCCGTCACAAGATTCGCCTGTGCGGCCTGCCGTCTGGGAGACAGCCTTTTACCTGCTTTCTGGATTCCCCCATAGACCAGCATAGAAACGGCCAGCCCCGCAAACATCAAAAGTCCGATATGCCATTCATAAAAAAGCAGCCAAACGCCTATGACAAGGGCATGGATAAAGCCTCCCGCTACTTTTTCCAGAACCATGACGGCGTTACTCTCAATATCTCCAAGTGTGGTCGTCACGGCGGCTACGATCTCACCCAGCCGGTTTTCATTGAAATACCCCATAGGAACATGTTTCATATGTTCGCCGATTTCCAGCCGTTTTTCCGAACACATGGAAAAGCTGCCAAGCGTTCTCCTGATACAGGATAGGTTATTAAAAAAGATCCGTCCGGCAATGCTTACCACCATAATGGCAAGGGATACCCAGATGGCGGAAACCGGCATGACGCCGCCCTCCGCCACTGAAAGCAGCCCTGAAAGTACCGTAAGGATCGCCATGATGGGCATCATCTCAAAAACAGAATCCAGCAGATTGAAGACAAAAGAAGCAATCAAATTCTTTCGCTGTTTTCCCGAAAATTCCAGCAGTCGTTTCATCAGTTGAATCATACAGGTGCCTCCTCTCCCATATCTTTCGCGCTGATATGCGCGGTCCACAGCTCTCTGTAAAGAGAATTGTTCCTTAACAGCTCTTCGTGCGTTCCCTGGCCTTTGATGCACCCTTGATCCATTACCAGTATCTTATCTGCGCCCACGATGGTAGAAAGACGGTGGGCAATGACAATCAACGTTTTCCCTTTTACCAGTTCATTGATCGATGCCTGAATAACAGCCTCATTCTCCGGGTCGGTAAATGCGGTAGCCTCATCCAGTACCACCACGGGGCTGTTTTTTAAGATTGCCCTGGCAATGGCAATGCGCTGGCGCTCCCCACCGGACAGGCTCCCGCCGCCGTCTCCCACCAGCGTATCATATCCCTTCGGCAGGGCAGAAATAAATTCATGGCAGCTCGCCTGCTTTGCGGCGCTTACAATTTCTTCGTCCGTCGCCCCCGGTTTCCCCATGCGGATATTTTCCTTCACGGACAGATGAAACAGAAAATTGTCCTGGGACACATAAGCCACGGTATCCATGACCTGCGATAAGGGAATATTCCGCACGTCCATGCCGCCAATCTGTACTTCTCCGCTGTCCGCCTCCCAGAAAGAAGCGATGAGGCGCGCCGCCGTTGACTTGCCTGAGCCGGAGGGTCCCACAATCGCCGTCATCCCACCCGGTACGGCATCAAAGCTAATCTGGTGCAATACCTCCGTATTTCCATATCCGAAGCAAACATTCCGGAAAGATATATGAGAATTAGGAAGTGTTACCCGTTCCTCCGGCCGTTGCATTTCCTCTGTTTCCAAAAGCCCGGCAATCTCTTTAACCGTGGAATCCACCATGGCAAGACTGTCCGTATATTGCAGTGCCTGGATCAGTGGCTTGACTAATCCAAGGGCGAGGATCACACAGGTAATCAAAACCGGCGTTTCCAGGCTGCCCTGTATATACAGATAGGCACCTAAAGGCAATACGCCCAGCAGACAGGACGGCATAATAGAAATACCCGCCACATAAAAGCTGTTGGTCTGCTTAAACCAGGTCGTCTTTGCCGCTTCATTTTCTGTTACAGCATCCATATACCTGCCATAAGAGGCAGTGCTCTGGTTAAAAGCTTTGATGACTTCAATGCCGCCGATATATTCCACAATGGCGGCATCCATATTTTTCCCCGCAGTCAGTACACGGTCATACCGCTTTGCATAGTCCTTCATCATCCCCATGTAGCACACAAGACCAATAGGGATTGTAATCAGCGAAATCAAGGCAATGCGCCAGTCCAGGATAAAAAGATATACCATCATCAGAAGCGGGACAAGAATATTCGCTGTCAGCTCCGGTATCATGTGTGCCAGCGGCAGCTCCAGCTTTTCCACCGTATCCACCAGCAGGGTCTTGAATTTACCGGAAGGTGTATCCAGAATATAACCCATGGGCACACGGGAGAGCTTCGCTGTTAATTCCGTCCGGATATTCTTTAAAATCGTAAAAGCCGAGCGATGGCTGAGTATGGTAGAAACCGTTCCAAACCAGGTGCTCCCCAGATAGCCCAGAAGTGCGGCAAGCGCCCAGAAACCAATGGGGATAAGGTCATAATTTTGACCGCATATCTGGATCACAATCTGTGAAACCGCAAAATAGGGTACAATCCCGCACACAGAGCCAAGTACCGCCAGTAAGACAGAGGCTGCCATTTTCCCTTTGCACTGTGTTGCAAACCGCAGGACCCAACTGAATGTGTTATTTTTTTCCTGTTCCATTTCCTGCTCCTTTCATTTTTTCTAAAACCGTTCCGCGCATGGTTCCGGATAAATCATCTGATATTTTCCCATCCTCTAAGACCAGCACACGAGAGCAAATCGTCTGGATAAATTCATAATCATGGGTAATAATCAGCAGTATCTTCCCCTGTGCGGACAATTCTTTTGCAAGCCTCCCCACCTCCTGCATACTTTTTAAATCAAGCCCACTGGTGGGTTCGTCAAAAATCAATAACTCCTTTTCGCAAAGTAGACTGACCGCTACGGCAAGGCGCTGCTTTTGTCCCCCCGAAAGGGAGAGAGGGTGCCGGTCTTTGAAATCCAACAGATCAAGCCATTCAAGTGCCTTTTCAACGGCTGCGGTGTCTGGGGCTTTCACACCAAGCAAACACTCAGCTTCTACGCTGTCCGTAAACAGTTGATGCCCCACATCTTGCATAACCATGTAAGAACACTTTCTCCGCTGTTTCTCCGCGAGAGCCTTTCCCTGCAGCAATACAGTCCCACTATCATTTTTTTGTAATCCGCACAAGACACGGGCAAGCGTTGTTTTTCCCACACCGTTTTTCCCAACAACAGCAATGACTTCTCCGCCATGAGCAGTAAAACTCAGATCTTGAAAGATTGTCTGTTTTCCAAGACGGACTGATATTCCCTGCACTTCTAACTCATTACTGCTTGTTTTTGGAGCGATAGCAGTTTTCTTTACATGAGACAGGTTTCTGCACCGAAGCCCCATGGCAAGAATCTCACTTTCAGGCAATGCCTGAAAATCGGTAAGCGTCATATCCTTCAGAATTTTCCCTCCGTGCATATAAACAACACGATCTGCAACATCCATCAGATACCAGAGCCTGTGTTCCGCAATAATAATCGTTTTTCCCTGCGCTTTCACTCTTTGAAGCAGATCAGTCAGCTCTTCAATGGCTCCCATATCCAAATTAGAGGATGGTTCGTCTAAGACAAAGATTTCTGACTCCGTTGCATAAACAGAAGCAAAAGCGATCTTCTGTTTCTCACCGCCTGAAAGTTCAAAAATATTTCTTTTACGGAGTGCAGACAAATTTAATTCACGGCTGGTTTTCTCAAGGCACATTTTTAATTTCTCTTGTGGTAAGGCTCGATTCTCCAAACCAAACACAATCTCACTGTCTGTATCTGTATTAAAAAACTGTGTGCGTGGGTTCTGAAAAACAGAGCCTACATAGTCTGAAATATCCGCAATATCTGTTTTCGTTACATCCAGCCCACATACAGAAATTTCACCTGACAGTTCTCCACTGAAAAAATGTGGAATAAGCCCGTTAATCAAGCGTGTAATTGTAGTCTTTCCACAGCCGCTTTCCCCGCACAGCAAAACACATTGCCCTTTGGGAATCTCAAGAGAAACATTATGCAGCCCATTATTCTCCTGCCCGTCATAAGAAAAGGAAACGTTTTTTAAAGAAATCATCAGAACCACCCCTTTCCATTTGCCAGGAACGCAAGAAGAATCACGGTTATATACGCAACCAAAACCAGCATATCCATCACATGAAAACGAACGGTCTCCATGCAGGTACGTCTTTGTACATGATCAATGCCTCTTGTAATGGCTGCCTGTGTAATTTCATCCGATATTTTAGAAGCAGATACCAGCATGGGGACATAAACATACTCCATCGTCCGCATAGGATGGCGGAGAATCCCTGCGGCTGTTACAGGTATTCCCCGCAGAGCCATTGCATCCTTAATCGAATTCCATTCTTCCCCCATCGTAGGAAAATACCTCAGAGTGATAGAAAGAGAAATCGTGAACCCTTTCGGCAAGCGGAGCTTTCCAACCGCAGCTAAAAATTCGCTGACACGCGTGGTAGAAATAAGCAGACTCCCTAACATAAAACAGGGGATCAGCTTGCGAATGTAAACTGCAAACATATAAATAATGCCGCCAGCACTCACTGGCAATAAAGGAACAAGCCAAAGCTGAATTGCCAGTAAGGCAAGAAACAATGCTGCATATTTTAAAGACGTATAAATCTTCTTTGTACTGAGCAACAGTAAAAAAGGTAATGCAGCAAAAATACACTCAATCGTAATACTCCCGTTCAGAAAGACGGAAATACTGGTTATAGCTAAAATAAGTAATTTTGTGCGGGGATCTATCTTCATTTAAACAATCCCCGCCTTTTCAAAATGCTTTTTCAACAGTTTTTTGCCAATAAAGCCGCCAATGAAAGCACAGAGAATTGTCCCAATCAGCATCGCCGGGATGGCCCACCAGTTTGCGCCAATAGAATCAATTACACCAGCGAAAGAAGATACATCTCCTTTTTTGCTCATAAACTCGTCAAACTGCGCAGGCATAATAGCCATTGGAACATAGGCTCCCATAGGAGATAACGCAAATAAGCAATAAGCCGTCATATTTCTTTTAAAAGATTTAAATCCACCGGACGCGCAGATAAAATCTGCGATAATACCTAACACCACAAAAAATGCTGACATCATCCAGAACATCCCGGTAATGAACAAAAGAATACCCGAAATAATTCCAAGAATTGTGATAGCCCCTCTTTTAGGAATTTTTGCTATATAGAGCATAAATACGGTTCCTGTAAACAAAGCTACGATCATTGGCATGAACGGGAAAGTAATGGGCGTCATCTGCGCAATTCCACCGATGATAAATGCGACAGCCGAATAAATAAGCGAGAAGATACCGACGGAAATAAAATCCCGTGTTTGCAGTTTCTGTGATTTTTTGTTCATGATAATAACCTCCTGATTTTTTAGTTAGGTGAAGCTAACCTTTAGAGTGAAAATTAAGGCTCATTTGAGCCTTAACATGCCTTCCCAGCCGCAGTTAAAGAAAGTGGCAAGCTCATTTACATATTGAATTGCGTGTTCTCTCGTCATATCATGAGCCACCGTTTCAAAAACAGCGGTGAAATAGGCGCTTGTAATCATGTGGTGAAGTTCACGGCTGACAGTCCCCTCCAGCTTACCAAGCTGTCGAAGCCGTTCATAATAAAGTTCTGTCTGGGTAACTTCAATTTCTACCAGATCATGAATATAACTGGAGTACTTTGTTCCTTCGGAACAGCATATCACCAATTTGAAAGCATCAAAATTGTCGTAGATAAAATTGATAAAATGATTTAAATAATCTGTTGATAATTCTCTGCTTTGAGCCGCTTTATCCTCCGGAATCAACTCGAAATGTGCCTGCTGCGCCGCCTTGAACTGCTCCATCAGACCATCTGCAGGCTCGGAGACCAGCGCCTCAAAAAGCGCTGCTTTGTCCGGATAATATCCATAAAACGCCCCCTGAGTAAAGCCAGCTTCCTTAACGATACCGCGCAGGGAGGCCCCCCTAAAACCTTTAGCAAGAAACTCTTTTTTCCCAATTTCCAATATTTTATTTTGGGTTGCAGAACACTCCGTCATAAAACCACTCTCCTTATAGCAACCATATAGCATACCCGAACAGCATATCAGTGATATATATCGCTGATATATACCACTGATATAATAGCAGGTAGCATTTGAAATGTCAAGTTCATTTTTTCAAAAAAGAAGTTCGCAAGCGATGCCTGTGGCTATCCAGATAGCCCCACGCGCTTGTTGAGGGAAATCCCCCAAGCCCCCTTGGAACACAGATTTTCAATCTGCGGCTGCGCGTTCTGGCGAACGCTTTTGACCGCGACCAGCTCACCGCTGGCCGTGGTCTTTTTCTTTCTGTTGCGGTTCGGTCTGCTCCTTCGCCAGGACCCGATCCACATTGTTCTTGACCGTCAGCAGCTCCCGCATGGCGGCGCGGGCCTGTCGGTACTCTCCATAAGCCTTTTTCTTGTCCGCCAGCAGCTGGGCGTACTCGGTCTGAAGCTCCTTGATGGTGGGCAGCTTCTTCACATTCAGCTCGTTGAAGGCTTCCTTGGCCGCCTGGTGCAGCAAGATTTCCTCCTCATGCTCCTGCCGGAATTTCTTTGAATATCCAGCCTTGCGATAGGCTACATAGGTCTCACGGGTCTTGGCGTAGTTGACGATGTGGGTGCGCAGCACGGCAATCTCGGCCATGCGCTTCTCGGCGGCCTTGATCTGATCGGACAGCGCATTGTAACAGGCCGTCGCCTCTGCTGTTTTTGCTTCCAGATCAGCATAATCCAGCAGCCCGTGTTCGGACAGGTAGTTGAGGGTCTGCGCCATCTGCTTGAGGTTGAACACCTTGGCCCAGCGGGCATACCCGGCGCCTTTCCCGGCCTGGAGTTTTGCCTGGATGTCCACCAGCAGATTGACCTTCGGCGGAGCGGCCTGTGGGGCGGTTTTCTTGCGGGGCGTATGGCCTTTCTGGCCGGAGAGGACTGCCAACAGATCGTCCAGCGTGTAGCCGTCCCCCAGCCGGTCAAAGCGGACGTTGTTGCCCCAGCCCTCCGCGCCGATGGAGATGGTCTTGCCGCGCCGGTGAACGGTAAAGCCGTCCTGTTCCAACAGGCACAGCAGCTCCTCCAGGCTGGCCGGTTTCTGCGCCAGTGCCCGGTCAATGGCCTGGCGCAGCTGCTCCTTGTGGGAGGGCTTCGCCGCATCGCCCAGCCACTTGTTGTAGCTCTGGCCGCGCCGCTTGGGAGCCTCCACAATGGAGTAACCGTTCTCGATGCAGATGGTATCGCTCAGGCGATGGACAGCACGGGTGCTTCCCCAAAAGTTGCGGAACTTACGGTCACACTCCAGCGTGGTGGAGTTCCATATAATATGGTTGTGGACGTGAGCCTTGTCGATGTGGGTACAGACGATGAAAGCGTGCTTGCCCTTGGTGAAGCGCCGGGCCAGCTCCACGCCCAGGTGGTTGGCTTCCTCCGGCGTGATCTCGCCCGGCACAAAAGATTGCCGCAGGTGGTAGGCAATCACGTTGTCCGCGCCGCGCACCCGGCCGGTGCGGGCGGCGTAGGTCTGCTTGTCCAGCAGGAACTGCGCGTCGGCCACGCGGCTGTCACATTGATAGCTGGTAATGAGCCTGCCGTGGTCGGTCTTTTCTGGATTTTTTACATAGTCGATAATGTCGCTGATGGCTTTGCCGACCGTGCGGCCCTTGCCGGCGTGCAGTGGTATGATGCGTGTGGTGGCCATGATTTTCCCTCCCTCGGATTTTTCTTGAATTGCATTCGTTCTCGATGCAGGATATAATAAAAGCAGCAAATAAAATAACTCCCCGGAGTGAGGAGGTAAAATATGATTGAACAACTAATCGCAGAGGCAACAGAATGTGATTTCAAAGTTGCCGTAGAAAAGAAAAAGCCAAAAAGCTGGCTGAAAAGTATCAGCGCCTTTTCTAATGGAATCGGCGGGATTCTGCTTTTTGGCGTGGATGATGATAGAAATATTATCGGTCTTTCCGATGTCCAAAGCGACGCAGAAGCGATCAGCCGTTTGATTAAGGAACGCATCACGCCTTTACCGCAGTTTGTGCTGCGCCCTTATCAGGAGGATGGGAAAGACCTTTTGGCGCTGGAAGTACCCGCTGGCCGCAGCACACCGTATTACTACAAGGCGGACGGTGTGATGGAAGCGTATGTCCGTGTTGGCAACGAGAGCGTGATCGCTCCCGACTATATCGTAAATGAATTGATCCTTAAAGGGACCAACCGCTCCTTTGATACATTGGTTACAGACGCCGTCAAAAAGGATTATAGCTTTACCTTGTTGGAAGCGACCTACCTGGAGCGTACCGGCTTGCATTTTGAGCCAGAAGATTATGTTTCCTTTGGCCTTGCCGATAAGAACGGCCACTTGACGAATGCTGGAAAACTGATGGCTGACCAGCACATCGTTTATAATTCCAGAATGTTCTGTACGCGATGGAATGGCTTGGAAAAAGGCTCTATTTTTGACGATGCTTTAGATGATAAAGAGTATGAAGGGAACCTAATTTATCTTCTAAACAGCGGCTGTGAATTTATTCGCAACAACTCTAAAGTGAGGTTTGTTAAAGAAGCACGGTATCGCATAGATAAACCCGATTATGCCGAACGCGCCGTGACCGAGGCAGTCGTCAATGCGCTGATCCACCGCGATTATATCGTGATGGGCAGCGAAATTCACATTGATATGTTCGATGATCGTGTAGAAATTGTATCGCCTGGCGGGATGTTTGAAGGCGCTCCAATTCAGGAATGCGACATCAACCGCATCCGCTCTGTACGCCGGAATCCCGTGATTGCCGATTTATTTCACCGCATGAAATATATGGAGCGGCGCGGTAGCGGCTTACGCAAAATCGTGCATGAAACGGAGAAATTGCCAGGCTATACAGAAATGTGTAGACCAGACTTTTATTCTACGGCAACTGATTTTCGGGTCATTTTGAAAAATGTAAACTACGTCATGGATGGTGCAACAGGCCATGATACAGGCCATGATGCAGGCCATGACACAGGCCATGATAAATCTGTGGCCGCCAAGCGTGTTCAACTGTTGCAATATTGTAATGTAGAAAGAAGCCGGGATGAGATGCAGGCGTTTCTCGGCGTTTCCAGCAGGGCACATTTCAAAAAGACCTATTTAAGACCTTTGTTGGAATCCGGCCAACTACAAATGACACTGCCGGATAAACCCCAGAGCCGCAACCAGAAATATGTGACCGTGCAAGGAGACTTCGAGGAATGACGCAGCATATCTGAGCCACAGGTAGCGCCATCACAGGAGATAGCCTTCGTTCCAAAACGGATAACAGCGAAAAATACAAGATTGAACAAGGAAAGGGTGCCGGAGTCACTGAATGGTCCGGCACCCTGCTTTTATTTTGTACCATGTATTTTTATCACAATCGAATTTGCCAGACAGTGTCTGTTAAATCACACCGACCACTAACTTTACTCACTTTCATACTAATCTCATCAACAAAATTAGCACGAAAGTAAAGTCAAAAGAATTGCCGGGCACTCACTCCCGGCAATTCTCCGCTTCCTATTCAGCCGTACACCGCGTCCTGGATCGCATACCGCAGGTCCTGCACCTTGCCCACCAGCCAGGCAGCGGCCATCGGCAGGCCCAGCGGGCTGACCAGGAAAGCAATCACCAGCAAGATCGCGCCGTTTTGCGGCGAGTAGGTCACAAGCACCGCGATCCCCAGCAGCGCCACCACCGTGGAGGCCAGGCCGAAGATAAAGCTGGACACATACAGCAGCCCGAAGCACAGCCAGGTGAACAGCATCAGCGCCAGCACCACCGGCGCAGCAAGGATTTTCAGCCCCAATTTCAAAATGAACAGCACCGCTCTCATTTCAGCGCCTCCTTCCGCCAGTCCAGATATGGCTGGCACAGTTCCTCTACGGCCTTTTCGTCCGCCTCTGTGACCTCCCGGCGTCCCCGTGTCCGGCAGATCATGGAAAAGTCCTGAAAATCCGAGAGAAGTATATCGAACAGTTCCTCCGGGGTCCGGCAGAGAACGCCGTCCACGCAGTAGCGGGAATCCTTGTCCCAGGTCAATCGGACATAGCCGCGCTTGCAGGGGAGGACTTCTTCCTCCGGGTCACGCAGCAGGTATTCTTGAAAAATCTCCAAGACGTTTTCAAACGTCAACATCAGCCATCACCTCGTTTCTGACTCCATTATCAATCACAACCCGCCAAAACGCAACGATACCGGCAAAGAAAAAAAGAGGGAGGCCCGGCGATGCAGTCTGCACGTGCCGGACCTCCCCAGGGGTGCATCTGACCAATTCCCAGCACCACCCAATTCTACTAAAAAGCATCGTCTACTGCGTTGCGGAGCCTTGGAATACATCATGTATTCCTGCGGTTCCGCGCCTTGTATCCGCCGCTTTTTAGCGAATTTTTCGGCACTTTTCATTGGCCAGATGCATCCCCGCAGCCGGGGCGTATGCCCCTGTCACGACAGCTTTGCCAGCTGGGTCAATACCTGATGTACTCCATCCCACAAAGCCTCCTGCCGCCGGGATATATCCTCCAGGTCAGCGTCGTAAATGCGCCCGGTTTCATGCGCACGGCGGGCCAGCTGGTTCAAGTTGTTGCTGGAGTAGCGCATCAGGGAGACCAGCTCTTTCAGCTCCGGCAGTTCCAGCCGCACCACATAGCCGTCCAGGGCCATCTTGCGCAGGTATGCCTCCCGGTTCTTTGTCCCCATCTGCGCCATCTTCTGCTCGATCAGTGCCAGTTCCTCCGGCGAGACCCGGAAGTTCAGCTGCACCTCCCGTTTGCGCTTGGGGGCAGTCATCGCTCCGGCTCCTTCTTCTTGCGGGCAGACGGTTTCTTTTCGACCTTTTCAGCGGAACGCGGCTCCAGTTTCAGCTGGCGGCGGACCGAAGGGCGGCGCTGGCGCAGCCCTTTGGAACGGTCCTCGCTGGCCAGGATGGTGACATAGGTGCCGGGGCGGTCCACCAGCCCGGTGATTGCCAGGCTGCGGAACGGCAGCAGCGCCATCAGCTGGTCGTGGGCCTGGGTGCCTGCGCGGGCTAAGAAATCCGGCGAAACGCGGGCCATGTAGTGGGTGCCGTGGGGGCTGTTGGGGGCATCCGGGGCACGCAGCTCCTGCAAGAGCCGGGCGGCCTCGGCGTGAATCTCCTCCGGCGTCAGCGGCTGGAGCCGCAGATAGTCCTGCCGCGCCTGGGTCAGAAACAGATCGACCAGGCCGGGGTGGCTGTCCACCACAAAGTCCAGGTTGCGTTCGCCGCCAAAGCCGTCCGGGTTGGGCGGGATGTCCACCGTTTTGGCCCACGCCCTGTTGGCCGGGCTGAACCGTCCATCCCATTCCTTCTGCTGCACGGTGTTCGCCAGCACATAGAGGGTGCGGGTGTAGCCGAACCGCTCGATCACCTGGGGCACCGCGTCCTTGTCCAGCCGGTTGTCCCGGTAATGTTCCGAAATGGACGCCTCAATGGCCTCCTTGCAGGCGATGTTGGCGCGGCGGGATGCCCGGTACAAATCCAGGTCGCCCTGTTCGCGGGCATAGGCGGCGTCGTGCCGGTAGAGCGGCAGTTCCCGCTGGGCGTCCAGCGCCGCCTCGGCCCGCTGTTCGATGCCGTTCCGCACCACATCCATGTAGGAAGTTTCCCGGTCGGCAAACTCCTTGTAGACATCCGCCAGCGGAGACGGCGACGCCAGCAGCGCGGCGGCCCGGCTTTGGGGCAGGTCCAGCTCCTCCATCGCCATCAGGATGTCCTCCCGGACCGTGTACTCATAGGTATGCTTTAGGATTTCTTCCGGGGGCTGGCTTTTCAGCCAGTCCCGGAACTTGTCCTGTTCGGCGGCCATCTTCTCATAGAGGGCCGTGTTTTTGTCTGTATTCATGTTATCGCACCTCCTGTTCGTGGTGTTTGGGTTTCTTTTCGGGATTGCGCGGTACCGGGCGTTTCAGCCCCTCCAGCACCGAGGGGCGGCTGCTCTTGGCAAGCACCGCCTCCGGCGCAGGGCGGCCCCGGCCGTCCATGTTCAGCAGTACGTCCAGTTCGGCCAGCCGGGCGGATTTGTCCCGCAGTTCCTGCTCCTGGGGGAAGGGCTTGCCCACCTCCGCCTTGGCGGCGGCCTGCTGCTGGTAGAGATTGTCCAGCTGGTTCTTCACCGCCTCCAGCCGCTGGGGCATCTGACTGAGCGCATTGTCGATACGGGTGAGGTTTCCACGGGGGTCTGTGCCCAGCATCGCCCGGTGGGTCATCTGGCCTTTCAGCAAGAGCATATACTCCTGCCGGAAAGCGTCAAACGACACCGACATAGTGAAGCCCCGGTAACTGCCCACCGGCACCGGGTCGGTCCCTTTGACCTCCTTGCAGGCGTCCAGCAGCGCCGCACCGGCGTTCTCCTTGTCGGTGAGGGTGTCGCCACGGACTTCCATCCCGGCAAAGCCGTCCTCCGGGTGCGGGTGTTCCGCCAGCGTTTTCATATCCGCTTCCAGCCCGGCGATAAAGTCCTTGTTTTTCTCGATCTCCTCCGGGAAGGTTTTGAGCAGTTGGTCCTCCAGGCGGTACTGCTTGCTCTGGTGGTCGGCCTTCATCAGCTTTAACCGCGCCACGTCCACATCCAGGTCCATACGTTCCTTGATGCGCGGGTCCCCGGCGCACAGCGCCTTGATCTCGGCAAAGGAAAGCGCCGTTTCGTCCACGTCATCGCAGGAGCGCACCGGCGATTTGGAGGTCATAATCTGGCTGATGAATTTCTGCTTGTTCTCCACCGTCTGCCAGAGGTAGGCGTCGAAAGTGCCCTCGGTGACGTAGCGGTACACATGGACAGTCTCGTTCTGGTTGCCCTGGCGCTCAATGCGGCCCTTTCGCTGGGCCAGGTCGCCGGGCCGCCACGGGCAGTCCAGGTCATGCAGCGCCACCAGGCGATCCTGCACGTTGGTGCCTGCACCCATCTTGGCCGTGCTGCCCAGCAGGACGCGCACCTGGCCGGTGCGGACCTTGGAGAACAGCTCCTTTTTTCGCACCTCGGTGTTGGCCTCATGGATAAAGGCGATCTGCTCGGCGGGTACGCCTTTAGCGATGAGCTTCTGCCGGATGTCCTCGTAGACCGTAAAGGCCGGTTCCGGCTCGTCCAGCGGCACCGCGTCCTCCAAAGCGTGGAGGGTCGGGTTGTCCAGCGCCTTGGCTACCTTTTTGGCGGGCCGGGCCTGGGGCGTGGAGATGTCGCAGAACACCAGCTGGGTCAGCTTGTCGGCCTCGCCGTCCCGCCAGATCTGCATGATGTTGTTCACGCACTGATTGACCTTGGTGCCCGGCTCATCCGGCAGCAGCTGGTTGATGATCCGCTGGTCCAGGCCCAGCTTGCGCCCGTCGCTGGTGATCTTGAGCATATTGTCCTGGGACGGGTCCACCGTACCGCTGTGTACCAGGGAAGCGCGCTCTGAGAGCGCCTTTACCATTTCCTGCTGCTGCTCGGTGGGCTGGGCCACGATGTTGTGGTACTCCACCTGGGGTGTAGGCAGGTGCAGCTGGTCGGCGGTTTTGATGTCCGCGATCTCCTTAAAGAGGTTCATCAGCTCAGGCAGGTTGAAAAACTTGCTGAATCTTGTTCTTGCCCGGTAGCCGGTGCCCTCCGGGGCCAGCTCCAGCGCCGTCACGGTCTCGCCAAACCGGGACGCCCAGCAGTCAAAGTGGGCCATGCCCAGCTCTTGCAGCCGGTCATATTGGAGATACCGCTGCATGGTGTAAAGCTCATAAGGTAGGAAACGCCACGCCATACTTCCTTTCGTCCGTGGTCTTGGCGTAACCCCCTCCAGAACCGTGCTTACACCTCTCGATGTACACGGCTCGCCATCTTTCATAGTTTAAGTGATTTTGTCTTTGCTTCTTCGTAGCATTTCGGGCAGAGAGCCAATGACTTCCGCCTTTTCAGTAACATCAGTTCATCAAATTCATTATCAGCGTTCAAATCTTTTAAGCGCTTTACATGGTGCATATACACTTTCACGGGGTTTGCTCCGCACATCTCGCATTGTCCGCTTTTTAAACGTCCTGCAAGACTATTCGGTTTTATCTGCCCTCTGTATTTCGGCATAATGTCTACAAATTCAGGTGCGATATTGTTATTACGCCTAAATCCTTCATTGTAAAACTCACACCGCTTTGTTCCACTCTTGGTTTTGTAATCTGCGCCAAAGTCGCCCTTTACGCTACGGTATTTCTTATACATCTTCATAACAGAAGAATTATATTTTGCCGCCAACGTCTTTAAACAGCTTCCACGCATGATAGAATGAAATTTCCCCAGATTGCATACATTGATTGCTAACCTGTAATAATTGTACAATCCTCTGATTTCAGAATTATATTTACTGATGATTGCCACATCGTCTAATGGCATAAGCGCCCCTCTGTGGAGTGGCTTCCAAATCTCTTTGCCGTTTTCGTCTTTTTTGATTTTAAACGCACCGTATTCGTGCAGTTTCGCAATCCATTTTTCTTTCGGCATATATAACTGCACTTTTCCATACCACACCCGTTGCAGACCTTTTTTCGTCCGCTTTGTGTCCTGACTTCTTGATATTCTTATGTCGTATCCAAGATACCGCACCTTTTCAGAGGAATGGGTAACGTGAGTTTTCTCCTCCGACATTGTGAGATTTAGCTTGTCTTTTAGAAATATCTTTACCTGTTCCTTGATATTTTCAGCATCCTGCTTTGAACCTGTTATTGAAATCAGGAAATCGTCAGCGTAACGGTTGTATTGAAGTCTTTTGTAATTCTCATCCATCTCGTCTAAATGTGGTGTGGACAACATCACTTTCCTTGCTTCTTTAAATGCTGCTAGGTTTGCTTCTGTGCGCTCTATTTCCAGATTTTTCTGCGCTTTCCGATAAGCCCAGCGTACCTTATCATGGTCTTTGTGGACTTTACGGCTTCTTGTATCGCCTTTGTCAAAACTCTTTTTCATCCTTGCCATGAACTCATCAAGTTCATTCAGATAGATGTTGGCAAGTATCGGACTGACACCGGAGCCTTGTGGACTGCCGGAGTACGTTTCATGGTATGTCCACTGTTCCATATATCCTGCCCTTAGAAACTTCCACATCAGCGATATGAACGCTTCATCTTTTATGCGCTTTCTCAAAAGCTGTATTGTGATATGGTGGTCGAAGCTGTCAAAACAAGCCTTAATGTCTCCTTCGATTATCCACTTTGCACCAGTGAACAGCGTTACGATTTCTTTTAACGCTGTGTGGCAACTTCTTTTCGGTCTGAAACCATGTGAATTATCAGAGAATGTCGGCTCATAGATTGCTTCAAGTATCATACGGACAACTTCCTGTAACAGTTTATCGTCCGTTGACGGAATCCCCAATGGGCGCTTTTTACTGCTGTTTTTCTTCGCAATATAAACACGCCTTGCAGGGTTCGGCTGGTATGAGTGGTCTCTCAGCTTCTGAATGAGCTTTTCAATGCGCTCCATGCTCATACCGTCAAGAGTGAATCCGTCTGCACCTGCCGTCATGCTCCCCTGAGAGGTCGCAATATTCTGGTATGCAAGCAGATAGAACTCTGGGTTGTACAGGTTACGGTATAATCTCTCGTACCTGTACTCTTTGTTTTTTGCTTTTTCACTTAAACTTTTCAATACATTTTCGGGACTTCTCATAATGCCTCACGCACCTTTCCTTATTATTTGTATTGAAGAAAGACTGTCTCCCTTCGCCATGTGGACGGCTTTCCCGTCCTCGGACTACTACGGAGACTCTGTTGCCATAGTAAATATTCAGAGTCACTTTTCTCATAGCACTCATAGCCGATTTTCGGCATTTTACCTTAGGCAATCCCCGTTTAGAACTGTAATAACATAAGCCTGTTATGATTTCGGATGTGACGTTCGTCGTTTTCCATTATCCTATGGCTGATTTACTCTGGGTATCTTGTGGATACGCATGGCCGACTCATATCCACCAGAGTACATGCGAGTATAACTTCCTTACGCATGGAGCAACATTTTGCCCAATCTCCGACTGTCATTCAGGCAGTTTAGCTTTCATCCTTATTCATAACTTTTCGCCACTACCACGCAAACACTTTGGAAGTTTCCGTGTTTCGTGCCCTCCGACATGCTACACTCCCCATCGGGTTTCCCCTTTTGGATAAGTCGGGTGACGATAGGGTGCGGATTATTCCGCTTTGATACCTTGCCCTATTACTTGCTCAAGGTAAGATTATTACAGCCCCTTACGGGCGCACGGTCATGGAGTTGGAAACCGGCGTGCCGGTGGCAAAGATGACGCCCCGGCCGCTGGTCAGTTCATCCATATAGCGACATTTGGCGAACATATCTGAGGATTTCTGCGCGTCCGTCGTGGAGAGGCCCGCCACGTTACGCATCTTGGTATAGAGGAACAGGTTTTTGTAGTTGTGGGCCTCGTCCACAAAGAGCCGGTCCACGCCCAGCTGCTCAAAAGTTACCACATCATCCTTGCGGCCTTCCGCTTGCAGCTTTTCCAGCCGCGCCTCCAGAGACTTTTTCGTGCGTTCCAGCTGCTTGACGGTGAACCGCTCGCCGCCGCTGGCCTCCACCTCGGCGATGCCCTCGGTGATTTCCCAAATCTGCTCATGCAGCAGACGCTCCTGGCGTTCCTTACTGATGGGGATCTTCTCGAACTGGGAGTGACCCATGATGATGGCATCGTAGTCGCCGGTGGCAATACGGGCACAGAATTTCTTGCGGTTGTGCTTCTCGAAGTCCTTTTTGGTCGTTACCAGGATGTTCGCGGACGGGTACAGACGCAGGAACTCCGAAGCCCACTGTTCGGTCAGGTGGTTGGGCACCACAAAGAGGGATTTCTGGCACAGGCCCAGGCGCTTGGCCTCCATCGCGGCCCCCACCATTTCAAAGGTCTTACCCGCGCCAACCTCATGGGCCAACAAGGTATTGCCGCCGTACAGTACATGGGCGATGGCATTTTTCTGATGTTCCCGCAGGGTGATGGCCGGGTTCATGCCGCCAAAAACGATGTGACTGCCATCATATTCGCGGGGGCGAGTGGCGTTCATTTCCTCGTTGTACTGTCGCACCAGCGCCTGCCGCCGCTCCGGGTCGCGCCAAATCCAGTCCTTGAACGCCTCCCGGATGGCCTGCTGCTTTTGCGCGACCAGGGTGGTCTCCTTGGCGTTCAGCACCCGGCGCTCCTTGCCGTCCGCGTCCTCCACGGTGTCGTAGATACGCACGTCCCGCAGATTGAGGGAATCTTCGAGGATTTTATAGGCGTTGGCGCGGCCGGTCCCGTAGGTCGAATAGGCAGCCACGTTGTTTTGCCCCACGGCATTTTTGCCGGAGATCTGCCACTCCGCCGTAAAGGGGGTGTAGTGGACTTCAATGCTGCGCTGGAGGTAAAAAGGCGTGTCGAAGGTCTCATACATGAATTGCTGGATGTACTCCTTGTCGATCCACGTTGCCCCCAGCCGCACCTCGATCTCGGAAGCGTCCAGGTCTTTGGGCTGGGCGGCAGTCAGGGCCTTCACGTTGACCGCAAAGGCTGGGTCCTGCTCCGCAGCCCGCTGGGCCTGGCGCAGCTTCCGGCGCACGTTGCCGGACAGGTACTCGTCGGCGGTCACATAATGGGGCGTTCCGTCCGGCTCAGTCTGGCCCGGTACACGGAAGATGACACCACGCAGCTCGTCAGCCAATTCTTCGCCGGTTTTGCCGGTGAGCTGTTCCATATAGGCCATATCCACGCAGGCTTTTTCAGAAATGGAGACTGCCAGGGCCTCGGAGGCGGTGTCCACGGTAGTGACGGCCTCATGGGGCTTAATCGTGCGCTTGGTGAACATATCTGCCTTGCGCTCCAACCGGCCATCCTCGTCCAGTACCTCCAGCGCGCAGAGCAGGTAATAGCTGCTGTCATCGGCAAAAGCCAGCCGGTTCGCCCGGTCATTGATAAGGCCGTACTTGGCAGAGAAATCGTCATAGCGGCGGTTCAGTTCGGCCATCTGCGCCCGGATGTCGGCATCCGGCGCGGCGGCGTCCATCTCCAGGTCGATGAGCCGCTGCACACAATCCCGCAGCCCCACCAGCCCTTTGACGCGGGTTTCGGCGGTGGCGTTCAGGTCGGGACGCACCATGCGGCTGTTTTCCCGGAAGTACACCGTGCCGTCCACCACCGTGTAGGAGTAGTTCTTCACGTTGGGGTCAGCCGGGAGGGATTCGTCGATGGCCTCACCCTCGCTCAACTCCGGCAGCGCGGCCTCCTGGTAGGTACCGCGAATGTACTTCACGGCATCGTGCAGCTGGTCGGCCAGCTCCAGCCCCTCGATGGGGGCCACGGTGTAGTCCTGCTTGCCATATTGGGTGCTTTCGGCGGTAGGGCGGCCCAGCACCATCTCCGGGTGATTCAGAAAATATTGGTTGACCGTGAAGCCTTCCTCGGTCCGGCCAGTCTGCGTCCAGTCCGGCGCGATGTCCAGCGGACGGTCCCGCTTTTGCAGAAACAGAATGTCGGACACTACATCGGTTCCGGCGTTGGCGCGGAAAGCGTTGTTGGGCAGACGGATCGCCCCCAGCAGCTCGGCCCGCTGGGCCAGATACCGGCGCACAGTGGAATCCTTGGCGTCCATTGTATAGCGGCTGGTGACAAAAGCCACCACGCCGCCCGGCCGCACCTGATCCAGCGCCTTGGCAAAGAAGTAGTTGTGAATGTTGAAGCCCAGCTTGTTGTAGGCTTTGTCGTTCACCTGGTACTGGCCGAATGGCACGTTGCCGATGGCAAGGTCATAGAAGTCTCGCCGGTCGGTGGTCTCGAAGCCCGCCACGGTGATGTCGGCCTTGGGGTAGAGCTGTTTAGCAATCCGGCCGCTGATAGAATCCAGCTCCACGCCGTACAGACGGCTCTCGGTCATGCTCTCCGGCAGCATCCCGAAGAAATTGCCCACGCCGCAGGACGGTTCCAGAATGTTGCCGGTACGAAAGCCCATCTGCTCCACAGCTTCATAGACAGCGCGGATAACGGTGGGGCTGGTGTAGTGAGCGTTGAGGGTGGAGGCCCTGGCCGCTTCGTATTCCTCCGGGGTCAGCAGTTCCTTCAGCTCGGCATACTCCTTGGCCCAGGCAGTTTTGGATGGGTCGAAAGCCTCCGGCACGCCGCCCCAGCCCACATAGCGGGACAGCACTTCCTGCTGCGCCGGCGTGGCCTGCTCGGTGGTTCCCTCCAGGTATTTCAGCAGCTTGATCGCCGCCACATTGGCCTGGTACTTGGCCTTGGGGCCGCCCTCGCCCAGATGGTTGTCGGTGATGCGGAAGTTCTCGGCGTTACGGCGCAGGCTGTCCCGGTACTCCTGATAGGCCGCCTGCTCGGCAGCCCTCTGGTTGGGGAAGGTCTGCCACTCGCCGTTCACCGGGATGGCAACCGGGTGGTCCGGCTTTTCCTCCGGCTCCGTGTCCGGCATCGGTTCGGGCGGCGTGTGTTCCGGCCGGTCAACGTGCAGCCGTTCCACCACCACGTCATAGGGAAGTCCGTTTTTGTCGCCGGGGTAGACGGCCACCGTCTCGGAGTGGAACGCCGGTGTCTCGGCGGTTTCTTCAATGGGCTTGGCGGTTTCGGCAGGTTCTTCCACGTCGGCATGGGCTTCCATATACGGTTCATCCTGCTCCTGCACAAAGCCATCCAGCTGGCGGGCATACAACCCGCGCAGCAGCGGCGCGACCTCATCCCAGCGGAAGAACAGCATGGCCAGACGTTTTTCGTCCGCGTCCAGCACTTCCAGCTCGATGCCTTCGGGTATGGTGCGGTAGTCGGCGGTGTCGCCGGTCTCCAGTTCCATTGTCTCGATGATGTCGGGATAGGCCCGGCTCAGCCACAGGGCGACCTCCCGGTTGCTCTTGCCGGTGCGCAGCAGTTCGGAAAGCTCCGCCTTGTCCGCCGCGCCGATGAGACCGTGGGCCAGCACGTCCCGTAGGTCCTGGTCCGCCGTGTCAGGGTTGACGGGCAGGAACTCGGTGTAAAAGTCGTTGCGGTTGTCTGCCCGCAGAAGCTGCTCAAACCGTTCCCGGCTCTCGGCCCGGTAGATGGGATAGCTCATGCCGGTGGGCAGCAGCTGCACCGTATCTTCCCGCAGTTCGGTGATTTGGTGAGCGCGGTCATCCAGATAAACGGTATCGCCCACGTTATAGACCGGGGCGGACGGGTCGTAAGCGGTACGCTCCGGGATGGTGCCCCGGATGGCGGCATATTCCTCGTCCGACACCGTGATGTCGATCTCATGGGTGGGTTCACCGCTGCCGATGGTGAGGGTGTCGCCCTCGCGGGTGATGGACTGGCCGGATAAGTCCGGCACAGGCGGCTTCGACGCGGCCTCGGCCTGTTCTTCTGCCGCGACGGCCTCCACATCCCGCATGACCTGCTGGATGAACGGGTCGTTGTCCAGCTTTTCCGGGTCCACCACCTGGCCGTTCACGATCCCGCGCTCGGCCAGGGCCTCCCGGATGGCGATGGGGTCGATGTTGTCAAAACGGTCCTGCTCCGCCTCGGTGTAGAACCGATCTTCCTTGATGAGCTGGGCGATCCGGCGCTGTACTTTGGGCCACGGTACATCGCCCGCCGCGCCATCCACCGTCACGGGCAGGGCCGGGAGGTCGTCGCCGTATTCCTGCCGCAGCCAGGCGGCGGTGTCCTTTTCACGGGCGTGGTCCCTCATGTAACGGACAACTGCGTGCTTGCTCTCGATTTTGCCGTTCCATTCCTGGATGGCGGCGTCGATCTCCGCCTGGGTCAGCGCCCGGCGCATAGGTTCCGCCTGCACAGCGGGTTTGGGCATAGAAAAAGCAGAGGGCGTTTTCACACTCTCTGCTTCGTCGATATTTTGGATTTGTTCCGCTTCGGAGAGGAACAGGTTTAAGGTCAGCTGTTGATAAGTTCCGCCAGCAAAATCTCCTCCGCCTGGGCCTTGCAGGTGTTCATCAGACCCACCCAGGCCATCGGGTCGCGGGCTTTCAGTTCCTCCGTCGCGCCCGCCGACTCTGCCAGCCGGGGCATCATCTGCTCCAGACGGCTGTTCGCGGTCTCGTCGATCTCCCGAAGATGCGGGTACAGCTTCTCGCTCATCAGCAGCTGGTTGTAGAGGATGGGCCGGTGTTCCTTCAGGTACGCTTTCCTCATCCTGCCGTACTTGCCCAGGGGCTTCTCCGGCTGTTCGGACAGCTTCAGGTCGGGGATCAGGTAATCGCCGTTCCTCGTGTAAGTCAGGTTGTTCTCCATGTGTGGCACTCCTTTCCGCGCTCTTGGCGCGCTCATAGTTCTGGATGGTGACGCCGATCTGCCGCAGCACCTGCTGGTTTATCTGGCTGACCGCCGTGCCCAGCGCCCCCACGGTGACGGGGGTATTGAAGTCGAAGATCGCCATGAAGTCCTCATGGCTGAAATACTGCTCCGGCTCCAGCCCGCAGCGGGACATCAGGGCGTAGGTGATGCTGACCGTGGCGGCGGATTTGAACTGCATCCCGATGTTTTCTTCATCGTACTCCTCCAAAAAGGAACCGTCAACGATATAGAGAATGTCTTGCCGGTGGTCCGTCCAGTATTCTTCCGCCAGACCGGCGGCCACATCGGCCAGCTGCTGGGGCAGTTCTTCGCCGCCCACACCGTAGTTTCCCTCCAGCATCGCCATGACCGGCGCGGCGTGTTCCTCGTTCATCGTCCACAGCCAGGGGGTGCGGGAATGTTCACGGGTGCCGGTGTCGGAAATGTCGAATACATAGCGCAGCCGGGGCCGATCCCCGGAATCATCCACCAGCGCGATACCCTTGGACCCGCGCCGCACATACCGGCCCATGCGGTTGTTCCACAGGTCGTACTCGGCGCAGGCGGTGGCGTCCGGGCGCTGGGCGTAGATCATCAGCTGCTCATGGAATGGATATTTGTAGAGGCGGGCGGCGGTGGTGAGAAAGCCCGCCCACTCCTGCCAGCTGCCAGTAAGCTGCCGCGCCACCTGGTCGGCCATCTGCGCGTATTGTTCTGCTTTGGTTAGCATGGGGTTCTGTCCTCCTTCCTGGTCTTATATAAAAGCAGGGCGGCACAATGGCCGCCCTGCGGGTCAAAACGGGGTGTTACTCGTCAAAATCCGGGTACAGCTCCAGCTCATCAAACTCGGCGTCGGTCATAGCGCGCAGCTTGGCGAGGGTGCTGTCGGTCAGGGCCAGCAGCTCGGTCTCGTCCGCCTGCAAGTGGCCGCGCATCTCGGTCAGGGCCTCGATGGCCCCCTGGCGGGTGCCGGGGTTGTAGATGCACAGCAGGTTGGTTTCCTCAAAAGTCAAAGTGTTCATATCAGATCTCCCTTTCCGCGCTCTTTTTGGGCGCTGTCTTTTTATGTTCGGGTTTAGGCTGGCTTTTCAGCTGCTCCACAACGGATTTCTTCTTGTCTCGGTCCTCCCGGTGGGCGGCGGCAGCCAGGTCCATCAGGGAAATGGGCTGGCCGCTGTGGGCCTGCTGTTCCAGCTGGGCCACCGTCTGCTCCTTGGGACCATTGTTGATGATACCGTCAATCATGCCGTAGTCATCCTCCACGGCCATTTCCGCATTTTTCAGCGGGTTGTCCGGCAGGAAGCCGGGCACCTCGGCAAAGCCGAAGCTGTCGCAGTAATGACAGGATACCTTGCCGTCCCGCTTGATGGCAACGATGTCGCTGACGCTCATGGACGGGTGGCGGTAGTCGGCGGGGTGTTCATTGTTGAAGCGGTATTCAAGATTATCCAGCACGCTGCCTTTCAAGTCGCCGGGGGCCAGCGGCGCGGTGTAGACCAGATCATAATTGTCCCGCTGCACCGTCTGCCCGATGGACTTGATCCATTCCAGCCCCTCATAGCGGATGTCCCGCAGCTCGTCGGTGTGCTTCACCTGATAGATGGCGAAGCAATCGCCCTTGTGGTCGAGGAACGCCTGCTCCCGTTCCTGCTGGTGGTCCATGCGCTCCTTGACCTGGGCATCGAAAGCCGGGCTTTCCTCCCATTCCTCGCGGGTAACGGCGAAGATCCCGTCGTGAGCATCCAGGTCGGCGGTATCAAAGACCATCGCCGGGTTCTCACCCTGCTGGACGATATAAACGGTCAGGTCGCGCTCCATCAGCTCATAGGCCCGCTCTTTGGAGAGGGGCAGAAGGTCCCCGTCCAGATAGCCGCACTTTTCCAAATCATCCTGGGTCAGCGTGGGGTCCGGCATGGGGTATTCGTCCAGATGTTGTTCCGGGGGGGCCGGCAGCATGGTAGTTTCCGGGGCGGCGGCCTTGGCCTCTGTCTGCATCTGCTGGACAGCCGCCTCCTGCAAGGTCTCGATCATGGACAACGGCGCATACTGAATGGACTGGCCGCCCATCCCGTGCATCTCGCAGATTTTCAGCGCGGCGGTGGACAGAGGCAGCTCCGGCGCATCCAGCTGGCCGCCGTCCAGCTGCTTCATGGTCGCCACATCGTAGAGAGTGTAGTCCCAGCCGGTGTCGCAGGGCTGAACATGAAGATAGGTGGTATCGTCCAGCATCAGCAGGGCCTCCTGGGCTTCGGCGCTGGGGGAAGGTGCATCGGGCGTTTCCTCTGTGGGCTGCTGAATAGAGACCTCCGGGGCTGGTCCCGGCGTGGCTTCCTGCTGGGGCACCGCCTGTTCCGGCTGGGCAGTCAGGTCAATGCCGCGCTCCTTGCAGATAACCTTATAATGCCGGTCAATGTCCGCGATCAGTTCCCCGGCCGCCTTGTTGATGGTTTCCAAACTGGCCCGCAGCTCCGGCAGCTCCTTACCCTGGCTCCAGTTGGCGATGTAGCCGAAGCTGTTCTCGCCGGTCTGGATACCGTAATACTGGCAAACCGCGTAGGAAATGCTCTCGGCCTCCACCTCCTCGGTGTTGCGGTCTTTCTTCTTGGGCGGCTCCTTGTCACCGGCCCTGGCCGCTTCCTCCTGGGCCTTGGCGTAGTTGTGCAGTTTGCTGTGGGCGATCTCATGGACAGCAGCGGAAACGGTCTGCACCTCGCTCATGCCCTCCCGGATGGCGATGCGCTGCTGATCCGGCGAGAAATACCCGTCCATGTTGGCGGCCATCGGCTCCACTGAGAGCGGCACCGGCGCGGACCGGCGCAGAGCTTCCATGAAAATCTCGTAGTTCTGGACGCTCCCGGAAAGAGAGGACGCCAGCTCCGGCAGGGGCTTGCCGTCCGTCTGGCTCACATCGAACACCTTCACCGGGCGGAACATGGGAATCTCAACTTCTCGTTCCTCCATGATGACCTTGCCCTCTGCGTCCAGCATGGGGGCTTTGGTGTCCGGGTCCAGCTTCTGTTCCTCGATCTTTTTCTTGAACGGTGTGGGCGCGATGATGGTGATGCCGTGTTCACCGCGCTTCACATGGCGCTCAAACTGATTTTTCCACTTGTTGTACCCGGCCACCAGCGTGGCGTCCGGCTTCTGCATATAGATGAGCATGGTGTTGTTGACGGAGTAGCGGTGGAACCGGGACATCACGGACAGGTAGCGCATATACTTTTCGCTCTCGAACAGCTCCTGGATGCCCTGCTCGATGCCCGCCGTGATCTGTTGCAGTCGTTCCCGGTTGGTGGGTTTGTCAGCCATGATGTTCACTCTCCTTTCTATGGCCGCAAGTTCAGCGGTGTGTTCTGCGATCCACTGATCCCGTTCCTCGGTGCTGCTGTCGAGAAAGGTGTCCAGCAGATAAGCCATGTAGTCTTTTTTCTGAACAGCCTCCAAAAAGCGCGGGTGCGGGGCCTCGTCCGGCGTCCTGGGGGAATAGTCGGTCTCCCATTTTCGGAGCAGGTGGTAGTAGTCCGCCAAAACGCGCCAGGCGTGTTCCCGTTTTTCTTTGCGCATCTGCACATCGGATTTCTGCCGGACATAGTTTCGCCGGATGGGGGCCTTGCTGTCGTAGGCCAGCCCAAAATCCTGGGCCAGTTTTTCGGCTGCTTCTTTTGCGGTCAGGTTATAAAGCCGTGCGGTGAAGTCGATCACGTCGCCGGTGGCCCCGCAGCCAAAGCAGTAGAAGTAGTCCTCGTTCAGCTTCAGGCTGGGGTGCCGGTCATCGTGGAAGGGACAGCAGGCCATGCCGCCCCGGTTGACCTCGATGCCGTACAGTTCCGCCGCCTCCCGGACGGTGACGGACTGTTTTACGACTTCAAATACGCTCTCGCCCATACTCACTTGCTGCTCGCTTTAGGGATGGGCGGCCTGTACCCGGCAGCCTTGGCCCGTTCGCTGGCGGCCTTGCGGCGCTCGGCGCTGTACGGCTCCCGCACCGACACGCAGCGTTTGGGCACTGTGAAGGTCTGGCGGTCCTTTTTCACAATCTGGTCCGGGTACTTCTCGGCCAGCCGCCGCAGCTTTTCCAGCAGGCGCGGGTCGTGGGAATAGACCTCGGCGGTGGCCTCGGCTTGGTTATAGAGGATAATCGTTTCCTGTTCATACAAACTCAGTTTCATTTGCCGCCGCCTTTCTGCCGGTCAAACTCCAGCTTGAAGTTGACGTACTGGCCGGTATCCTCCATCATCACGGTGGCGTCGTAAGTCTTGCCGCTTTTCTCGGAGTACAGCCCCGCCACATGGGCGCGGCCATCTTTTAGCAGCGCCGCCACAATGGCTTTGGTGGGCTGCTTGCGCTTGGCGGCCCACCACTTGCTGTTTTTCCAGATTGCAAATTTGCAAGATTTGTCCTGGCAGAAGAAGCCTTTTTGCATTTCTGCAATTTCGCCGCCGCAGCGGGGGCATCTGCCCACCACCTCACGGGGCGGGGTGAACAGGTACTCGCTGCCCTTGATGACCTGATAGGTCCCCACCAGCTCCTTCAGCATGGCGGTGATCTCGGCCATGAAGTCCTCCGGGGCCAGCTCGCCGCGCTCGATCTCACCCAGCCGGTACTCCCACTCGGCGGTCAGCAGCGGGGATTGAAGCTGCTCCGGCAGGACGGTAATCAGGGAAATGGCATCGTGGGACGGCAAAAGCTGCACGGTTTTCTTGTTCTTTTTGCGTTCCAGAAAGCCGGTGGACACCAGCTTCTCCAAAATCCCGGCGCGGGTGGCGGGGGTGCCCAGCCCTTTGCGCTCGGCGTCCTCCGGCATATCGTCCTTCCCGGCAGTTTCCATCGCGGAGAGCAGGGTGTCCTCGGTGAAATGCTTGGGCGGGGTAGTCTTGCCCTCCTTGACGGCGGCACCGGCGACCGGCAGCTCCTGGCCTTCGGCCAGTTCCGGCAGCGCCTTATCTTCGGAATTGCCGTCCTGTTCCGGCGCACTTTTCATGCTGGCCCGGTAGGCGGCATCCAGCGCCCGCCAGCCGGGTTGCTTCACCGTGCGGCCTTTGGCGGTGAACTCCGCGCCATCGCACTCCACCATGACAGAAGTTTCATCGTAGATATAGGACGGGGCCACCGCACACAGTAGCCGCAGCGCCACCAGCTCCAGAATGGCCCGTTCCCCCACTGGCAAAGCAGACAGATCCGCCTCCCGGATGTTCCGGGTCGGGATCACCGCATGGTGGTCGGTCACTTTCTTGTCGTTGATGACCGTTGCTACATCGCAGGAGATGGCGATGCCTTTGCGGAACGGCATGGCGTTGGCGACCAGATTCACCAGCACCGGCAGGCCCTCGGCCATATCGGAGGTCAGGTAACGGCTGTCCGTCCGGGGATAGGTGCATAGCTTCTTTTCATAGAGGTTTTGCAGATAGTCCAACGTCTGCTGCGCCGTGAACCCCAGCAGGCGGTTGGCGTCCCGCTGGAGGGTGGTCAGGTCATAGAGGGCGGGCGGCTTCTCAGATTTGTCCCTGCGCTCCACCTGTTTGACCGTCACCGTGCCGCCCTGGCAGGCGTTTTTCAGCTGTTCGGCATCGGCTTTCTTGTCCATGCGGGCGCTGGCAGCGGTAAAACCGAGCAAGTCTAGAGCCACGGTATAGAACGGCACCGGCTTGAAAGCGTCGATCTCGGCCTCCCGCTGGACGATGAGGGCCAGCGTTGGGGACATGACGCGCCCAATGTTGAGGGTGCGGTGGTACAGCACCGAAAACAGCCGGGTGGCGTTGATGCCCACCAGCCAGTCAGCCTTGGCCCGGCAGAGGGCCGCCTGGTGCAGCCCGTCATAGTCCGCGCCGGGGCGCAGGTTGGCAAAGCCCTCCCGGATGGCGGAATCCTCCATGCTGCTGATCCACAGCCGTTTCATGGGCTTCTGGCAGCCCGCCAGGCAGTAGACCGTGCGGAAAATCAGCTCGCCCTCGCGCCCGGCGTCGCAGGCGTTGACTACCTCGGTCACGTCCTCCCGCCGCAGCAGGGTCCGCAGCACGTCAAACTGATCCCGCTTGTCCTTGGCGATGGTGAAGCGCCAGGACTCCGGCAAAATGGGCAGGTCATCATAGCGCCACTTGGCGTAGTCGGGGTTGTAGGCGGCGGCGTCCGCCAGCCCGGCCAGATGCCCCAGGCACCAGGACACCAGCCAGCCGTTGCCTTCTAAATAGCCATCTTTGCGGGTGGCGGCCCCCAGCACGGCGGCCAGGGATTGGGCCACCGAGGGCTTTTCAGCGATCACAAGGCGCATCTTCCTCAACCTCCATTTCTTCGTTGGATTTTTTCAGTTTTCTGGAAATGCTGTTGCCATCGTCCAGAAGGCAGTCATAGCCGACGTTGTAATCATAGCGGTACAGCTTTCCCAGCAGGTCGTTGATGATGACCCGGCAGGCCAGCAGCACACGTTCCTTATCTACCTGCATGAGCTGGTAGCGGCGGTAATCGCTGAAATATTCCTCGCGCTGGCGGGTCCGGGCGGCGGTTTCCTCCATCAGAATGTCAATCACGTCCTTGTCGCCGTCCTCTTTCGCGCCCTCGGCGTAGTTCAGCATCTCCATCACCATCGGGAAGCTCTGCTCATCCATCGGGGCTTCCTCTTTGAGATAGCCGATCAAGGCGCAGAACAGGAACCTGGCCGCTGTCTGCTCCGGCTCGGTCAGGGAGGAAAGCGTTTCCTGCCCACTGGGCAGAAGTTTGTTGCAGACAAAATCGCGGACCTCGCCGCGGAACAAGTGGCGGATGGCGTCGATAGACAGCGGCGGTTCAGCGGGTTCGTCCTCCACCTCAAATTCATAGGGGTCTTTCTGGCCCGGTTTTTTGCGCACCTTGGCAAGCGCCGTGCAAACGATGTCGCCGCCAAAGTAGACGCCGAAGCAGATCAGGTCGAACACAATGAGAAATTGGACAAAATAATTCATTTTGCTTTTCTCCTTTCACGCAGCCACGCGGTCAGCTCTTTGTGGCAGAAGCCCACGCAGGGCTGGCCGGGGCGGTAGTTTCCGCAGCCATAACAGGGGTGGCCGGGAGATAAAGAGGGAGGACGGGAAACTGCCTTCCCGCCCTCCGGCCTGCGCGTCATCATGGGTTCAAAAGGGCTGTCGGTGAACCGGGTCATTTGGCCGGGTTCTCGCTTTCCTCATCGCCGCCCCTGTCGGCGTCCTCCGGTTCGTCGGATTCCTCGGTCTCCCAGGGGTCCTCGTCCTCCTGTTCGGTATCGTCCTCGCCGTAGTCGTAATCATCCAGGTTGTCGCTGCCCTTGGTCTTGGGCTTCTGCTTGATGAATTTGAAGTAGACCAGCGCACCGATGCCGCCCAGCACAGCCAGCACCACCAGCAGCATCGCCGGGTTCAGCCCCGCCGGTTCCTGTTCCGGCTCCGGCTCTGTTTCCGGGGCGGGCGTAGGTTCCGGCTCCTGGCCCGTACACTCCGCCATGTTCACGGCACAGACCGGGCAGGCCGTATTCACCGCACCGGCGGCGCATTTTTCCGTGCAGTTGCAGACAGCGGGCGTTTCCTCCGCCGTCTCGCCGTCCTCCATCAGCGCCTCCAGGTCAGCCTCGTCCACCTGGTTCAAAAAGTGGACGGCGGTCTCCTTGTCCTCGTTGGCGCGGTCAATGAGGATGTAAAAATAGTTGCCCGCCTTGGTGGTGACGGTGATGAGCTGCTTGTTGCCGCCGTAGTCATCCACCAGGGCGGCGTTGCCCTCCGGGGTCAGGGCGGGACTGTCCTCGGTTTCCTCCACCACCACGTTGCTGTCATTGGTGGCGTCCGCAGCCGGTGTGGCCGTAGGCGCAGGGTCAGCGCCCTGGGCAAAGGCGGTCACAGAGAAGCCGCCCATCAGCATCAGGCAGGTGCAAAGGGCGGCAAAGGTTCTGAAAATCTTCTTATTCTTCATGGGTCATTTCCTCCTGTTCAGAATCAGCGGGACCCGCCGCCCGGCCGGGCACCATGCCGCCGGACAGCATGGCGGACAGCTGGGCCGGGGTCATGCGCAGGGCGCGCACCATCTGGACGATCTCCAGGTTCTCCGCCTCGGTTTTCTGCGCTTCCAGGTCTTTCAGCTTTTCCTGCTGTTCCGCGATCTTCTCGCGAGTTTTGGCGATCTCCTGGTCGATGCGCTCGATTTTGTTTTTAGCCATAGTCAAATCACTCCATTCCATATCGCTCTTTCCAAGCGTAGTTGCGCCCCAAACCTTTGACGGTTTTGAGATGGGGCATCGCGTTTTCTTCGATGGCAAGCGCCCGCCGGTACAGGTCGGGGTGCTGCCGTTTCAGGGCTTCGATTTCCTCTCGCTTCATGCTGGGACAGAAGAAGCAGGACGATTTGCCGGGCAGAGGCAGACCCGCCTCCTGGATCGCCCGAATACAATCGTCCCGCGTCCAGTGCCAATCCTCGATCAGCGGGTAGCGGTTCTCATATTTTTTGTCCGCTTCATTGAATTTTCTGGAATGTTCATACCGTTTCCGCTCCCCGGCATCGTAGCCGATAAACCGTGTGACCCGGTTCCCGGCCTGCCACACAGCGCGGCACAGCGGGTGGTGGTTACAGAACTTTTCCTGCGGCCCGACCTTGTGCTTCTGAGAACACCGCTTAAACCCGTAAGCAATGGAGGGAAGCGTGCCGGATCGCAGACACTCTGTTTCCAATGTCAGGCGGTTGCCGTTGCGGTCCATCTTTTCCACCACCGTGATGGGCGGCATACCGTGGGCGCGAAGCCATTCGTTCATAGTTTCAAGGAACTGATAGGTGTGGGGATGTTCCGCCCCGGTATCCGCAAAGGTGATAAGGTCAACGGGAATCCCGTGCTGATGAAGCCCAACTAAAAGAGCGGCACTGTTCGTGCCGCCCCCAAAGGATACAATATTCAGTTTTTATACCTCCGCAAAAAATCACCAATTCATCAAGCCGTAGCCCTTGATGCACTCGTAGGTCAAGGAATAACTCTTGATTTTGCAGGCGTCGCCGGAATTGCCCTCCACGGTGTAGACCCGGCTCCCATCGGTGCCGACAACAATGCCCACATGGTCGGCGCTGCCGTCCAGGTCCCAATCGAAGAAGATGGCGTCGCCGGGGGCGATGTTGGCGTAATCCCGCTCGCCCCATTGTCCGTGCGACTGGAACCAGGGGATGCCCTGGGACTGGCAGGCGGCAAAGCGCGGCTCGGAAAGGCCCATCTGGCCGTAACACCAGGACACGAAGCAAGCGCACCACTCCACGCGGGAATTAAAGCCGTACCAGCTCCAATAGGGCTGGCCGCCCACGTTGCCCACCTGGCTTTTGGCGATGTCCACCACCGCCTGATTGCCGGGCCGGGTGCCGTTGACAAACTCCACACCGGCCAAACTCTCGGAATCGCTGGTGTCGGCGGACCCGCCGCCGAAGATCAGGGGCTTGTTGCCCAGCGTCTGCCGGTACACCTGGTACATTTCCAGCTGATCCGGCGTCAGCAGCTCCGACGCCACGGAAGATATGGGCTTGCTGGTGAGGGTCACATTTAAGATGTAGTAGTTGTAGGGGACCTCGACCGTATAGCTGTTGCCCTCGCTGTCGATCCGGGTCTCGGTGCGGTAGCGCACCTCCACTTCCTCGGTCAGCGTCAGCTGGTATTGGGCTGCGAAGATGCGTTCCAACTCCGCCTGGGCGCTTGCCCGCGTGTAACCTTGCAGCACAGCGGACAGGTAGGCCGCCAGCTCATGCGGGTCGTGGCCGATCATGTCCAGGTCATAGCGGTACTCGTCGTAGCCGGGGTGGCTGCTCTCGATGTTGTCGATCTCGGCTTGCAGCGCGGCCTCCTTGGCGGCGTAGTCGGCCTCCACCGCCACCAGCTCCGGGTCATCGGAGGGGTAGGTGGTGCCGGAGATCGCCGAACCGATGCTCTGCGCCATCATGGAACAGGAGGACATGGTGTTGAGCAGCAGGCAGACCAGCAGGAAAATCGCCAGCACGATGCCAAAGCCCTTTTTGTGGCGCATCACATAGGTCCCGGCCTGCTGGGCTTTCTCCTTGACCGTCTTGGCCGCCTTGCCGGTCTTTTGGGCGGCACCGGCGGCGCTCCCGCCGGACTGTGCGGCCCGTTTGGCGGCGGCGTACTGTTTCTTGATTTGCTGTTTCTGCTGCCAGCGGGACAGTGGATTACTGGCTGCCGCAGGGTTTTCATAGACGGATTTCTGGAACAGCGCCTCGATGTTGGCCTTTTCCAGCTTCCGCTCGGCCTGGGCGGCCTTGCGGTAAGGTTTCAGTTTGTGGCTGCGGTAGCCCTCCCGGACCAGATGCACGCCGGTCTCTACGGCTTCCTCGGACTTGTGGGCGCTCTCCACGCCCACGTTATCGTCCTCGGTCTTGCGGATCTCCTGATGGAGCTTACCCGCCACCGCGTTGCCCGGCGCGTCCCGCACCGTATGGGACAGTTTGGAGGGCGGCCGGGGCTTATCCTCCAGCACCAGCTTGGTCGTGACCTTGCCGGTCTTAGGGTCCACCTCGGCCCGCTTGACCTGCTTTTTCGGGATTTTTGCCTGCGCCTTATCCGCTTTGGCGGCGGCCTTTTCCGCCTTGCGGATGGGCTTCTCCAGCGCCGGGTCCGCCCGTTCTTCCTCCGTAAAGCGCAGGCGCGGTTCCTTAATCAAACCATTCCCCCAGCATGAGGGAGGCCGCCATGCTGGAAAGCTCCGCATAGGCCGCCAGCCCCAGCGGACCCACGAAGCGGCACTCGGTCAGGCAGGCATAGAGCTGGGCCACCACGTCGGCCAAAATCTGGACCTCGGTGCCCTCCAGCACGGTCTCACCGGCCTGCCCACGCTGGACCTTGGCGGCGCACAGAATCTCCACCAGCCGCAGCAGTCCGGTCTCGCCGGTCTCGGTCAGTTCAGCGGCCTGGTCCGCCGCCGCGCGGCACTCGGAAACGGCGTCCGCCATCGCCGTCAGGAGCGCGGTGCGCTGGGTTTCCAGCGCCCGGTCCAGAAACATCATGTGGTCATTATTCAGAATTTCGGGTTTCATCGTCCATCAGCCTCCTTCATTTCCTGGGGTTTGGTCGTCATAATGCGATACAGTTCGGTATTCTTGGGGAAGTGGTCCACAAAGGGCAGGATGGTGGAGCCATAGAACAGCAGCCCCTCGCCCTCGCCGGAGTGGGTCACATAGGACAGCTGGTGCGGGGAAATACCCAGCTGCCGGGCCAAAATCTGCCGGTCACCGCCCGCCTGGTTGAGCATATACACGAAGTCGGAGTTTTCAAAGATGTTCTCCACCTCGCGGGAAGAAAGCAGGTCCTTCACGTTCTGCGTGATGCCCGTGGGAATGCCGCCCCACTTACGGAACCGCTTCCAAATCTCCACCGTATAGGCGGCGGTCTGTTCCTCTTTCAAGAGCAGGTGCATCTCGTCGATGTAGTAGCGGGTGGACTTGCGGGCCGCCCGGTTGATGGTGACACGGTTCCACACCTGGTCCTGGACCACCAGCATACCGATCTTTTTCAGCTGCTTGCCCAGCTCCTTGATGTCATAGCAGACAATGCGGTTGTTGATGTCCACATTGCTGCGATGGTTGAACACATTGAGGGAGCCGGTGACGTAGATTTCCAGCGCCGTTGCGATGTACTGCGCTTCCTTTTCCTCCTGCGCCCGCAGCAGGTCGTACAGATCCTCCAGAATGGGCATATTCTCCGGGCGCGGATCGTTGAGGTAGTCCTGATACACCAGCCGCACACAGCGGTCAATAATGGTTTTCTGTACCGGCTGCAATCCGTCCTTGCCGCCCACGATCAGCTCGCACAGCGACAAGATGAAGTCGGATTTCAGCGACAGCGGGCTTTCATCGTCCGAATAGTCCAGGTTCAGGTCCATCGGGTTGATGTAGTTGGTGGAGGTGGGCGAGATTTTGATGACCTGCCCGTGCAGGCGCTCCACCAGCGGCGCGTACTCGGCCTCCGGGTCGCAGATGATGACATCATCCGAAGTCAGCAGGAAGCAGTTGGCGATCTCGCGCTTGGCGCTGAAGGATTTGCCGCTGCCCGGCGTACCCAGAATCAGGCCGTTGGGGTTTTTCAGCAGTTTGCGGTCCACCATGATGAGGTTGTTGGACAGGGCGTTGATGCCGTAGTACAGCGCCTCCTTGCCGTTCTGAAAAAGCTCCTGGGTCGTGAACGGCACGAAGATGGCGGTGGAGCTGGTAGTCAGCCCGCGCTGGATCTCCACCTGGTTCAGCCCCAGCGGCAGAGAGGACATCAAGCCTTCTTCCTGCTGGAAGTCCAGCCGGGTCAGCTGGCAGTTGTACTTCTGCGCGATGGAGCTCGCCTGGAAGATGTTGTTGCCCAGCTGGCGGGGATTGTCCGCGGTGTTCAGCACCAAAAACGTCACCAGGAACATCCGCTCGTTGCGGCTTTGCAGGTCCTGCAACAGCTTCTTGGCCTCGGCCCCGTAGGTAGCAAGGTCGGACGGGATGATGTCCATGTCATACCCGGCGCGGACGGCCTTTTTCTGTTCCTCGATCTTGCTGCGGTCCAGGTCGGTGATCTTGCGCTTCACCGTCTTGATGGCCTTCACCTGGTCCACCGACTGGATGTGCAGGTTGACGATGAGGGAACTTTCCATATCGAGAAAATCCGCCAGCATACGGTCATTCAGCTCCGGGGCCAGAATCTGCACGAAGCTGACGGCCCCGTACTTCTTTCCCATGCGGAACTGCTTGCCGGTGCGGAACTCAAAGCCGGACGGCGCAATAAAGTCTTTGGTGGAAAGACCGCTGGGAGCCAGCCAGTCCCACTCGAACTGGAACGGTGCCTGCTCGTCCATGTGGAAGATGGCGTGGAGCTGGGCCAGCCGAGCTTTGCCGTCCAGGACCTCGGCGGCCACGCCCAGCCGCTTGAAGTTGTTCAGCACATCGGTCTCGATACGCTCCAGACGGGGCTTGGCGGAGCGGATGCTGTCGGCCTCGATGGAAAAGGTCAGGTACTTGGTCTTGATGAGGCCGTTGTTGCCCCGCGCCAGCTGGTTTTGCAGCATCTGCGTGTACTCCACCCGGATGGGGTCAAAGTCATCTCCCTGAGCCGGGATGGTGATGCTGTTGGCGAAGGTCTCCTGGGACGCCGCCAGGTTCAAAAAGGACAGCTGGAAACGGATGGAGCTGTCAAAATAGTTGAGGAAATCGCACCAGCCCTCGAAGATGGCCGTTTTATCTTCATTTTGGCTGAGCTGGTAGTTGATGTCCTGGAACTGGATGGTTTTCGTATAGCGGCCATCCGCCACCTTGCAGATGCCGTCCGGCCACATCCGCTCATAGGGGATGCTGTCCTGGGCGGACAGCTCCTTTTTGCCCGTGCGGTTGGCGCGGGCAATCGCTGCCTCGATCTGTTTGCGTTCGGCGCGGGTCAGCTTACGCCGGGGTCTGGTCTGCGGCTCCGCCGGTTCGGCCTGCCGCTTTGTCTTTGCCGCGAACAATGTCATACACCTCCTTGTCGAGATTTGCCTGCCGTTCCAACACGGCATAGAAGTTGTTGGTGCGGTAGGGGCGCGGCTTGGGCCGGATGACGGCCACCTTGAGGATGTTGCCGACGATCTTTTCCAGGGGCTGGCCGTGCTTTTCATACATTGCCAGCATGAAGAAGGGCAGCATGACGAGCATCATGCACATGGCCGCCACGCTGTTTCCAGCAGGCCCCCGGAGCAAAAAGAAAAGCGGCACGCCGATGAGCGCCCCGCAGCCGAAGCAGACAAGCTGCCTCTTGGTCAGGTTGAATGCGACCTTGGTTTTGACTTTCGTCAGGTCTTTGGGTACGGGTACATAAGCCATACGTTTTTCCCTCCTTTAGTGCGCCTGGAATACGGCTTTGGACAAGCTGCCGGTTTTGAACAGCGTGAAACACAGCAGCACCGTGTAGCCCACGCAGGTCCAGATTGCCATGATGATGTCATCCTCTGTGGCGATGTTCTGCACCAGCACGGCGTAGATCGCCACGCAAACGATAATCAAAAACGCCTGGAAACCCAATGCCAGCAGGCTGCGCAGGTAGTTCTGGCCCATGCCGCCCCATTCCTTGCCCATCATGGTGGCCATCGGGATGGGGGCCACCGACGTGACCAGGTAAATTTCGATCATACGGCCATAAATCACGATAAAAATGCAGATATACAGCGCCCACATGGTGATGCCGATAAAGAGCGACTGGAACCACAGGCCGAACAGCGGCCCCAGGTCCATATCCATCAGCCGGGACTCCATATCGGTCATGACGGCGGAGATGTCGATGGAAGCGTCCGAGCCGATGATGCCGGACGCCTGGGCCACCACGCTTTGGGCCATGTCGAACACGGCCATGACGAGGTTCCAGGTGTTGGTGACGAGCAAAATCGCGGCGGCGGATTTGAACACCCATTTGAAGATCATCCAGGTGTCCACGTCATGCAGGTTGTTGCGGTCGGTAATCATCTGGATCAGCTCCAGCGTCATCACGATGGCCAGGATCACGCCTGCAATCGGCACCATGATGGAGTTGGAGAGGTTTTGGATCATGCTGAAAATGTCGCCGTTCCAGCCCTGCGGGGTCTGGCCCACCTGTACGGATATATCCGCGACCTGCTGGTTCACGCTGTCGAACATCCCCGTTAAGTTTCCCATGATGCCGCCCACCAGCATTTCCTTCAGCCAGTTGGTCAGGGCATCCAATAAGAAATCCATACGGTGTCAAACCTCCTTTCTGCCCCTCCCGTGCACAGCGGGAGGGGCGAGGATTTCAGCGGGTAACGATCAGACGGTGAACAGGCCGGACAGCAGGGGCACCAGCACCATGCCGACGATAGCGACACCCGCGCCGGCCATGAGCTGTTTCATGCCCTGGCTTTTGGCACCGGGGTTGTCGTTGCCGTAACCTTCCAGCAGGTTGATGACGCCCCACACGCCGAGACCGGCACCGAGGGCGATAACGAGGGTCTGGAGAACGGTGATTGCCTGATTGAAAAATTCCATAAATAAAGTTGGCCGGAATCATTTGAAAAGATTGATTTAGTCATGGTTCATAGGCATACAAAAGCCGGACAATCCGCCGCCCGGTATCCGGGCTGGCTGACTCCGGCCTTCCTCCTTTTTCATTATTTTGTAGAGATCGTCCGCTTTGTACGCCGATGGCCCCAGCGGGGCGGTTGTGGCGGGTAGATACGATCACTCCCTTCTAAAGCGGAACATCATTCGCCAGCTGCGGCGTCGATCTCATACACGTCGCAGACCTGGTTGGGTTTGAGCTTCAGCCGGACCTTGAGGTATCCTTCGATGTCAAAGGCGTTCTTCGGGTCGGCGTCAGCGGTGTACTTGTAGTTGGGGTGCTGGGTGATGTCGTACTTGTCCGACAAAAACGGCCGCACCCCGCGCAGCTGCAAGATGCACTTGCCGCCGTCCATGACGGCCAGCTCATCCTGGCTCATCAGCGCCTTCCCCAATTTTTGATAGTTGAGCGAGTGGGAAGTCTCCCGCCCCCGGCTTTCGCCGGTGTTGTAGGTGTCGATGGTCTCTTTTCCCAGCACGGCCTCCAGCTCCTTGAGGGTGGTCGGCTCCTTGCCGCCCAGGAAGATGGAGGAATCCATGTTGCCGATGATGGTATCCGCGTTGTCCTTGTAGATGGCCTTGAGCTGGCTCTGTGCCTGCAAGACCAGGCAGGCGGAAATCTCCCGGCTTCGGATGGTGGCGACCAGCTTTTCCAGCTTGGGGATCTGTCCAATGTTGGCACACTCATCGATGAGGCACCGCACATGGACCGGCAGCCGCCCGCCATACACATCGTCGGCTTTCTCGCACAAGAGATTGAACAGCTGGGTGTAACACATGGAGATTAAAAAATTAAAGGAATCGTCCGTGTCACTCATAATCAAAAACAGCGCCGTCCGCCGGTCGCCCAGGGCGTCCAGCTCCAGCTCGTCGTAGGACGTGACCTCCCGCAGCTCGGCAATATCGAACACGGCCAGCCGGGCACCGCAGCTCACCAAAATCGACTTAGCGGTTTTGCCAGCGGCTAATTTATATTTGGCATATTGCCGCACCGCGAAGTGGTTGGGGTCCCGCTCTTTCAGCTCATCGAACATCAGGTCCACGGCGTTTTTGAACTCCTCATCGTCCTCCCGGACCTCCATGCTGTTGATCATCTCAATGAGGGTGGAGAAGTTCTGTTCCTCCACCGGGGCTTCGTAGTGGATGTAACCGATCAGCGCGCAGTACAGCAGCGTTTCCGCCTTGACCCAGAAATCGTCCCCGGCCTTGCCCTCGCCCTTGGTGTTGGCAATCAGCGTTGTCACCAGCTTCAAGATGTCCTTTTCGCTATGGATATAGCTGAAGGGGTTATAGTGCATCGACTTCTTGAAGTTGATGGTGTTCAGCACCTTGATCTGGTATGGCTCATACACGATTTTGCCGTGTTTGTCCTTCACCGGCTTGCCGTCCTTGCCCAGCTTGGGCGCACCCCGCTGGAGCATTTTGCCGCACTCCACCAGGATGGTGCCCTTGGGATCGGTGACCACATAGGAGCTGTGCATCTGCATCAAATTCGGCTTCAGCCAGAAGCGGGTCTTGCCGGAACCGCTGCCGCCGATGACCAGCACGTTTTTATTGCGGGCATACTTGGGGTTCTTGGGACGGCTGGACATGGTAAGGCGCTCGGTTTGGGTCAGGATGACGTTGTTCTGGAACACCGGGTCGATGTAGGGGGCAATATCCTCATGGTTGCCCCAACGGGCCGAACCATACTCCACGTTGTGGCGGTACTTCTTGGCGTTCTTGCCTTTCAGATACACCGCCAGCCGCAAGCCAGCGCCGCAGCAAAGCCCCACCAGCAAATCCAGTGGGTGCAGGCTGGGCCACCAGCTCCCCAGCGCCACCGGCAGGGTGGAGAAGAACGAGAGCATCTTGGCAGAATCGTCCGCCCCGGTCGCCAGCCGCCAGGCTTCCCCCAGGTTGGTGGCAAACAGGCCCAGCAGGAAATAGGGCAGGTTCAGCAGCACCAGCTTTTTCACATTCAGCTGCTTCATCGTTCCAGCTCCTTCCGGCGGCTGCGGTCCACCACGGTATTTTTGAGCAGCTCCTTGAACTGGGCCAGCTTCGCCAGCACGGAGGGGCGCTCGGTTTTCTCCGCCTTTTTGACTTTTTTGTCGGTGTACTCGGTAAAAGCAGCGGTCAGGGCGTCGGCGTCACGGGCTTTGAAGAAGATCAGGTACTTGGGCGGCGAAGTGCTGCGGTCCTTTTTCACCGCATAGTCCACGCCGTACTTGCGGGCGATCCGCTCGAAGTCCCGGATGGACGGGTCGTTGATCTCGATGTTGGAAACGCCCTGGTTCTGCCCAATGAGCTGCTTCACCGTCTGTTTGCCCTTGGGGGTGACGGGGGAATCCCGGCCGCGCTGCTTGTTCAGCTTTTTCTCCCTGCGGTGGGCCATGTACTTGGATATGGCGGCCTTGAACAGCCGCCCGGTGAACTTGGTGCCGCTGACGATCAGCGTCAAGGTTCTGTTTTCTACTTCCTCCTGCATAGGTCATCCCTCCCTTCGTCGGTTATGCAGAAAGCAGTCTTGGGTACTAAGGCGGGACCACCAGCCGCCGTAACAGGTGGCGGCCCGTCATACCGTCACCAGGATCAGCGACCGCAGTTCCGCAAAGTGCAGCTTGCCCTTGGGCGTCACCAGCGTGTAGGAGCCGGTGTGGCCGTTGCGGCAAAAATCCTTCACGCAGAACAGCCCCTCGTTGGCGCTCTTGGCGTAGGGCAGCACGCAGCCAGAGGGGGCGCGGTAAACGTACCGGCGTTCCAGCAGGAAACGGACGAACCGCCGCTCCGGCACCTCCAGCTCCTTGGCGGTGGTGCGCAGGTTGGTACTGTGGCGCAGGTCGATAAACAGGTCGTAGTAGACGGCTTTACCTTGCAGCCGGGCGTTGTCCGCTTGCAGCGCCGCGTTCTTCTCACGCTCGGCCAGCAGGTCGGAACAGAGCTTCAACAGGGCTTCCGGCGAGGTGGCGACCTCCCACAGCTTTTCTCTGGTGAGGTAGGCCCCGTGCTGGCGGATGCTGGGCAGGACTTCATCGAACACCCAGCGTTCAAACCGCTCCGCCGAGGGCAGCTTGCTGTGGACAATGAGGCGGTAAACGTCGCCTTCGGGGATAAAGAGCATTTCCACCATCTGCACGGCGGGTGTGCCATCCGCCTTTTTCCCGGTCTGGACCCCTATGGAACATTTCGTTCCACAGCGGGTGTGGTCGCGGACGGCCTTACGGGGATTGGCATATCCCAACGCAGTTGCTACATCCGTTCCGCAGAACAGCACCTTGCCGTCCTGCTCAAAAGTGCGGATGCTTCCAAACTCCGGGTTTTTGAAAATTTCCATCTGGTTCATATCGTGCCTCCTTGGGCGGTGCAGCAGAAAAGGCGGCCGCTTACCAGCCGCCTGCGTGCATATCGTGGTTGACCTGGGCCGTGTAGTGGTTGTTCATGGTGGTAGGCGCGTTGAACAGCACGGTCAGCAGGTACTGCTTCATGTTGCGGATTTCGGTGGTGTTGTTGTGCAGACACTCCATGACGAACTCGATGTGGGAGCTGTCCAGCTTCAAGAACCGGGACCGCACCACCTCATGGGGGAAGTCCGCCCCGGCAATGCGGGTGGTCTTGCGTCTGGCGCAGACCGTCTCCACGATCAGCTCCACGATCTCGTCCAGGTCCTCCCGATAGGTGGAAAACTCCCGGCACAGGTGGTCGTACTCGATGTTCTCCAACACCAAATCCCGATAACTCTGCATTTCTTCCACCGACATCGCATCCCGTCCTTTCCGTTCCGGCGGCCTGGCCGCCGCAAATCCCCGGAAGGGAATGGAATCGGTACTTGGTACATCCGTTGTTTGTTTTTGGGTCTTTGATTTCTCTATATTTAATTCTGCGGGCTTTTCCGCATCCGGGTCAGCCAGATACGGGTTTTCCGTATCTGGTGAAGCCGTATCCGGCTGGGGCGTATCCGACGCTTTGGGCTGGGGCTGCTCATAGATGACATACTCGGTGTCGCTGATGCGGCCCTGCCGGTCCCGCATCTGGTGGCGGACGATGTACCCGGCGCTTTCCAGCTCCCGCAGCGCCCCGCCGATGGCGTCCACGCCCTCCTTGCAGATCTTCGCCAGACCGCGTGTGGTGTAGTTCCAGTCCTCTGGCAGAGATAACATCATGGACAAAAGCCCCTTGGATTTCAGAGACAGCGCCTTATCACGCAGGTGGTGGTTGCTCATCACGGTATAATCACGGGTCCGTTCAATACGAAAAACGGCCATTTCATCACTCCTCTCGGCATTTATGGCATGAAAAAAGCCGCAATCTTTCAAAAAGACTGCGGCGGTCAGGTGCGATATTTCCGGCTGCGCCAGGAATAAGGCGGCTTTGGCACAGGGGGCCGGGTAAAAACGTCCTGCTCACTCACAAAGGGCAGGCGTTGCATCACCCGGTCGATCTCAGTGCTTTCCATGTCATGCTGGGATTGGCAGTGTTCGCGGATGGCCTCTTGAATCTCTCTAACGGTACACATAGTTCATTCCTTTCTTGGCAGATGGTGGGTTTACGAGTGACGGCGTTTCTTTTTTGGCTTGAAATCGAGGATATGCCCCTCGACAACGTGGGCATACCGCTTAATTTTGATCTGTTGGCTGTGCTGGGCGTCCAGGGCCTGCCGGTAGCCGTCCTCGGTGAGAAACAGGCGAACCTCATCGCCGGGGTTGCCGTAGGGGGTATGGGGCTTACGAACCGCAAACTCGATCATCCAGCGGGTACTGTCTTGAAAACGCTCCACAGCCAAAATGTTGTGTCCTTTCAGCTCGCGGGCTGAAATATCCCTCATAGGCTCTCCTTTCTCAGCGTTCGTGCTGTTGCTGGCGCTTGCGCTGCCATGCCTCCAATAGCTTGATGATGGTCTCCTGCATCCGCTGGGGCGTATAGCTCCGGGGAAAATATTTGCGCAGGGTGTCGCTGGTGAAGGTGATCTTGTCCAGGTCGCTTTTCTTTTCTTCCCCCATGATGACCCGCATCATGTCGAGGGTCAGGTGCCCCTCCTGGCTGTACTTTTTCAGCCGCTGGGCCTGGGAAAGCGACGGCGTGGCCTGTTCGCTGTCCATCGCGTCCAGCAAATCCACCTGTTCCTCTTTTTTGAGGAAGGACAGCTCGTAGGCCGGGTTGAAGGCGATTTTCTTCTCGTCCACCATGTCCAGCAGTTCGGGAATTAGCTCGGTGAGGCGGATATAACGAAAAATCTGGTTTTTACTCTGGCCGACCTGTTCAGCCAATACCTCGCTCGACTTCTTCCCAAAATCGTTCCCAACTTGGGAACAATTTTCTTTGGACGGTCTGCCAGCTTGTCGCTTCATAGCTTCCAGCTTCATCTTGTAGGCAAAAGCCCTTTCACTGGGGAGCAGGCTTTCCCGCTGCAAATTGCTGTCAACCATGATGATGGTGGCCTGGTCATCGTCCAGGTCGCGGACAATCACCGGCATGGTTTCTTTACCCGCCAGCTCGCTGGCCCGGTGCCGCCGGTGCCCGGCAACCAGCTCATAGCCGCCATTAGGGTCCGGGCGGGCAATGGCCGGGACCAGTACGCCGTACTGCCGGATGCTGTCGGCGGTCTCCATCATGGCCTCATCGTCCTTGACCTTAAAGGGGTGATCCTTGAATGGGTGCAGCTCCGACAAGGGAATTTCCATGACTTTTTCACGCTGGGCGTCGGCGCGGCTTTCCTCGGTGGAAAACAGGTCATCGACCGAGGCCAGCTCTACTTTTTTCGCGCTGCTTTTCAAGTTTCAACACCTCCTTCGTCAGATTTCGGTAGCCTTCGGCCACCTTGCCGCCGGGATCGTGGGCGAAGATGCTCTTGCCCTCGGCGCTGGTCTCCTTGGCCCGGACCGAGTGGGGTATCTCGGTGCCGAACACCTTGATCTTGCTGCCGTAGGTCTCCCGCAGCAGGGCGGCGATCTCTTTCGCAAAATTGGTTCGGCTGTCCACCATCGTCAGCAGGATGCCGTCGATCTGGAGCTTGGGGTTCAGCTGCCGCTTGACCTTGCTGATGGTGGACAGCAGTTGTTCCAGGCCCTTGGCAGGCAGATACTCCGCCTGGACGGGGACTATGATCCTGTTGGCTGCCGCCAGTGCATTGACTGTGAGCATTCCCAGGGAAGGCTGGCAGTCGATGAGGATATGGGAATACTGTCCCTTCACGGTGTCCAGATACTGCCGTAAGACGGTCTCGCGGCTCATGGCGTTTACCAGCGATACCTCCATGCCGGACAGCTGGATGTCAGCAGGTATGAGGTCCACGCCCTCCGGGTGGTGCAGGATGCCCTCGCCGGGTTTGATAGGCTCGTCCATCAGGATGCGGCCCATCGCGTCGGACAGGGTAAAGGGCAGCTTGTCCGGCTGCGGGTTGCCCAGGCTGATGGTAAGGCTGGCCTGGGGATCGGCGTCCACCAGCAGCACCTTCTTCCCGGCCTGGACTAGCCCGATGCCCAAGTTCGCGCAGGTGGTCGTTTTGCCGACGCCGCCCTTCTGGTTGGCGACGGCAATGATTTGTGCGTTCATCGTATTTCACCTCGTTTCTGTTTGTCGTGTTTGGTTCTGGAAATAGAAAAAGCCGCCACTACTTTCTTGAAAAAAAGAGTGACGGCTTTTTCTGATCCCGGAACGTCGGTTCCCGGAAATGCAAAAAGCGCCCAGCAGGAACGCTGAACGCTTTCGCAATAAAATCATATTCATTTGTTCAGATTTGGTCAAACTCTGCCAAACCGATTTTGCATAAAATTTCAGAGGGGCAAAAAAGCAAAAATGACCTCATGGGAGGGTGCAGGGGCAAAAAAGTTGTCCTATAATTTAACCCATTAGCCCTCATTTTAGGGGTGGTTGTCCTTAATTTAACCCATAAAAAATGGTTCAAAACGGGTCAGACTATGCCAAAGCAGGGCAAACAATCTGAAAAGGAAAAACCCCGAAAACCGCATGGTTTCGGGGTTTTTGAGCTGTTTTGAATTGAAATCAGCGCTTGCTGAACTGAGGCGCGCGACGGGCGGCTTTGAGGCCGTA
>JABLTK010001864.1_pt1 | contig 54517 bp, 43 predicted proteins | sample 7160131 | NCBI WGS metagenome assembly JABLTK01 (sample SAMN14651221, study PRJNA627086) | human gut metagenome | isolation source: feces | host: Homo sapiens | reverse complement strand
CTTTTCGTTTCTTCATTCTTTGACAAGAACTCTGCACTATTTGTTTTTCAATGTACAAACTCTGTCTTATCGACAGCCTATTTATAATACCACATCTTTCTTGCTTTGTCAATACTTTTTTTGAAAAAAATTTATTTTTTTGACGAACTTACTTTTAAATTTGATAAACCTACATTAAATTATAATATTTTGTAAATTTACAGATTGACAAATATTAAGCGATATGTTAATATATTATATGCGAGGAGGCTTACGGAAAAACAGCTTCCTTTTATTATTTGTTTTTTTTGCGAAAGGAGTCATTTATACAATGAAAATTCAGATGAAAACACCGCTTGTTGAGATGGACGGCGATGAGATGACGAGAATTATATGGCAGATGATAAAAGATATTCTTCTGACGCCGTATATAGATTTAAAAACGGAATATTACGATCTCGGTCTGGTACACAGAAACGAAACCGATGACAAAGTAACGGTTGAAAGTGCGGAGGCGACAAAAAAATACGGTGTTGCCGTAAAGTGCGCGACAATTACGCCCAATGCCGCAAGAATGCCCGAATATAATTTAAAGGAAATGTGGAAATCTCCGAACGGAACAATCCGTGCAATACTTGACGGAACTGTTTTCAGAACCCCTATACTTGTGAAAGGAATAACACCGTACATTCCGACATGGACAAAGCCGATAACGATAGCTCGTCACGCTTACGGTGACATTTACAAAAATGTCGAAATGCAGGTAAAGGCAGGCTCAAAGGCAGAACTGGTATGCACCGACAAAGACGGAAACGTTACGCGCGAGACCATTCACGATTTCAAAGGCGACGGCATAGTCCAAGGCGTACACAACCGCGATGAAAGTATTGCAAGCTTTGCAAAAGCTTGCTTTAACTATGCGCTGGATATGAAAAAAGATATTTGGTTTGCAACAAAAGACACAATTTCCAAAAAATACGACCACCGTTTCAAGGATATTTTTCAGGAAATTTTCGATAAGGAATATAAAGAAAAGTTTGAGGCTGCAGGTATTGAATATTTCTACACACTTATTGATGACGCCGTTGCAAGAGTTATACGCTCGGAGGGCGGATATATCTGGGCGTGCAAAAACTATGACGGCGACGTTATGAGCGATATGGTTGCAACAGCTTACGGCTCTCTTGCAATGATGACATCAGTACTTGTTTCACCCGAAGGCATATATGAGTACGAAGCTGCTCACGGCACTGTTCAGCGCCATTACTACAAGCACTTAAAAGGCGAGGAAACCTCCACAAACTCAGTCGCAACACTGTTTGCATGGACAGGTGCATTAAGAAAAAGAGGCGAACTGGATGGTCTTGACGATTTGATGAAATTTGCGGACAATCTTGAAAAAGCAACAATTCAAACAATCGAGGACGGCGTTATGACCGGAGATTTATACCTTCTTTCAAATCTACCCGGCAAAAAAAAGGTCAACACCGAGGATTTCTTAAAAGAAGTTAATGAACGATTGATAAAATTAATGTAAATCACAGCAAGAATCTCTTGAATTGAGGTTCTTGCTTTTCTATGCGGTCATTGTTATAGCATTTTAACAAATTTGTGATTAAAAGATTTAATAATTTTGTAAACCCATTATCTATTTTATGTGTTATAATAGAAAGAAAACGGAGAAACGGAGAAACGGAGAATAAAATGACTATATTATATGAAGTTTATAACGGTTTATATGTAAATATGACAAATAAATGTCCATGCAGCTGCACATTTTGTCTGCGCCAGGACAGAAATGAGATGAACCATTCTGGCAGTCTTTGGCTTGAAAGAGAGCCGTCTGTTGACGAGGTTAAAAAAGAATTTGAAAAATTTGATATGGATAAATACGACGAGGTTGTGTTCTGCGGTTTCGGCGAGCCGACAGAACGTCTGTATGATATGCTTGAAGTTGCGGAATTTGTTAAAACAAAGTACGGCAAGAAAACAAGGGTAAACACAAACGGATTGTCGGATTTGATATGGAACAAGTCAACTGCCGCCGATTTTAAGGACAAAATAGACGTTGTTTCGATAAGCCTTAACACCCCGAACAAGAAGAAATATTATGAGCTTACACGAAACAAATTCGGCATAAACGCATTTGACGCACTGCTGAAATTTGCCGCAGAAGTGAAAAAATACGTAAAAGAAGTGGTTATGACAACCGTTTCAACCACACTGACGGCGCAAGAGGAGGAAGAGTGCGGAAAAATCTGCGAGAAAGTCGGCGCAAGATACAGAATACGTCCTCTGGAATAAAACATATTGAAAAAAATAACGGAATAGTATATAATAGGTATGAAAAAATTTTTAATAATTATTTTTATTGCCATATCTGTCGGTATCGGCTGCCATATCGAAAAGAACAACAGAGCAGGTTTTGAAATCATTCTTGCCGGCGATGAAGAAACCGATCAATACAACGATACCGGAAACAGAATAATTAACGGCCTTATCAATATCAACGCCGCTGAAAAAGAGCAGCTCGAAAGCGTTGACGGAATAGGTGAAAAGACGGCTCAGAAAATTATTGATTACAGAACAGAGCACGGAGCATTCAAAACCCTTGATGAGCTCAAAAATATAAAAGGAATAGGCGATAAAAAGTTGGATAAGCTTAAAGACAAGCTGTGTGCGGAATAAAAACACGATTTATGAAAGGGGTCAGGCTATGAAAATATTGGTGGTTGATGACGAAAAACTAATCGTCAAGGGACTGAAATTCAATCTCGAACAAAACGGATATATTGTTATGACGGCATTTGACGGCGAAGATGCGGTGCGTCTTGCGCATGACGACAGCATTGACCTTATTCTGCTTGACGTTATGCTGCCTAAAATAGACGGATTTACCGTATGCCGCACAATCAGAGGTTTTTCAAACGTGCCTATAATCATGCTGACTGCAAAAAGTGAGGATATAGACAAAATCCTCGGTCTTGAATACGGAGCGGACGACTATATAACCAAGCCGTTTAATATCCGCGAAGTAACCGCAAGAATAAAGGCAATTTTAAGACGTGTTAACCCGACTCCGAAAGGCGACAGAGATAAGGTGATTGTTTCGGGCGAAATACGTCTTGATTACAATTTAAGACGGGTATTTGTTCAAGGCAAATCTGTCGAGCTTACAAGCAAGGAATTTGATTTGCTTGAGCTTTTTCTGCGCAATCCGGGAAAGGTTTACACGCGTGAAAATCTGCTCGACATAGCATGGGGCTTCGATTATCCCGGAGATGTACGCACGGTGGACGTACACGTACGTCGGCTTCGCGAAAAAATTGAAGCGAACCCTGCCGAGCCTGCATATATAAAGACAAAGTGGGGTGTGGGTTATTATTACAAGCAGGAGCAGTGAGCGTATAATGCAGCTTACGGGAATTTTTCATTCCATGCGCTTTACGATGATTGCAACATATTTTGCCGTGGCTCTTATAACCATGAGTCTTATGTGCGTATATGTCATCGGACTGCTCTCCGAAAAGTTGCATTCCTCAGAACAAACCGATATGTTTGCAAAAGCAAACATCATTGCGCAGGTACTTTCCGAAAACTGGGACAGTGATGGCAAAGACCTCAGAAGCTTTTCCGAGCCGGCAGAACAGTGTCTTGCCGGAACAGATACGCGCGGAGTTGTGGTGAATACTTCATATACCGTTCTCTACGACACAAACAAGGAATCTGATATGCGCGGAAAAGTATTTATGCGCGATGTATTAAAAAGCGCATTGTACGGTGAACAGGCTTATCTGATTAACAGCAGCGAATCCGGAAAGAAAATGATGTATGCCGCCGTGCCGGTAATAACAGACGGTCAGATTTTGGGCGGCGTCTATTTGGTGCGCTCTATTGAGGGTATAGAAACAACAATAGAAACCACGCGTAACAGCCTGATAGTGTTTTCCGTACTTATCATATTGCTTATCGGAATGTTAAGTTTTGGAATGAGCTATGTAATCACCTCCCCGTTCGAGGAGTTTACATCGGTTGCAAAGGAAATATCAAAAGGTAATTTTTCAAAACGTATTGCCGTAAAGGGGCATAACGAGATTTCACAAATGGGCGAAACGCTTAATTATATGTGTGAGGAATTAAGTCTTTTGGATGAAAAAAGGCGCAAATTTGTATCGGATGTTTCGCATGAGCTGAAAACTCCCATGGCGGGAATAAAGCTGATATGCGACAGCCTTGTGGCAGCGGAAAAACCCGATTTTGCCACTGTGAGAGAATTTTTAACGGATATGTCAGACGAGGTGGACAGGCTTACAAGAATTGTGGAAAGGCTTTTGGTTCTGACAAAACTTGACGCCGGAGAAAGCTCATCGAAAATGGAAGAAACCGATATACGTATGCTGGTGAGCAATGTAATAAAAAAGCTGCGTCCGATAGCGGACGGAAAGCAAATAACGCTTTATACAGACTATCACGAAGCATTATTTGCACCGGTGCTTGCCGATTACGATAAAATATATGAAGCTATATATAACATTATAGATAATGCTGTAAAATATTCGCCTGAGAACAGCCTCGTACAGATTGACGTTGCCGAAAAGGACGAATGGATTGTGATAAAGGTATCCGACAATGGTCCCGGTATCCCCGAAAGCGAAAGAGAACGGATTTTCGACCGTTTTTACAGGCTTGACGATTCGCGTGCAAGAGATACCGGCGGAACGGGACTCGGGCTTGCAATTGCAAGAGAAGCAATCGTTATGCACGGCGGAAGTGTTTCTGTTTCGGAGAAAAACGGCGGCGGAAGCGTATTTACGGTTATATTGCCTATGGAAAACCGCAGCGATATTGCCGAAAACATTTAACCTTACCGACAGGGGGATTAAAAATGAAGCTTAACAAAAAAACAGCCGGAATAATTATGGCAGCAATAGCTGTCATTGCGCTTGTTTTTGTTTTGATATTCACCGTAAACGGTGACAGAAATACCGAAAAAATGCGCTGCGAGTTGTATTTTCTAAACAGTGAGGCGAATGCTCTTGCATCGGAGCAGCGCGATATAAAGTATCTTGACGAAAAAACGCTGTATACGAATATTGTCGTGCAGCTTATAAAAGGGCCCGAAACGGTCGGATATAAAAGCGTAATTGATAAAGACGCAAAGCTTATAAATATCGAAGACGGTTACAACGGCGGAATAATCGTAAATTTTTCGGAGGAATTTCTGACAAATGACAATACAAAAAATGCCCTGAGCACATATGCGGTTGTGAAATCCCTGTGTGCGCTTGATTCCGTGGAACGGGTAAAAGTAACCGTAGAAAATGAGGATTTAACAAATGATGACGGCAGTAAAATAGATTATCTTACCTCGGAGGATATAAATTTACCGACTGACGCATACACAAGCGAAACACGCGGTATCACTCTGTATTTTCCCGAAAAAAATACAGCCAAGCTCAGAAAAGAGGAGCAAACGGTAAAGGTGACGGATCAGCAGCCCGTGGAGCAGTATATTATAAACGCGCTCATAAAAGGTACGGAAAACGGAGAATTAAATCCCGCACTGGACAGCAATACAAAGCTTTTATCCGTATATATTTACGACGATTTGTGTTTTGTGAATTTTAAATCTGATTTCATTGCAAAAAATTCCGGCAGCGAAGCCAAGGAAAGGACTGCGGTATATTCGGTGGTGAATTCGCTGACGGAATTAAACAATATTAAAAGAGTTCAGTTTCTGATGGACGGAAAAAAAGTTTCGGCATTCGGCGGAATGGATATTTCAAACCCGATTACCAGAGACGAAAATATTTTACAATAAAAACATTGGGGGTTTTTATAATGGGAAAAGGCAGTTTTTTTAAGCGCGGATTACGTGACGGTATTCCGATATGCCTTGGATATTTTGCGGTTGCTTTTACACTCGGAATAGCTGCAAAAAACGCCGGAATGACAGCATTGCAGGCAACGGTTACAAGTTTTTTGGTAAATGCATCGGCAGGTGAATTTGCCGGATTTACGCTTATTGCCTCGGGCGCAGGATATGTGGAACTGGCGGTTATGATGCTTGTTGCCAATGCGAGGTATCTTCTTATGTCATGTGCTTTGAGTCAAAAGCTCCCGAAAGAAACCTCCATTCTTCACAGAATGTTAATCGGTTTTGACCTTACGGACGAAATTTTCGGTGTTTCCGTTTCCGTGCCCGGTCAGCTTAATCCGTTTTATGTTTACGGCGTAATTGCCGCGGCTCTGCCAGGGTGGTCGCTCGGCACCTGTCTCGGCGTTCTTATGGGAAATATTCTTCCGGCTAATATAGTGAGCGCACTCAGCGTCGGATTGTACGGAATGTTTATCGCCATTATAATTCCGCCTGCAAAAAAGGATAAGGTAATAGCCGGAGTTGTGGCAATTTCCATGGCATTAAGCTACTTTGCCGGAAAAGCGCAATTTTTACAGAGATTTTCTTCGGGAACTCTTATCATCATACTGACCGTACTGATTTCCGGTGCAGCGGCGGTTTTGTTCCCGATAAAGGAGGAAGCAAATGAATAATATGACGGTTTATATACTGATAATGGCAGTTGTAACATATCTTATACGGGTTTTACCGCTCACTCTCATACGCGGCGAAATCAAAAACAAAACCATACGTTCATTTCTGTATTATGTTCCGTATGTTACGCTGGCGGTTATGACATTTCCGTCAATCCTCCAGGCAACGGCAAGTCCGTGGTCGGGTCTGGCTGCGCTTATTGTAGGCATAACGCTCGCCCTTTCCGGAAAAGGTCTCTTCCCCGTCGCTGTGTGCTCGTGCGTTACGGTATTTATAGCGGAACTGTTTATTTGATTTTTGACGAATAGCATTGAACAAGCCTTGTGCATACTATATGTATGAAAGAGGTGGTTCAGTTGGACAATAATGTTTTATCGGCGTTTGTGATGACGCTCCTTGCCGGAATGGCAACCGGAATAGGAAGCATAACCGCGTTATTCGCAAAACGCAGCAATACGAAATTTCTTGCCGGTTCTTTGGGATTTTCGGCAGGAGTGATGATTTACGTGTCGATGGTAGAGATATTCGGTAAATCAAAAACCTACCTTATCTCGTCGTCCGGCGAGCTGCGCGGAAGCTGTTATGCAGTCGCCGCATTTTTTGCCGGAATTATTCTGATAGGTCTGATAGACTGGCTTATTCCATCGACCGAGGGAGACATAGGAAACCTGTGCGAAAACCGCGACAGCAGAGAAACTACATTGCAGCGTATGGGCATACTTACCGCACTTGCAATAGGAATACATAACTTCCCCGAAGGCATGGCAACCTTCACGTCCGCACTTCGCGATCCGCACCTCGGCGCTGCGATTGCGGTAGCGATTGCCATTCATAATGTTCCCGAGGGAATTGCCACATCGGTTCCGATATATTTTTCCACGGGCAGCCGAAAAAAAGCGTTCTTAGTATCGTTCTTTTCCGGCATAACCGAGCCTCTCGGTGCGATTATAGGCTATATTATACTGCGCCCATTCTTTAATGATACGATTTTCGGAATACTTTTCGGAATGATTGCCGGAATTATGGTGTTTATTTCGATTGAGGAGCTTTTGCCGATGGCGCGTGAGTATGATAAAAGCAAGATTACCATTATCGGATTTGTTATAGGAATGATTGTGATTGCGGCAAGCTTGCTGATGTTTTTGTAGAAAAATAGTACAGAGGATTTAAAAATGGATAACATAAAGATAATTTCCGACTATATAAAAAGCGGAATTAAGACAACCGGAAATGACCGTATCGGAATAGAGCTTGAACATTTTGTAACGGTAAAAGGCGGTTATGAAAATGTACCGTATTCGGGAGAAAACGGCGTCGGTGCGCTTTTAGAAAAAATATCGCACCGATATGAAAATAAAACCTACTCCGAGGGGTATCTGGTAGGACTGTATAATGATGAATACAGCATTACCATTGAACCGGCTGCACAGCTTGAAATAAGCATTGCGCCGGTTGAAAAGCTTGAAACGGCTGAGAAAATATATGCTGATTTCAGAAATATAATTGCCCCCGTATTGGAGGAAATGAGACTTAATCTCGTTACGGAGGGATACAGGCGTGAGGGAAAAGCCGCCGAACAGGAGCTTATTCCAAAAAAACGCTATGAATTTATGAACCGTTATTTTAAAAAAACAGGCAAATATGGAAAAAACATGATGCGTTCCACTGCGTCAACACAGGTGTCAATTGATTATACAAGCGAGTGCGACTGCGTTTTAAAATTCAGAACCGCAAACATTTTAAGTCCGCTGCTGTCGCTCATATGCGACAACAGCGGATATTTCGAGGGCGTGCCATACAGCGGACGCATGGCAAGAACCGCTGTATGGAGCAGCGTTGATAACGATCGCTGCGGTATTGTACCGTATATATTTGATGAGGATTTCGGGTTTGACAAATATGCAAAGTATATATACGAACGCCCTGCAATTCTTGTCATTAACGACGGAATACCCGAATATACCGGAAATAAAAAAATATCCGGTATTTATAAAAACAAACAGCTTACCGAACCGGAAACCGAGCATATACTGTCTATGTTTTTTCCCGATGTGCGGCTGAAAAAATATATAGAAATCCGTCCGGCAGACAGCCTGCCGTTAGATGCTGCGCTTTCATACGCGGCGCTTGTTAAGGGAGTGTTTAAGAAGGCGGAGGATTTCGATATAAAACCGATTACGGTTCATGACATAGAAAATGCCAAATCCGCACTTATGAAAGACGGATTTTTTGCCGACGTATACGGCACAAAAGCGTACAAGCTATGCGAAAAAATGCTTGATACCGCAAAGAATACGCTTGGTGCGGAGGATGCAAAATACCTCCCCCCAATCGAGCGCGTAATATCGGAACGTAAAAGCTTTAAAGAGGAGCGTAAATAAAATGGATATAAACGAATATTACAGAGGTCTTATCGACAGCAATTTTGAAGAAAATGTAAAGAGCGCCGAAAAGCAGCTCAAATATATTGAAAATTCAACCGCAACCTATCATGGAAGAACGGCATACACCATGTATATGCCAAAGCTTTTTACCGCCGAGGCGGCAGAGTATTTCGGCAGCATAACGGAAACCATGTACGGAATAATGGTAAAGGTCATAGCGCATTATGAAACCGACGCTGAATACAGAAAGCTTTTCGGGTTTGACAAGCGTCTTGAAGAACTTATCATAAGACCCGATAGATACAACTGCAAGCTGCCGATTGCAAGAATTGATATTTTCTTTAATGAAGATGATTTTTCGTTCAAATTCTGCGAATTTAACACAGACGGTTCAAGCGCGATGAATGAAGACCGCGAGCTTAACAATGCAGTTGCCGTAACGAAGGCATTTAAGCAATTTAAGAAAAAATATAAAACAAAAACATATGAACTCTTCAATTCGTGGGTAACTGCGTTTATGAAGATATATAAAACATATCCGAAAGCAAAGAAAAATCCGCATATTGCAATAGTTGATTTCATGTCGAGTGCGTCTGACAGTGAATTTAAGATTTTTAAAGAAAGCTTTGAGAAAAAAGGATTAAGCTGTGAAATATGCGAAATAACAGAGCTAAAATACGAAAACAACCGGCTCATTTCACCGTCCGGCAAAGCTATTGACGCGATTTACAGACGTGCCGTTACGAGCGATATAATGAAAAATTATGAGCGTGTGCAGCCATTTATTGACGCTGTAAAAAACGATGAGGTCTGCTTAATCGGCGATTTCAAAACACAGGTTGTGCATAATAAGCGTGTGTTTAAAATTCTTCATGATAAAATGACAGCTGCATTTCTGACCGATGAAGAAAACGCTTTTATAAGAAAACACATCCCCTACACTGCTTATCTGACCGCCGATGAAGTGAAAAATAACGATGTTCTCCGCACAAAGGATAAATGGGTAATTAAACCGGAGGATTCATATGCGTCAAAAGGCGTATATGCCGGAGTGGAGTTTCAGAACGAACGCGAATGGATAAAACACGTTACGGAAAACATCGGTAAGGATTATCTGCTGCAAGAATACGTTAAGCCGTTTGAAACGGTGAATATTGATTTGACGCACAATAACAACGCCGAATACAGAAATTATTCCTCTATTACCGGTTTATTTGTTTACGGCGGAAAATTTAAGGGAATTTATTCAAGAATCGCAAAAAACAGTATTATTTCCACGCAGTACAGTGAAATGTCACTGCCGAGCGTTGTTGTAATCGAAAAATAATATTTTTTTGTCAATGCGGCAGCTTAAAACTGCCGCATTATTGCGGTTCTTTTAAAATATCGCTGTTTTAGGGGTTGAAAAAACTGCAAAAATATAGTAAAATTAAATACATACAAATCTGCTTACCGTTGTCCGACGGTACATTGTAAAATTTTCGGACGGAAAGGCTATGATATTATGGCAGCTATTTTGGCTTTTTGCGCTGTCTTTGCAATTTTATATTTTTTTGTATGGAAAATCTATTTCACCCCGGGCATTCAAAAAAGCGACGATAATGCGCTTTATTTTATTGGTGTTACGGCATTTTCTTCGTTTATTTATATTATCTGCTCCGCGCTTTATGTTGGTCACAAGACCGATATGGGATGTTTTTCAGCATGGTCGGATATGATTTTTAAGGGCGGAATTGCAAATTTCTACACCTCCGACGCTTTCCACGATTATCCCCCCGGCTATATGTATGTGCTTTACGTTATCGGCGCGATAAAATCGCTGTTCGGTATTTCCGGCACAGCTCCGGTGCTTTTAAAGCTGCCGTCACTTATATGCAATATCGGAACGGGATATATTGTCTATATTTCGGCAAAAAAGCATTTCGGTGCAAAAATATCCGCCGTCCTTTCGGGCGCGTACCTCTTAAACCCTGCCGTTATAACAAACGGCGCGCTTTGGGGGCAGGTAGATTCCGTCTACACCTTTACCGTTGTGCTTATGATTTACTTGCTCTCGCACAAAAAAATGATTTCATCATACTTTGTGTTTGCAATATGTATTTTCATAAAACCGCAGGCATTGATTTTCACACCCGTGCTGATACTCGCTATTGTTGAAAATGTATTTTTAAATGATTTTTCATCAAAGCGCACAATAAAAAATCTCTTACTCGGACTTTGTGCGATTCTTATGCTTTTTGTGTTGGCGCTGCCGTTCGGCATAAATAACGTTATATACCAATACACGCAAACGCTTGCACAATATCCGTATTTTACAATAAACGCTTTTAATCTTTGGGGAATGTTGGGCAAAAACTGGTCTCCGATTTCTCCCGCAGCTTCGGCAACGGGATATGTGCTGCTTGCTCTGATTACGGTTTATTCTGCATACGTTTTTTTAAAAAGCAAAAATGTGTCAAAATATTGCTTCACGGGTGCGCTGCTTTCATTCCTTACGTATATGCTTTCCGTAAAAATGCACGACCGCTATGCTTTTCCGGCTCTTGCGCTCATGCTCATGGCATTTGCCACCGGCAGAAGCCGCCGCAGCTATGTGTTGTTTACACTGCTTACGCTTTCGCAGTTTTTTAACACCGCATGGGTTCTGTTTATATACGAGCAGGACATAAATGTATATTTTCAAAGCCCCGTTATCCCGTTTGCGTCAGCGCTCAACATTGCGTTGGCTGTCTTGCTTACAGTATATGCGCAAAAGGATTATATTTCAAACGAAATAAAAGAAACGCACTTCAAAAAAGCAGATAACATAAAAACTAATATTGTACGTCCGTTTGCTTTTCAAAAAAGCGAAACGTTTTCAAAGCTTACACGTTTCGACTATATCGCAATGGCGGCTGTAACGCTTATCTACGGCGCTGTGGCGCTGTATAATCTGGGAGATATGCACGCTCCCGAAACCGAAACGCTAATAAATAAAACACCCGTAACCGTTGATTTCGGCGAGGATGTTGAAATTGACAAAATTGCATTCTTTCTCGGTTCGTACAACCTTGACTCCACACGCACATTGAAGCTTGCATATAAAACAGAGAGCGGAAATGTCACAGAGGAAGTTATTGACGAAGGTTCTGTTTTTTATTGGAATGAGATTGATGCCGCACAAACGGCACGTTATATAGAATTAAGCTCCGACAGCACAGTAAGCATAAAGGAGCTTGCTATAAACGGCGGTGCAGTAAAGCCGGTTAACTCATCAGACATCACTATAAGCAAAATGTTTGATGAACAGCAGTATATTCCCGACCGTCCGTCTTTCCGTAACGGGACGTACTTTGACGAAATTTATCACGCCCGCACCGCATACGAGTTTATTCACCATCTGGATATATACGAATGGACTCATCCGCCGCTGGGCAAGCTGATTATCTCATTAGGAATAATGCTGTTCGGAATGTGTCCGTTCGGTTGGAGAGCAGCCGGAACGGTTGTAGGAATACTAATGGTCCCGATTATATATATATTTGCAAAAAGAATGTTTAAACATTCTTGGCTTGCGCTTATAACGTGTGTACTGTTCACCTTTGACTTTATGCACTTTGCTCAGACGCGCATTGCCACAATAGACGTATATGTCACATTCTTTATAATGCTCATGTACTATTTCATGTACCGTTACAGCCAAATGAGCTTTTACGACACACCTCTCTCCAAAACGCTTGCACCGCTTGCTTTTTCGGGAATATTCATGGGTTTGGGTATTGCAAGCAAATGGACGGGCGTGTATGCCGGCGCCGGACTGGCGGTCATATTCTTTGCCGTTCTTGCAAGACGTTATCGCGAATACAGATACGCACTGCAAAATCCGCACGGCACAACAGACGGCATAAGCCATGACGCAGTGACGGCAAGCTTTAAGCCGTATATGATAAAAACAATAGCATGGTGCTGTGTTTTCTTTATCGCAGTGCCGGTTATTATATATTTCTGTGCGTATATTCCGTATATGATGACGCCAAGCGGAAACGGGCTGAAAACCATTTTTGAGAATGCGGAATCAATGTATACCTACCACGCAAAAACCGTACTCGGTTCGGAACATCCGTATTCGTCACGGTGGTATCAGTGGCCTATTATGTATCGTCCCATATGGTTCTATTCGGGCAAAATAAGCTCTGAACTCAAAGAAGGAATAAGCTCCTTCGGTAACCCTGCCGTATGGTGGATAGGTATTCCGGCATTTATTTACCTGATATACCACACAGCAGTACACCGTGACCGCAAATCAGCTTTTCTCGCCGTCGCATACCTTGCTCAGTATCTTCCTTGGGTACCGATTTCGAGACTGACATTCATATACCACTACTTCCCCTGCGTTCCGTTTGTAACGCTTATGATCGGGTATTGTATTTACACTATTTATAACGACGCCCAAACCGTGCCGGCAAAAAAACGCGTAATCTGCGGCTCCTGCGCCTATGCTGCAATAGCAGTAATATTGTTTATCATGTTTTACCCCGTTCTTTCGGGAGCTCCGTGTTCCGTAAAGTACGCAGACACGTTTTTGAAATGGTTTGATTCATGGGTGCTTCTGTAATAATACGAAAACCGCGGCAGTAAACACTGCTGCGGTTTTCTTTGTCTTTTAGGTAAAACGTCAAAATTGTTAGGTTTTGTATGATGTTCATATACTTTTTTTAAAAATATAACCAAAATTCCTTCAAATATATTGCTTTTTCCCAAAAAATCAATTATAATTACAGTAAGCGTGAAAATTGTAATTCATTGTATTTGTTACAGTTCTTCACCACAGTTTAAGAAAAGAGAGGTATATTAAAATGGCAGAGATTAATTTAAGTAAGTACGGTATTACCGGCGCTACGGAAATTGTGCATAACCCTTCTTACGAAATGTTATTCGCGGAAGAAACAAAGCCCGAGCTGGAAGGTTATGAAAAAGGTCAGGTAAGTGAATTGGGCGCTGTCAATGTAATGACAGGCGTATATACCGGACGTTCGCCTAAGGATAAATTTATTGTAGTAGATGAAAATTCAAAAGAAACTGTATGGTGGACTTCTGACGAATATAAGAACGACAACCACCCTGCATCACAGGAAGCATGGAATGCCGTAAAAGACATAGCTATCAAAGAGCTTTCAAACAAGAAGCTTTTCGTTGTTGACGCTTTCTGCGGCGCTAACAAGGATACACGTATGGCAATACGTTTCATCGTTGAAGTTGCATGGCAGGCACATTTTGTAACAAATATGTTCATACAGCCGACTGCTGAGGAACTCGAAAACTTCGAACCGGACTTTGTTGTTTACAATGCATCAAAGGCTAAGGTTGAAAACTACAAAGAGTTGGGTCTTAACTCGGAAACAGCTGTAATGTTCAATATCACAAGCCGCGAACAGGTTATCGTAAACACATGGTACGGCGGCGAAATGAAGAAGGGTATGTTCTCAATGATGAACTACTATCTGCCGCTTAAAGGTATTGCTTCAATGCACTGTTCCGCAAACACAGACATGAACGGCGAAAATACAGCTATATTCTTCGGTCTTTCGGGAACAGGTAAGACCACGCTTTCAACAGACCCCAAGCGTCTGCTTATCGGTGACGACGAGCACGGCTGGGACGACAACGGCGTATTTAACTTTGAGGGCGGCTGCTATGCAAAGGTTATTAACCTCGATAAAGAGTCAGAGCCTGATATATACAACGCAATCAAGCGCGATGCGCTTCTTGAAAACGTAACTCTTGACAAGGACGGAAAGATTGATTTCGATGATAAGAGCGTTACGGAGAATACTCGTGTATCATATCCTATCGACCACATCAATAACATTGTTCGTCCGGTTTCGGCTGCTCCTGCTGCAAAGAATGTAATCTTCCTGTCAGCAGACGCATTCGGTGTACTTCCGCCGGTATCAATCCTTACACCGGAACAGACTCAGTACTACTTCCTTTCGGGATTTACCGCAAAGCTTGCAGGTACAGAGCGTGGAATAACAGAGCCTACTCCTACATTCTCAGCTTGCTTCGGTCAGGCATTTTTGGAACTGCATCCTACAAAGTATGCGGAAGAGCTGGTTAAGAAAATGGAAAAGAGCGGCGCTAAGGCATACCTCGTAAACACAGGCTGGAACGGCACAGGCAAGCGTATTTCAATCCGTGATACACGCGGTATCATAGATGCAATCTTAAACGGTGACATCTTAAATGCACCCACAAAGAAGATTCCGTTCTTCAACTTTGAAGTACCGACAGAGCTTCCCGGTGTTGATTCGGGTATTCTTGATCCGCGCGACACTTATGCAGACGTTTCCGAATGGGAAGCTAAGGCTAAGGATTTGGCAGACAGATTCGTAAAGAACTTTGCAAAATACGAAGGCAACGAAGCAGGAAAAGCTTTGGTTTCGGCAGGTCCGCAGAAATAATTACAGCATAAAAAAATGTTCATAAGGCTTATGCCTTATGAACATTTTTTATTTAGTCTATTTTCATAATCATTTCAAGCACACGCTTTGCACTCACTTCTATTTCCGGTCTTGTTATATTTCCGTCAGCAAGCGCCTTCATTACCTCGTCATGCTGTCCGACAGGCATTTTTATATCATTTCCCGCCTTGACTTCCTTATAATTTTCCGCATGGTTTCCCCAGTCGGAAGTAACCATTCCTTTAAATCCCCATTCTTTTCTGAGGATATTGGTAAGCGTATCATGATTCTCTGAGGCTCTCGTACCGTTTACTATATTGTATGATGACATTATTGTCCACGGCTGTGATTCCTTAACGCATATTTCAAAGCCTTTGAGATAGATTTCACGCAATGCTCTTTCCGATACGATTGAATCGGAATCCAGTCTGTTAACCTCTTTGTTGTTTGCGCAGAAATGCTTTGCAGATGCCGCAATATGCTGCGACTGTATACCGTTTACCTTTGCGGCAGCCATCTTTCCGGCAATCAGCGGATCCTCCGAATAATACTCAAAGTTTCTTCCGCAAAGCGGATTTCTGTGAATATTAAGCGCCGGTGTCAGCCATATTCCGATGTTGTTTTCCTTTACCTCCTCTGCTCCGGCTTTTCCGATTTCATACATTAAATCCGGATTCCATGTGCAGGCGATCATTGTTGCACACGGGAACGCGGTGGTTCGCACCCCTACACATCTGTCGATACGCAGTCCGGCAGGGCCGTCGGCTGTCATTACATTCGGTACACCGTATTTCGGAAGATTACCCATTCCAAACGTATTCGCTACACCTGTATTGGGTTTTCCGTATGTAAGTTCAACCAGTTCATCGTCTGTAAGCTGCGCAATAAATTCGTCCATGGTAACTTTGCCGTTAAATACGTCTATAAGCTTTGCAAGCTCCTCCGGAGCTTTTGCCGTGTTTTCAGGATAGTTATTCTCGTATACATTGTTTGTATATGACGCCATTTCCTCAAAGCTCCCGTCTGACAGCATACGCTTTTCAAGCTTTGACGGTGCGCTCTGCTGTGTCAGCTGCTCCGTAACGGTGTCATTTTCAACTGTATATTCATAATCTGTCTTTACGGTATTTCTTACCGAATTGCCGACATAGAATTTATAACTTCCCTTTTCAAGCACATATGCCGACATAGCAATCTTGCCTGTATCGTCATAGCTTGCCATGCTGTTTATGTCAAATTCCGTTGTTACCGTGCGCTTTTCGCCCGATTCAAGCAATGCGGTCTTTTTAAATGCCGCAAGCTCATACTTAGGCTTGCCAAGCTTGCCCTGCGGTGCGCTGTAATATACCTGAACAACCTCTTTACCGCTTACATTTCCAATATTTTTCACATCTGCACTTACAACAATCTTTTCGCCGCACTGTTTTGCCGAAATATTGCTTATTTCAAAATCCGTATACGAAAGTCCGTAACCGAACGGATAATTTACGCATTTATCAGCGTCGGGAATTGTTTCAAAATATCTGTAGCCTACATAAATATCCTCATAATACTTTACGTAGTCGTCGGATTCCTCAAAGCTTTCCGATGACGGATAGTCGGAGAATTTCTTTGCGAAAGTGTCAACCAGCTTTCCTGACGGATTTACGTCGCCGCAAAGTACGTCTGCCGTTGCCAGTCCGCCCTCCATGCCGCCCTGCCAAGCGTAGAGAACCGCACCGATTTCGTCGTTTGAGTGATACCATTCCGTATCTGTCTGCGCTCCCGCATTTATTACGACGATTACATTTTCAAAAGCTGCCGTAACGGTTTCAACCATTTTTTCTTCCCGCTCGCTAAGATAGAAGTCGCCGTCATGCAGCTCGCCTTTTCTGTCCCAGCTCTCGCTTGAGAAACGGCAAATCGTTATAATTGCAGTATCGGTGTATGCCTTTGCGGCATTAAGCAAATCAGCCGGAATTTCCGGTTCTTCCGTTCTGCCTATCTCCTTGCCGTCCGCATACTGCTTTTCTATTTCGTTTTTATAAAAGTCAATAAGTCCGTCAAAAACTCCGATTTTGCCCTCCGACTCCTTGATTTTCAGTCCTTCATAAATGTTTCTTACGTAATCAACCGTAACGTCACCGCTGCCGCCGCCGCCTTTAACGTAATCATACTGACCTTTTCCGAAAACAGCCACTCTTTTACCGTCTTTTAACGGCAGAAGATTATTTTCGTTTTTAAGCAGAACCATTCCTTCCGCCGCAACGCTTCTTGAAATTTCAATATGCTCACTGCACGCCGTAACTCTTTTTCCGTCCTTGCCCATCGGCAGGCACGGAGCATACTTTACTCTCGCCCATTTTTCCATGTTCTTTTTTCCTTTCTGTTATTTATTTGAAAAAATATTTTTTTCTTACTTGTATTGTATACTTAATTATGCTATAATACAAGACATAGTACATCAAAAACAAGTCAATTTGTGCTTTTTTTAAAGAGGATCTGATTATGAATTATTTTTTCGAACAGCACGGCGATATAGCAATATCCGATATGGAAACATTTGATTTTGCGGCACATCTGCACAATCATATAGAATTGTGTTATATGATTGACGGCTGCACAGATTTGTATATTGAGGATAAATGCTATCGCATAGAAAAGGACAGCTTTTTTATAATATTCCCTAATCAAATTCACAGATATGAAAATTCGCATAATATCAATGCGAAAATGCTGATTTTCATACCCGACCTTATCCCCGAATATAACTCTGTGTTTTCGGAAAAGCTCCCCGTATCGCCCGTTGCCGACAAAAACATCAGCGGTGCGGCAGAGCTTATAATGCTGCTTTGCAGAGAATACCGCACGCTTGATATTACGGCGGTAAAAGGCTTTATAACCGCACTTACGGGACTTTTGTTCAGAAGTATGGAGTTTCATGCTGTTGATAAATACAGCATCAGTACATTAAAAAATGTGCTGATATACTGTGACGCACATTACACCGAACCGATTACGATCGGTTCAGTAGCAAATGAGCTGCATATAAGCCGTTCACACATATCGCACATTTTTAAATCCAAATTAAATACAACCTTTGGTGATCACATCACGGCAAAGCGCATAAAGCACGCCTGCCGGCTCTTGAAAAACACCACAGCCACTGTTACGGAAACCGCTTTTGCATCCGGCTTTGATTCCGTGCGCACCTTTAACAGAGTATTTGCGCAGCAAACCGGAACAACGCCTAAAGAATATCGAAAATCAACGCATTTTTAGTTCCATTCCGATAAATCGTTGCCTTTTACCAGAAATGCTTTTTTTGCTAATTCTGCCAGCGGTGTATCGGAAAGAGAATCCGAATAAAACTCATCAATAACCGGATTTTCAACCGTTTCATACAGCCGTCTGACCTTTTCTTTTCCGTAACAGTTTTCACCTGTATAGCTGCCGCTCTTTTTGTTGACTCTTGACGCCATCATCCGCACACCAAGCCCGTCGCATATCGGAGAGAGCAAAAACTCCGGCGAGGCAGAAATAATCAAATCATCACTGCGCTTTTGGTCAAGATACCATTTTTTTATTCCGTTTTTATGTGTTTCCCAAAACAACTCTACCTCACTGTCAATATCGGGTATGTACTTAAACATTCCGTACATTTTTTCTTTAAACTGTGTTTTCGTCCTGAACCGCGCCGCATACATCAAGAACGCCGCTGCCGTTTTCGGAAGATTTAAAAGTATTGACGGATGCCGTTTTATGCTGAAAAATATAAAATCCGCCGTTGAATCTCCGTCATAAATAGTCTTATCAAAATCGTATACGTTCAAATCTCTGCTCCTTATTTATCAATCAATACAACCGCCATGGCTGAAATACCCTCGCCTCTGCCCTCAAAGCCAAGCTTTTCTGTTGTTGTCGCCTTTACGCTGACTGCACCAATATCCGTTTCCAAATCCTGCGATACGTTTTTACGCATTTGTTCTATATGCGCCTGCATTTTGGGACGCTGTGCAATAACCGTGATGTCTGCATTTACAACATAATATCCCTTTGCCTTGACTGCACTTACAACCTCTCTTAGAAGCTTTCTGCTGTCCGCACCTTTAAATTTAGGGTCGGTATCGGGAAACAGCTTACCTATATCCCCCATCGCCGCAGCGCCGAGCAGCGCATCTGACAGCGCATGAAGCGCCACGTCTGCATCGGAATGTCCCAAAAGTCCTTTTTCATACGGTATATTTACACCGCATATTATACACGGACGGTTTTCTGCCAGCCTGTGTACATCATAGCCTTGTCCTATTCTCATAGCGTTACTCCTCTTTTTTTCAAAATATTTTCAGCTGTTATCATATCCTCCGGCGTGGTAAGCTTTATGTTTTCATAGCTGCCCTCGGTAAGCTTTATGGGAATACCCGCTTTTTCGGCAATACCGCAGTCGTCTGTTGCGTTGAAATCACCTGTTTCTTCATAGGCATTTAATATATCGTCAAGTGCAAAAACCTGCGGCGTCTGGATTTGAAAAACGCTGCTGCGGTCAATTGTTTCGGTGATAAAACCGTTTTCATCGGCTCTTTTAAGTGTATCCTTGCACATCACCGCCGGAGCGGCAGCGCCGTATCTGACAGCTGCTGCTATGGTTTTCGATATTATATCCTCGCTTATCAACGCTCTTGCCGCATCATGAATTACCGCTGTTTCTTCGCGTACAAGCTTTAAACCGTTATACACAGAACCTCCGCGCGTGTCTGCACCCGCCGTAATATCCGTTACTTTTTTCAATCCGTATTTTTCAATTATTTTTCTGCATTCCTCAATATCTTCGCTGCCGGTCACAATTATAATCTGCGAAATGTCCGGACTATTCTCAAAAACCTCTGCGGTTCTTGCAATAATTTCCTTACCTATGAGTTTCAAAAATATTTTATTTTTCCCTGCGCCCATGCGTGTTCCCTTGCCGCCGCCGACAATCACTGCCGCTGCTCCCATAAAAACCTCCATTCCTCCGTAAACCAAAAACTGCGCAGCGAAACGGCAAAGCCTACGCTGCGGCAGCTCTTTTATTATACCAAAACTTCAATTGTATCAAACAAGATATTCTCTATATCCGTCTTGTCGGCAATGTCCGACATTATAAGTTCACTCAAAACAATCTGCCTTGCGCTGCCCAGAGTTTTACGCTCGCTTGTTGACAGTCCCGACTTGCGTTCCCGATACATTAAATCCTTTAACACACCCAAAACCTTATATATATCGCCGGATCTTATCTTCTCCATATTATCGCGCTGTCTCTTGTTCCAATTAGAATCATCTGTAACAGGCAAATCCCGAAAACATTCCAATATTTTCTTTGCTTCGCCTTTATCTATAACTTCTCTTATTCCTATACTTTCACAGCTTTCAATCGGTATGTTCGTAACCATATTGCCCACAGCAAAACGTACCGTGTAATAACGGCGTTTCACTCCCGCAATTTCCATTTCTCTGATTTCTTCCACAATTCCCGCACCATGCATTGGATGAACAACCTTGTCACCGATGCTATACATCTGTTTTTCCTCCCGATTCTCTACTCTTATGTTTATATTACTATTATAGCATATTTTAACAGAAAAGTAAACAGATATTTTATCACAAAGTGCAAAAAAAATCAATATCTTTTTTGGTTAAAAATCTTAATTATTGTATTTTTAACGATATGTATAAAATTATTTGTATATTTAATAATATTTTTATATATATTATTAACAAAGGGGCTGCGAAAAAAACGCAGCCCCTTTAATTATACCCTTACGAAATGATATGTTATACTTGCAAAATCATGCTGTCCGTACTCGGGAACAATACCCTGATACATAAGAACGTCACCGCCGTAAACAATACCTGTATTTTCATCGCGATAATCAGCGTTCGGGTCAAGTCCGCACAGCTTAAAGCCCTCCTCAAGCTTTGTGTGAACGTTCGTCAGCACACGGCACGTCATTACAAACGCTTCCTTTTTATCCTTTGAAACTGTTTCCCATGTGCAGTTATTTGTTTCATACGGACTTTGCAGTCTGTAAAAATCACAGTCAATCATGAGTGCACGAAGCTTTTTAGCATATTCAATCTGCTTTTTAACTTCTTCAATTTCATCATCGGACATTCTTGTTATATCCAGTTCATATCCGAAAATTCCGGCATATGCTACGTCTGCTCTTGTTTTCAGTGGAGTTACTCTGCCGTTCTGATGGTTCGGAGATGCTGTTACATGAGCGGATATTGCCGATGAAGGATATGCAATTGATGTTGAATACTGAATTTTAAGTCTTGCAATCGCATCCGAGTTATCGCTCGTCCATATCTGCGGCATATATGCCAAAACACCTGCGTCAAATCTTCCGCCGCCGCCGGCACAGCCCTCAAACAGAATCTCAGGAAATGCTCCCGTAATAGCCGACATAATCTTATAAAATCCCAGTATATATTTATGGTTATATCCGCCGCACGGCATATTAATCATAGGTCTGTTCATATCCCATTTAACATATGAAATATTTGCACTCGAAAGAACGTCCGAAACAGCCTTTATTACATATTCACATACGTCATCATTGCTTAAATCAAGCACATACTGATTTCTGCTCTGTACGATTTCTCTGCCCTTTACCTGAATTGCCCAATCAGGGTGAGCGCGGAATAAATCCGAATCAGGACTTATCATTTCCGGCTCGAACCAAAGACCGAACTTCAATCCAAGGTCGTTTATTTTGTCAGCCAAAGAAGCGATTCCGTTAGGCAGCTTGCGTTTATCAACTACCCAATCGCCCAAAGAGCAGTTATCCGAATCTCTTACGCCGAACCATCCGTCATCCAGAACAAACATTTCTATGCCTGTCTCCTTTGCCTTTTTAGCAATTTCAAGCAGTTTGTCCTCGTTGAAATCAAAGTATGTTGCCTCCCAGTTATTTATAAGAATAGGTCTTTCCTTATGTACCCACTTGCTGCGGCAAAGATTATCCTTATACAAATCCGAAAGCTCTCTTGAAATTCCGCCTATACCGCAGTTAGAAAAGCAAACAACGCTCTGCGGCGTGCTGAAATTTTCGCCGCTTTTCAGTTCCCACTCAAATCCAAACGGATTTATACCCTGCATCATTCTTATTCTATTAAAGTTGTCGCAGTTTATGAGTGTTGAATGGTTTCCGCTGTAAATAAGCGACATTGAGTACACGTTTCCGTTGTTTTCATCAGCATTCTTCTCTGCCACCATAACAAACGGATTCATCTGATGACCGCTGTAACCGTATGCGTTTGCGATATTTATGCACGCGCCCTGCTCTATCTTATTTCTTGTAAACTCTCTTTCTCTTGCCCACGCACCCGGGAAATGAATTTCATCATACTCCCCTACTTTAAGCGTAAGGCATGAGCTGTATGCCGAATTAAGCTTGAGCGTTTTGTCGGAAGTATTTACGAATTTCACGCTTTTTGCAACGATATTATACTCTTCAAACACTGTATACGACAATACTACATTAAGACCCGTAAGCTTATCTTCAAGGGTAATTTCAAGAGTCTGAGCCTGCTTGTCATCTGCAAGAAGTGTCGGAAGTCCGTCTATTCCGCACACACCGTCAAGTATTTTGTGTTCCTTATAAAGCAGCTGTGAAATGCTGTTGCCGTCCGAATTCTGCACCTCATATGCAGGAATATGCAAATCAGGATAACCGTATGACGGATATTCAAGCATTGTACGCTCATATACACCGGTACCCTCTTTTACAGGTTCCCACTTTTCCGATTCCATTGTAAAGTTTGGCTTATAGTTCTCATTTACCCTTATCTTTTTTCCGAAATAAGCCTGAACCGCTTCTCCCGTTTCCGTAAGAGCAATTACATAGCTTATATTTTTACCCGAAATATGAAAGAAACTTCCCGTTTTTTCTATCATGTTATTAACTCCTTTATATAAATATTTCACTATTTATTATAACACCTGCCATCTCATATTTCAATATTAATTTTACTGCAAAAATGCATATAAAAAAGCGGCTTTGTATAAAAATAACACCAAACCGCTCTTTATTATTATAATTTAAAATCTTCGGGACGCTTATCGCTTAAACCGAAAGCATAAAGAATTGCTTCGCATATTCTTTCAGACGCTTTTCCGTCACCGTAAGGATTTGCTGCATGAGCCATTTTATTGTACGCATTTTTATCGTCCAAAAGCTCCTCAGCAAGCTTTATTATTACGTCTTTTTCCACCCCGGCAAGTTTAACGGTACCTGCTTCGACAGCTTCGGGGCGCTCCGTTTCGCGTCTTAAAACCAAGACAGGCTTTGCAAGCGCCGGCGCTTCCTCCTGAATACCTCCGGAATCGGTCATTACCATAAAGCTTCTCGCCATGGCATTATGCAGTTCCAGAACGTCAAGAGGATCTATAAGGTGTACTCTGTCCATGCCGCCGAGTATTCCGAACACCGTTTCGCGAACGGCAGGATTTAAATGCACGGGATATACCAACTCAACATCATCGTATTTTTCAACTATATGCTTTAGCGCATTGCAAATATCCTCCAGCGGCTTGCCGAGATTTTCACGGCGATGTGCCGTTACGATTATCACCCTTTTATTTTCAAAATCAAGATTTTCCAAAACCTCGTTTTTGAATTTATAATCTTTCTGCACCGTTGTTTTAAGAGCGTCGATAACCGTATTTCCCGTTATATATATCGACTCCTCCGGCACATTCTCTTTTAAAAGATTTTTCTTATTCTGTACCGTCGGAGAGAAATTTATATCCGCAATACGTCCGGTAAGCTGTCTGTTCATTTCCTCAGGAAACGGCGAATATTTATCATATGTCCTTAATCCAGCCTCGACATGACCCACCTTAACCTGGTTATAAAATCCCGATAATGCTGCGACAAAGCTTGTTGAGGTATCGCCGTGAACAAGTACAATATCGGGTTTTTCCGTTTTTATAACCTCGTCCATGCCTTCAAGAACTCTCGTAGTAATACCTGCAAGAGTCTGACGGTCTTTCATAATATCCAGATCGTAATCGGGCGTCAGTTTGAAAATCTCCATAACCTGGTCGAGCATCTGACGGTGCTGCGCCGTAACACATACCTTTGATTCTATATTTTCATACTCTTTCAGTTTTATCGCAAGCGGAGCCATTTTTATTGCCTCCGGTCTTGTACCGAATACCGTAAGTACCTTTATCTTTTTCATATCTATCTCCGTTCCGCCGCATTTGGCAGCTTTTAATTTTCCGTATCATCGGTCACGTCGCGGTTATCGCTGTGATGAGTAACATTTTTTCCGAGAATTGATTCTACCAGAATAAATATCAATACACATATGAGCAGCAGCAGCGCACGCAAGAAACCGCTTTCTGCCAGCAACACCGCCGTTATTCCCAACACTCCGCTTATGGCATAGAGAATAAACACTGTTTGTTTCTGTGAAAATCCCATATCTATCAGTCTGTGATGCAGATGTCCCCTGTCCGCAACCATCGGACTTTTTCCCGACAGAATACGGCGTATCATCGCAAAGCTTGCGTCAAACAGCGGAAGTCCGAGAATTAATAGCGGCACAGCAAACGAAATCACCGCATATGATTTAAACATTCCCTGTATGGAAAGCGTTGCAAGCATAAAGCCAAGAAATGTTGAACCTGTGTCACCCATAAAGATTTTAGCCGGATTGAAATTGAACGGCAAAAATCCAAAACACGAACCCATAAGCGCAATTCCGAGAATTGCAATCGAAATTTCTCCCGAACGCACCGAAATAAACACAAGCGAAATTGACATTATCGCGCTTACTCCCGCGGCAAGTCCGTCAAGTCCGTCAATAAAGTTCACTGCGTTTGTGATAAACACAATCCACAAAACCGTAACCGTAACCGAGAACCACTCGGGAAGTACCCAGTAGGGATTTTCGGAAAAAATATTCGGGTTTGTAAATACCGCTATTTTTATTCCTCCGACAAACACCACAACAAGTGCGGCAATTATCTGAACAATGAATTTCGGTACAGCCGGCAAAGCCTTGCAGTCGTCCACGACTCCCATTATGACTATTATTGCCGCACCCAAAAGCGTTCCCAAAAGCTCACGCTTATCACAATACGGAAACGCAAAGCATATTGTCGATACCATAAATCCGAACACTATCGCCAATCCGCCGATAAGCGGAGTAGGCTTTTTGTGCATACGCCTGTTATCCTTAGGTACATCAACCGCACCTATTTTAAATGCCAGTCTGCGCACAAGCGGAGTAGTGGCAAAAGTGAAGACAAACGATATAATCAAAGCAAAAAGTATATCTAAGCTAGCGTCAATATTCACGATTTTTCTCCTTTCATTACAGAACAAAACCCACTTTTTTGTAAACCTTGTTCAAGGTGCGCTGTGAAATATACCGTGCCTTTTCCGCGCCGTTTTTGCAGACTGCGGTAAGATATGCCTTATCCTTTACAATCCTGTCGTATTCGCCCCTTATCGGACGTATTGCTTCTACTACGGCTTCTGCCACATCAGCTTTAAATTCACCGTAACCCTTTGATGCGTACTCTGCTGCAACCTCTTTTATATCCCTGCCGCTGACAGCAGACATAATGCTCAAAAGATTGTTTATGCCGGCTTTTGTTTCGTCATTTTCTCTATACTCAATTACGCCTTCACTGTCCGTCACTGCGCTTTTTATCTTCTTTGCGATAACGTTTATATCGTCAAGCATAGATATATACGCTTTTGGGTTTTCGTCGGATTTGGACATTTTCTTTGTCGGCTCCTGCAGGCTCATTACCCTCGCTCCGCTTTTGGGTATAAATCCCTCCGGAATTGTGAAAACATCTCCGTAAAGTGCGTTAAATCTCTGCGCAATATCACGGCAGATTTCAATATGCTGCATCTGATCCCTTCCGACCGGCACCAAATCTGTCTGATACAGCAGAATATCAGCAGCCATAAGCACAGGATATGTAAACAATCCCGCATTTATATTATCAGCGTGCTTTGCACTTTTGTCCTTAAACTGCGTCATTCTCTGCAATTCGCCCATATAGGTATAGCAGTCAAGCACCCAGCCAAGCTCTGCATGAGCAGGGTTTTGGCTCTGAATAAACAGTGTGCTTTTTTCCGGATCTATTCCGCAGGCAATATACAGCGCCAAAAGCTCCAAAGTTCTTTTTCTAAGTTCTGCCGGAGTTTGTCTTACCGTTATTGTATGCAAATCCATCATTGCATAAATGCAGTTGTAGTCGTCCTGAAAATCCACCCAGTTTTTAATTGCGCCGAGATAGTTTCCCAGAGTAATGTTTCCGGACGGCTGAACGCCGCTGAAAATCACCTTTTTCTTTTCGTTTTCCATGTTCGTTTCCTTTCGCTTTAAATTAAAGACTTTCCGTTAAAACCTTTCCCAAGCGTCTTACTCCCTCTTCTATTTTTTCGGGAGTTGCGGAGGAATAATTCAAGCGGAACTGATTTGACGGCAGTGTCATATCGGTTGCAAAATTAGATCCCGGTACAATCGCCACTTTTTCGTCAAGGCACTTATTTACAATTTCCGTTATATCGGTTATTCCCGGGCAGGTACACCACAGGAAAATTCCGCCCTCCGGCACAGTCCACGTAACCTTGCCTTTGGGGAAACACTCCTCCATGGTATCAAGCATCAGTTTGCATTTTTTGCCGTAAAGCTCGCGGTTTTTCTCAATATACGAATCAATATTATATTTTTTCATAAATTCAACGCACATAAGCTGAGTAAGCATAGGCGTATGAACATCGTTAACCTGTTTTAAAATTTCTATCTTCTCACAGATTTTCGAGTTTGCTACAATATAGCCGAGACGCATACCCGGTGAAAGAATTTTTGAGAATGAGCCTGCATATATAACTCTGCCCTCTGTATCAAGCGATTTTATTGTCGGCTCGTCATTGCCTGAAAATCTCAAATCACCGTAAGGATTATCCTCAAGTATCATAACGTCATACTTTGATGCCAATTCAAGCATACGTTTTCTTTTTTCCAGAGACATTGTTACGCCCGTAGGATTCTGGAATGTCGGGATTGTATAAATCATCTTGACATCTTTATTGTTTTTTAATGCTTCTTCAAGCTTTTCCGTATTTATACCGTCATTTTCAACTTCAACGCCGATAAGACGGCATTCATATGTTCTGAATGCGTTAAGGCTGCCGATAAAGCTCGGATTTTCAACGATAACGGCATCACCCTTATTTAAAAGCGATTTTGCCGTTAAATCTATGCCCTGGTTAGCGCCTGTCATGATGAGTATTTCATCATCTTCGTGATATGAATTTACCTTTTCGGCACGCTGTTTTGCACACTCTTTCATTTTCGGATAACCGTCGGTTGTACCGTACTGCAAAGCAAGAGTCGGATTTGTCATGAGTATTTTTCCGGCAATCTTTGAAAGTTCTTCGCCCGGAAACAATTCAGATGCCGGATTTCCCCCTGCAAGCGATATTATTTCAGGGTCTGCCATTCTTTTGAACATTTCTCTGATTGCGGAACCTTTCATATCCTTTACTCTGTCCGCAAAAAAATTTGTATATTCCATATTCATATGCTCCTTAATAGTAATTTACTTTCAAATCTCCCAGTTGGGATATATATTTATTCATTTTATCTATTATTTTCTGCTTTTTATCGCCCGATGCCGGAGTAGGCTGGTAATTGTTTATTCCGCTTTCGTAAGCCGAGGATATTGTACACGGAACAAGCGTTATTTCACTGCTCTTACCGCCGTCCTTAAACGTAAATGTCTGACGGTAAATAATTGTGTCCATATCCGCAGGCGAATCATTGCCGCCGAAACAGAAATTTCCCAGGCTGTAAGCTATAATGCTGCCGTTATATTCCTCAATTCCCTGCAAAACGTGCGGATGAGACCCAAGCACCAAATCCGCGCCCAAATCCACCGCTTTATGCCCGTATTGTTTTTGTTCCTCGTCCGGCTCCGTCGCTTTTTCACTGCCCCAGTGAATATACGCTATAATCAAATCCGGATTATGCGCCTTCACGCTGTCCATTGCGCTTTCAAGCTTCGTACGGTCTGTATCGTTCAGCTCGTTTATTCCTATAAGTCCCACTTTAAGTCCTTTTATGGTGCATACAACCGTCCGAGCGCTGTCAAACGCCACTATTCCGGCTTTTTCAAGCGTATCATAGGTATCGTCATTGCTTATGTCACCGTAATCATGAGAATGATTGTTTGACATTGACGCAAGCTCAACATTCCCATCCGTAAGTATCGACGCATATGACGGAGAACCTCGAAACGCAAACAGCTTGTCCTGCCGCTCACCGCGCTCCGATAACGTTCCCTCGAAGTTTACGATTGTCATATCATCGTCGGCAAAAATATCACGGACATTTTTCATAAAATACGAAAGTCCTTCTTCCTTAGCCGTTTCATCAAAGCTTCTTGCGGGGGTAGTGTATATATCAGTGCCAAACGTACAGTCCCCTGCGGCACTTATCGTAAGGGTTTTTACCTCATTTTCCGGCGGTGCGGTTTCCGCGGTTTCGGAAATATTATTTTTTGACGAACACGAAGCTGTCAAAACAACAGCCAGTATAACAGCAAAATATTTTATCATTTATCTATTTTTTTCCATGAATCCTTTAATGCGGCTGTACGGTTAAATACAGGCATTTTCTCTGTACTGTCCTTATCCTTGCAGAAATATCCCGTTCTTAAAAACTGGAATTTATCTCCGACTTTTGCAGACTTCAAATTGCTCTCCAGCTTTGCATTTTTTACCACTATCATAGAATCCGGATTGAGATTATCCGTAAAATCATTTACGCCCGTTTCATCTGACGGATTTTCTACGTTAAACAGCCTGTCATAGAGCCGTATCTCGGCATCAATGGCATGAGCCGCACTTACAAAGTGTATTGTACCTTTTACCTTTCTGCCGTCGGGCGTCTGACCGCCTCGCGATTCGGGGTCATAGGTGCAATGAACTGCAGTAATATCGCCGTTTTCGTCCTTTTCGCAGCCTGTGCAGGTCACGTAATACGCACCTTTTAAACGTACCTCTCTGCCAGGAACAAGTCTGTGATACTTCGACGGAGCTTCCTCCCTGAAATCCTCCGCTTCAATATACAGTTCTCTTGAAAACTCAACATTTCTCATTCCCATTGACGGATCTTCCGGATTAGTCTCAACTTCTATCATTTCGGTTTTGTCCTCGGGATAATTGTCCACGATAAGCTTAATCGGATTTAACACCGCCATTGCGCGCGGAGCCTTTTTGTTCAAATCATCACGTACACACGCTTCAAGCATGGCAAAATCTATAACGCTGTTTGCCTTTGAAACGCCTATTCTCTCACAGAAATCTCTTATTGCCTCCGGCGTATATCCGCGGCGTCTCATTCCGCACAGAGTTGACATTCTCGGGTCGTCCCAGCCGGATACTATACCCTCTTTCACAAGCTTTAAGCAGCGTCTTTTGCTTGTAAGCGTGTAGTTTAGGTTCATTCTCGCAAACTCAATCTGCCTTGACGGCTTTTCAAAGCCTACCTCCTTTAAGAACCAATCGTAAAGAGGTCTGTGATCCTCAAATTCAAGCGAACAAAGCGAATGTGTAACGCCCTCAACCGTATCGGAAATAGGATGAGCAAAGTCATACATCGGATATACTATCCATTTATCGCCCGTTCTGTGGTGATGCGCTCTTAATATACGATAAATAACGGGGTCACGCATATTTATATTCGGTGACGCCATATCTATTTTTGCTCTTAAAACCTTTGAGCCGTCCGGGAATTCGCCCTCTGTCATACGTCTGAACAAATCGAGGTTTTCCTCAACGGTTCTGTCACGGTATGGACTGTTTTTGCCGGGTTCTGTGAGAGTTCCTCTGTATTCGCGTATTTCATCTGCCGAAAGGTCGCATACATACGCTTTACCCTTTTTTATAAGCTTTATTGCTGCTTCGTAAAGGTCGTCAAAATAATCGGAGGCATACAGTACCTTATCCCACTGAAAGCCCAGCCACTGAATATCTTCTTTTATGGCATCGACATACTCCGTATCCTCCTTGGTCGGATTTGTGTCGTCAAGACGCAGATTGCACGTTCCGTTATACTGCTTTGCAATACCGAAATCAATACATATTGCCTTTGCATGACCTACGTGCAGATATCCGTTGGGTTCGGGCGGAAAACGCGTCTGCACATTAGTGTAGTTGCCTTCCTCCAAATCCTTTTCCACTGCCTCCTGAATAAAATTCTTGCTTACGTATTCTTCCATAAAATCTATCCTTTCAGTACATTTAAAGCTTCGTCAAAGCGCTTCATAACCTCGTCATAGCCGAGGGTCTGCAATATTTCGTATAAATCCGGTGTGTTTCGTCTGCCGGTTGCCGCTGTGCGTATCACGCCCGACACATCCCCGACGTGTCCTTTAAAGGCGTCGGGATCTTTTTTGTAATCTTTCGGTGATTTTGCATAACCCAGTCTTTCCGACAAATCTCTGACTGCCGGGAACCATTCCTCCGCCGATGCGGACGGATTATATATCTTTTTATATTCCTCTATAATTTCAGCCATATCCTCTTTCGATAGGTTGTCCGCAAAATCAAATTTTCTGTCCCACAACTCATCATAGAAGTACGCAAGATAATTTTCCACGTCCTCCCATTTTCCTATATCCTTACGCGGTTTTGCATTACCGCGTTCAATTCCGAGTATCGCTCTCGCATACGCCTCATTTTCCGTCAAAAGCTTATACAGCTTTTCGTTATATTCCTTTGCCCATTCGATTGTTCCGCTGTAAACCGTTTCGGTGTCAAGGGTACTGATATAATTTTTGCTTATATCGTTAAGCTTAACCAAATCAAACAATGCGCCCGCCTTGCTCATTTTAGAAAGACTGAACTTAAAATCATCTATCGGAGCGGTTTTGTTTGCTCTGCGCCAATCCTCAAAATTAGAGTTTGCAATCGTCATAAGATATTCAAGCACCGCTTCTTTCGGAAAGCCCGCTTCCTTATAATACGAAACGGCCGCCTCGGGATCTTTTCTTTTTGAAAGCTTTCTTTTTCCGCCCGTTTCAGCGTCTTCTTTCATTATCGGAGAAATATGCGCATATTTCGGCGCTTTAAATTCCAACACTTTAAACAGCTGCAAGTGTATCGGTGTTGACGAAATCCATTCGTCACCCCTTGTAACGTCTGTTGTGTGCATAAGATGATCGTCTACCGCATGTGCAAAATGGTATGTAGGCGTTCCGTCCTTTTTAAGCAATACAACATCAAGTATATTTTCAGGCATTTCAATACTGCCCTTTACTGCGTCCTTAAACGACACCTTGCCGTCCGGTTTTCCGGGAGATTTCAGCCTTAAGACATATTCATGACCTTCGTCCATAAGCTTTTGCGCTTCTTCAACTGTTATATCACGGTATTTTGCATATTCGCCGTAAATTCCCGGAAGCTTTTTTTCCGTCTCCTGCAGTTCGCGAACCTTTGCAATTTCTTCTTCGGTCATAAAGCACGGATATGCCATTCCCTGTTCAACAAGCGATTTTACATATGCCTGATATATGTGCGTACGATGGCTCTGTATATACGGTGCATATGCGCCCTTTGATTCGGTTTCGTTAATCATTCCCTCATCGGGGCATATTCCGAAATCCTCCAATCCTTCGACAATGCCCGTAACGCCGTCTTTTACCTCTCTTTTTTTGTCCGTATCCTCAATTCTGAGATAAAAAACTCCGTCTGTCGCTTTTGCCGCACGTTGCGAAACAAACGCCGCAAACAAACTTCCCAGATGCAGAAATCCCGTAGGACTCGGCGCAAAACGAGTAACCTTCGCGCCCTCCGGCAAATCGCGCGCAGGATATTTTTTTTCAAAATCCTCCGGCGTCTTTTTTATGTCGGCAAACAACAGCTGTGCCATCTCCGCATTTTTGTCCATAATACACCCCATTCCGCCGCATAAAGCGGCACAAATATCACTAAACATTATTATACCGTTTTTTCGCATCAATATCAATGCTTTTTACATTTTGGCATATAAAGCGGTCTTATCCAAATTACACCTTTTAACATTATATCACTTATTTGAAAAAAAGTCAACATATGAGCATGTAAACGAATAAAATTACATTTATGTGCAGATAATAGCAATGAAGAAATTTTAGCGCTTTATCTGCCTGCGTATAAAGCGTTAATAAGTTTTTTACTATCCGCGGGCAGAAAGGTTACGGAGATTATTATGTTTCGTGGAAAAATCGTTATAATCGGAGACGGACTTGTAGGTTCTACGAGTGCATATACAATAATGTGCGGCGGCTTATTCAGCGATATTGTCATTATAGATATAGACCGCGACAAGGCGGAGGGTGACGCAATGGATATTGCACACGGCGTGTCGTTTGTGAAACCTGTTGACATACGCTGCGGCAGCTATGAGGACTGCGCAGACGCCGACATTGCTGTAATAACGGCAGGGGCAAATCAAAAAGTCGGAGAAACAAGACTTGATTTGCTGCAAAAAAACACTGATATTCTCAAAAGCATTATACCGCAGATAATGCGGTATGCACCCGACGATATTATAATTCTGACCGTTTCCAATCCTGTTGACATTTTAACGTTCATCACCTGGAAGCTGTCCGGTCTGCCAAAAAACCAGGTCATAGGCTCGGGAACGGTTCTTGATACATCGCGCCTTAAATATATGCTCAGTCACCACACGCACGTTGACGCAAGGAATTGCCACACCTACATTATAGGCGAACACGGCGACAGTGAGGTAGCAGCATGGAGTATTTCAAACATTGCCGGAATACCGCTTGAAAATTACGAAAAACAAACAGGACTATGTTCCAGAGAGGCATGTGAAAAGATGTATCATGATGTAAAAAATTCGGCATATGAGATAATAAAGAAGAAAGGCGCAACATATTACGCTATTGCTCTTGCCGTTTCAAAAATAGTAGAGTGTATAGCCGGAGAACACAATGCATTTTTAACCGTATCAAGCATTTTAAGCGGCGAGTACGGCATACGTGACGTGGCATTGAGTATTCCGTCAAAGCTTTCGGGCAGCGGTGTGGAATGGATTCCCGAGGTTGATTTTTCCGCCTCCGAAACAGAAGGTTTAAAAAAGAGCGCCGAAATCATGCGCGATTATATTATGAAACTTGACTTCTGAACACAGCAAAAAGAGAATGTAAAAAAAGGGACTGTAAAAGAGTCCCTTTTTGTTAAATTATTCAAAACATTCCATAACCGGAGAAGCAAGTATTCCCATATCCTTAATCTGATATTCGTATGACCATTCATCATCCTTTGTATACCACATTTCCGGGCCGAACCACTCGCGCTTGTCTCCGCAGCAGTGCAGTGCGGCAAAGGTGTTATATCTGTTTCCGTACAGCACAAACTCGATTTCGTGTCTGCCTGCAGCTATATGCCCCAGCTCCGCCGTATACGGGTCATATACGATTTTTCCTGCGTCTTTTCCGTCTATAATCACTTTTATAAGTGCGCCGCGGTAGTAATTTGCACGTATTTTCAGTTCACATTCGGGCAAATCCACCGTCGCTTTGTATCGGATATTTCCCCCATAAAACGGCATTCCCTGATGCGTCAGCGAAGAAAATCCGATTTTTTCATCGGCTTTGACAATTTTCTTTTCAACGCCATTAACCGTCACTCCGAAGTCACCCAACAGGAAATAATTTTCAAGGCTTGTTCTCTTGCCTATCGGCGCTTTTATAAGCAGTATATTTTTTCCCTTTTTCAATTTCGGCAGCTGCATTGTTTTAATCGAATGGTCAACAAAATACCCGTTTTCTTTTATCGGCACATTCTCACCGTTAAGGCTCACGCTCTCCGCTTCTTCAAACGCCAGACGACACTCCGTCTCGATTTCACTCTCTATTTCAAACCGCAGAATCGGATAATTCGTTATCTTTTCCTCCGGTATCGCCCACGGCTGACAATCCTCTCCGCTTGCAAGAGGATAATTAAGCTCCTGACGGATTTTAAAATCAATTCTCAGTATTTCTTCCTCCTCCGCAAAGGTCTTTCCGCCGTCAAGCGAATATCTTGCCATATCAAGCAGATACACATTATCTTCTTCGCGTTCATAATCCAGGCACTTTTTAAAGTCTATCGTTTTTATGAGCTTTTTCTCCTCCGGTTTTACGGAATATTCTGTTTTTGACGGCTTTCTCAGCTGCAAGAGCAGGCTGCCGCTTGTATAAAGAGTATGCTTTATCTCGGTGACGCCGTTTCTCGTTTTAAACTCCGCCGCCTTTATATCTCCCGTAATCGTATCGTATATAAAAGGCTCATATTCTCCCTTTATGCGAATTATGATATTCTGAGGGCTTATGTTGTCACGGCTGTATTTTTTTTCGCGCACAAAATCTATTCTGTAACTAATCTCATTTATTTTTCCTTTCGTTACAAACAGCCACTTTACATCGTTGTCTTCACGAAGCTGATAGATAATATTATCAGTCAAAGTCGCATCGAAATTTCGTATTTCCACATTTCGTTCATCTTCGAGATTTTCCAAAAGCGATATGCGGTTAAAGCCGCAATGAATTGATTTTTCATACAGCGCCTTTACTTCATCACTGTGCTTCGCATCAACGTATTTCGGACACTCTCCGATAAATATAATCTTTCCGCCGTTTTCAGAGAATTTCTTTAAAATTTCAACCGTTGACGAACGCAGTGTCTCACACTCCGGTACAATAACGGCAGAATAATTCATTTCCCCGACATTTAATCTGTCCGATACTTTTCCGCACTGCGACGGCAGCAGCGCTTCGCTTATGAAATCGAAATCAATCATGCCAAACAGTAAATCTTCGATTATTGTTTCAAAATTATCTTCCATCTGTTCCCGTACATCAGATGTATTTTCCGACGGCCCGAATTTAAGCCAATAGCTCTCAATCGGGTGTATTACACCTACATTTACAATCGGCTTTCCTCTTGTAAGTGCGGTGTTTACTCTTGCAAAATGATTTTCTATATATGGGTATTCCTTATACCACGGCGACTGATAGCTTATTGATGCCGGATAATCGCGCTTTGCAGATCCTTTCATTGACACCCACGACAAATGCGGCACGCGTAACGTTACGCCCAGCGCTGCCTGCCAGTCGCCCTGAAATTTATGACCGCGGAAGTCAAAATCCCAGTTTGTAACTCCGTAAAGTTCTGAAAGCATACCCTCGCGTCCGTACTGACGGCACGCCGACTGCGCCTGCTTCGCTGTAGCAAGCTCCACATGATCGCACAGCATATCAATACCCGGTATACCGAACGACCTGTATGCTCTCATAGCCTCTCCGACAGAACCCGTCTGCGATTTTAACGTCTGCTCCTGCATTACGTGACCCGTCAGCTTTATTCCGTTTTCATCACACCACTTTCCGCAGTTATCCGAAAATGAACGGGTAAACAACTCGCTTATCAGGTCGTGATAGTGATACCTTGCCTCGGAGGGTTCTCCGTCAGGCAAATCCCATATTAACTCCGGAAAATGCTCAATCAGATCAATACCGCATTCCGACTTGTAAAATTCGTCAAAATCAGTTGTCCATGGTAAAACCACATCGTCTTTATTCTCTGCAAATTCCGGCAGCTTTTTAACTGCGAACTGCGGCTCATCGGTAAATATGGAATTTACCGCACCGCCGAAATCCTCACCGACAGCGCTTTTATACGTTTCGTAGGTTATTTCTATAAATTTGTCTATCGCTTCTTTACTGAGAGTATCAACATAGCTTTCACCGTTACACCAGCCTGTTTTAGGAACCGTTTCGACATATGCGTACCACTTTATTCCGCCCGCATTTTCATTCTCGTTTATTACTGAATATTTTTTGAGTGTTCCGTCACTGTTCAACACTACATCATAGCATGAAAGAAAATATGGTTTTCCCTCTTTTATTCCCTCTTCCCTGTCAATGGTTTCTATCGGATTTATTGTTATGCGTACAATTTTTCCGGCAAATTTTCTTTCCTTTGTAACATATCCGCCTGCCGAACCCGACGGCCATCTGTCCTCGTCATACAAGCACGCAAGCATATCTTCTTTTTTTGCCTTTTCCGTGCACGCTTTTATCAGTTCCATAAACTCCGGACTTAAATATTTCGTTGCCATTCCTGCTCTGGAATGCATATGAAATCCGCCGAATCCCATTTCTTTTAACTGTTCAATCTGCCATAAAAGTTCGTTTTCGTCAAGCTTGCAGTTCCACGCCCAAAACGGCATACCTCTATATTCTGCAGTCGGATTTTTAAAAAGCTCCTCCGAAAGTGCCTTTGAGTTATTCTTTTTATAAAGCATAACATCACTCCCCATATAAATTTGTTACCCTCATTATATATCAGAGTCTTAACAAATTCAACATGGCAGATTTTCTTTTTTACCCCAATAATTTAACCACCAAATAACCGGCAAAAAGAACCGTAAAAAGTATTTTTATAGGGATAGGAAAAAATGTTTCAGAACGGACTTTTTTAACATCCCCATTTTTTATTTTCTATTAAATGTTAACGTTATCGCCGTTCCCTTACCCAAAGCGCTTTCAAGAGAAATATCCGCATTATGATAAATGGCGCCGTGCTTAACAATTGAAAGTCCAAGTCCTGTGCCGCCCTCTGCTTTGCTTCGGCTTTTATCCACTCTGTAAAAACGCTCGAAAACTCTATCCTGCTGTGACTGTGGTATGCCTATTCCGGTGTCGCGCACCGACAGCTTAATTTTGTCATCGGCGGTATTTATTATAACGTCAACAACACCGTTTTCCTTATTATACTTGATTGCGTTATCGCACAGATTATATATCATCTCATACAAAATCTGTTTTACACCTGTTATCTGCGCTGCTTCTCCAATCAGATTAAGCGATATATTCTTTTTTTCGGCATTCATTTTAAGGCTTTGAATAATTTCTTTTGACAGCTCATACAAATCAACCTTTTCCGCTACAAAATGTTCGTTTCTTTCGTCAAGCTCCGAAATTTTTATAATATCCGTGACAAGGCTTATCAGCCGCTGCGCCTCCGTATATATGCTGTTTGAAAAATCAACCACTGTTTCCTCCGGCACTCCGCCGCTTTTCATCAACTCCGCAAATCCCGAAATCGAGGTAAGCGGCGTTTTAAGCTCATGCGAAACATTTGCGGTAAATTCACGGCGTATACTCTCGCGCTTTGCGCTTTCCGTAATATCTATTATCACTATTACCGCACCGATGACTTTTTCTTTTTCGATAACCGGATTTGCAATCAGATTATATGTCCGTCCGTCATGATTCATTGTATTTTCCGCTCTTTTTCCGTTAAGAGTGGTCTGAACGGTATTTCTGAAGCTGCTTGTGCGGTTTATGGTAAGCACGTTTCCGTCGGTTTTCTGCGCGTCAAGAAGCTTCATCGCCGCCGTGTTTCCCGAAAGCAGATTTCCGTTTTTGTCGATAACCAAAAAACCTTCGCTCATGTTTTCCGTAATCAGTTTAAACTCATCCTGCATCTGCTTTGCACGGTCAAGATGCTCGTTTATGGTTTGCCTTTGATTAATTATTTTATGCAGAAACGGCGACAGCTCATCGTATGTATCGCACATTTCCGGCTTGTCGGGATCAATTTCATTTATCGGCTTTATAATGCTTTTTGCAATCCTTGACGACAGAAAGAACGAAAGCACAAATGCAATAATCATTATTACAAGAAACGGCTGAATTAAACCGAACAGCACCGACAGCGCCGTATACTGAGTTGTTGACACGCGAAGCACTCGTCCGTCAGTAAGCTTTTTTGCATAATATACCGTTTTCTCCGTCAGCGTATCGGAATATCTCACGCTTATACCGCTGCCGTCTTGCTGCGCTGCTTTAAACTCTGCGCGGTCGGAATGATTGTTCATACTCCCGGCATCCGCATCTGTATCGGCAATAACTCTGCCGTTCTTATCTATAAGCGTTATTCTTTTATCACTTTTATTGCCGTCTGAAAAATTATCAAAAAATTTTGTATCTCCGTCCTGCAAAGCATATGCGATATAGTTTGCTTCACTGCCCAGCTCTGCCTCTATGCGGCTTTCAAAAAATCCCCACAGCACTCCCCAGATAAGCGTCAGACAGGATATAATCACCAAAACCGACGTGGCAAATGTTAAACGAAATATCTTATTTGTCATCTGTAACCACCCCTATTTTATAACCGATATTCTTGACGGTCTTAATCATTCTTCCGGCATCGCCAAGCTTAACACGCAGTTTCCTTATATGTACATCGAGAGTTCTCGATTCATCGTAGAACTCTCCCCACACCTTTGTTAAAAGCGCATCCCGGCTTACGACATTCCCGTCTGCCGAAAGCATCGCCATAAGCAGCGAATATTCCTTATATGATAAATTTATATCGCTGCCGTTCACACGTATGATATGCTTTTCGGGATTAACGTAAAGTGCGCCTATATGATATTCAGCCGTCTTTTTCTTTATTTTATCCATGCGCCGCAAAAGCGCTTTTACTCTCGAAACAAGCTCCGTCATTCCGAACGGCTTTGCTATATAATCATCTGCGCCCATATCAAGTCCCGTAACCTTGTCATACTCACTTCCCTTTGCAGTAAGCATAATTATCGGAACGTCCTCCGTATTGCCGAACGAACGCAGCTTTTTTAATATGGACAAACCGTCCTCCTCCGGCAGCATTATATCAAGCATAACCAAATCGGGAACATTGTTTTCAATCTCATTCCAAAATTCATGAGGTGTTTCAAATCCCTTTACCTCATACCCTTCTTTTGTCAGAGCATAGCTTACAAGCTTTCTTATATTGTCGTCGTCTTCTACCAAATAAATCATAAAACTCTCCGTTCTCCATAAAACAACGATTACCTTACTGCTTTATTATATCATTCACACGGCAATCTTGCAAGAATTTTAATTATTAACGCTTTTGTGTTTTCCCGTTATGGAATAAATTACCCACTCGGCAATGTTTTCGGCATGGTCGCCTATACGCTCAAAATATTTTGCTATCATAAGCAAATCAATGAGCGCCTCTGCGTTTTCGGTTTCATCCTTTACGCCCGAAATAAGCTCATTTTTTACCTTTAAAAACAGATTATCAACAATATCGTCCTGTTTGATTACGTCATAAGCTATATCAGCGTCATTTTTAACAAACGATTCCACGCTGTTTGTCACCATTGCAATTGTCGAACGCGCCATATCCGCAATATGCACTTTGCCGCCGATACCGCTTTTGTTCACAAAGCACACAATTTCGGCAATATCCGACGCCTGATCGCCTATACGCTCCATATCGGAAATCATTTTGAGTGCGGAGGATATTGTTCTCAAATCCCTCGCCACCGGCTGCTGCTGCAAAAGCAGCCTCATGCACAGATTTTCTATATCCCTTTCCTTTTGGTCAATCTGCCTGTCGGTTTCAAATATGGTTTCTTTGAGCGACTCGTCATTATCTATAAGATATTTTGCCGCCTTTGAAATTGCCTCCTCACACAGCGCGCCCATAGTAATAAGCTCTGTATTTAACTGTGAAAGCTGCTCGTTGAAACGATTTCTCATTATCCAAACCTCCCTGTGATGTAATCCTCTGTCCTTTTATCGGCAGGTGACGAAAACATTTTTTCCGTATCGTCAAACTCAACTATTTCGCCCAGAAGAAAGAACGCAGTTTGATCCGCAATTCTTACCGCCTGCTGCATATTATGCGTAACCATAATTATAGTATACTTTTCTTTAAGCTCCATTGCCAAATCCTCGATTTTCGAGGTAGAAATAGGGTCAAGCGCTGATGTAGGCTCATCCATCAAAAGCACCTCCGGCTCTACCGCAAGCGCTCTCGCAATGCACAGTCTCTGCTGCTGTCCTCCGCTCATTGACAGTGCGCTTTTTTTCAGTCTGTCCTTACATTCGTCCCATATTGCCGCCTGTTTTAAGGAACATTCGACAATTTCATCAAGCTTTACCTTTGACTTTATCCCCTGAATCCTCGGACCGTATGCAATATTATCATAAATGCTCATTGGAAACGGGTTCGGCTTTTGGAACACCATTCCTACGCGTTTTCTTAAAAGCGTAACGTCAATATCCTTGTATATATCAACTCCGTCAAGCGTAACCTCGCCCTCAATCCGGCAGTCCTCAACCAAATCGTTCATACGGTTTAAAGTCTTTAAAAATGTGGATTTTCCGCAGCCGGACGGACCTATAAGTGCCGTAATCCGATTTTGCGGAATTTCAATATTTATGCTTTTAAGCGCTTTATGGGTATCATACCATAAATTCAAATCCTTTGCTTTAATTATCTCTTTCATTTGTCCGTCCCTCTCTTTTGCAGCTTTTTCGCCGCCAGCTTTGCGGCTAAATTTATTATAAAAGTGAGTATAAGAAGTATTGCGGCAATCGCAAACGCAATGTCAAAATCGCCGCGCTCCTTTGCGTACATATACAATGCAACCGTAAGCGTTGAGCCTGCTTTATTCGGCAGCGGCGCACTCAGAAAGCTTATAACCTCATTTGCCATTCCTGCCGTAAAAAGCAGCGCTGCGCTCTCTCCCACAATTCGTCCGATAGAAAGAATACAGCCCGTTACGATTCCGTCAACCGCCGACGGCAGAACCACAGTACGTATCATACGCCATTTTCCGCTGCCGAGCGCCAGCGCACCCTCGCGGTAGCTGTCAGGTACGGTTTTAAGGCTTTCCTGCACCGTTCTTATTACGGTAGGCAGCGTCATAATTACAAGAGTAAGCGCACCTGCCGCAAGGCTTGTTCCGAGTGAAAAGAACTGCACAAATATCAACATTCCGACAAGTCCGTAAATAATAGACGGTATTCCGGCAAGCGTTTCCGTTGCAAGCTCTATAACACGTACAAGCTTACGGTTTTTTGCATATTCGTTAAGATATACCGCCGAACCCACACCGAGCGGCAGTACGACTATCAGCGTCATGATTACGATGTATATTGTATTAAGTATATTGGGAAGTATTCCCACCGTATCACGCACAAGGCTCGGCTTTTGGCTTAAAAAGCTCCATGTGATGTGCGGCAGTCCGCGAAAAAGAATATATCCTATAAGAAACACCAGAAGCAAAATTATAATACCCGCCGCCAGATACATAAGCACATTGATTGCTCTGTCCTTTATCATTCGTCTGCGAGATATTTTCTTCAAGCCGCTCACCCCTTTTTCTTTTTTATTACCATATTAAGCACAAGATTTATAATGAGAATAAATATAAACAGTACCAGCGCTATCGAGAACAGAGCCTTTCTCTGCAAACCCGACGAATATGACATTTCCGACGCCACCGCAGTGGTAAGAAATCTTACGCTGCCGAAAAGCTTAGGCATATTTGCCGTGTTTCCCGACACCATCATAACCGCCATTGCCTCGCCTATTGCTCTGCCTATTCCGAGCACAGCCGCTGTTAATATTCCGCTTTTTGCCGCCGGAACAACTACCTTGAACACCGTTTCGGTTTTGGTTGCGCCAAGGGCAAGAGAACCCTCCTCGTATTCTTTCGGCACTGCCTTTATGGCTGTTTCGGAAACGCTTATGACTGACGGTAAAATCATTACCGCCAGTACAAGTATTGCCGAAAACAGATTTGCGCCGTCCGGCAGCGAAAACGCTTTTCTTACCGCCGGAACTATGATAATCATTCCGACCAGGCCGTAAACCACCGACGGGATTCCCGACAGCAGTTCAACCGCCGTACGCACCGCCGCACCGAATTTCGGCGGTGCAAATTTTGAAATGTATATCGCACACATAAGTCCGATCGGTACGCCGATGATGACTGCGCCGATTGTTCCGGCTACCGAGGAAAGTATGAACGGAAGTATTCCGTACTGTGCCTCCGCCGCTGTCGGCTTCCATATCTTTCCCAAAAGGAATTTCACCGCGCCGATTTCCCTTATTGCCGGTATTCCCGAAACAAGCAGGAATACCGTTATCACTATCACAAACGCCAGCGCCGTAAGACCGCATACCGTAAACACAGCGTTCATTGCGTTTTCTGTTGCTTTTGATTTCTTCATAGCTTTGTCCTTATCTTATAACCGGAATTGCTCCCGCTTTTTCAATCAAATCGTCAGCCTGTGCACTTGTTGCAAAGTCAAAGAACTTCTGTGCTTCGTCGCTCAGTTTTCCGTCTTTCTTTGTTACAAGTACGAAATCCCTCTGTATCTTGTAGCTGCCGTTCTGTATTGTATCCTTTGACGGGGTTACTCCCTCAACCTTCAAAACCTTTACGCTGTCCTTTACCGATGCAAGCGACGCATAGCCTATTGCGTTTTCGTTGCCCGATACAGTCTGTATAACATCACCTGTTGACGTAAGCTCCTGTGTATATTTGCACTTATCCTTTGTTTTTGTGATTGATTCAAAGCCGTCTCTTGTTCCCGATGCCGCCTCTCTGCCTATCAGAACTATCGGATGATCTTCTCCGCCGACTTCTTTCCAGTTTGTAATTTCTCCGGTATATATTTTTCCTATCTGCTCAACCGTCAAATCCTCTATCTTGTTCTGCGGATTTACGATTATCGTTATACCGTCTATCGCTACAACTGTTTGTGTAAGGGTCTGCTTTTCATCATCTTTCAGGTCACGGCTTGAAAGTCCTATATCGCATCTTCCCTCCGATGACGCCTGAATACCTGCCCCCGAGCCTGTCGGATTGTAGGTAACCTTTACATTCTTATTATCCTCCATGTAACTCTCGCTTAAATATCCGATAACCTTTTCCATAGATGTTGAACCGTCGGTTGATACCGTGCTCTGCTGTGACGTCTGCGATGTACCCGGGCTTTGCGCTGTCTGATCTCCTGCCGAACAGCCTGTAAGCATTGCTGCCGCAAGTAATCCCAATAATGTAATAATTATAGTCTTTTTCATAATAACCTCTCCATTCTGCCGCAATACGGGCTACAAATCATAACGTGAAAAAGCTGCGTAACATATTTTTACGTTATCCGCTCCTTTTTTACAGGCTTATTATATCTCTGCTTGTGTTAATTCTAAAAGCCACTATATGTTAACTCTATGTTAATCTTAGTTTTTAGAGATATTTCCTCAAATATTCGGTTGACGGCAAAGGAAATTTATGCTAAAATGAAAAAAGCATATGTTACGTATAAATTTGCTAATATTTTGGAAAAACACAGACATAGTGTAAATTTCTAATCCGATCAGGAGGATTTTTCAGTGAAACAAAACGGTTTAAATGAAGAACAGGTAAAAAAATCGCGGGATCTGCACGGTTCGAATATACTAACGCAAATACCGCCCGATCCGTTGTGGAAGAAGTTTTTAAACGGATTTAAAGACCCGATGATTATGATACTTTTAGTGGCGCTGATTGTACAGCTTGTGCTGTTTTTTCTCGGTCAGTCCGAGTGGTTCGAGGCTGCCGGAATTTTTACGGCTATTGTAATCGCAAACGGTGTTTCGTCAATAAGCGAAAGCAAGCAGGAGGGCAAGGCTTCTGCGCTGAAAGCTGAGGAGGCGGCAAAGGAAACCGCCAAGGTTATCCGTGACGGCAAGCTTATTGAAATTCATATAAGCGATATAGTTGTCGGGGATATTGTATATTTGCAGTCGGGAGACAAGCTGCCTGCCGACGGTGAAATAACCGATGGAATAATAAACGTTGACCAGGCGGCTTTAAACGGTGAAACCGAGGAGGCGGAAAAGAAACCTGCCGACGGCAATTCCTACAATATAAAAGATTTGCTTAACAAGCACTACGCCTACCGCGGCACGGTAGTATGCGGCGGTGAGGCATACATGGAGGTTAAGGTTGTCGGCGACAATACGCTATTCGGTCATCTGGCGCTTGAAGTGCAGGAGGAAACGCGTGCCACACCGCTGCAAGTAAAATTAAAAAAGCTTGCAAAACAAATTTCCACCTTTGGATATGTGGGCGCTATTGCTATCGTTGTCGGTATTCTGTCAAGGGCAATTATCACCGGTTCGGCTCCGACAGGCGTTTATGACTGGATAAAGTTTTTAATGAACACGATAACCGTGGCGGTAACTATTATTGTTTGCGCAGTACCGGAGGGACTTCCGATGCTGACGTCGATTTTACTTTCGTTCCAGAGCCTTAAAATGACAAAGGATAACGTACTGGTACGTAAAATCAACGGAATTGAAACCGCCGGAAGTTTAAGCCTGCTTTTCAGCGACAAAACGGGTACCATTACCGAGGGCAGACTCTCGGTTGTGGAAATGGCAACAGGAAACGTCGAGATTTTCAAAAAGCTGAGCCAGCTGCCGCCGCCGCTTTCGGAGGACGTTGTTATAGGCATCGGAATAAACAACAGTGCGGTTGTAAGCGACGGTTCCGTTATAGGCGGCAACAGCACCGACAGAGCGCTGATGTCATTTCTTAATGAAGCCGACGCCGCCGCCTCTATGTCAAAAGAAGAAGTGCGCAATTTCAACGCATTTGATTCGAGCAAAAAAATATCAACCGTCACGCTTGAACATGACGGCAAAAATATTACCTATATTAAGGGCGCACCCGAAAAGATAATCGAAAAATGCACAAAGTATATTGATGAAAACGGCACAGAAAAGGATTTGGTCGAAAAGAATTATCTTAAATCTTATATTGATTCACAGGCAGGGCGTTCAATGCGTCTGCTTGCGGTTGCAAAAGCAGAGGGCAACAGCTGCGATGAGAATTTAACTCTCATATGCGTATTGAGTATACGTGATAATGTCAGAAAAGAAGCGGCAGACGCAATCAAAGAGGTTGCAAATGCCGGAATACAGGTTGTTATGGTTACGGGCGACAGAAAAGAAACTGCCGTTGCAATTGCAAAGGACGCAGGACTTATTACAAGCTCTGACGATGTTGCGCTCACATCGGCTGAAATGGCTGAAAAGAGTGATGATGAGCTTAAAAAGATACTGCCGCGTCTCAGAGTTGTTGCAAGAGCATTGCCGACAGACAAGAGCCGTCTTGTAAGAATAGCGCAGGAGCTTAATATGGTTGTCGGCATGACGGGAGACGGCGTAAACGATTCTCCGGCACTGAAAAAAGCCGATGTAGGCTTTGCCATGGGCAGCGGAACGGAGGTTGCAAAAGAAGCGGGCGACATCACAATACTGGACGATAACTTCTCCTCTATCAAGAAAGCCATACTTTACGGCAGAACAATCTTTAAGAGCGTGAGGAAATTTCTTATATTCCAGCTTACGGTAAATATAGCCGCGGTTCTTACCTGTTTTATCGGGCCTCTGCTCGGCGAAACAGTGGTTCTGACGGTGGTTCAGCTGCTGCTTGTAAACCTTGTGATGGACACGCTTGCAGCAATCGCATTTGGAAGCGAGCCGGCGCTTGACGAATATATGCAGGAAAAACCCATTCCTCGTTCGGCAAGCATAATAAACAGGGAAATGTTCATTGAAATCATAATAAGCGCACTGTATATAACCGCTGTATGTACGTCTATTTTATTCGTACCATTCATAAATAACTTGATCGGCGATGTTGATAAATCGGCTGTTTTTGCAACGTTTATGATGGCGATTACCTTTAACGGCTTTAATGCACGCACATCGCATATCAATCCCTTTGAGGGCATAGGCAGAAACAAAAACTTCCTTTGGGTTATGGCATCGATATTCATACTACAGTTTTTGTTTGTTACATTCGGCGGAAGTGTTTTGAGCGTAGAACCGCTATCCCTCTCCGCATGGCTGATATGTATGTTTATGGCGTTTCTCATCATTCCTATCGACATGATACGAAAAGCTGTTATGCGCAAAAAACGATAAAAAGAAAAGAATTTATCCGCCTTGCATCGTTAATCATATCATTTCCTCCTGCTGAATCAAACCATGTGTCATATTTGTCTTATTTTATCATTGTAATGTCAATAAAAAAAACAGGCAAGCTCATTTAAATGAACTTGCCTGCTTTTTATTCCAATGTCTGCGGCGCTGTATGTATCACCGTTTTCAGCGGTAAATTCGGATTTGAACCTATCATTATGTTAACGGGTGCCTCCTCAACCTCGTATTTTCCGCGTGCCGAATATATTTTAAGTTCATCATATCCCAGCCTAAATTTCACGGTTTTGGTTTCATTGGGATTAACGTATACCTTTTCAAATCCTTTCAGTTCCTTACCCCTTCTGCGTATTGAATTGTCATATCCGTTTATATACAGCTGAACTGTCTCATATCCGCCGACTTCCGACATATTTGTGACATCGGCATACACGAGAAATTCATTTTTGCCCGTATTTTCCACTCTTAAATTGCTGTAACTGAATTTTGAATACGATAAACCAAATCCGAACGGGTGCAAAACTCTCTGCGGATAATCCTTATACGAATTTGTACAGCAATCATCAAAAGCCTCCTCCGGGCTCCATACCCTGTTGTAGTAAGCAGGCAATGTGTATGATGAATATGGAATTGATACGGAAAGCTTACCCGACGGATTAACCGCTCCCGAAATTATATCCGAAAGTGCGTCTCCGCCCTGTTGTCCCGGATACCATGCTATCAAAACCGCATCGCTCATTTTTTCAACATCTGTAATTATGTACGGTCTGCCCTGAATCATAACGGAAATTACCGGCTTGCCCAATTCTTTTATTATCTTCAAAAGTTTTTGCTGATTTCCCGCAAGACCTATATCTGCCACGTCAATTCCCTCGCCGCAGTCGATAAATCCCTGCGCCGAAATCTGCGCGCCTGTATTTTGGTCGAATTCCGTTTTAGTTATCGCGCCTGCCGAACTGCCGCCCATCACAAAAATCACCGCATCGGCATCCTTTGAATTATTTACGGCCTCCTCAAAATATTCCTCGCTGTTTTCAAAATCCCATCCCTTTGAATATACGACAGAATCGAATTGTCCGCGTATTGCTTCAATAAAGGTTTTGCCCTCTCCTTTTTTACGCAGAGACGTATAGCTTCCGAGAAGATAATATAAATCATCTGCCAAACCGCCTATAACCGAGAGTTTTGTTTCTTTTTTCAGCGGAAGTACACCGTTATTTTTTGTCATTACAACGCTCTCGCACGCTGCTTTGTATGAAAGCTGTTTTTGTATTCCCGAATCCAAAAATGTTTCAAGCTCTTTATTCTCACTAACAAAAGGATTATTGAATAATCCGATTTCAAATTTCTTTTTCAAAACTCTCATAACGGCATTATCTACATACTCTATATCAAGCTTACCGTCTTTTACCGCCGTAATGAGATTTAAGTACATTCCGTTGTCGGCAAGACTTATATCAATTCCTGCTTTAAGCGCAGCGGTACTGCCTTTTACCGGATTATACCGCATCTGATTTACCATTCTTTCAACGCCCCAGCCGTCGGAAAGAACTATCCCCTCAAATCCCAGCTCATCTCTCAAAACCTCGTTAAGCAAATAAGAATTTGCATGACATGGTATAGAATCAACCGTGTTATATGCCGCCATAACAACATCTGCTCCTGCCTTTACGGCTTTCTGAACAACAGGCAAATGAATATCATGAAGTTCACGTCTGCCGATGTTCACCTCAGCCGTATTAATACCTCCGAAACAATCGCCCGTTGCGCAGTAATGCTTGCAGCATACAAGCACGTTTTCCTCTTTTAACCCCTCTACACCGTTTTTTGCGTACTCCGATGCAAGATACGGGTCTTCCGAAAAAAATTCCTCCACTCTGCCCCACCTTGGGTCTCTTGCCATATCAAACATAGTTACAAAGTCCATGTGATTACCGGAAAGCTTTGTTTCTTTTCCGACAATTTTCATTATTTCTTTATAAAGACCGGTATTGAAGGTGCAGCCCATTCCTATATTAGTCGGGAACATCTCGCTTCCCAGTGCCTGCAAGCCATGATTTGCCTCAACTTCTATAAGGACCGGAATTTGCAGACGTGTATTGTCGATTACATATTTTTGCAGCTGATTTGCCACTTTCGCCCTGTGCTTAGGTTCAATACCTACTCCCCAATCCTTTTTTGTCCACGCGCATGAACGCAGAATATTGCTTATCGCACCCATAGCGCCGTATTTTGAAATGAAATTTTTAAAATCATCTTCAAATTCAAAATTGTCGCCGCTGCGTTTGTAGCATCTGTATCCCGCCACCGTCTGCGAAAGCTGTGCGATTTTTTCCTCCAAAGTCATTTTTTGCAGTAATTCTTTTGCAAAGATTTCCGCTCTGCTCATTATGTTTCCTCCGTTATACTAAAAAGATATTTTTAGTATAACACACACTATATGCACATTCAAGTGTCAGATTCACATTCAATGCGCCACTTTTACAGATTACACAAAAAATTTTCTCATATGCTTTAATATTGGCACAAAACCACAGATTGCCGCTTCGGAAAGCTCTGCGGCAATCATAAATTTCATAGATGAAGCGAGCAAAAAAGTTGTACGCATATAACCAACAAAAAATTCGCCAATGCAATATTAAAACGACATATGTATAAAAATGTCCGATTAACTTTACATTTTCTTTCTTTTGGGTTTTACATTTATCCGACATTTCGGCTCGATATTGCATTTCCGCAATACTCGCATTTACCGGAGCTTCCGGCGCGGATTCTTGTTGTTCCGTTGCATTTTTCACACACAATGTTGACAAAGCACGTCTTGCTTCCCTCCTGCCCCGAAAGAATAACGCAGGGCATACCCTGCTTTTGCAGAGTGCAATCACAGAATACTCCTTTTTCGAAAAGTTTCTCGAGTTCGGAAAGCGCTTTGAACGGCGGCTTTCCGGATTGCTTTGCAATCTCCTCGATTGTCACGGTGCCGTCAATATCGCACATAAAGATGGAGTTGTAGCGATATGCACGCCCCGCCATTCTGCCGTTTTTAATGCCGTTTAACAAAAGCAGCGCGGACGGAACAAGCATGACTATATTGGTAATCAAGTTATCGCGAAGCTTTTCATTATATCCTGTAACCCCCGAAATAATTCCAAACAGAAAAACTGCTGTGAAAAATCCGCCTATAATCATTTGTATGTGTTTTTTTAATGTAAGCCTTGCAATTGCCACTTTTGAAATATAGGTTCCGCCGCCCGAAAATATTTTTTTATTTATCCTCATTTTTACTGCCTCCGAAATGCCATCATTCCCACACCGATTATTGAAATTACTATGCCTGCCACTATGCCGAAAATTGAGCCTCCGCGCACTCCTTTTTTGTTCTCAGCGGCAAATTCTTCTGCCGTCATAATTCCCTTAATGGTTGTTACTGAATCAACGTCCTCGGCTTTTATCAGGTTACCCTCTTTTTGTATTCCGATGATCGTATAATCGAGCGGATCATCCGGCGAAACGATACCGTAGGATATTTTTTGAGATCCATCTCCTGTCGTTGAGTACCTACCCTTTGTTTTCTTTGGCAAATTATATTCTTTCGAAACACAGTAGCGGCTTTCTTTTCCGCCCGAAAGCACATTCCAGCCGTCTTTAAGGCTCTCCTCGTCATATTGTGTAAATTCCGTGTTTCTTATAAGCGGATTGAGCAGCTCGCCTTCTACCTTAAACTCACCGAGCAAGGTAGGTGCGGCAAGCATTGTTGATGTAAGTATCTCGGCGTTTATCCCAAAATTCGCCTTTTCGCTGTAGTCGGTATTCTCCGGATGCCAATCCCACACTTTTTCATCATCGCTGCCGCTATCCTGTTTATAAGTCCAAACCGTTCTTTTTGCCGTTACCCCCGGAAGCTTAACGCCCGTTATAGGGTCTTGAAGCTGTTCGGCCGGTTTAAGAGTTCCCGAAACAACCACAAGCTTCCCTTCATTTTCGGGAACAACCCTGCCGTCCTTAATTGTTTCCGCAGTTCTGATTTTCTCGTAGTTCTGCGGCGCTGATATAAGAGCTTTTACGGCAAGCGAGGCGAAGAGTATGCCTCCTATAATCAGTATAACGCCGATTATTTTTTTCATAGTCATTCCTCCATCCTGTATTTATTCAAGCTTAGCCGCCTGGTTTTGATATTCCTGCTGTATAAATTTCGCATTTTTATCGGTAAGAGCGTTTACAACCTCGCCAAACGCTTCAAACTGCTCTTTTGTGCAGTGTGCCGCAACGGGCTTGCAGGCATATCCGCGCGTCATGCGATTTAAGTTTTCGTTTTTCACAAGTCCGAGCATGACTTCATAAAGCTCATCCGTATTGAAATAGGTTGCTTTTTTCCTCCATGCATCATAATTCTGCTTGGACTTGTTTGTAAAGCTTGTTACGGCTGCCCATGCGGGAACCTTGTCGCTGCCCGGCGTGGTTTTAAAGTAGTCTATCGTAGCCCTGTATGCCGCTTCGCTTGTATTTTCGTGCGACGGGTAATCGTACCACAGCCAGTCAAGTCCTCTTACACCGCTTGAATGAAGGTCTGCGTCAGCTTCGTTTTTCAGCATTTCCGAGATAGGCGCAACCACCCTGTCGTCGCCGAGCATACCTGCATACTCATATGCCGCTTTCCGAACCTCGTTATCCGAATCCTTCATCAGCTCGATTTCTGCGTCAACCGCACCGTCGAGAGTTTTGTTCCATGAGCTGCCGAGAGCAAGCGCCGCCTGCCTTCTTACGGCTGCGTTTTCACTCTTCGCCGCCGAAAGCAGGAATTTGCCGATTTCCGCATCCTTGCCGCCTTCGTTGCCAAGAACCTTTACCGCACATTTAATAACGTACGGCTCTTTTTCTGTTTTCAGATTTTCCTTTGCCGCAGCAATATGCGAACTGCTTGCACCCAAAAGCGACGCCATATTGGAAAACGCATAGCCCCTTACCTGCGGCGAATCACTTTTTAAAAGTGGTTCAACAAACTCCTTTGCCGCAGGGAGAGCCGCTTTATTATCCTTGAGTTTTTTAATTGCTTTATCCGTTATGTTTTCATCAAGCTCAAGCTTATCGTTGATTGTTGCATACGAATATGTGGAAGCAAGGTTTATAAATTCGTCCAAGGTTATGTTCTGCTCATCTTTAATAAACGCTTTTATCAAATCATCCTCTGTCATATTTGCGTAGTCAATCTTTTTAGCTCCGCCGTTTTGTTTTCCGCTGTCCCCTGTCTTGTCTCCTCCACACGATGCGAGTGTGAATATCATTCCTATTGTCAAAATCAATGCTAATAACTTTTTCATAATCTTTGAATCCTCCGCTTTTTATTGTTTATCATTATCATCAAATATGTCGCCGCATTCCGGACAGAATTTCGGCGGATTTTGCGGATCCTGAGGCTCCCAGCCACATTTGTCGCATTTATACAGCGGAGCGCCCGCAGGCTTTGGGCTTCCACAGTTCTGGCAGAATTTCCCCTTATTTGTTGTGCCGCACGAACAAGTCCAGCCGTCTGCCGGCGCCTGAGGCTTTCCGCAATTCATGCAGAATTTTCCTGTATTGTTCGTCTGACCGCATTCACAGCTCCAGCCTGCCGCTTGCGGCTGCTGCGCCTGCTGTTGAGGCTGTTGCTGCTGACCCATCGCAAAAAGATTGCCTGCATTCATACCTCCTGCATTCTGTGCCATATTCATTCCGAAAAATCCACCCATGGCTCCCATTCCGCCTTCGTTTGCCGCAGCCGTTCTCATAGCGTCTGTCTGACCGCCGACAATACGAGCCGCCGCAATGTTCGGATTGGTTGTCATGATGTTTTCCTCCCACTCGGTAATCTTCTTTCTCTGATCCTCGGGGATAGATACGCCGTTAATGCTAACGGTAAAAAGCTCAATTCCGCGTTTTTCTTTCCACTCAGCTTTAAGCTCCTCCGAAAGAGCCTTTGTAACCTCCTTTGTATGCGCCGGTATTTCGGAATACATTATTTTCATTGCCGAAATTTGTGCAAATGCGGGTCTGAGGGCATCCAACAGTTCACTCTTTAACATTTCGTCGATTTCCGAACGGCTGTATATATATTCCACATTACCGCTTACATTGGTATAAAACATAACGGGGTTGGCTATTTTATAGGAATACACGCCGTTGCACCTTAAATCCACCGACAACTTATAATTCATAGACTCATCCAGTGTCACCCTGAAAGGCACCGGTGAAGAAGTCCCGAATTTATTTCCGGTTATTTCCTTTGTATTAAAATAATAAACCCTCTGATCCTTGCCCGGTTCGCCGCCGAAAGTAAAACGCTTGCCTACCTGCTGAAAGCTTTGCTTAACCGTTTCTCCCAGGCTGCCGCAGAAAATGCTCGGCTCTGTTGAGGTATCATAGACAAACTCTCCCGCCTCGGCGCAAAATTCAACAATTTTGCCCGACTCCACGATAATCATGCTCTGACCTTCATTTATCGAAATGATTGAGCCGTTTGAAATAATGTTGTCATCTCCTTTTTTGTTGGAGCTTCTTTTTCCGACCCGTTTTTCGCCTTTTGCCACAAGTGTGTCGGCATCTAAACTTTCGCAGTAGAAAAATTCTCTCCACTGATCAGCCAGAACGCCGCCGAGAGCGCCTGCTCCCGCTTTTAAAAGTCCCATAATTTTGTTCTCCTCTCAATTGTTTTATTCTTTATACTCTGTTATATCCCATATATCAGGCGTACATATCAGCCTGCCGTTTTCATCCGTATCAAGCGTGATTTTATGCCCGCCGCGAATGTAGATATGAATTTCCACATTACTGCCGCAGTTTATAGTATATGGTGTGCCGTCGTATACTTTTTGTAAATTTTTTTCATCTCCGCTTTTAATGAGCTCGTTTTCATCTCCGTACCGTGGAATAACAAGATACCATTTTTCACCGCCGTAATCATAATGACTGATCGCCCGGCGTTTTTCCCGGGAAAGCTCCGAAAAAAGTTTTTCTATATATTCCTTCGCTGCATTTTTGCCGTTTTCTCCGTTTCCGAGATATACGACAGCCCAATAGGAAGTATCATCAATTTCATCAAACGGGAGAGTGTTTGCGTATTCTGTACGATGTTCTCTGTCAATATACACCATGCCCGGTCCGTCCAGCATAAAAGGCCTTTCTCCGGGCGCCCTGCATCCGAAAAGACCGGCAATAACCGTAAATATCGCAAATACTCTCATAAGTCTCACCTAATCACCCTTTCGGCAATTCAACCCTCATATCATAGCAAAGGATTCTCGAAATCAAAGCTGCGGCTTCGCTCCGTTTAACCTGCGAATCGGGATAGTATGCCATAAATTCATCACTTCCCACCGCAATTCCTTTATTGTAAAGGTCTAAAATTTCATAGGCAAACGGCGTTGTATCATAAACATCGGGAATATCGGTTATCGGAACATCATTTATGAAATACGGATTGACGTCGCACCGTGAAAACAGATATGCCAGCTGCGCACGCGTTGCATTTGCGTTCCAGTCAAAAACGATATGATCCTCAATGATTCCGTTATCGTAGCAATAGCTCACATAAGCGTCATACCAGTTTTCGCCGATAAGCACAAATCCTTGCTCCTCACGGTCATAACGGTTCTTGTCATGAATTACCGCCGCAATCTTTGCTGCTTCCGCACAGGTCAGCCCCGCATCCGGATCAAATTCCGTTTCGCTTTTCCCCCTTATAATGCCAAATTCATAAGCTATCTGCACATAAGGATAATACCAGGTGTCCGCTGATACGTCGGCAAACGGCAGCGGCGCTGTGTCAAAATACTTGCTGCCTTTAAAACCGCAGTCATTACAGTAAATCATATTTGCCCCGTATAAGTCCTTTTCCTCCATACTCTCAACAAGGTCGGTGTGCATAAGCGAAAAACTAAAATTCCCGTCACCCTTTGCAACGGATATTTTTTCGTACATCGCATTCTCATCTGCCGTGCACGGGATATAAAACTGTATAAATCCGGTTCCGTTAAACACATCAAAATCAAACGTTATTTCCTCCGAATTCAATGTAACCTCATTAAGATTTGCGCAGTTGGCAAAAGCGCGCTCACCGATATTTTTCACGCTTGACGGAATATATGCGGTTTTGGCATTGCTGCCTTCAAATGCATTTGTGTTTATCAATTCAATTCCTTCGGCAACGGATATGTATTCAACTCCTAAGTCAAAACAAGCCATAACGCCGATTTCATTGATTTTTGTTCCGTCTATTTCTGCCGGAAAAAAGGCAAATTCATCACCGTAATAAGCGGTAATTACTCCATCCTTTGT
>JABLTK010083874.1_pt1 | contig 54680 bp, 19 predicted proteins | sample 7160131 | NCBI WGS metagenome assembly JABLTK01 (sample SAMN14651221, study PRJNA627086) | human gut metagenome | isolation source: feces | host: Homo sapiens | reverse complement strand
TGCTCAGGAAAATGGAAATTGAAGAAACAACAGCCCAGCAAGAGATATCAATCGAAGAAGTTAAAACCTATGGTTCAAACTTGTGAATAGTTGAGTAATGAATAGTTCGGCAAAAACTAAAAGCTTTTATTGCAGATAAATTGGTAACATTTGAAAAACGACTAACAGTATCATTTAGTCGAGTTAGTTCATGGATAGCAACGATACATTCAATCAGGAAGACCTGTATCTTCGTTTGTATCTGAAGTATAAGACAATTGATGAGGAGTAAAATGATAGGGTACATATCGTGTGTTTCAGGAATTCGATCGTGTTTGTGACAAGTATATCAATATGTTTGAGTTATATTGTGAAAAGAATATTTTGGTTCCTCGTATTCCGGATAATCATGTATGAGTATGTACTTCGTGTGATGAGTAGGTCACTCCATTAGATCAGTGTTCAGATGAAGAAAAGGAACTCGACAGAAAACTTGAAAAGAGAAAACACGAACTTTTAGAGTGTTATCGGAAGAAGAATATTCTTGAGTTACAACGACAATTGATTCTCTCCGATTTTGGGCAAGCCCTCGCTCGATTAGGTGCTCTAGCCGAGGAATTTCCTGTCGAAAAGCTTCAAGAAGATATAAAGTCTTTACAGGAGTATCGTGAGGTGTGTCAGAATAGCAAAGGTATGTAAATATGATGTGGATAATAGGTAGAACTAACCGAGTTGTTACAAGGAATGGAGAATGTACCCTGGACAGATGAACAGCAAGTAAATCCTGAGATGATAGAAGGATTGATGCGATGTTTTGATGAGGCTGGCTTGGTGTGAAGTTCTTTGTTTCTTGAGAACTACTTAATGATTATGTTAACAAACACACGACCTGTTTCTCTTTGGTAATCTGGAAATATCTTCCTTAGTGGCTACTACTTTCTCTTCCTTCAGCTCCTTACTGAGTTTACCTCTTCTCGGTTGTGGATTACGAATCTGTCGTCCAGTTGGTTGAGGAGTTGATAAAACAGGAGCCTGTGGAGCTGGTCTCAGAACATTGATTTGTCGAGAACCTTGTTTAGCCTTCGGTTCTTCCTCTCCACTAGTACGCTTCTTGATACTCATCGATTCACTTGCCTGTTGTTTTTTCACCTTGTTATCCCACTTTTCTTTAACAACATTCACTCTCTCTGTAATAGCATTGTAGATAGTCATGTAATTCTCATATAAATTTAGGAAATCTTTGAGCTTTGATCGTTCACTTTCGCCATTCGGTTGTTGCTGTAACTGGCGAACGCGTGAAAGCGATTCCAACCATACACTTCTAGCGATCGATGTATTGTAACTTTCCCTAGTAAATGCAGAAGATATGGTTATTGGTTGAATATTAAAGGACTCTAACTCCTTCTTAGGATGAATCGAGTCCATACACTTCATTTTAGGGAACTTATAAGTACTATCTGATCCGTTAAGACACTTCAACTCTTTTATCACATCACTACATTCATAAATACATTGCCACTGAGCTCCCGTACTCATCACTGTATACTGAACCTTTCCTGTTGGATATCCCTCCTCATACTCAATCGAATATATTTTATCCGATCCTCGAATTATACACATTCCATGCAATACTCCACCTTTAAAACAACAACTCATGAGATCTTCTCCATATTCATCTCGCAAAAAAGCACGTCCATTACGCTGACCATTATTCCATTCTGAGTACAACTCCTTGTTGCCATCAATGCTCCGTGAAGTTTGTTTTGTGGAACCAGAGTACAATCGTTCCCTATAGGGCTTGTCTGTAGGATTGAGATTAAGGACAGACAACAAATCTTGACCGTGTATACAGTAATAGTTAAAATACTCTTCGGCCTTCATAGAAAGAATGATAATATGCATTAACTGAAATCTGTACCAAAAAACACCCTTCTTTTGGAATTTGTGATTGATAATTACTAGTGGACAGTCACTTCATGAATCATTAAGAATAAAAGGATATAAAACGTCAAAGAGAGAATACAGATACATCAATATGTATCCCACTCTATAATTCTAAATTCGTTGTCTGTAACAGTCAATTGTTCACTACATCTAGACTATAATTCTATTGTCACAATATCCTAACTAGTCTTCATTCTATCCTATAGGAACATCTATTCATAGTTTACCCCTTGTTATGACCAACTAGAATATTTTAACTCAGAAATGTATTCTCACAAAAGAGAAATGAACGTTTTTAGATAGGTATAAAATTCTCTTGCCATCTATGCAATATATGACATTTAAGATTTGGTCCTTATTTAACCAATCATTCTGTGGTTACTACCATTCTATTGGTCCTTTATGGGTCTTTATTTTGCAATATATTTGTGGTTTGGTAATTTTTCTGGAAGGACGTTTTTTCTACCTCCCTTTCGATTTCAAGTCTTCACAATACTTTTTGGAGACATCGCGAGTATTCTCCTTGTATCTTTTCTTGTTATATTTGGCTTCTTTATTGATCAAGTATTTAATGAGAATGGATATGTGTTATAAAAGGTGAGTTTTGCGTGTGTAGTTGTAACATTGGTAGATTTGTTGCTTTACTGCTGGTACTAGCTGCCGTAGCAGTGAGTGTTGAAACAAACATGAATTATGAGTCTACGGTTCTCGTGAACAAGGACGTGGTAGTTACCGATTCCAAGTTCATGTGGCTTCCAGATGACGAGCTTCGTGCATCTTGGGGTAGCCGTGACGTTGAGAATGGCAAGTGGGGTTTCGTTTCTGAGAAGGTCCCGTACTCACCTGTTTCTCAAGTTTCAGGCTCTGTTTTTAACATCTTTGATGGTGACTTGACCAGTGGCTTTGTCTGGAAGGCCGTTTCTCTTTCTGAGAAGTGCCCCGTAGACAGTAGTAACTGTGTTGAAGATGGTGACATGGCACGGTAGGGAATTGAGTTTTGGGAGTTAGTTGTAGGTTCAATCAGGCTGAGGGTGGATTGAAGTGCTATGATGCTGAGGGGAACGAGTGTTCTTCGGAATGCAGTTTCTGTGATAACCTCCGTGCTTCCGTGGTCTTCGATACCGAGAAGTTGATGATGGTTCAGAACATTGCTGTTTTCGTGCAGAATGCTCCCTCTGCTCCTCGTGCTTGGACTGTGTCTTACTCCTTCGATGGTCCGATGGGCCCTTGGATGAAGTTCGCTGATCACCAGATGTCTGAGCTTGTGGAGGGTGAAGTGTCCATGACGGAGATGCATGGAGGTGTGATTGCTGCTCGCTATTGGAAGATTGAGATTACCTCCAATTGGGGAGCTGCTGAAGTCGAGCTTAAGGAAGTGCGTCTGTTTGGTGTTGTGAATGCGGAATTGAGCCGTCGTCTGGAGGATGTGAAGGAGATCACTGTGGACGGTGAGAATATGGAGGCTACTGACTACGTTCTGAAGTATACCTTCAAGGGTGAGGCCCCTTTGTATGTCCAGGGTTATACGCTGTCTGTGGTGCGTATCAACTCGGTGAATCTGGACAATGGTTCGACAGGAGACAAGAACGTTCTGATTGTAGGCCAGCCAAAGACTTTCTATGTGAGCATCAGCAACCATGAGGATCTGAGTCGGGATACTGTGAAGTATGTGAAGGGAACTGATTGCTCAGCCCCCGCTTATGGTGAGGAGAAGCATTTGGTGAACAATACGTTTACGGTTGTATTCAACGAATCAACTGACGCGAACTTGACTCTGTGTTATCGCTTACAGTTCGATGAGACGTATAAGCCTGAGGAGTATTTCCCGATTGGCGACTTCTCTGTGCAAATGCGTGATGTGTACAGTCTGACAGCTCTTGTTGGAGCTTCTGATTTTGCTGTAAAGGGTGTTCCTAAGACATGGCGTGCGGATGTCCTTGGTTCGTCTGTGGATGATCAAATTGGTTTTAAGATTAATGGCGAGTGCGTGATGGTTCCTTACGTATTGGATGGTTTCACGTACACGTTCAACTATGAATCTGTGGAGGGAGAGGAGGTGTTCCCTCTATGCTACAAGTTTGTTGGCGAGGAGGTTGTTGTGTTCCCTGAGTTGACTGTTCGTGTGGGACATCTTGATTCCTTGATTCAGAAGAGTGGATCCGCCAACGTTATGATGACTGATTCTTCTAAGAGCTTTTTTGTGCAGGGTGTTGGTGTTGCTAATGGTGATGAGCTGTTCGTGAGTTCGGATGACCACTGTTCCTCGGACTCGGTGACTCCTGCTATTGTTTCTAATGGTGCTGTAACTGTCACTGCTTCGACTGCTGGAGCTCTTCATGTATGCTACAAGTTCGCTAACGAGCCGTTCTACTGGTCGGCTGTCGTGATGAATGTGTATGATGTATCCTTTGTTCCTGGATCAGGAGATGTGAAGATCTTGATTGTAAATCAGACTAAGACCTACGATGTGGTCATTGATGGTCCTAGTGCTCATTTGTTTACTGGTTTCATGTCGTTGGTCCCTGGCCTTTCTTGCTTAGGTGATGCGGTGATGACTTCTCCAATGACCTCGACGATCTCGGTCACTCTGGATCGGGTCTACGAGGAGTTGAGCATGTGTTTCACTTTGGTGCATGACGGAGTGCATGAGTCTCCGAAGAATTATGGATTGATGACTCAGAAGGATTTATGGAACCTGCGGATTGAAAACAGTGAGGTTTTGTATATCTTGAGTGAAAGTACAACTCCTGTGAATGTTACTGGTCGTGGTATTTCTAACGAGGATACTTTGTTCTTTGTTGAGAACAGTGCTTCTTGTGAGACGACTCCAGAGATCATTTTCCATGTCGATGATAGTATAGCTTTAGTCTTCTTGCCTCATGGATACAATATGCTGATGAAGATGTGTTATCGTTTTGTGAACGAGACAGCTATTCCTCTGGAACGTCCAATTTCTGTGTATGGTATTGAGACGGATCTGAATGCCTATGCATTCATGAGTGTTACTGCGTTCTTCCATTTGCAGGCTATGCCTCTTATGTCAACATCTGATAAGTACACATTCGTGCAGGAAGGATTGAGTTGTCCTACAGATGATAGCGTGTATAAATCAGTGGTATTGAATGAGTACAACCGTTATGTGTTCGAGACTTCCACTATTGCTACGTATGTCCTCTGTTATAAGTTCTCTGGTATCAATCGTTATGGTCAGTTTGCTTCTGCTAGTACCACGGTGATTGATCACATTGTTGTGTATCCTCGTGATAACATCTATGGTACTGCTTTCACTTATGTTACAAAGGACCTGGTTTTCTCTGGTAACTCTGTGCAGGCTGGAGATCGTGTGAAGTATGTGAAGAACAGTTGTGATGAGAGTGACTTCAATATGGAGACGACCAATATGGAGTATTATACTCTGGATGCTTCCCTTTCCTTGAACCTGTTTTACACGGCCACTGTTGACACACTTATCATGTGCTACAGTTTCTCTAAGTTTGATGATACTCCTAAGTTCTATCCATTTGTGAATAATGAATATGCTATGCATGTGGTGGGTATGCAAAATGTGACTGTCAATCGTGGAGATTCTCAGGTATTGGTATCAGGTGTACACAAGACGTTCGAGTTGAATGCAGTTGATATTACTTTGGAGTCTTTCTTCTTTGTGGAGAACACGAAGAATTGTTCTGTTGCCAATGCTCTGGAAGATCGTGTTTTCAATATGCAGAACAATGCTGCTTTGGTGCTATTCGCTGGATGCTTCGAGCAGCAGATCTTCAAGATGTGTGTCAACTTCAACTATAACAACCGTCAGTTCGTTGCTGATATGATTCCTCAGACTCTGGAGATTGTGACATTTACTGGTGTGTCTGCTCTGTTGGGTGATGATAGTGTTGTGGTTGCTCATTTCGATAAGGGCTTCCATGTTGAGGGTTGCAATCTGAGTGACGAGGATACGTTCACGGTGTTGGATTCGGACTATGTGGCTCTGAGTGACCAAACAACATCGATGCAGAATGGTACATTGTACATTCGTGCTCCTGTCTCTCGTGTGGGTCAGGAAATTCGTCTGGCTATGAGAATTCGTAATGAGCCTGAAATCAATCTCGATTCGTCGATCTTCCGTGCTCGTGTGTATGGAGTGGCTGCTTTGACCAAGGATCAGTTCGTGATGCGTAATACCGACTCGATCGGATTCACAACTGCTTACAATGTTCCTTACTCTGTGTTCTTCACGTCTGCTGCTGATGAGACGTGTGAGAATGAGAACAGTATTCTGAGCACTGTTCTGAACTTCACTGAGTTGGTTAGAGATGAACTGGCCTATGATCGTGTGTTGTACACATCTTCTCAGATGGTGACATTCACTGCTGCTACTCATAATGACTACTACTATGCTTGTGTAAAGTTTGGTAATGAGCAGTATTATCGTTATGGCCCTAATCTCGATGAGAATTATCGTATTCGAGTGTTTGTGAAGGGTATTTATGAGTTCACTCCTTTGGCTGAGGGTGTGAGTGGAAACAAGGTTGTTGCTGATAAGCCAAAGGGTTATCACTTCAAGGTGAGTTCTGGCGATAGCGAGGAAGAGAAAATTGCTTGGATTCCGATGAATGCTGATTGTGCTGATTACAGTGCTACTGCTACTACACCTGTTGCTTGGGAGAATATGGAAGACACTTTGACTGTGTTGATTGGCCATGAGTATGGTGGCATGACCTTGAAGATGTGCTACTGGTTCGATGGTGTGGTGGTGTCCTATCCCGAATTCTTCCTGAACGTGCTGTATCTGAAGAGCTTCCTGTTCGTCGAAGGAAATGATCAACCTGATTCCACTTCGAGTATTGCTGTGATTAACCACAACAAGTATGCTTATCCTATCACAATCCCTGATATTGCTACTAGCTCTAATAGAATGGAGGAAGTGAAGTTTGTGGCTGAGGATGAGATGTGTGATGCAAATCGTCCTGTGTTTGTGATGCAGATGGATGGAAGATTCCACATTAAGGACAATGGCGATATGCCTGCTGTTGGTAAGCTGTGTTTCAAGTTCGAGAACGAGGACTTCTACAAGTTCGATGAGTATACTCTGACAGTGGTACAGTTGAGTGGATTGATTGCTTCTGTGGGTGCTGATAATCGTGTGATTTCTAATCATCCTAAGGACTTCTCTCTGGAGTGTACCAACTGTGTAAGCAGTGACTCTCTCTACTTCACTGCCTCGCGTGATGAGTGTGAGAACGCGTTTGCTCCTACATTCAGCTTCCATATGTCAATGGTAAATGGTAAACTGTCTTTCACTTTCAATCCTCTCTCTCCTAATCAGAAGGCCCCTGGTAAGTACAATATTTGTTACCAATTCTCTCGTTACTATGATGTGGATGCTAGCTCAAACAAGCTGTTCTTCGACATTGATGTGACTGTGGCTCATATAAGTGCCCCTGTAGCTGATAGAGGCAGTTCATATTATCTGGTTGCTGAACAGCAAAAGGTGTTTAACTTTACACAGTCTGTGGGTGTATCAGACGGAGATATGTTTACCTACATTCCGATGAGTGAATCTTGCCCTACAAACTGTACTGTGAATTGTTTCACTATTGAGAATGAGTATAGTACTGTGATGTTTATGGAACATTCCAATAATCAGGAGTTGCAGATGTGTTACTACTTCATTGATGAGGATATGGGTATTATGTATAACGATTATCGTGTGAAGGTCCAGGGCATTATTGAGTTGATATCTCATCCTACAGCAAATATCGCCTTCAAGGATACATTGAAGAATGTTACTGTGATTGGTTCTGGTGTGAACCGTCATGACAAGGTGAAATATATGAAGAGCCGAAGTAGTTGTGCTAGTGATGCTGCTGCTGATATTGTGGCGAACGCTGAGGTAGACTACATTGAAGGTCAGTATGTCTATTCTGTGACATTCTCTGAGCAGACTTCAGATTTGAATCCTGCTTATGTGATGTGCTATCAGTTTGGTAATGAGCCTTGGAAGCAGTATGATGAGTATTCTCTGATAGTGCTGGCTGTGAGTATTGATGACTATCCTGAGTATTACTCCAGTGATAAGGCTATTGTGAACATGCGTAAGCGTTTCAACATTTCTCCAATGAGCAATTGGGAGACGTCTTACATCAAGTTTATTCGTGAGGATAGCACTTGCTTATCAGAAGGAGTGATGCTCGAGTTGTATGATGATGATTCTGATATGACGACTGGCAGATATGCTCCAATTCATTTTGATGCTGAGAATAGCACTTACTATCTGGATGTAGCTTTCACACAGAACTCTTATCCCACTTTCTTCAAAGCTTGTCTTGTTTTTGGTAACGATGAAAAGTCTCAGAGAGAGGTAGAAGATTTTTCTGTGTTGGTTGCAGATATTCCTGTTTTGAATACGGGTCATGTTGTGGATAATGTGGAGAAGCTGGTACCTGTAGCTGGATATGGTCGTCATAGTTCGGATCTGGTGTATGTGTCAGAAGGTGATTGTATGGATCCTTTTGTGGAACCTTTCAATGCTACGAATAACGGTTTCTACATTACTCTTCCTTATCGTGAGGAAGAAGGTGCTGTGAACACTTACAATGTGTGTTATCAATTGAATCGTGAGCGTCGTATAGAGTTGGGAACTCTATCTGTGGTGAAAATGATGGATATTTACGTTGTCGGTAATAATGGTGAAAAGGGCAACCTGATTCGTGGTATGTATCCTGAGCTTATTCGCTTTGAAATTAAAGGATATTCTAAGGACCTCGGCAATGGTCGTGTGATGTTCGTGGATGCTTCTTCTGAGGAATGTGATGAGTCAGCTGCTTTCACCATTTACTCGCGTGAGGGTAATGGTCCTTCAAAGGTTGTAGAAGCTAATGAACCATTGACAGTGGAAGTGAAGGCAGTGGATAATGTTGTTTCTGACGAGTACAAGGTGTGTTACAAGCATGGAGAGGAAGATCCTTATTTGATGTATCCTTTTGTCTTCAAGATGCTGTATGCCAACACCATCACTGTTAGTCACGGTTCTTCTTCGTTGTTCGTGGAGAATCAACCTAAGAGTCTGTTGGTAAGTGGTCAGGGTCTGAACGAAGAGGACATGGTCTATTTGACTGAGAACAATGAATGTACATCTGCTGAAGGTGCGGTAAAAAGTTTTACGATTGGAGAATTGCCTATGGATGTGGTGTTCTCGGATGGAAAGGAGTATAACATGCTGCACGCTTGTCTGTTTTCGACAACCTACGACATCCATGTGATTCTGTTTATTGATATGGAAACTTGGAGACCGAGTGTGGCCATGAACCCTGTGTTGACTCCTGTGCAAGACTTGGGTGATCGTATTATATCCAACTCGACTACGGAGTTTATTGCAGAGGGAACCTTTGTCAAGGATGGAGATGTGGCAAAGTTGATTCCTGAGTGGGCTACTTGTGAGATCAATGCTGTGGGTCCTCTGGGCATTGTGACCAACAATCGCTTCACTGTGAAGTTCGAGGATCCTAATGATATGTTGCGTTCAGGTGTGCGTCTCTGTTACCGTTACGGATCGGAATTGTGGATCTCGTATCCTCGTGTATTCACACCTATCCGTCTGTTTTTGGAGATGGATAGTGATTCCAATAAAGCTGTTGTTGGTGTTAGTCAGACTTTCATATTCCGAAGTGAGTACTTGAGTGTTACGGACACGTACAAGTGGGTGAAGAGCAATGCTACTTCATGTGCTGATGACCTGTCGGATGCTGAAGGTTTCATTGAGCCTACTTCTCGTATCCTGACAAAGATTGGTGAAGGTGAGTTCCAGGATGTGGTGACCTTTACCAAGTCCTCCAAGGGTGTTGAGCTGTCTCTGTGCTGGAAGTTTACATCTGGTTCATTCTTCAAGTTGGATGACATCCACTTGAACCTGTTGTCGATCGATAGTTTTACTGCTCAGTATGGTAGTGATCATGCTGTGTTTATGGATCTTCCTAAGACTTTCATTCTTGAGGGTTATGGTCAGTCTGAGAATGATACTCTTTTATTGGCTGCTGCTTCAGATGTGGAGTGCAATACAGTCCTTACTTACTTCCGTCTGAGTTCGCCCACTTCTGTGGAAGTGTTGCTGACTTCCTTCAGTGCTAGTGGCTTCGCCGTTTGTTACAATTTTGATGGAGAGGGTACTCAACCTCTGTCTCATTTGATTGACACTGTGTATGTCACGTTGTCCTATCCTGAGGGTCTGTTCCTCGATGAGACCTACAACTTCATGGTGACTGGAGGATCGGGCATTTCGAGTCAGGACACACTCAGCCTTGCTACTCAGATGAGTGATTGCTATGCAACGAATGTTGTTTCTTACCCTGTGAATGGAACTGTATTTGAGGTGATGTTAGATTCTGTGCCTGTGGCTAACGAGGGTAATTATCATCTCTGCTATTGCTTCAAGGATGATTGCTACTTCACTAACTACCAAACCTCCGTGTATCATATTTCAGACATTGCTTCGGATGAGGGTAAGGCTCATGGACTGGTGGTGGGTCTGGCGAAGACCTTTGTCGTGTCTGGAGTGAATGTGAAGGACGATGACCTTGTCATCTTCAAGTGTGATAATAGTATCATGTCGTTCCCTGTGAAGGAGTCTCGGGTTGTTCCTGAGCTGACTCGTAACTTCGTTGCTACTTGTGAGGAAGTGACTGTGGAGTATTCGTTTGGTTCTCAGACACGTGCCTTCCCTCTGACCTATGATGTGAATGTGATTACCGATGTGGAGGAAGTGGTTGTTCTTGAGAATAAGAACACGACAATTCATCTCAGTGGTCATCCTGTTGCTGTGGGCGATTATGTGAAGTTGGTTGAGACTTCGTGTGACGAAGATGCGCCTGTGTTCATTGTTGAGGCTTCCGAAACATCGTTCTTCGTGAACGTGTTGTTGGAGACTGTGATGAGTAGCAGTATGAAGGTGTGTTATCAGTTCGATGGAGAAATCCGTTATGCTGATACTGGTTTCTCAGTCCTGTCGAAGGCTGTGTTTGTCTCACCGTTTGAGAAGAATGCTGTAGTTGTGGGTTCAATGCAGACTGTGGCTATCAGTGGCCAGGGTCTATCATTGGATGATAAGCTGATTGTTACTCCTAATGAGGATTGTTCTGAGGGTATGGAATTTGATGTAAACGAGGTTGATGGTATCTTCTCTTCTAATGTGACCATTCTTGAAGCTGCTCCTGTCTTGTACATGTGCTACAAGTTCCCTGGTCTGCCTGTGGTATCTCTTGATTACAAGTTCCGTGCTTCGACTATTAGTAGTATCTCATTGGAGCAGATTGTCAATCGTGCTCCTATGGAAATTGTGGTGGAGGGACCTGAAGCTGGTGATCGTATTGCTTTTGTTGCTGCTGGCGAGGATTGTGCTTCCTCTTCAGCGATTAAGGAACTGCCTGAGTCAATGACGGTGAACATTACGGTTATCTTCCCTGGAATGATTCCTAACATTGCTAGTGTGTGTTATGCTGTGAATAGCCAATGGGTGGTTCTGTTCCAGATGCCGGTGATTGGTCTGAGCAATATTATTCCTGAGACTATCGTTGCTGACAAGGAGTATACCTTCTTCGTGAACGCAACGCATATTCGTGGTGACTGTGACGTGGACAAGCTGACATTCAATGAGAATTGGATTAATTATGGCTGTAACTACACAAACAACCTTTACACGGGCAGTTTGAATACAATCTTCTCAGATAACATGTCTGGTCCTGTACTCCTTGGTGGTATTGGTAGCAACAGTTGTAGTAATCGTCTGGGTCCGAATGGTAACTACATTGTACTGGACTTCGGTCAATGCATGGATGTAACTAAGCTTGAGATCACTGCTGAAGATACAACGTCAGATGTGAAGACTCTGCGTGTGTACACAGCTGCGGACACCGAGTTGTTGTTCAATGAGGTATTGTTTGATGATAACGATAATCATGTATCTGTGGGTGTAAACACAAAGGAGTTGGACTTCTCAGGCCGTATGATGAAGCTGGTATTTGTGGAGAATAATGGCCACCCAGTTTATACCACAGTGCGTAAGATTGCTCTCTTTGGTCGTCCTTGTACTTCTAATCCTGATTATGCTGTGAAGTATGTTGCTCCTGAAGATGCTTGTGAGACAGAAGCTGAGGAGTTCACCGTGTCTATGTGCTCGAAGCGTTTCACTCACACATTTAATAGCACTTATGATGAGAAGGTGGTGTGTTTCAAGCATCCTCTCTATCCTTACTATGTGAAGTATCCAGATATTGTGATGACAACGAAGTATATCACAGGCTTTAATGGAAGCAATCAGCTGGGTAGTGGCACTAGTCGTTACTTACAATTAAACGGTAAGGGTATTACTGCTGGAGACGAAGTGAAGTTCGTTCCTGAGGATCGTCCTTGTACCGATGATGCGACAGTGTTCTCTGTGATTGGTGATCATTCTGTGAAGGTATATGGCTTCAACGAGACTGGTAATTACACGTTGTGTTATCGTTTTGTGAACAGTATTGACTCGTTCATGCGCTATGATAACGTGACGTTAGAGGTGGTGAATGTTGCAGTCATCTCTGTCACTCCAAATGTAGCGATTGTGAATCAGGAAACTGTGATTCATTTCTCTGGCTCTGGTATTACGGAGTCGGATACATTCCGGTTTGTGACTTCAAGTCACTCATGTAATGATGAATCAATCTGTGATGACGTCTATCAGGTGGATGCAGATGGTTCATTAATCTGTACTAAGCCCTATCTAGTAGATGCTGATGGTTATGCTACCGTGATGTTTACAAAGCCTCTCTCTTCTGGTAAGGTATGCTACAAGTTCGGTTTGTCGGATACCTATACAGATCTGGGCCTGTTGTTCGAGGTATATAAGGTGAATGCTATTAAGCCTTCTGCCTTTGTTTCTGAGATTCCTGAGGATGTGACGTTCTCTGGAGTGGGTATCACGATTCGGGATAAGTTTGCCTTTGTGGCGCATGGTGCTGATTGCAGTACTGCCTCTCCCTCTAATACTTATGATCTGCGATCCTCAACTGTGGATGTTGTGGGTAAGGAAGTGACTCTGCATCGTCGTAATGTGACCTTGATTGCCTCTAGAGAGACTGTGATGGATGTGTGCTATACACTGTATGGTGTCGATGACCCCATTGTGCTTGGTTCCGTGACTGTGACTCCCAACGTTATTAGCATGTACAACGAGGACAATCCTGATGATCTGTTCTACATCAGCAACAAGCCTACTTCGTTTATCGTCGAGGGACAGGGTGTAGGACGTGAGACAACAGAGAAGCTTCGTCTGTTGGCTCCTAGTTCTCTGAGCTGCGACGACTACCTCGTAGAAGTAGATGCTGCTCGTCAGATAGATGGACGCTCACGTGTTTCTGTCACTCTGAATGTGGCTAATCAGGATTCTCTTGCCGTTTGTTACAGTTTTGTGAGCATTGGTTTCCGTCGCATGAGTGTGTTGATTCCTGTGCTGAAGGTGAATGTTGTATACAATGGTGATTCGGTCCTGTCTTCCGTGTACGTGGATTCGTACAATACTTTCTCTGTCGATGGTTACAATCTGCAGACTGGTGATTTGATGAAGTTTGTAGATCGTCTGGGTCAGTCTCAGTATTCTTGCTCGAGTTCTGGCAATGCTCTTCATGGACAGCCTCCTGTGAACATGACATTGATGGCTTCGGGCCGTACTCAAGGAATCTTCAGATACACCGAGCCTGGTCTGAATCTGGCTCTCTGTTATTACTTCGCTTCTCATAACATGTATGTCCTGTTCAGTGATATCCAGTTGGATGTGATCGATGTGGCGTATGAGAGTGAGGATGTAGCCATTGTGGGTGAGACATACACCATGGAGTTTAGTGGTGTGGGTCAACAGGTGGGAGATCAGGTGATGTGGATCACTGATGATGCCCAAGGCTGCCATCCTTCTTCTCCTTATGTTGTGACTGATGTGAAGTATCTGGATGAGTACAAGCGTGTGGACTTTGTGTTTACTTCGACCTACAGAAACTTGCACTTATGTGTGAAGACATCTGATCAGCCATGGGCTCTCTTGACGGAGTATCGTCTCGATGTTTTGGGAGTGACTTCTGCGAGTATACCTGATTATGCCAGCTGGCAGAACCAGACTGTGACCAGAATTATGGCTCATGCTCCTACTACCATGGAATTCAATGATAGTGATGAGGGAGATAAGGCGAAGTTCATTCCTGCTGACAGTAATTGTAATGGTGACATGGGCAAGTGCGGAGTGATGAACGTGTCTGTAAACAATACAATAACTGTTAAGTGTCCTGCTGTGGAGAAGGTGGTTCTCTGCTACTATTTCGGTCGTGCTCATATGTGGAAGAAGTATCCAGAATGGGCTTTGACGGTTCAAGGACCTACTTCAATGTCTACAAATCTGAATGTGGTAGATGATGATATGGTAGCTTCGATTACTTTGTCTGGAGTGAATGTGACTGGTGACTGCCGTCGTAGTCCTGCTTCTGAAGATGCTCAATTTATGGAGAGTTTAACAGTGGAAACCAACGATCCTGCTATTTCAGAGAGCATGATCAAGGCTGCTATGGTTAATACTCAGTATGGAATCTCTTCAGAGATTGGTCATCCTTTCAATATTACCTTCTCTGCCCCTTCGGATTTCTCTATACAGTCATTCCATATCCTTGCTCCAGTAAGTGATATTTCTCCTCGGAACATTGAAGTCTATCGTATGCAGAACAATGCCTGGGTCCTTGCCTTCCAATGGGTGAATTCTTACGATGATGCAGGTACTACGATCCCTGGAGGTGATGATTCGTTCCATGGAACTTCCAATAAGTGGATGCTTACGATTGTGGATACATATCTGACTACAGCATCAGAGTATAATGATGATCTGGAGAATTTCACCTACTTCACTGGAATCAAGATGTATTTGTCTTCAGCAGGGGCTCGTGAGTATGTTGCTGTTAAGTTTGTGGAAGCTTCTGCAGACTGCTCTGATCTGAATGAATCTGCGATGCTTGATCCTGTGTCACATGAAACATTGCGTAGTGTTCCTATGAACTCGTGTTCGGGTCTGTTGAATGCTTTCACAGTGGAAGACTACTCGAAGCAGTACAAGTTGTGCTATCAGCAGGCTAATGCTCCTGAGGGTTACAAGGGTTTCTTCTCCTATGATGATATGGTTCTATCCATTCGTCATACGTTGGTATCTTCGACTGGTAATGCTACCTACGCCATTGCCAATTATCCTAAGACCTTAGTGTTAACTCCTTCTGACAATGCTGTCGTATCTGAAGTCTTGTTTGTTCCTGATGCTGGAGCTTGTGAGGTTCCTGATGCTTGTGAGGAGTCATCTGGGTCTAGATGTCCTTTCCCGGTGAGCAATAATCGTGTGACAGTTACCTTCACAAACGAGGATGATAACATGCGTCTGTGTGTGAAGTACAGTGGCGAGAACTTCTTTGAGCCTCAAAGATTCAATATGATAGTTGATGTGTTGTCAGTCTCATCCTTTGCTCCTGCTTGGACTGTGTATGAGCCTTATACTCTGACTGTGACGGCTCGACACTTGAATCCTGACAACTATATTGTGTCGGATGATCCTTCGGTGATGGAACATACGCATCTGGTGAATAATGTGGCTACCTTCAACTTCACAGGTGCTCGTCGCAATGTGGCGTTGTTCATGTACGTGGTGGAGTTGGAGGAAGAGGTTCCTTTGTATGAAGATTCCACTGCTGTGAAGGTGGATGTGTTTAGCTTCGGTTCTCTCTCTCGTAGTAACTTCCTGGTGAGCAAGACTTATTCTAGCGTGGAGATTTTGGATTCTGTTGGAGTAGTTGGTAATACAAAGGCTCTTCTGTGTGCGGAGGATTGTAAGCAATATGATATTATCAGGGAGAATGACAAGTTGTATTTGAACTTCGGTAAGTTCGAGACAGCGAATACGTACGATCTCTACTACATCTTCCCTGAGGTGCGTTCTACCGAAATCGATGTGGGTATTCAGGTAGTTGTGAATGATATGGGTGAGTTTGTGCTCACTCCTTCTACTTTCTTCGTTGCGGGTGAGATAATCTCGGTGTCTGGACCTGGTGTGGATGCTGGTGATAGGGTCTATATGAGTTTCACGAACTCTACGGAGGGAGTTGAACCTCTTTCTGTGGAGCGTGTGGATGATAATGTGCAATTTGATACATCTAAGATGAACTTCACAGAGGATACTGTTTATGTGTTCTATGAGTTCTACAGTGATGATTCGTTACACAAGAAGGTGTTTGTGACTGAGATGACCGTGTTGTCGGCTAGTCTCAACTATGCTGCTACTGCTATGGTCACTGAGTATCCTTACTATGTAACTGTATCCGGTCTCTCTCTCCAGCAGAATGATACGATTGTTCTGGCTCAATCATGTTCGGCTTTGAAGGAGGAAGAGGTGGATACATTGGATGAATTCCAGTTGAAAGATGGAATGTATCGTATGGTGTTCACCTCTTCATATGGAGGTGCGGAGCGTCAGTTGTGCTACTACTTCACTAATTTCGATACCTACGTGCCTTTGAAGACTATCACCATCTCCGATGTGAATGTGTACACGGCTTCTAGCTATTACTACGCAACCACGAACGAGGTATTGGAGATTGAGTTGTTGGGTGATTTCCCTGGTAGTTCTCAGAACCGTATTGCTCTGCTGTTGTCGAACTCTCCTTCGTGCGATGAGCATGTGATCAATTATGTAACAACAAACGAGAACATCTTTGTGTTCTATGTGCAAGATTTTACATATTGGGAGTATTATGTGTGCATCCGCTGGGACGAGGGTTCAACTCCGCGTGTGATTAGTGATACGAGAGTATTGGTTAAGGAGATTGAGAATGTGGGTATGTCTGTTGGAATTGTGGGTCAAAACGATGTGGTGACTGTGAGTGGTATTGGTCTGAACAGTGGAGATCAGGTACTGTTCGCTATGGACTTCTGTACAAGCCCCATTCATAATGGTCCTTTCACAGTGAAGAAGTTCCAGGACTTCTACTTCGAGCCCACTTGGAATATGAGTTCTAATCGGCCGTTCTCTCTCTGCTACCAATTCAAGGGAAGCAACAAGTTTGTGTTGATTAGTAACATCACTAGATACATCATTGCCGTTGAGGAGATGCAGCCTACAGTAACACGTCGTGGTATTGAGGAGACTGTTTCTATGATTGCAAATGTGGTGCCTGAGAATTCGGCTTTGTATGTAGCTACCAGTTGTCAGGAGGATATCAAGGAGTTGTTGGATATGAGCAATACGAATACGATGTTCAGTTTCACTCATATTTTCAATGAGACTGGTAGTTATGAGATTTGCTTGTCTCTGGATGATAATTACTTCACGAGATTGAGTCAGTTTGTCGTTGTTGACATCGAGTCCTTGTCTATAGACCGTTGGGTAGCTGGATTGCCTCTCCCTTCGGCATTGGTGTCTTCGATGAATGTGACTGGATATATTGTAAACGGTTCGAACGTGACGTTTGTTACCTCCTCATGTGATGAGGAGACGGAGCAATTCCCGATTCGTGAGGATTTGAGCATTGATGCTTTGATTCCGTTCCCGACAGCAGGTATATACAAGTTATGTTTGGTGTCTCCTGGTACCACTCGCATGTTCTTGTATGATGAGTTGACTGTAAATGTATTGTCCATGACAGTGACCTCTACAAATTCAACCATTTATCAGTTCATTAACAATAAGAAATCGGTGTCTCTGCATGTGGATGTGTCTGCTGAGGACTTGGTTCCTATTGATGTGTTTGTGGCTACTTCGAGCAGCTGTACGGAAAAAGTGGATATTGTGAACTCCACGGTAACCATAGAGAAGTCAGGTAATGTCGAGTTCAAGTTTGAACATGGTTATGATGATGAGTTGACAGTGTGTTATACTTATGCCAATGAGGTGGCTATGCCTGTTGGAACAGTGCTGCATCTGTATTCAGTACACTTCGATCCCGCCACATGGAGACCATTCTACGGTCTTGCTTATCATGTGACAGGCGTGGATATTTACACTCCTTATGAAGAGAGTGTGAGAGTTATATGGATTTCTCGTAATGATACATGTGATAGTATACAGGGAAGAGATGGAGATAACCTGAGTTCGATGGAGGAGGTTACGTTCACACAAGAGGGCGAATTGGTGGCTTGTGTTTCCTTCCGTAAGAATAATGGTGTAGCAAGCTATGAAAGTGTTTCTTACACTGATCATCATGTAGTCATGTACAACAAGGTGAGTGTATCAATTGAGGCGGATAGGCGTCTGGTGGCCAATAAGCAGTTCGTGATGACATTGGTGTCGTCACAGTACAACCTTATTGACAAGGTGTGGTGGCGCAATAGTGCTGGTGAAACGACAGAGAAGCGGTCTCTGTTTGATGGAAAGGCTCCATTTGTGATTCCATCTGCTGGTGAGTGGTGGGTAGTCGTGCAGTATGTGGGTGAGATTCCTGCTGACTACGAGAACGATGAAACCATGACACGCAAGGTGTCGACAGTGACCATGCTGGATGTATTGTACTGGATTAAGGGTTTGAACATCACTACATCGGAAGCTATCAAGACAACCAATCTGGAGGTGCGTGGTGAGTATCTGGAGAATGGCGATTTGCTTGCGTTGAGTCCTTGTGACCAGCCATGTGAGTCTTCTGATCTGGCTCCCTTCACTTACTCTGTCAGTGGCACTGCAACGAATGTTATGACCACAGAATCTGTGAGGACCGATAATCTGCAAGAAGAGAACTGTGTGTGTTTCCGTTTCGGTGAGAACAACTGGATGAAGTATGAGAATCTGAAGTTGTACATTCCTAAAGAGGATACGGTGATTAGCAAGGCAACCAAGGCTTACATGCTTCCTAGTTCCTCTCTGTATCGTCGTCTGGATGATAATAGCGTGCTTACACGTGTGGATGTGGAGTTGATGGGTCATGTGCAATTACTGCACAACAGTAATGCCTTTATCGTCCGTACTTCTGAGGAGTGTTCTGCAGAGACTGCTGTTGATAAGGAAATAAGCGTAGAGACCATGATGGATCAGTACGGTTCTGCTCATGTGTCTATGAACTATGAGATTGTGGGCGAGCCTGAGACTACATACAAGCTGTGTTATAAGGTCGGTGATCGTTCGGTGGTAACTGTACCTGTGGAGGTAGCGTACAAGAAGATCTCGGCTTCGAATGTGACCGTCCTTCGTGGTGCTCCTTTCACTTTCACCATAGATTCTGATTCGATTGGTTTTTCAGATGGTGATGAGGCGTTCTGGTCATTGGGTACCGACTGCAATAGTCCTATTACAGAGACGGCTTCTCTGAGCGGTGGTGTCTTCAGCTGGAGTGGTGTGTCTGATTTCGTAATGGAGAATGGACATCTGTGTCTGAAGTTTGTGGACACCTCAATCTTCGCTCCTATAAGCAATGTACTTCTGGAAGTCGTGGGTACAGAGGATAAGTCGATGGATTTGGTGGTTGATGTTACGCAGCCTCGTGTCGAGTCGTTAGCAATTCATGGAACTGTGGAGTGGATGCAGACGGTGAACTACGATGGTGATCACTCGGAGCCTCTAGATACGATTCTGTGTGCTGATGGCCAATGTACCTTCCCTGTGAAGGAGGCTTATCGTAGTGATTCAATCTCACGCTTGGGTCTGATGATTAAGTTCCATGAGCTTCCGGAGCCTTCGTTCATCCCTCAAGTGGAGATTACACTTCGTCACCACCCTGTTGTTCTGACTACCAAGATGTATCACGGTAAGGAGCATATTCTGGAGTTGGAGTCGAGTGTGTTCCGTGAGTCAGAGACTATAACCATTATGCACGATGGTCAGAAGGTGTATTCAGATCTTGTTTTGGACCATCTGTATGAGAATAAGGCTCGTGCCACTGTGGTTCTGTCGGCAGGTCCTGGAGAATACTATGTGATTTACAACTACGAGTCTGTATACTGTGATGATTTGATCGACGTGCAGATTGATACAATTGATGTGATCCTGGTGAATAGTGTCGAGTCTACAATTGTGTCGGAGTATCAGGAGACGACCTTCCGTCTGGACACTTCGGCACTTATTCCTTCCTATGAATCAGATCGTGTGTTATTGTGTAATATGGGTTGTGCTTGCGAGACAATTTATGCTACAGGTGAGATCTACAGTGAGAATCAGATTGGTGTTGTGATCCCTGCCTACTTCACGAAACTACAGTTGACTACAACTCCTGTGTACAGCCAATTGGCTGTATGCTACAGGATGGGTCAGTCATTGCCTGTGGACACGGGCTTGGTGATGACAGTTCTGAAGATCAATTCATTCGAATTGTCTGAGGTGCCTGAGGGCGTAAGGATTGAGAATGTGCCTATTATTGGTTCGGGTGTGGGCTATGGAGACAAGTTACTTATGGTGCCGGATTCGAGCTGTGCTGGTATCGAGTCTATCGAGGCTACGGTGGTGTACACGAATAAGTATGTTGCTCGTCTGTTCGAGGCTCCTATGCTTCCTGCAACTTGTCAGTCGGCCACACTCAACGTGTTCTACGTGCCAACGAGCACAGGTGAGCCTATTGATCTTCACCAGACTATTACGGTTATGCGTGTGATGATGACTGCTTCAGTGGAGTCTGGATACAACTTGTTCGGCAAGGTAGAAATGACCTTCAACGTGCAGGGTACAACAAATCTCCAGGAAATGATATTCTTCTTCAAGTATGCTGATGAATCGGATACAACGGCTTATCGATGCTTGACACGTCCTGAGAAGACCAACAGTACTGTGCCCATTACTTGCACTTTCGTGTCGGTGCCAACTTCAGGTGTGATGCGTATGATGTTCCGATTCGTAAGTGTGAGCAACTCGGAGTCAGTGTGGATGGATATTGATCGACCTGTAACAGGTGGAGATGTGTACATTGCTGATTTCCCTGCTGAGTCTCGTACAGGTGTGCAATTTGAGAAGGTGAATCCTTTCTATTCCAAGGACCTTGCTGCTGTGGATATCAACTTTGTGAATGAAAAAGATGTGACGGTTGCTACCTACACCAGTTCAATCAACGAGCTTGAATTTATTCGTCCTGTTGAAGAGACGGAGGTGAAGGCTCTGGCTACGTATGGTGTCTTCCATGGACCTTTGACCGGTGTTACTGTGCATGTCTGTGGTCTGAAGGCGATGAATACAACAGTTCCTTCCATTCTAACCACTGTGGAGACAGTATTCTCGCTGACTATGGTGTATGATGATGATGATACCCTTGCTAATATTACACGAGTTGGTTTCTCGACCTCTACGGACTGTACAACAGTGTTGTATGCGAATAAAGCCGACTCGACAGTGGCCGTGACCTTCGAAGAGAGTTACAGTCGTCTGTACGTGTGTGTGGATTACGGAACTGGTTTCGGTTATTCATTGCTGCCTTATATCACGGTTCTTGAGTTCCGCAATGCAATCACTGTGGTGGCAAAGGAGGAGACCCGTGTGAATTATCAGTACTTGACTGTTTCTCCTAGTGAGAGCTGTGAGTTGACTCAGTTAACGGATATAACAGTGAACAATGGATGTGATTGGGTGTCATCAATTTTCGTGGGTGATGCTGCTCTGGTGATTGATGGTAAGCAGTCTACTTCGTTGGTGTTTGGTGCGAATATTGATTACAACCCTGAGTGTAACCGTCCTATTGATGGTAAGAATCAGTGGATGGTGTTCGACTTCGGTACCTGTTACCATGTGAAGGGTGTGGAGATGTATTTGTTGGGTATTGAGACGGATCCTCGCTTTGTGGTCCTGGAGAGTAGTGATGTGTTAAGTGCAGAGGATGAAGCTTGGAGTCTGGCTGCAACCGTGGAAATTGTGAACACACGTGCTGGTTGGTACTCTCTGGGTAACTTTGCTGTATCTGGTCGTTACCTGCGTATGCGTTTCGTTGATAGCACATCTCCTTTCATTATTATAAGTGAGGTACGTTTCACAGGTGTTGCTTGTAATGACGCTTCGGCTGATATTCATGTAAAGTGGGTGAAGTATGGTACGGGAGCTCTGGACTGCAGTGATCCTGGATATGACTACATAATTAAGGATTGCACTCGTACTGGTATTGTGAATATTAGTGAGGTGGGAGAGTATGGTCTGTGCCGGTATGATGAGGACTGGTCTCCTGTATACAACTTCAATATGACTGTGGTAGGTATTGATGCTGTGAGCAATGCTCATAATCTGCCTGTGGGTGCAGTACGTACTGTGACATTGAGTGGTTTTGGTATTCAGGATGGTGATAAGATCACTTTCGTGTCTGAGTCTGCTGACTGCTCGAGTGTAGCAAGCTCAAGTGAAAACGTATTCACGGTTACGAATCAGACTGCTGAGATGACCTTCAATGCGGTTCCTGGTATGTACAAGTTCTGTTATCAGTTCCTTGGAATGCCGTTCAAGAGCACTCTGGTGGAGTCCTTCTCTCTGGTCGCTCCAGGTTCTATCGAGCTGAGTACAAGTGAGTTGATCAATCGCAACCTGAACACGATCGTGGTAACTGGAAATGGTGTGTCTGAGAATGATATGATTGCTTTTACAGCTGGTTTGTGCTCAGAGGCTACTCCTATACCAATCACACGTATTCATAATGAGTATGGTATTCAGATGATGGTATTCCCTGAGACGGGTATGGGTATCCATGTGTGTTACAAGTATGGCGGTCTGGAGTGGATGATGCTGACTACGACTGTGAATATTCGTGAGGTATACAGTCTGGACGTGGACAAGTTGCCTTTGGATCTGGTGGCGAAACTGACGTTGTCTGGAGTGGGTCTGACAACTGAGGATAAGCTGTGTTTGATGAACAGTGAGTCAGTGTGTTCATACTGCGAACAAGAGATCTTTGCTGGTCGTGTGTTCTCTGTACAGGGTGAGACGACCTTGTTCTCTATGGTGCATATGACTTCCCAGGTTACTGTGCGCATGTGTTACAAGTACGCTTCTTATCAGAACTTCGTAGCTATTGGTGATGTAGTGATGACAGTGGTGCCACCTGCATTGAACTCTATTTTACCTACTCGTATTGTGGGTAATGTGGCGAATACCATTTCGTTCACAGGTGATTTCATGGGTGGTGAGATTCTGAGTGGCAATGTGGAGGCTGTGTTGACCACGTCGGATGTAAACTGTTACATTGATCGTGTGACTCTGGCTAATGGTGATGTTGTGTTCCCTCTAGTGGCCTTGGAGGATGGTTACGGAGCAACCCTGTCATTCGTGATGGAGGAGCTTCCTCCTCTCCATATATGTCTGCGTTATCCTAGTCGTGAGAATTTTGAGATGCAGTCAGCGACTCTGGATGTAGTGATGGTGCATGATATGGAACCTAGCTACGTGCCTCTGAATACCTATGCAATTATGTTTGTGTCGACTTATTGTTCTCGTCCTACGGATAATGTTAAGTTCGTGCCTGTGGATGCTTCTTGCGATGCTGCTTATCCTGAGTACTTGGTGGGTAACCAGCATATTGCCAACGTGTTATTCACGGATGCTAGTATTGAGAGATACGTGTTGTGCTACCGTCCTGAGGGAGAGATCTACACGAAGTTGGAGGCATTTGCGATTACAGTGCGTGATCAGCGTAACATTATCGATTTCGCATCGATCCTGGAGCACTTCTCTGTAGTGGGCGAGACTGAGACATATGAGATTGAAGAGGATAACATTGTGGATGGTGATCGTATGATGTGGTCGTTAGATGGATGTGTGACTGCGGCTCCTGGTACTACGGAGAAGATGATTGAGAATAGAACATTCACAATGGCTTATTCTACGGTGTTTATGGGTGCCTCTCTCTGTATGAAATTCGTGGGTACTCGCAATTGGGCTGAATACACCAATCAGAAGATGTCCGTGTTGTCTGTGTTCAATGTCCAGCCTCGTGTGTTCAGTCGAGGTGTGGCTACCTCTGCTCAGATTGATGGTTTCGGAGTGAATGAAGAAGCTTATGGTTATCTGGGTGTTACTTGTGATGGTACTGCTGATGATATGTTTACGGAAGAGTTCAACGGAACTTCTACGACGGTGACTGTGACTCGTGCACAAGCGAACCTGATTCTGTGTATGAGATTCCGTTCATATGCTCATTTCTACTCCTTCAGTAATATCACGTTCCTGGCTCGCGGTGTGGAGCAGGTGACGCTGCTAGAGACGAATCCTCGTGCTGGTTCTGCGAAGTTGAGTCTTGCAGGTCCTGGTTTGGGCTATGATACTTGCGGATTCTCTGAGGATCTGACTGCTTCTTCGAGCTTCCTGACCTCGGGTATTGAATCGATTGCCTTGTCGAAGACTTATCCTGAGAATGCAGAGGCTTATGTGTTGTTCGACGGTAATTCTCGTACGGCTCTGTCATTCAATACGAATGAGAATGGAACAATAGACATCTACTTGTCTGGACCTTATGTGTTCACTCGTGTGGATGTGTACGCTGGTTCGGGACCTGCTGCTCCAAAGGATATTCAGGTGTATGCTGTGCATAATGAGGCCTTGGAGTTGTTGGCTTCATGGACGAAGCCGAACGAGATTGGTTGGAGTGAATCTCCTTCATTCAGCATGCAGGCCACTCATTTCCGTATCGTGTTCGCTAACAGCTATGATGATTCATTCAATTATATCCGTATAAGTCAGATTCGTCTGCATGGATTTGCTCCTGTGGTTAACGGTGCTGTGACGATTGTGACTGATGATGATTGCAGCAATGTGAAGGCTACGACACTGGTATCATTGTGTGAACCCATTGCTGTTGTGGTTCCTGGTCATGGTGTTGGTTACAGTGTCTGCTTCGACTTTGGTGAAGGCGTTTCTCGTCTGGTGCCGAATAGTCACTTCGATTTGTACCAGGCTACTGGTATTGCGTTCACTTCAGGTGATGCTTCCTCGATCGTGGCTGGTACGACGAAGGACTTGCAGATTCTCGGAGCGATTCCTGCATTTACTCAGGTTCGTTTCGTAGTTGCAGAGGCTGACGATACGTTGGAGACTCTTGAGAGTAAGTGTAACGATGCATCCGTCACTTTGATGACTGTGGATGTGGTGGATTCTGTGGCTATGAATGTAACTTTCACAGAGGGTGTGGAGAAGATGTATGTGTGCTACAATTTCCCTGAATCGACCCTGTATCGTCGTCTGGAGGAGAGAGATGAGGGTTGGTCTGTACTGGATGCATCCTTCATGGTCAAGTCGTTGAATGAGGTGACTCCTTCCTTCTTGGTTGCTGGTGTGCAGAGCACAGTGACTTTCACAGGTATTGGCCTGGAAGGTACTTCAGTGGGTCTTGCTAAGGGTGAGTGTTCGGAAGTATCGTACACTCCGATTGTTAATGGAAAGGCAGATCTGGCCCCGGCTCTGGGTATGACAGGCGAGTTGAATGTGTGTATGCTGTTCCCTAACGAGCAGCCTATGGCTCAGAAGACAGTGGCGATTGCCTCAGTGAATTCTCAGGCTCTGACCAACATTGTTAACGTGCCTCATCGTGTGACCATCTCGGGTCAATATGTGGCTGCTGGTGATCGTGTTGGAGTGATGGTAGATGGTGTGTGTGATATGAGTCAGGGTGGATTGTTGGATGAGAACCTCTCGTTCTTGCTACAGTTGAACTACCTGGGTCGCTGGACACTTTGCTACAAGTTCATGGGTTACCGCACGCCTATTCCTGTGAACATCACGGTGAATGTGGTTGTGGAGACTCTAAACTTCTATCCTGCCTTTGTAGTGAGTGGAGCGAGCAACTACTTGGAAGTATTGATTCCTGCATTCAATGAGGAGGATACAGTGACACTGAATGGTGAAGAAGGTGTGTCGTCAGTCGTGAATGGTACAAAGTTTGTGTCGTTCAGTACTATGGAGTTCACGAACTCGACAGTGACGATGGTCTACAATCATACTTATGCTGGTGAGATTTCAATGACTCTTCCTGTGTACACAGTTGCTTTGAACAAGAAGGGATCGTACTTCAATCAGGCTGAGGTGGTTTCTGTGTCTGGTACTGGTTCTGAGTCCATTAATGCTATTGGTTTCGCTACGGATGAGTGTACTCGTTCAATGGAATTGTACCCTGTGACTTCCAAGGAGTCGATCGTGAATGTGACATCCATGGGTGAGTACCACGTGTGTGTGTCTTACGTCAATGCTCCTGCTCTCATCTTCGTATCTACTGTTACTTTCAAGGTAGTGGGTATCGATACCTATAGTATTCCTGTATGGGTTGCTGAACTACCTCTGCCTACAACGATCCATCATCTTGGTGTGGAGAAGGTGATGGTGTCGGGTGTGGGTCTGTCGAGCAAGGATGTGTTGTATCTGACGACATCGGATTGTTCGAATCCTGAATATAACCTTGTGGATACTGTTTATGAGTCTGCTGGTACAGAGCGTGTGAGCTTCTCGGATGAGTTGGTGTTTAACGCGACACAGAATACTATGTATACTGTGTGTTACTACTTCGATGAGCTGAATACTGTGTATCTCACATCTCTTACAATGACGGTGTATCCTATGGTGTTCCCTGTGACGTTGGTACCTACGAATCCTGTGATTCTGGGTGCTGCTGAGACGACCTCTTTGAATGTCACTCTGAATCGCTATGTGGAGGTGACTGCAGGCGATAAGGTCTATGTGGGCGATGCGGAATGTACTTATGAGAACCAATTGATGGAGGAGGTGAGCAATGAGATGGTATTCACTGTGCATGCTTTGACTGGACTTCAGTCCATCTGCTATGCTTATGGTGGTAATGTGAATCTGGTGGCTCAGTTGGATACGTTCACTGTAAGTAAGTATTCGGGTCTGTCGACAACAAAGTTCGCTGTTGGTGTGACAACACGTGTTGTGGTTGGTGTGATTAATGCTGCTGAGGGCGATCTGGTGGCGATTGCAAATGCAGATGGTAACTATGTGGCTGAGTTTGCCATGAAGGTGGATGAGGAGACTTGGTTCGAGTTCAGTTACAGTGAGTCTGGTGAGTACATGGTATATTACAAGTACGCTCATAGTACGGAGTGGTTCCCGACTTCGGAAGTTGTGACAGTGGCGGAGGTGAAAACTGTGTATCCTGTGGATCTAGTGATGGGAGAGACTCATCTTTTCGAGTTCGTTGGTTATGCATTGAGTGAAGAGGATCGCTACATGATCTCTTCGAATGATCAGTGTGATGGTGCTTCAGAGGAGGGTCTGTTAAGATCGGAGCCAATGACATTCTCGAATGCTGGTAACTTCTCTCTGTGTTACTACTACGCTGATGTGGGTGCTACAGTCGTGGAGATGATTACTGTTCATGCTATCACGTACAGCGGTACTTCGGAGTTTGTGAATGGAGTGACTGAGTTTGTGATCATTGATGGTCTGACAGATGAAGATACAGTGCGTTATGTCCGTGGCATGGATTGTGAGGAGAGTATAATTGTGGAGCAGGAGTATGTGGAAGGAGGAATGAATGTGACTCTGTTTGCATCATTTGCTCCAATTTCTGTGTGCTACCTCTTGGCCTCTCGTAAGGATTACTACAGAGATGTGACTGTACGTTCTTCAGGTGTGGAGTATGTGTCTTCTTCTGTGTGGTTGAGTGATGTGATTACCCTTCCTGATACTTTCGTATTCCATTCTACCTTCTTGGCTGTGGGTGATGAAGTGTCCTTTGTTATGGACGACGAAGAGGTGAAGGCTCATGTGACGAATGTGTCTGTGAATGGTGCTACCATTTCGTCGGTGATGTTCACCAAGACTGGTGAGTATTCTGTGGAGTTCCTCTTCAAGGCTATTAACAAACGATACACGAGTTCGTTCACTGTGACAGTATTGAATTCTGCTGTGGATATGGTTGGATTCAAGAGTGTGCGTCGTATCAATCCGATGACTGGTATCCCTGTTCCCTTCCCTGTTGCCTTCTTGGGTGTGTTCGATCTGGTACCTGTGACTGTGAAGTATGTGTCAGAGAGTTGTGAGGAATCTGCCATACCTAGTACAGAGTTGTCTCTCTATGAACAGGGTCAGGAAGCATCCTTCTCGTTCCCTTCGGCTTCTGAATATCATTTCTGTGTGAAGTATGGTGAGGATGCTTGGAAGGAAATGGAGAGTTACAAGCTCACCTTCATGACACTGGAGCCAAATAGCATTGTGGCGAATGTGGACGTTGCAACAACCTTCCAGTTGACTGGACAGGGTATTCAGGATGGTGATCTGATCCGCTGGACAGAGGACTCATGTAAGAATGCTGCTGTAATATCTGTGGTGCAGGACAGTGCTACTACTGTGACAGTGCCTTCGAATATTGAGGGAAGCCGTCTGTATCTGTGCTATAAGATCCAAGGCGATAGTGAGTATATGTTGTTCACGGACAACGTGGTGAATATTCGTGGAGGTTTTGTCGTATCTCCTTCGATTACTTTTGAGGGTGTGGAGACCATAGTAACAGTGGAGGCTCGTAGCTGGAACTACACAGATATTATCAAGTTTGTACCTGAGGAAGAGAGCTGTGAGGCTGAGGGCTTCGAGTACAGTTTCGTTGAGGAGACCACAACTGTGACAGTGAACTTCTCTACACCGGGTGTGTACAAGATGTGTTATCAGTACGCTGATGTTATCATGGAGGTGCCTCAGTACACGATGACTGTCCATAGTCTGTCTATTGAGAGCACGGTGGTTCTGGTTGAGGAAGTGAAGCAGGCTGTGAAATTGGAGTTTTTGAACACGGGAGTGGAGGTGACTGAGGAGAAGGAACTGCCTTCAGATCAGTTGGTCATTGATCGTGAGCAGTCTTCAGAGGCTACTCGTGGTGATGTGAGTTCGATAACAGATGGCAAGGACTACACGTATGCTGGATTCTCTGTTGCTAAGGATGTGACACTGGTGTATACGCTAGCAAAGCCTGTGGCTCTGAGTGCTGTGGATCTGTTGTCGGTGAGTGGAACTCGTTCGGTGAAGAAGGTTAGCTTCTACACGTCTGTGCACACAGTGACTGGACCTTGGAAGCTGTGGAATCAGTTGGAGCTTGAGGAAGAGCCTAAAGAGAAGGTATCACTGAATGGCTCGTACACGGTGGCTCGGTACGTGAAGGTGGTGGTGAACGCGAACTTTGGAGCCAAGTCTACGATCATTCATGATCTCCGCTTCCACTATGTGTCCGAGTCAGGTGAGTCTAAGGTACGATTCGTGGATCCTTCGATCATGAGTGCCATGGAGTGCGAGAGTAAGGGTGGATCTCAGATTGCCGAAGTGTTCGATTATGCTAACGAGGCTATCATTGAAACTGATAATGTGGAGAATGATTTTGTGTTGTGTGCTCATATGAACGGAATGTGGGTTGTGTTCCGTCAAGTCCGTGCTCAGATGAAGTCAGTGACAGATGTGTCCCCGGTTGCCTTTATCACTGGAAGCGAGTATGAGTTGACTCTTACTGGTTCCAACTTGAGTGCTGATGATTCTGTGTTCTTCACTGCTGATTCTTGTGAGTCTACGGATGTATTTGATGGCGAGCGTATTTCGGATACGAAGGTAATGGTGACGATGTCGTCGAGCATCGGTAATCCTCTTTATCTGTGCTACAGACTTGTGAGTAATATGACTGTGAAGGTGGATATTCCTTTGACTATCTTCGAGACGAGCTTCTCAGTGAACTCCTCTCTGGAGGTGTTCCCTGGATCAACTGTGACGGTTTCGGGTGGTGCCATCTCAACTAGAGATAGTGTGAAGATTGTGGCTGCAGATGCAGAGTGTTCTGGAGAGGCTGTGGCTACATATCCTGTCCAACAGACGGAGAAGATGTTCATTCAGTTGGACAAGACTTTGCCTGCGGTTGAGGCACAGTACAAGATGTGCTACTTGTTTAATGGCGAGGTGATTAGTCAGAATGAGTATTTGATGAATGTGTACAGGTTGACAATGGAGAATAGTCTGTTCCGTGGTATCAATACTAAGCTGAGTGTACAGACGGGTATGGATCTGAAGAATGCTTCTCTGGTACTTCGTGATGCAGATACAGAATTGACAGTGCCTGTGCAGCATGTTTCGAGCAATGAATACTTTGTCCAGGTGACTCTGCCTATGACAATGGGTAATTCGCTGACGGTGTCTGTCCAGAAGGGTGAGGAGATCATCTTGACGGATGTAGTGCTGACAGTACAGACTCCTGTTGTGACTTCGGTGACTCCTAGCGTTGCTTATCTGGGCGATGAGACTACCTTCAACTTTGTTGGATCAGGTCTGGGTGTTGGTGAGGCTGCAGATCGTGTAATCTTCACAACGGATTCGTGCGAGAGTGGAGTGGTTGCAAACCATACTCTTGTCGAGAATAGTGCGACTGTCCTGTTCACAGAAGCTATGTTGGAGGTCCACATATGTGTGTCTTTTAGCGATGGAGCTTTCATCCTGCTGGAGGAACCTTCGGTGACGGTCCGTGGAGTGTCTGCGTTGAATCCTACGTCGGCGGTAATCGGTCAAGAAGTGGCGATTGCCTTCACGGGTGTGGGCATTGCTGATGGTGATAACGTGGCGTTTGTTGCTCCTGGTGACAGTTGCAATGAGGCTATTGTGGAGAGTGTTGTGGAGAATGGAGAGGTTGTGGTAACCTTCACCGGAGTGTCGAACACGATGGAGATGTGCTACTCTTTCCAGGAGTCTTCTGCAGGTCTGATTAAGCAGCCAGTGGAGTTAATGTTGACTGAAAACTCTTCGATTCCTGAGGTAGATACTGAAGAACCGATATCCTTGTTGGCATTTGTGAACGTGGAGCAGAATCTATACTTCCCTAACTTGGAAGTGGGCAGTCGTGTCTCCTGGACGGAGGGATTGGATTGTGAGAAGATGGTTATAGAACCTCAACGTGTGAATAACGACAACAAGGTTACGGTGGAGTTCACCAAGGGTGCTAGCGATATGAAACTGTGTGTGTCCACGAATGGTGTGGACTTTGACTTGAAGCCTAATGTGACTATGACTGTGGTGGAGGTGGAGTCGGTGGTAAGTGAGTTAGTGATGGGTCTGCAGGAGGAGGTGACGATTCCGGGAACTGGCCTGGATCTGGCTACGGAGGCTTTCTTCATTGCTGTGGCGGGTCGTCGTCTGGATGCTGCTGTGTCTTGCGTTGGTGGCGAGCGTGTGTCAACAATTGCTAAGGTGCAGGATGGTTTGATTAGCGTAACTATCACGAAGCCTGTGGATCGTGCTCAGTTGTGTCTGGTGTTCCCTGATCACATGGCTATGGCGTTCCTTCCTACGATGTCTGTGGTGTACATGGATGAGATGCCTCACATTTCGGTTCCTAATATGCAACCTTCAACCCAGATCCTACCTCTTCATAACATTCCTGTGTTTGGTGACTTCGAGGAGCTGAGCAAGAATGAGGAGTTGTGTAGTAAGTTGATCGTTGAGACAATGTGTGAGTCGGACTCGGATTTGAAGGATCTCTTCTTGAATAATACTTTCAATAACGTGACGTTAGTACGTAATGGAGCTGATTCTCTGTCTCTGACACTACGCTTCCCTGAGGTTATGGAGGTGGATCGTGTGGAGATGACGGCAATGAGCAATGAGACTTCTCCTAAATCATTTACGGTAAGTGCTATCAATGCTGCTGGTGAAAAGGAGTTTATTGATTCGAAGGAGTTGGATAATCTCGAGTTCTTGGATCCTTACTATGACGTGTCTTTGACAACGCCATTCGTTACGGACGTAATTGAGTTCACGTTCGAGTCTTTCGATGAGGAGAATCTGCAGGTGACCTTGAGTTCTATTGATGTCTTCTTGCGTCCTATACAGAAGCAGGTGGTGTCATTTGTGAGTGTCTCAGAGTCGCGTCGTTTGGAGGATATAGAAAGTGTATGTGAGGATGGTACCAAGGTGATTCCTCCTACCTATCTGTTTGGTGCGGATACTGCGATGGGTAATAATCGTCTGGAGTTTGTGGCTAAGATCCCTGTGGACTTGGCAGTGATGTGTTACAAGTTCGGTTCGAAGCCATGGAAGGTGTATAATGATGTGACTCTGTCTGTGGGTAACATCGAGTACTTCAACACGACATCTGAGTTGATTGTGGTCGGTAAGCCAGTTGATGTGGCATTGACTGGAACGGGTATTCGCAATGGTGATGAGATGTTCTTCGTGAGTGCTTCAGCGACTGAGTGTAGTGAAGATAAGGCCATTAGTTCTGTAGCTGTTGTGGAGAACCGAATTGCTTCTGTTGTGTTCAATGCTAGTGGACGTAGTAAGATGTGTTATAGCTTCGGTAGTTATGGATTCTTTATGCCCAATCTTCTTCCCATTACTGCTGTATCCTTCAACTCTTTGCAGACTCAGTCGTTCATTGTGGCTGGACATGCTTTCACTGCTGTTGTGTCTGGCGAAGGTTTATCTAATTTGGATCGTGTGCGATTCCTTCCTGAGGGTTCTGATTGCTCGGATATGCGTTATGAGTTTGTTGTGGCTAATAATATGCTCAGTGCTTCTCTATCTGAGGGTGGTGTGTATTCTGTATGCTATGGATTTGCTGGAACTACATGGTTCGAGACTGGTGAGAAATTGGAGGTGGCTTCAGTCACGGGAGTTCGTCCGAACATATTGTATGTGTCTGAGATAAATACATACACTTTCGTGGGTCATCTGTTGTCAGTAGGAAGCAGTAACGATGAGGTGCGTCTGATCTCAGGCAATGATTGTGAGGATTATGTGAATATGACTCCACTGTATGTGGTTGATTCACAAGTGACGATAAAGTTGGATTCCATTGAAGCTTCCTCATTGACGGTATGCTACAAGTTCGGTCAGTCAGATGAGTGGATTGATACAGGTGTGACTCTGACTGTAGTGAATTCTCTGGCTCTGACGGCGGTGACACCATCTGTTGTATTTGCTAATGAGGATGTGATGTTCACCTTTGATGTAACGGGAGCTTCGGAGAACGATTTGATGTCAGTGGGCCCGGATTGCCGTTCTGCAGAGAAGAAGAACTTAACTGAATCAGTGATTCTGCCTGCTGGAAAGAGTAGTGTGTGCTACTGGTTCGGTGGTATGATCGTGAAGTCTAAAGAAGTGGATGTTGTGAGTGTGAACAGCCATCCAGATCTTTTGTACATTGTCAAGGCTGTACCTGAGGAGATTTCCGTGACGGGTGTTCTGATTTCTTCTGGCGCTACGGTGAGAATGATCTATAATGAGGGTGATGAAAGAGACTTCACTGTACAATCTGGTAAGGTGACAATCGTGCCTCCTTTTGGTGGCAGTTTCACTCTGGTGTATTGTCTGGACAGTGGTTGCAATACATCGAAGGAGTTTGCTTCGGGTGTTGTGTTGGAGATTGAGTCGATTGATAAGGATCATCTGTTGGCTGGTGCTGAGACGGAATTCATCATTTCGGGCTACGGTATGAAGGCTAATGATAGAGTCATGTTCGAGGCTCTGGAGACTGAGGGTCAGACTAGTACTTGCAGTGAAGAAGATGTGGATGCTACATTGAGTCTGGAAGATAGCAACACGGTGCGTATCACTGTGGCTTCCATGAAGGGAAACTGTGTGGGTAAACAGTTCGCTGTGTTCTACCAATTCCAAGATGTGGAGAGGCCAGTTAATACAGGTCGTGTGATGACTGTGGAGCGTGCTAAGATTGAGATTGAGTCGAATTTGGTATTCGCTGTTCCTCCTGGAGGAATGAAGCCTGTGACTATTCCTATTGGTGGTTACTTCCCTGAGGGCTCAACTCCATATGTGAAGTTCCAGTTGAAGAGTAAGAGTGGTTCGACCGCTGGAGGCATAACCTACGAGGTGATCGAGAATAAGATCACAGTGCAAGAATTAGAGGGTAAGGATGACGTGTATCAGATCTGTTATACAATCGACAATGTGCAATGGGATTGTATCCCTGGCTCGGATGTGTACTTCAAGTCCATTAAGAGTGGTACTGTGGCTGTGGCTCAGCCTTATGTCCCTACAAGCTACACATTGTCTGCTTATGAGGATTCGTTGAGTGCTGACGATCAGTTTAAGTGGGTGTTACATGGCTGCTCAGATGTGGTATCCTATCCTGGAGAGATCGATGGTGATAAGCATAAGGTGGTGGTAGATGATGTAAATGACAAGGAGTTGACTCTTTGCTACAAGTTCAGTGGAACTGAGGAGTATGTCTACTACCCAGATGTGAAGCTACGTGTTGTATCTGTGACTACGCGTTATCCTAACAAGGTGGTTGTGTCAAAGTCAAAGCCAACGGATATTCATTACACTGGTAGCAATTTGGATGATCTGCAGGTGGTGTATGTGAAGCCTGAGGCTGAAGACTGTACAGAAGATATGAGGGTGTCTAATATAGCTACGATTTCGAATGAAATGGCGAAGGTAACATTCAACAGTTCTGCTATTGGAGCTAAGATGTGTATTGGTGTGGATGATAAGTTCACGATGATCTCAGATCCTCTGTTGACGATGACTGCTGTGAATCTGACTGCTGTCCACTCGTTCTATGCTAATTCGGAATTACCTTATGTGACCTTCGATTCTATTCCTCTGGTGTTCACCACATCAGTGCCTGTACTTCGTCGGTATCATAGTGAGGTATCAACGAACTGGTTCGCTGAGGATTGTGGTCGTGTCAGTCATGTAATCAATGCTACAGAGATGGTTGGAGGCGTGTTGGAGTTCCCTGTGGACGGTGTTTGCGCTGGTACAGAGGGTCACTGGGTGATGCTAGATCTAGGCGAGTCGAAGAATGTGCGTGAGGTGCGCTTCGCTCAGCTGAGCAATGTGAAGTCGGTGACTGTGAGTTATCTGCATGCACCTGACCGATACACCTTCAAGGTGGCCATCGAGAAGACGCCAGAGGAGACGGTGACGGGAGCCCTTGTAGTGCCTGTGAACTTCGTGGGTCGTTACTTGAAGTTGCAATTCATGCCTAAGGATGAAAAGAAATCGATGTTGGTATCTCTGTTCAGTCTGGAACTGTCGAGTTCAGAACCTGCATTTGGTGACCAGCCTGTAGAACAAGTGTTTATCGAGCCTCAAGGCAGTATGACGGAGCAGCCCCCAACAGAACAGATGTTGACTCGTTTGGATCGTTCTGTGGAGTATCAGTTCGAGAAGGGAGGCAAGTATCAGGTGTGGTACAAGTTCTTCGGCACGGTATGGCATAAGTACAGTTATTACCAGATGAGAGGTATACGTGTTGATAACTTGACTTCAATCGAGTCTAACACGGCAATTGTGAATGTCCCCAAGATTATCACCTATAATAGCACGTATGGTATCGTATCTGAACAGGATCGTGTGTATTACATCCCGAAGGCGGAGGGAGCTCGTTGTACTCCGGAGTTGGCTGTAAATTCAGTACGTGTGAATACGGAGCCGTTCAACTTCACGACAGTGGGTGAGTTCTATACTTGTTACAAGTACAGCAAATATAACTTCGTGGATGAGTATGTCCTATACACTGCTCCAGAATTGACTGTTACTGTCTACGATACACCTGATCTGTCTGTTGGACCACTCTACTTGATTACCCATCAGGAGTCGCGTATCACCATAACTGGTAAGGGTGTATCTCCTCGAGACACTGCTACGTTGTCTGTAGTATGTCCACCTGTGGAGAACAGACCATTCATTGACCTACCCCTGCAATCTGCTGGTGATCTGAAGGATAAGGTGTATGCAGATGTGACTGTGAATTATGAGGAGAAGGAGTTCAAAGTGTGTTACAAGTATGAGTACACTGATACCTATCTGGAGATCAGTGGTACCATTCATATGGTGTTGCTCACTGGTATCTTGCCTGAGGAAGCTGTTGCAGGACGCAATAATTCGATGATTCTAGAGGGCATGGAGTTACTTACAGGTGATGAAGTGAAGCTGATTAAGAAGGGTGAAGACTGTAAGAATGACGAGGGCATTTATTCGGTGGTGAAGGATAAACGTGCTGTAATGTTCTTCCCTGAGGAAGGTGAGACATATCATGCTTGTTATCGCTACAACACTGTGAGTAATGAGTGGTATTCATATGAGTGGATTAAGGTGAATACTGTGGCTCTGACTGTGACTAGTGTGACACCGAATTTCGCATTTGTGGAGCATGAGGTGACTGTGACGATAGGAGGCCAAGGAGTGGCTACAAGCTGTGTGAAGTTCGTGCCTTACGGCAGTGGTTGCTCTAGAGAGATGGGTGATGAATACTACAAGACGATTTCGGCTGATGGAAACTTCACAGTATTGTTAGATCCGAATCGGTATAGCCTGTGCTTCAGTTTCCAGTGTACCGATGCTTACGAGATGATAAGGGATCTGGAGTTTAGTGTGGTTGGTCTAACAAGTGTGGAACCTACTTTGTTGAATGCCTATGAGATCACGACCCTGAAGTTGAATGGTACGGGTATCACATACGGTGATGCTGTGAAGATGATTGGAATGGAGGAAGACTGTACGGAAGGAGCTCTTTATTCTCCTCTGGTAGTATCGCGTGATATGACGGTGGCGGTGTATCCGATTGTGGGAGGTGAGAAGAAGCTGTGTATTGAGATGCTGGTGTACGGCAACAAGGTGTGGCACGAAGCAGATCATCTTCCTATCCTTGTACGTGATATCCTTCCTGGCGAGCATGTGGCTATCAAGGGAGTGGAGCACGTCTTCAATGTGACGGGTACGATTGGTGCTGTGTTGAATCGTGGCGATCAGATATTGTTCACGACGAGTGAAGCTGTGGTGGATTCAGATTGTATGAGCTATGCTGTCAACGAGCGTATCTGTGAAGTGGAGGAGGATGGAACCTTCAAGATGACATTCCTGGAGGCTGGCTTCGGCTTCAAGATGTGTGTGAAGTTCTCTGGATCGAATTCGTTCGTGCTTGCTCGCAATGTGACGGTGGATGTGCTTCATCTGGAGTCTGTTAGCAGACCAATGATTGTGGCTGGTACGATGAATACTCTGACAGTGGAAGGTGTGGGTCTGGCTGCTGGAGACCGCTTGGCTGTGGTGCCCGTGGGTAATTCATGCCCTACAGATCTGAATTCCTATTTCGAGGTGACTGGAGAGGAGACACTTACTGCGGACGTGATTGTGCCTACTGCGTTGAATGTGACCTACAAGGTGTGTTACAAGTTCGACCGATACACTACTCCGATTGCCTATGATTACTTCCTGTCAGTCTTGGATGTGGTAGCGATGACTTCAGAGACGATTGTGCGTCGTGTGCCTGTTATGGTGACCTACAGTGGACCTGGTATTGGAAACGTGAACTACGAGGTAAGTGCTCTGGATCAGAGTGCTTGGACTGCTGGAGAGTTCACCTCTCTAGTGTCGGAGGGTCAAGCTCGTTTGGTAACGATGCCTGTGAGCTTCACTGTGACAATGTCGGAAACGAAGTTTGTGGAGGAAATTGCTCTTCGTGTGATTCCTGGAGCTGCTGGTCAGGTGTTGCCTCGTCCTTCGATTGCTGTGAGTTACATGTTCCATGGCTATGAGATTGAAGCAGAGTGTATGGTGACTGATGAGGAGAATGTGTTGACGGCATCATGCTTACCATTCGCTACAGACAACATGAAGGTTACCTTGACATCTGAGTCTACTGAGAACTATGCTGTGTCGCAATTCCTTGTGAAGGGAAGCAATCTGGAGGATAATGCATTCGTGTACTATCTGCCCGATAGCGAAGACGTGGATTGCACACAGGATCCTCCTGAATTCTATCCTGTGAGTCTGGCGACTGGAGAGGCTCTGTTAGTCTTCAGTGAGTTCGGTGCTATGAAGGCTTGCTTCCGCTTTGGTGGCTCGTTGTATGTGGAGCGTAGAAGTGTCCGTGCCGATGTGAACTTTGCCTATGTTGCAGATGTGTTGGTGTCGACTGTGGTAGTAGGTGACACTGAGAGCAAGGAGGTGACATTCTCGGGTCTGGGCATGTCAGAATATGATGAGTTCAAGGTGGTGTATGAGTCGTGTTCAGAGCCTGCTGTTGCGAATATGGAGGCGAATGTGGATAAGCATGGAGATAAGTTCGTTGCTCGTGTGAGACTCGATTCTTCGGATTATGATACGGTCCATCTGTGTTACCGCTTCAGTTCGAGTAAGTACTATCTGGTTCCTCAGATTCTGCCGGAGGCTGAAGAGATTCCTTTCACGATGAGTGTGAAGGATGTGAAGACATTCGAGGGTATGCCTGGTTTCGGTACTGCGATGTTGGTATCAGTAACGAAGCAATATGTTGTGGGTGGTTTCGGTATTTCGGATCAGGACAATGTGGTGTTCCGCAAGAACAGCTGTGATAACCTTGAGAGTTCTTTCAATGTGTTTAGTGGTAAAGTTGAGGTGCAGATAGATGAGCCGGGCGTGTACTACATGTGCTACCGCTTTAATGGAGAGCATTTCGTGATGTTCCCTAGTCATTCCATTCGTGTTGCTCAAGTAATCAGTGTTGAACCTCGTTATGTTGTGATTAATGAGGAGAACGAGGTGGAGATGCGTGGTGCTACCTTGATTGCTGATGATAAGTTCGGATTCACTCAGTCAGCCTCGTCTACTTGTGTGATGGTTTCTTCGGAGTTGAATGAAGATCTGGTGACCTTAGTCCATACTTTCAACGGACTTGGCGAGTTCAAGATGTGTGTGAAGCTGGATGGTGATAATACTCCTTACGTAGTGAGCAATGTGGTGATAACTGTCTTGGCTAGTCATGAGGTGGAGCTAGTGGAGCATACAACGTTCCCTGTGACGACGATTGAGGAGCGTGATAAACACACTGTGACTATCCACTCCAAGACTGTGCACAAGGATGATAAGGTGAAGTTTGTTAAGGAGAGTTGTGATGAGGATGCAGTGGTGTACAGTGTGACTTGTGGAGATTTGAAGGCAAACGTGGAAGCTGTGTTCAGTGAGAAGGTGCCTCAACTTCACGTGTGCTATAAGTTCCGTAAGCTGTCTGATTATATCATGACAAACTTCACAATTACTCTGTTGTATGTGGAGAGTGTGGAACCTGAGTATGTGATCCGTGAGGTGGATTCTCTGTTGTGGTTCACAGGTGAGGGTCTGAGCAACGGAAGAGTGCGTTTGGCTAAGAACGATTTGTGCACGGAGAAGGTGAGCGATGAAGCCATTCACGAGAATCTGGAGGGTCTGTATGCAGAGATGAATGTGGCTGACATGGATTCTACAGTATACTTGTGTGTGAAGTACAGTGCTTACAATGAGAATTATCACTACACTGGTCATATTCTGGAGGTGTATGGTCTGGAGGAGGTGTCTGTGAGCAAGTGGTTAGTGAATCTGAGCTTACCTTCTTCCGAGTCCATCAATACTGAAGGACTGATTCTCACGGGACGTGGTCTGGATCAGGCAGATGTGAAGCTGGTGCGTTCCAACCGCGACTGCATGGCTCTGGGTACCCTGTTGACTGTGGCCCTGATGAATGGTACGGAGTTGAATAAGTTCGTGGCAGAGCCATTCGTGATTGAGCAGCCTGGAGACTACAGATTCTGTGTGCGCTTCGGTGAGAGTCGTTTCGTGTCGTACGATCACATTCCGTTCACGGTGGAGGCTTATAATGTTGGTATTGAGGACTCGACAGGTTTGGTGTCGTTGGTGAAGGGTGACGAGGATACCAGCAAGAATGTGACTTTCACTGGTGCTGTGGAGTACTACCGCGAGATGGAAGTGAAGCTGGTGGATGGAGAGAACTGTAACGCTGAGCCTGTGACTAGCATTGAGGTGAATGTGATGGGACATGTGGCGGAGCTGACGGCAACGTCGGGTCTGGAGTCTCCTCTGCGTTTCTGTGTGAAGACAGAGGATAGCTGGCACTACATGTCTAGCTTCCAGTTGTATGTGAAGGAGTTAACGGAAGTGGCTCTGGGAGACGAGAAGGATGTGTTGAAGGTGACTGACGGTCGTTATGTTGTGACACTGAGTGGATTCCATGTGGGAGCTGGTGATATGTTGAAGTATGTCCCTGTGGGAGACGATTGTTCGGTGGCCTCAGTGCTGACCTATGCTATTGGTTCAAGTCACAGCGCAGAATTGCTGATTCAGTCAACACTGTCCGAGTCAGCGTATGAGTTGTGCTACAGGTTCAGTGGTGAGAGTGTGTACATGAAGTATCCTAGCAAGACACTGAATGTGTATCTCATTGCCTCGATCCAGCCTGACTACATGGTAGCCTATCAGCCAACTGATCTGGTGATCACTGGACTTGGTCGTGCTTTGGGTGATAAGCTGTGGTTCGTGTCTGAGGAGTGTGGAGCTGTTCCTGAGGATGCTGTGGAGGTGACTTCTCTGAATAGTGTGACAGTGACGATAACGAATCCTTCAGTCCAGTACATGTGTTACAACTTCGTTGGCTATGGTACAGTGAAGGTATCTGCTATACCTGTGGTGGTGTACTCGGTGTCTGCCATGTCTCACTCTTCATGGCTTAGTAATGTGGCTCTGCCTACAGCAGGCTTCACTACGCCTGAGGGTGTGAATACGGCTCTGGTGTTGACTGGTACTCACTTCAGCTTGGACAACCGTGTGAAGTTCGTGAAGAGTTCTACAAGTTGCAGTGAGGGAGTATCGACGAACCCGATTCAGATGAACACTGTATCTGTGGATGGTACAAGTGCTACGTTGATGACGGTGGAGTTCCCAGAGGCTGGTGAGTACTATTTGTGTATTGTCCATCACGTTGCTTCCAATCAGTATGTCCACTATGATCATAAGATCACAGTTGTGGAGACAGCAATTGATGTGGTGCGTAATGATCCTGTGTTGTTCGTATTGAGCGAGGATCCGATCAGCGACTCTATTACTGTGGAACAGGACTTCCTATCGTATGTGGCTACCTCTCAGACAGTATATGCGGTGTGGACGGAGTCTACTTGCGATAACTACGTGATGGAGTTCGAGTCTTCACGCTCAGGATCTTCAGTAACCGTGAACTCGGTGTTTACACGTGCTTATGGAAGTCTGAATCTGTGTCTGCGTTTGCCTGGTTCTGTCTATGTGCCTTCTCGTATTCGCAAGGTGTTCAAGGTGTTCACAGTTTTGGAGAGTCCAGTGCCTTTCGTGTCAGAAGCGGTGTCGGATGTGACCTTCACAGTCCAGGGTCAGAACCTGAAGGTGGATGATCAGGTGGCCTTCGTTGCCTCTTCATCTTGCAGTGGTGTGACAGGAGTGACTCTGAACAGTGGTTCTGTAACAGTTCCTCTGGGTACTGCTGCTTCTTCATATCATGTGTGTTACCGTCTGAGTGAGTTTGGTGAGACTTCATCGTTCCATCTGCTACCTGACTTCACGATCGCCATCTATCAGGTTTTGAGTGTGTATCCAAAGACTTTGGTCCAAGGACAGACCCAGACCTTCTCATTGACCTTGAAGCAAGGTACTTTGCCAGAGGGTGTGATGGTACGTGTGTTATCTGCTTCAGGTTCATGTACTTCGTTGGCTGCTGGCGTGGATGCGATTATGACATCATCAACGAACTCAGTGGAGATCACTCCTTCGGATACGACTGTGTTTGATGCGGAGAATCAGCTGTGTGTGCGCTTGAGTGAGAACTCGCCGTTCTTCTCGTACTCGGGAATGGGTGTACGCTTCGCTCGTGTGATTCCTGTGGATGAGCCTTTGTTCTTGCTGACTAGTGTGGAGAGTGAAGTAGTATTCTCTGAGCAGGCTCTGGAGACCGATCGCTTCGTATTTGTCCCTGAGACTGGTGCTTGTCCTTCATCAGATATGAATGCTGTGGCTTTCACGTTGAACGATAAGACAGCCTTGTTCACAGTGGCTACTGGCTTTATGAACTACAAGCTTTGCTATAAGTTCACAGACTCTGTTGGCTACTTCCCTTATGACAACTATGGTGTACATGTCCTGCCTGTAACCGGTGAGACGATGACAGTAGACGAAGTGAAGCATGTGTTCACAACACTGACAAATTCTCAGAATATCGTGTCCTATTTGTTGAAGGCTACGACGGTGGATCCTGCAAAGAGTGACAAGGACACTATTACTAACGCTGCTACTGAGATCGTGTCGCATGATGTGAAGCATTCGAGTAAGATCTTCCAGGTGATGTATGGAATGAACTATGATATCAACTCGTTCGCTTTGAGTGTCATAGCAACAATGGATGCTAGCAATGTTACTGATTTCGTGGGATCCTATGCTCAACAGGTGAAGACTGCTTATGATGCTGGTAATGGAGAGCAGCCTCAGACTTTGCTGGTGAGATTGTTGACGAGCAATGCAGGTAATACGGAGAAGGTGGAAGCTATTCTGGATGGTTGGCGTCAGATGGCTGAGAGCAGTGATGTGGATCTGTCTACGGGTAACACATTCGAATTCAGTGATGGCAGTGAGGTGACACTGGAGACAGGTAACCGTCGGTTGTTGACGGACAGTGGTAGTGATCTGGTGCGTATCAACCGCTTCGAGTGTGTGATGATCGATACAGATATCACAGAGGGATACTGTTACGAAGTGTTGATCAACGGTAAGGTAGATGGACAACTGTCAAGAGACTACTCATTGAAGTACCCGAAGCGTGATGCTGATGATGCTGCTTGTGCTTCTAAGAGAGAGATCCAGTCTACTGGTTGGACGATACGCGATGCAGAAGAGGAGAACGACTGTTCGTTCTCGAATGGAAAGGCAATCCTGACTGGACGAACCTTCGGTGTGGTGACGACATCTCCTAGCAGTCCTGAACCACCTTCTCAGTTGGATACAACGGTGTTAACAGTGTTGCTGGTTGTTTCAATGATCATCTTCATCGTTCTCTTCATTGGTCTGGGCTACGCTCTGTGGGTGTACGTGCATCCAGCTGAGCCTGTGAATATGGAGGAGATGTGGGGAGGCTTCGACGAGGATCGTAAGAAGAATCTGGAGCAGAAGCGTCAGGAGCGTCTGGAGCGCAAACAGAAGTTATTAGAGATGGAGGCGAACTTCTATTCAAGCGATTCGGATTCGAGCGATGATCAGGGTGGAGAGAATCGGGAGACAATTTATGATGACTTGATGCCACCAGTGGATGAGGGATCTGAAGATGAGGAAGACCTTCATGCCAGCTACAATGAGGCTATTCATACTGCGAACGATTCGAGTTTGTATGCCCAGCAAGCTGCCGAGAGTACTGACATTGTCCAGGAAGAAGAAATGAGGAAGGAGGAAGACTTGGGCGAAGTTCGTAGCTCTGGTTCTCAGCATTAAGGATGATTGAGAGTTGTATTGTTTGTTTTGAATCATAGTTATGAGAGTTTATTACAAACACAGAATGAGATAGATTGTACTAGAGTCTTGAGATCTTCATTGAATGTTTCTAGAATACTATCTGCCTGTTCCTTTGAGTACAATGCAGCATCTACAGTAATTGTAACCGTAACATGGTCATTGTAACTCATCAAGGTACTGAAAGCATGAAGATCAATAGTAGGAGGTACGGAGAACACAATCTCCGACACCCGATTCTCCATAATGAATAGAGATGAAGTCGGTCCAGGTACTGTGGACAAGGAGAGAGAAGCCGTTCTCCTATCGTTCATTCTCTTTCATTCCCTTACGTGAAGTCAATGTAGATAAAGTCTGCCAGACAGCGTGGTTCCACAGATCCTAAGAAGTTCATGAGATTGTTGATCACCATCAACTCGGCAGTCGCAAAGCGCTCGTGAATGGTGTTGCGTACTACATCTGCTCGCTCTACAGGATCCACGATGTTCATTGGCATTGGAAGAATACATAGTGTGAGGTCTATCATTGAAGACAAGACACATTCCAACCCTTGTTTCCAATCAGTGTCTCTCCCACAGCCACAGGTTCAAATATCTTTGAAATAGGTTGCATTGTGCCCCATACAAATGCCTATGTAACAAATGAGTGTTCACAAATACATGGACTGGTGTCGTAATGGGTTCAGTGAAATTGCTTGTTCCAAACTTGGCAAATGCTCCTGTCAAACATGAGATAAGCACATCATTAACAGTATAACCGGCCTTCTTCAATCGCTTCACTTCGTGAATTGGAGTATCCATTGTTCGATACACGATGTGCCTCGGGGATTGACTGTTCATCTGGGGAGCGGCTTTCAGCGGATTCTTTTTATCGCGAGATGCAAACAGTGTTTTGAAAAACCACTTCACCCAACTTCCCGCCAATTGACATTTGGAGATCTTCAGAGCCTTTGATTGAGATTTGGTCTTAATGTTGATATCCGTTTTCATGTCTTGTTTTCCTGTGTATTTTAGAAGAAGACGCATAATATTCACTCCATCGACGAGTGCATGATGATAACGTAGCAAAAAGCAAGATTTACAACTATCAGACTCAATAACATGAGGAAATACATGTATTACCCAGGGAACATGACCCATGTCGATTCGATTCTACTGCTAAGGGATGGAATATAATCCCACATTGATTTGTTGCTCAGAAAAGACTCGAGCATCTTCGACTGTTACTGGCTGGTTGTGAACAATGAAATGAGCATCCATATCGATGTCTTCTTCCTTTTCCCTACACATGATCTGTAGCTATAATAACGACAAGTAACTCCACAGAAGCTTCCGAATAACAAAACGGTGGTTGAATGCCATCTCACTCATGAACCTAAAACTAAGTTACCTATTCATTCTTTACGTGTTATTCCACCATTCTCGAAAACTATCGGGGTCCAACTCCTTTTCTAGAAAGAGAATACAATGAACTACAGCTGTTGGACAGAACTTCTCACTTGTTAAGTAATTCAAGCTGCTTCCATCCACCCATTTGACTCCCTATTGGTGATTCCTGAAACTCGTTCCAACTCTACTACGAATTGCCATAACAGCAATAAGCAAAATAAGTAAAGCAGCTACCACGATAAGAACAATAGCTGCTGTCATTAAGAATAATTAATGACTACGAACTCTTAAGAATTCCATGGAAATCGCAATAGCATGTAATGATAAACCACTCGGTAGTAGAATACACAACGGCATTCGATGTTGAATTGGTCTGAATGCAATACTATCATTGCTTTCAATGCTTCTTCATTTCCTACATTCATATTTTGATACCGAGTCTGTAACACCATATGATACTGAAACTAGGTTCGTGGCGTTTATCATTAATTTACTATCATTTTCGCTACGTAGATCATTGGAACATATCAAAAATGATTCAGATAGGTTATTGATATAACTCATGTAAACTCATTCTCTCTTTCGTTGTTGATAGATAGCAATATCTATCTTACCAGCGTGATTAAGGAATCTGCGTCATGGGATCAATGCGTGTTCTAGTTGTTCGGTTATTGTGTGTCTTTGCCTTGTGCCTTTTGCTACTTGGATACTAGTATGACTTTTTCTAGACAGCTTTTTTATCTATGTAGTGAATTCTCTGTTCTATTTAAGCCACCACAACGGCCATTAGTAATCCAGGAGCAAAACCTTCGTTTTGATGTAAGAACTAGATGTATATCTCACGTAAAAGAATAATGTTCAACAGCATCTTGTTTCTACTTCCTCTTTAACTATTGTATCTGTTGGAGAGTACATTTTCGTAAATTGTGTCTGATCTTTGTAGTATAACTCATTTCAACTATATTTATCAACAAGTTGTGTTTTGGATGGGGTAGAACTGGACTGTTCGATAATATTTTAGATCCCTCTCTGTGGTTATTAGCATTAGTAAGAAAGATGAAGAATTATTGAGTTCAATGGTCCAATCGTCTCTTTTCCCAGCTCGAGTGATTGTGACCCCATTTGAAAATGAAATGGATTCATTTCCTATTAATACTCTCCGTAATATTGGATACAATACAGTTACTTCAACACATGTTCTTGTGCTCGACCTTGACGTGCTCCCTTCTCGTAGGAATCTCCTTATAATTCTAATGAATTAGCGTCACTTTACTCTTCATTTCTTTCCCTTCCCTTATCTGCGTTATCTGATGACAATTTGGCTATTGTTTTACCACTATTTGAAATGAACTCCTATTCGATTCCCTGCACCAATTGGTACTCATGCCAAGAGCAGTAAGAATTGATCTGAATTGTGATTTCCAGATATAGTCATCTTTATGATCTTACGAAATATGACTTGAAGATGGGAATTACGACGGGAGCATGTAAAGAGTTGGGTCATAATGGAGTGAATGTAGGACTCTGCACATTCTTTGATGAGTAGCAATATATGAATAGTAAGTGGTATTCTCAACCCATAACGAATCCTCTTGTGCCATATCAATGTTGGGCGAACTTACAGCAACAGCCGTAATCTCGGATGCATAACCTCATTTTTAGTTTTGTGATTGTACGACATTCAGCTCAAGTTCCCCTATTTTATGACAAGCTTGTAGACCATGGAAGGAATCGATTAGAATGGATTAATCATCTTCGTTACCGTGGTTTTCATTTTTCGCTTTTGACCCAATCCTGGCTATATCATTTACGGCACAGTTCACAGGAGGTAACAGGATCCAGAGCTTATCAGAATAGCATGATCTTTGAGAATCGTGAATCAGAACTATCTGAAAAGTACCAGGGACACTGGATGCTTCCTCTGTGCAATATAAAAACTGAAAGTCACTCAAGTCCAAGTAGCATGAGTGTAACTAAAGTTATTGAGAAACCAGGACGTGAGAAAGTGAAGAAGCTATCTCGGGACGAAGAGATAGTTCGAAAGTTTGCGAAACGTCGTGAACAGCTCAAAAACAAAAAACACTAATGATTGTTTGTTTGAACAAACAGGAGATGGATAATATCTACAATAATCTCGCAAACAGCCGGTTTAACAATCGCATTTCTTTTCCTTCTGCTGAGGAGCAGCAATTACAAACGCGTCCGCTTTCTCTTGTACGGGAGCACCCTTTGGAAGCTTGTGGCCGATGGATTCAAAGATCTCACGAACATTCAGAGCCATCTTTGCCGAAGTCTCCATAAACAGAAGATTGTTCTCCAAAGCATATTCCTCAGCCTCTTCGCGTGAGATCTGACGGTTATCCTCGAGATCGCACTTGTTTCCTGCGAGGGCAATGACAACGTTAGGATCGCCTCTTCTCTGCAGTTCCTTCACCCAAGACTTGGCTCCATTAAAGGACTCCTATTCTTCACTCCATCTACAAAATCCGTACACGGCTGGTAATATCATATACTACAATAGCAGCTCCAGCACCTCTGTAGTACATAGGAGCCAAACTGCGATAACGCTCTATTTGTGAGAGGAGAAATCGAATCATACCCTGACCTGCAGTATCCCAGATCTCGAATTTGATTGTTACATTGTCGACATTCACTGTTTGAGTCAGGAAGGCAGCTACCTCTCAGAATCACTAAAAGAGTCAATACCTCCAATAGTAGGTTCCTGGAAGGGGAAGAATTCATCTTTCACAAAACGAACAACAAGACATGACTTTCCGACAGCAGTATCTCCTAGAAGAACGAGTTTGCAGTGAAGGGATTGATCAGCCATTCTAATATCAGGAACTACGAACTGTTAGCTAAGGAATTCCAGTGAATAAAAAGAAACACCCACCTTATGAGGAAGTAAATCAAATCTTGACGACAAATCAACATTCATTACTGTTCATGATGATAATCAACATAATCCACACGGCAGAATTCTAGTAATTATATCAGTATATTTCTGTGTTTTGAATTCCGCCATATCCAAATACAAGAGAATCTTTACAGTTGGAACGCTTTATATCTGAGGACTCTTTAAAATATTGAGTAGAGGAAAACATCAGTGATATCTTTTACTGTGATAGGTTTCCACAGAATACCAGAGAAGTACTAATATCTCAAATTCTGTATGGAAAACAGATTAATTATGGTACTTATCATTATCAAATATCCATTTCTTGGATACTCACAATCGTACATACTCGCCATCTGAAACATTTGAAGACGTTAACCACTTAGAAATCTCATGACAAACAATTTCAACTAACTCCTAAGACTAGCCAACTTCTTGCTCAACTCTTCCTGCAACTTTGTTCTCAACTCCTCTTTCTCTTCTTCCTTTAGACTCATTGCTGTTGCGATCATCTTCAGCTGCTTCTCTACGCTCTTCTCCACACCACTCTCGAAGGAATGCTTCTCATCTCCCTCAAAGGCCCGATCGCCCGAAGCATCACTTACCTTCACCATCGTTGATAGGTCATATTGAGTATCATCAATCTGTTTCAGTGTCATTTCCAAGTAGATTTCTATTGGTTACATCAGTCCAGAATTCACACCATTTTTAGACTTAACAGAAGTAGGGCGAGTTGGTTCTTCAGAGAATCGCTCCACACGCACACTGTTAACCTGCCGAATGATTTCCTCATTTAATCGTTCTTGTAACAATTTCAGCTGCTTTTTGGGAATTCCTAAATCTTGACTGTTTAGGTAATTCATTGCATCAGTAGCAGCTCCACAGTAGTTGGCTCCCTTCATCAGATCATAAAACACGTTAAACGACAAACATGGGGAATCAATGGAATTGGCGGAGGGAAGAGTAATGGAGATTTGAAGGATAACTCGAGACTGAGGAGGAATCGGATCCTTTCCGATTGGTAGCCGTGGTCCATACGTCACATCCAAAATTGAAGCCTTTTGTGTCATTCCAGAATTTGATTTCTGGACAGTTACAGGCTCTGAAATCTCACTGCTAAGAACTAATGTTGGCCCTGTGCTTCGGGACAGATCTGATTTGCTGAGCCCAGAATGAGATGGAAACGAGTTGGCAGGAGGATGAGACATGGTAGTATGTGATACAGAATGAGAAGGACGAGGCAGCAAAGGAGCTTGATACCCAATAACAGTAACTTTTATAGCTTTCCACAAATCCTCCTCTTTTTGTTGATTCTCATACACTGGCTGTAATAACTACGAATCAGAACGATTGGTACGAAAATACCTTCAATTCGAGGAATTCCGATAATTCCTCCAAATACTGCACTTCTTCTTCTGGTGTCAATGGGGGAGTTCCACTCTGCTCCCACAGTAGTTTTAATGCAGATAACAAACGCTCAGCCATATCGATAGATGCTTCTGATTCCGACAAATACTGGAGGGATATTGGGAATTCCACTTTCAAGGTCTCACTTGAATGAGCATTCCGATTACAGAGGAAAGGAGGCAAGATTAAGGTAATTTTGGGTTCCAATGACGAAATTTTGAGGTATTTGTATAATGATAAAAACTCTGGCTTTTTTGTTAATGCCACTTTCTTATAGAATAACTTCATTGATGTTAACAATGCAGACAATGATAAGGAACAGATCAATTCCCGATCCTTTTCTGATAATTCCGAAAATCCTTGTGATTTCCGCATTCGATTGATTTGGTCAATAACAGTATTAGCAGCATTCCAAGGATATCCGCTCTCAGCAAGATCCACTTTCACAGATACAATCACATCACACTCTGCATGAGTAGAAGTTTCAAGAAACAGATCTTCTGGAACACATATGCGCAAGTGGGTTATGACCTCAGGAATAGTGATACGATACTGAGGAGAGTCTGTATTGACACGATAGGACATAGATTCAGGATCGACCACGATTCTACGAATACTTTCATTCCCGCGGTTATTGATAGTTTTTCGTTCAGATGGCTTCCGCTCTTCTGGACCGATAAGTGGACTAGAAAGTATTGAACTATCTTGGCGAATCTCATCAAATGGCAGAGACTGATCATCTGAAGGTTGATTATAGGAGTTGGTAGGATTGGAGTCAGAAGGGGCAAGAAACGATAATTGCGATTTATCAAGACGAACTGATGGTACAGGGGGTCGAGGAACAGATAAATGCCGTATGAATGCACGTGAGAAGATAGCGTCAGAAGCAGGAGGAGGATCTGCTGATAAGGAAAATGATTCAGAAATACAATGAGGATGAGGAGTTACTAATGGATGAATGAGTGATATATCCGGATCAGATTTCAGTGTGAAGAATGGATCTTCTAGAATATTCTCAGCAGTAGCACGCTGTTCCTACAATCATCATCTCTCATTCAATTAATACAATAGGTGCTAAACACTTCACTAAGCAGTTATAAAGATCTGTATCCACTTCCTTGATACATACTAGGCCTTGTGGGGGCCGGCCCTACTGATCATCATTTTCTCTATCACTCACTGCTAACAGTGCTTCTAATACAGCTGCCTCATTCTCTAATTCTCCATATGGCTGACAACCACTCAGGAGATGAATCACACACATGCCTGTAGCATACACATCCACTTCAGGACCCCAGTGGTTATCACGAAACACTTCAGGTGGAAAATACCCTCGATAATCTACATGACATAAATCAGCCAGATATACGATCTTCTTTGGCCCATTGAATTTGAAGATAGGGCGTATCTGGATGGGCTTCTGTTAGCCAGTAGTATCCACCCACACGTACTTGACCTGTTGAGCGAAAGTAGAAGAGAGAAGGGAGACGGATTCGACCATGAATGACAGGCTTATGTGTAGGAGTCTCACGATGAAGTTCTGAAAGTCCCGTAAAGATATCTTGCATCCATTTACGAACAAGACTTAGATGAACTGAACCAATGGCTGCATAGACCCTAAATGGTCAATAATGAGTCATTTGAATACGTAGCAACACTCTCATTGAGTGATTCTGTTATATAGTTTATTGTATTGTTTGCTGTAGATCTTGATTCAGCAAAACACTGAAGAAAGAAACTACAATCAATCCAACATTGAAAATTCTACTCATTGGAATCGTAATGCTCAACAAAATTCAACGCATTCATAAAACAGTCCGCCACTTCATCCTTCCAAAGTGATATGTTGATTTTGTGGCATAACACCTCTTTTCCATCATCTGTAGAATAGGCTTTCGAACTACATAATCAATCACAATCGTAAAGAAAACATCTCAAGCTGAGGATTTTTCACAACAAGTGATTCCTAGGATCATGAAAGAAATCAATAGCTTACTGTTTTGTATTTACGAAGCAGTCCTTCTTCGCTTTCACTTGCTGCTAAGGGTATCTTAACATCCATTGTTCCCAGCTCAGTGAACGCTTCAAGGAATAGAATTAGTAATGGATAAAGGAGTGACAATGAATAATGGCGGAGAATTGAAAGAATACCGCGGGAATTAGATTTGTATACAAGGATCATAGTTGAATTACACTTCACTCTTGTTCACTCAAGCCCTCGAAACATTGAACGAGATATTACTCACACTTTTTCTCCAATCATGATGAAATGGCATTTGGACCAGATGGTTGGTCTTTCTACAATCTCAAAGCGCTTTGGAGGAGTGGATGACGAGGATTTGCTGATTCTCCTTAGTCGTCTCAAGGAACTGGAAGAAGCGTACAGGTGGGAATACTCTTTCTTGTGGATGATGTGATAGTGATATTGAACATTGTTGTGAAAGTGTCAACGATTTTGTCTCCTCTCTATCTACCAGTTTGGGATCTGTATTATTAAGCTTAACGAACCTTGAATCTATCAACACAGAGGGTACTGAGCCCAAACTCTTCAAGGCTCACATGAAGAATTTCTCGAATGAGTACGAGAAGTTTGTAAAATGCAAGATTGTAAGACTTGAGATTCTGTGCTTACGAATAGGATATGGAGATGAGCGAACTTTTACTCACAGATCTTAGTGAAAAGAAGCAAGCTATTGAGGACCTGAGAAATCGAATCTCATTGTGTCAAAAATCGTGTACTTCATTCAAGGAAATGCAATTAAGACATTCGAAGCTAAAGAATCAAGGAGAATCGTATCCAGAATTTGAAGAGGAATTTGAGAAGTTGCGAATTGTCGTAGATCAACAGAAACTACAATTGCAATCGGATGTTCATTTTATCCTTGAAAAGGAAGCTCCATTTGTTGAACATGGTATGGATATCGTATCTTTTGTAATAGAACCTAATTGATAGATCATGGGAATGATGCAACGTTCTGTTGCTCACAATGCTTCATTGCTAACAAAAGAACCTCCTAGCTATTTATTGAACCCAGATGCTCCATTTGTGGAAGGAAAAGAGGATTCTGAGATTGATTTTGTGGTTACTCCTGGAGGAAGCCATATTTTACCCTTATCAATCAAAGTGAGTGAAATTGAAAGAACTGATGATATAGAAGGGACGCGAGATTATTTGGTCCATTCAAACCGATGGAAGTGATATTGGTTTCCGACTAGTGTATCGTGATGAGAAGAAGAATGAAACAATGATTGAACCATTGCATCGTATTGGTATATCAGGTGTTTATCAGTATAAGTAATTATGATGGATAATGTGTTTAGAGGATCTTATGTAGGTGTGGGATCAGGAATGCTCGAACTACTCTTTGATAATTCCCATGCATTCTTCCGTTCGAAAAAGATCCATGTGCGATTAGGTGTAGCAGATGAACAAACATATTACTGTTTCTTTATTCATCCTCCTCTTCTGGAGATTCCACTAAATGAGACCACACTTCAATTGTTGGGAAAAAGGTTGAAATAGTAATATCCAGCAGATGTAAACACACATTCTTACAAAACAGTGGATCTTGAAATTGTTCGAAGATTCGTAATAGAGAAAGTCGAATCGTTGCAATGGAATCAAACTTCTCAAGAAACTTAAACAATTCATCTGGAAACTCTGATAGTAATGCACTTCTTGCTTGACTCATTTCATTGTTTTCTTCAGAAGAGTACTGAGAGTATGAAGCATCTCCTGATAAACTTGATAGGTTCTCTAAGTACCACTCTTCATTACTGTAAGAATGAATTCTCAAACAGCCTAAGAGAAAGGCAATGTTTGTTGGACTGATAAAATCATGTTCTAGACGCTGATAGTACTTGAAGAGACTACCACCATTAAGAATATGAGCCATTCTAAGGATCATCTCATTACCAAATACAGACTTCTCAAGGAGATAATGAAGTTTACCATACAATCCTCCAGTAGAATCAATTTGAAGGAAGTCATTCACAAAACAGAACAATTGTGATTCCAATAACTGAAGTCTTCGATACTGTGACCTATCTTCCATACTCACAGGATCTTCTGGAAGAGCTTCTTCTTCTGTTTCTTCTTCTGAAGGTTCCATGGTAGGATTCTCCATCACATCACCTTCTGGAACAAAAAGAGCTTGAAACGAGGGAGTGGAACGAATGGATTCACATTGTAACAGTGAGTTGAAAAACACATTCAAACCAACACATCGTTTCTTCAGACTGTCAGGATCGAAGTTAGATTTCGAACCAAATTGCTTTGGAGGGAATGCTGGAAAACCGCGAGGAAGAGAAGATTCCACGGAAGTGTGGAATTGACGAAGTGTAGAATAACGATGATGAACACTAGAGATCAATATGACTTCGAACACGAACATCCAGGTTTTATCTGGAGTTAGAACATGAATCGCAAATAGAACAATGTTTCGCTTCTCTTCCTTATTGTATACGATCGAATACTCTGAAATATCGAACGAAGTGATAGAATTAATCTGCTGTTAAGAATGACAAAAATACTTACTAATTTGCTGATCAGAAGTGTCTGAGGATCTACTGTAACTGAATCAGGAGATGTGGAAGGAGATTCAATTGGTGAATCTATTCCAAAAATATCCATCGATTCTGGATTATTGGAAATCGTGTCTAATTCGACATCATGAGATAAGGATGCTGACACTGTCTGAATACTGTTCACACTGTGAGAATCATTCCATTTTGTAGGCTTCTGACCTTCATATGATAGACTGAACCTGACTCCTCCAATCAGATTACTCATCTTTACAACCTCACTTCTCTACTATTGATCCTTTGAATAAACCGATACGTTTTCTGGAATCATCATAATAGCAGATGATGAATACCAATTCTGCCATTCTGTAGAAGTGATAGAGAGAATGAACGAATGAAGACTATGTGTGTTAAGAAGGTGTCGTAGTGCATATTCGGCATATTTCGCATCCTTTGAATAACGAATAATTCCCGCGGGAATATTCGCCTTCTGGAAAACATCCCAAATTCCAGAAATGGTTGGTTTCAGTTTGTATTTGAAAACAGCCAAATAAGCATCCAGGAGTGATCGAACCGATGGAATATCCTCTGTTAACTATATTTAAGAGGAATATGCATATCTACACTTCGAGTAGGCTGTCGCATGTACATCGAGATTACATCTGTGGTTCTTACTTGAAGAGATTGAAGAAGAAGAGTTCTTTGTCGAAGCCATTCTTCCACTTCATCCAAACCCGACATCCAGGAGAGGGATAAGTCCGATGTGATCAGATCATCTTCAGCTCCCAAATGCCTTCGTCGAAATAAATCTTGATATGAGAATATGAAAATGAACAAACCATTTGCCTGATTGATTTGCTTCAAAGCAACCTCCTCTTTCTCCTCCTCCTTTTCCACAATTCTCTTGAGTGTGTTCATTTCAATTTCTCCATTCTTCAGTTCTTTGGCGCGTTTACGAGCTATTCATTAAATCATATATTAGAAATCACCTTTTATTTCATAAACACGTTGACGGCTGTACCATGGCATACACTCACAAGCAATCACTGTATTGTTGAAGTCTAGTTTGAGTCCAAATCGGATCAAATCACTTCGTAATGTGATACAATCTGATAATAAAGAATACTCCTTTCCATCAACTAATGATCATCTGATCATGCAAACACTCACAAAGATACGTATTCTCATCCGTTTGCTCAATCAATTCATGAATTACACTGAGTTTCATTTTCGATTTCACTTCAAATACAATGCTCATTTCACAACAATATGAGAGATGATAAACACGGGAAAATGGATGACATGACCGGTGCGTGTTGCTTATGAGGTGGTTGTCGGGAGTGGG
>JABLTK010035247.1_pt1 | contig 54938 bp, 75 predicted proteins | sample 7160131 | NCBI WGS metagenome assembly JABLTK01 (sample SAMN14651221, study PRJNA627086) | human gut metagenome | isolation source: feces | host: Homo sapiens | reverse complement strand
CAGAGACGAAAGTCGGGCTTAGTGATCCGGCGGTATTGAGTGGAAAAGCCGTCGCTTAACGGATAAAAGCTACCTCGGGGATAACAGGCTGATCTCCCCCAAGAGTCCACATCGACGGGGAGGTTTGGCACCTCGATGTCGGCTCGTCGCATCCTGGGGCTGTAGTAGGTCCCAAGGGTTGGGCTGTTCGCCCATTAAAGCGGCACGCGAGCTGGGTTCAGAACGTCGTGAGACAGTTCGGTCCCTATCCGTCGCGGGCGTAGGAAATTTGAGAGGAGCTGTCCTTAGTACGAGAGGACCGGGATGGACTGACCTCTGGTGCACCAGTTGTTCCGCCAGGAGCACAGCTGGGTAGCTAAGTCGGGAAGGGATAAACGCTGAAAGCATCTAAGCGTGAAGCCCACCTCAAGATAAGATTTCCCATAGCATAAGCTAGTAAGACCCCTTGAAGAACACAAGGTTGATAGGTCAGAGGTGTAAGTGTGGTAACATATTTAGCTGACTGATACTAATAGGTCGAGGGCTTGACCAAATAAAAATAAAGAATATGACTAAATCAAAGGTTTAGAAAAGAAATCTATGTGCAATTTTCAGAGAATTTAATTCTCAAATAAATATATTCCGCGATAGCTCAATGGTGGAGCACTCGGCTGTTAACCGATAGGTTGGAGGTTCGAGCCCTCTTCGCGGAGCCATTAGATTACTAGCGATGATATACATCGCTTTTTTTCTATATTAAATAAAAAAGTGCAAAGGAGAATAAGATGGAAGAAAATAAAGTTTTAGCTGTAGTTGCAGGAGTTGAAATTACTCAAAATGATTTAGAAGAAGTAATAATGAGATATCCAGAAGACAAGAGAGGATATTTTAATAATGAACAAGGAAAGAAACAACTTTTAGAACAAATAATAGCTTTTGAATTATTTAATAAATTTGGAGCAGAAAACAATATTGATAAAACAGAAGAATATATAAAAGAAGTACAAAAATTACAAAAAGATATTTTAACTCAAATGACAATAAATAAGATTCTTTCAGATGTAATAATTACTGATGAAGATATGAAAAAATATTATGAAGAAAATAAAGCTCAATTTAAGAGTCCAGAAACTGTATCAGCTAAGCATATATTAGTTAGTGATATAGAAGAAGCAAAATCAATAAAGGAAGAATTAGATAATAATGCTATTTCTTTTGAAGAAGCTGCTAAGAAATATTCATCATGTCCTTCAAAAGAACAAGGAGGAGACCTTGGTGAATTTGGTAGAGGAATGATGGTTCCAGAATTTGAAAATGCTGCTTTTGAATTAGAAATAGGACAAATAAGTGAACCAGTAAAAACACAATTTGGATACCATATAATATTAGTAGAATCTAAAAATGAACCAAAAGAAAAAGAATTTGATGAAGTTAAAGATATGATATTTAATCAAATGAATCAAGAAGCTCAACAAAAGAAATATATTGATATGATTATGGAACTAGAAAAGAAATATGGTGTTGAAAGAAAGTAATAATTAAAAATTTTTATAAATAAAATTAGCACAAAAATAATATAGGGCTGTTGCATCAAGAAATATTAATACAATAATATATATATTACTTTGTTCAGTATATATTGCAATGTATAATGTTATTAAATTTCTTTGTGAGACAGCTCTATTTTTTTTATTCTTTAAAAAACTTTTTAATTTTTATATCATTAAAATCAAGTACATATTCATCAGCAGTAGCTATTAAAGTTTCTTTTTGGTACTTTGCATATTTATCATAAATTGCAAAGACTGTCATATTTGCTAGTTTAGCACCTTTGACAGCTTCTAAAATATCTTCAAATACAACACATTCTTCAGGAAGAACTCCTAATTTTTTTGAGGTTAAAAGATATATATCAGGAGAATTTTTACCATTTTCAACTTCACTAGTTGTAGTTATAATATCAAAATAATCATAAACACCTACACAATTTAAAGCAGCTGTTAATAATTCTTTTGAATTACTTGTTGCTAATGCTATTTTTATATTATTAGATTTTAAAAATTTTAAAAAATCTAAGGCGCCATTTTTTAAAGATATATCATTTGAATAATGGTTGTATGCCATTTTGTACCATGTATTTAAAATATCTTCAATTGAATCTGAAATATTGAATTTATTTTTGAAATAATAAGCAGTTTGTTCAAAGCTAAGATGATTTATTTCATCTTTTAAATTTTTAGGAATTGTTAAACCCTTCATATTAAAATATTCTGTATCAACTTTGTCCCAAATCCACATTGAATCAACTAAAGTTCCATCTAAATCAAAAATAACAGCTTTAACTTTTTTTGGCATAAAATTTCTCCTTTAAAAGTATTATAAATTTTTATAAGTTCATATAAATATCATATAAGATATAACCAAAATTAGGAATATATAGAGAGAATTTAGTAAACAATAACTAGTATACCATTAGAAAGGAGATAAAAATGAAAATAATTATTATAATTATATGTGTTTCTATTAGTATATTTTTTCTAGCATTATTTAAATCCTCTAAAAAGGCAGATATACATATGGATAAATTAAAAAAAGATAATAAAAAAAAGTAGATATAAAATCTACTAAAATGTATGGTCGGGGTGACAGGTCTCGAACCTGCGACCTCATGGTCCCAAACCATGCGCGCTACCATCTGCGCCACACCCCGAAATACAGATAACATTATATAGTATAACAAACCTTATGTCAAATATAAATTATTACAAAAAAATTAAAAAACAGTGAAAAAAAGCCTTAACCAATTGTTACCATTGTTACAAAGAGCATAAAATGGTATAATGTCAATAGTAAGTAATTAGGTTTAGAGATTGAAGGGAGGGATGGTCGGCACAGACCATAAAGATGAATAAGAAGGTTTTATCTGTAATCGTTGCAGGAATTATAGGATTTACATCAGTAGTGCCTGGGATTTCAGTAAGTGCAGCTCCAAACACATTAGAAGAAAAAAGAGAAGAATATGAAAAATTAGAAGCAAAAGTTCAAGGAATAAATGAAAAAATAGAAACATTAGATAGTGAAATGTCACTGTTATCTGAAAAGATAAGTAAAAATGAGAATGAAATTTCAAGTATAAATGAAGAAATAGACAGTACAAATAAAGAAATAGATGCTGTAAAAGAAGTTATTAGTGAAAAAGAGGAAATATTAGGTGAAAGAGTTAGAGAAGTTTATAAATCTAATGGACAATCTGATTATATAAATCTTATTTTAAGTGCTAAAAGCTTTGGAGATTTAATTAACAAAATTGATGCAGCTAATAGAATTGTAAAAATAGATCAAAAAATGGTAAGTGAAGTAGTAGCAGAAAAGGAAAAACTTGATAGCAAAGTTGAATCTTTAGATGAAAAAGCTACTGATATAAAAAATTTAAATGCTTCTATAGAAAAACAATCAGATGAAATAGAAAATAAGAAGGAAGAACAAAAGGAACTTGTAGCACAAGCTAAAAAGGAACAAGAAAAATTTGATGAAGAGTATTTATCTGTTGCAGAACTAGAATTGGTACAAGCTAAGCTTGATATTTGTAATAATTCAGATAGTTCATTAACTGATTTAAAGTCAGCAGTTGAACAATTAAAAGCAATGAAAGATGGACAAATTAAGAGCCCTACAGTAAAAGAAAAGATAACAACAGCAATAGATACAGCAGAGCCTGTTATAACTCAAAAACAAGCAGAATATGATGAAATAATGAAACAAGCAGCAAATGCAAGTCTTGCAAATAGAGGAAACTTTTCTGTTTCAACTGGAAGTGCTAGTATAGATGCTGTTATTTCAGAAGCATATAAACATTTAGGAAAACCATATGTATGGGGTGCTAAAGGACCAAATTCATTTGACTGTTCAGGATTCACTTCATATGTATATAGAACAGCTTTAGGAATTGAAATAGGTGGAACAACATATGATCAAATTAATTCAGGAATTGAAGTATCATATTCTGAATTACAACCAGGAGATTTAGTTTTCCCTCATTCAGGACATGTTGGAATATATATAGGTGGAGGTCAAATGATTCATGCACCTCACACTGGAGATGTAGTAAAGGTTGCATCAGTTTATAAATTCTGGAGAGCAAGAAGAATAGTTTATTAGAAATGAAATTTTAAAGATATTTATTTAGAGGAGTTTTAATACTCCTCTTTTTTTGTAAATATGCTTTAGAAAAATTAAATAATATGTAACTTAAAGTTTCTAAAATAAATTATATAATGTATGTATTAATAAAAAATATATTTAGAAGAATAATAAGGTGGTTTTAATATGTCAAAAATATTATTAGTTGAAGATGAAGAAAGTATACGTGGATTTATAAAAATAAATTTAATCAGAAATGGATTTGAAGTTATAGAAGCAGGTTCTGGAGAAGCAGGAATTAATAAAGCTTTAAATGAAAAACCAGATATGGCAATACTTGATGTTATGCTTCCAGGGATTGATGGATTTCAGGTATGTAGTATATTAAGAAATGAATATCCTAAGATAGGAATTATAATGCTTACAGCTAAAGGGCAAGACATGGATAAAATAATGGGACTTGAATATGGAGCTGATGATTATATTGTAAAACCTTTTAATCCATTAGAAGTAGTATTAAGAGTAAAAGCAATTTTAAGAAGAATGGAAACAAAAGATGAAAAAATAAATAAGGATGAAAATAAGATAATAAGTGGACCATTTATAATAGATCTTTATTCTCAAAAGTTATTAAAAAATGAAGTGGAAATTGATGTAACTCCAAAAGAATATATGTTAATGAAATTGTTTATTGAAAATCCTAATAAAGCTTTTACAAGAGATGAGTTATTAAACTTAATATGGGGTTATGACTTCTTTGGAGATTCAAAGATAATAGATGTAAATATAAGAAGATTAAGAGCTAAAATAGAAGATGATTCATCATCTCCTAAATACATAGAAACTGTGTGGGGATTAGGATATAGATGGAAAGAATAAAAATAAAAATAAAAATAAAAAGCATAAAAGGAATACTTATAGAAAGTTTTTTAGCTGTTATTTTATCAACAACATTAATCTTAGACTTTATGATGGCCATTTTTGTAAAAAAATACAACTATAATGATATAGAAGAACTATTAAAAAATCAAATAAACATAGCCATTAATTTTTATGAAAAATATTTTCCAACCTCTTCTTTAGAAGAAAATATTTATGATAATGTAGATATATTTTGGAATCAAACAAATGCAGAAGTTCAAATATTTAATATGAATGGAGAGCTTTTAATGGATTCTATAGGAGTTAATGATAATAATATTGATAGTTATCCAGATATAAAAAATATTATTAATAATAAAGCAGAAAGTGGTAGATGGATTGGGAAAAAGTCTTATTATGATTATTCAGTAATGAGTGTATCTAAACCTATAAATATAAATGGAAAGAATATTGGGATTATCAGATACACTATATCATTAAAAAGTGTAGATGAAAGTATTAAAGAAATAGTTTTACCATTTATTTTTATATCTGTATTTTCAGTATTAATAGGAATAGTTTTAAGTATTATTATTGCAAAAAGAATAGTAAAACCTATAAAAGATGTAAATAAAGTAGCTGAAAAAATGGCATCAGGAAATTTAAAGATAAGAAATAATATAAAAGGTGAAGATGAAATATCACAACTTGCTAAAACATTAGATTATATGGCTGGGGAGCTTGATGAAAGAGAAAAAATGAAAAATGAATTCATATCTTCTGTTTCTCATGAACTTAGAACACCTTTAACAGCAATAAAAGGATGGGTTATAACTTTAGATAGTGATGAAACTGATAAAGAAACCTTAGGTTTAGGTTTGAAAATAATAGAAAATGAAACAGAAAGATTAGCTTCTATGGTAGAAGAATTGTTAAGCTTCTCATCTTTAGTTAATGGAAGGGCTACTTTAAGAAAATCTAAAATTTTAATAAAGGATTTAATTTTATATTTAGATACCTATATGTCAGAAAGGGCTATTAGAGAAAACAAAACATTAACAATTGAATCTAATATGGAAAATGAATTTGTTAATATAGATATTGATAAGATAAAGCAAGTTTTAATAAATCTTATAGATAATGCCTTTAAATTTACTGAAACAAAAGGAAAGATAAAAGTAGAATTTATGAGGATAAATGGATTTATGAATATAACAGTATCTGATAATGGTTGTGGTATTTCAGAAACTGATCTTCCTAGAGTAACTGAAAAATTTTATAAGGGTAAAAATGCAAAATCACAAAATGGAATAGGTCTTTCTATATGTGATGAAATTACTAAACTTCATAAAGGAACTTTAAATATAGAAAGTAAAGAAAATGAAGGCACAAAAATAACTGTGTCTATACCAATTTAAGTGGAGGCGAAATTTAATGAAAAAAATAATTAAATATTTTAGTATAATTATTTTAGCAATACTGTTAAGTGGTTGCTCCACCATAAATAAGGAAAACAAAGTTTCAGTAAAAGCACCTAATAATAATAAATTAGAAATACTTGGTGTGTGGAGTGTTGAAGAATATGAAGTATTAGATAATAATTTATTTAATGAAGAAGAAATTGAAAAAATAAATTCAAATGATATAATTATAAAATCTGATAAAATAATATTAGGAAAGAATTTTTATAAAAATAGTAGTTATAAATTAAAGTTAGTAAAAAATAATTATGTAATATCCTATGAAGCAAAATATAGTTTAGATAATTTAAATCCAGATTCAGAATATACAAATATCTATTCTATTATGCATCAAAATAATATTTTAGGAGAATTTATATATTTTAGTAGAGAAAAATCTTATTTTTATTATGAAGGAGTTTTATTTTCATTAAAATATAAAAAGGAAGTATATGACAATGATAATTTTGATAAGAAAAAACAAGATTTAAATTTAAAAACTTCTGTTTTAAGTAATAAAGAACAAGGAATGTTACTTGGGTTAAAAACTCCAATGATAAATGAAAATGGAACTTATCAAAGAGAAACTTATAGAACATTGTGGATAAGTTTAAAAGATTCTAAGGTTCAAGATGTAAAGGAGAAAAATTACATATTAGTTCCTAGAAGTAATGGGTTTTGGAAAATAGAAAGTAAAGCATATAAATATGAAGACACATATCATGAATATTTTATTGCTAATCCTATAGAAAATGAACAAAACTCTAGTATTGTTGATATGTATCTTTCAGATACAGATGATGCAAATACTATATATAAAAAAATAAATTATGTTGGAAATGATTATATTGCAATAGAAGAGGTTAATAATAGTAAGTATATAAGTGATTTTTATGAAGTATTACCAATAGATAATGTATATTTAAATGAAGGTGTAGTAATAAAAGATATATATGGTGATGGTGAATATTTTCAAAAATATATGGAAGAAAATTCGGAGGTTGTATCAAATATATATAATAATGATATAAATAAGTTTTACAAAGAAGCTTATGATTCTGTATACAAAGAGTTAGATAATAAGAAAAAGGAAAAACTAAGTAAATATATAGATTATAGAAATTTTACTGTAGTTCGTAATAAAGGAAAATGGATGCTTCAAGGAATGATATCTGGATTAAATGGAGAAGAGTCTGTTGAGTATTCTCTTGGTATAAAAGCTAATGATAGGTTAATAAGTCATGATATATTATATATTCCATGGAAGTCATTAAAAAGTGAATTGCCTTTTATGGAAGATGCATATATGTCACCAAGTGGAAGGATTGCTATTATATTAAGTAAAGAAGAAATATTAATATATTTAGTAGAAGATGGTAAGCTTTCAGATGAACCTTTAAAGAAAATACCACTAAAAGATGGTGAAACAGCAATTATGGCAGAATGGTGTGAAAAAGATTATGTTGATAAATGGGGTAGTATGTTTAAGGATGATACTATAATTAAATAGGAGGTTTTAAATTGATAAAAAAAGAAGTAGCAATGGAAGTATTAGCAAAATGCTTAATTACAGGAGGAGATTTTGCAGAAATTTTTGAAGAGGATAGTATAAGTAATTCTATTGGGTTAATAGATGGAAAGGTAGAAAATGCTCTTGGAGGAAGAAGTTATGGCATAGGAATAAGAATATTTAAAGGATTTAAAAGTATATATGCCTATACTAATGATAATAGTCTTTCAGGACTTTTAAATACAGCTTATAAAGCTGCTTTAGCATTAGGAGAATTAAAAGAAGATAAACAGATAATATTAAATGATACCTTTACATTTAAAAACATTCATAATGTTAAATATTATCCAAATGCAGTTAATTATGAAAAGAAAATAGGAATAATGAAAACAGCTTATAAAAGTGCTAAAAATTATAGCAATGAAATTTCACAAGTTAGTGTTTCTTATGCAGACAAAGACCAAAAAGTATTAATAGCAAATACAGAAGGACTTTTTACTGAGGATAGAAGAGTAAGAACAAGACTTGCAATAAGTTCAATAGCTTCTAATGAAACAGAAAATCAAACAGGTTTTGAAGGCCCAGGGGCATGTAAGGGTTTTGAACTATTTGAAACTATAGACCCAGAATATTATGGAAGAGAAGCTTCAAGAACAGCACATACTATGTTACATGCTAAAAATTGTAAAGCTGGAAATATGACTGTTGCAATTGATAATGGATTTGGAGGAGTAATATTTCATGAGGCTTGCGGACACTCTCTTGAAGCAACTTCTGTAGCAAAGGGAAATTCAGTTTTTGCAGGAAAACTTGGAAAGCAAATAGCTTCTTCAAAGGTAACAGCAATTGATGATGGAACAATACCTAATTATTGGGGTTCAATTAATATAGATGATGAAGGTACTTTAGGAAGAAAGAATATTCTTATAGAAAATGGAATACTAAAATCTTATATGGTAGATAAACTTAATGGAAGAAGAATGAATATGGAGCCTACAGGAAATTCACGTAGACAAAGTTATAAATTTGCCCCTACATCAAGAATGACTAATACCTATATTGCTTCAGGGGAAGATAATCCAGAAGATATAATAAAGTCAATAGAAGATGGACTTTATGCAAAAAAAATGGGTGGAGGCTCTGTTAATCCAGTAACTGGAGAATTTAATTTTGCAGTTGCAGAGGGTTATATAGTTAAAAATGGAGTTATTCAAGAACCAGTAAGAGGGGCTAGCTTAATAGGAAAAGGCAGTGAAGTTCTTATGAATATTGATATGGTTGGAAATAACTTAGAACAGGCTCAAGGAATGTGTGGCTCATCTTCTGGAAGTATACCAGTTAATGTTGGTCAGCCTATGATAAGAGTTAAAGAAATTACTGTAGGTGGAAGATAGGAGGCTAATGTATATGGAGTTTAAAGAATTTAAGGATTTATTATTTAAGAAAGCATTAAATAATGGATTTGAAGAATGTGAAGTATATTTTGCAAATAGAGAAAGTATAGCTATATCTGTTTATGAACAAGAATTAGAAAAGTATAATATAAATACAACCTTTGGATTATCTTTTAGAGGTAAAATTAATGGGAAAATAGGATATTCTTATACAGAAATATTAGATGAAGAAGCTATAGATATGCTTATAAAAAATGCTAAAGAGGGAGCAAATTCTATAGAAAATAATGATGTTCAGTTTATTTATGAAGGAGATAAAGAATATCAAAAAGTAATTTGTTATTCTGATGAACTTGAAAACTTAAATACAGAAAAGTTAATAAATCTTGCGTTAGAAATGGAAAAGGAATCTAAAAAATATTCTAAAAAGGTTGTTAATTTAGGTGGTTGTAGTATTGGTTATGGAAATTCAGAGTATGGAATTTTTAATACTAAAGGATTAGAACTTGTTAATAAAAGTAATCTATTAACTGCTTATGTAGTTCCAATTGTTGAAGATAATAATGAAAAATATGATGGAACAGGATATGTAACAGCATTAAAATTAGATGAAGTAAATCCTAAAAATATTGCAAAACAAGGGGTTGAAGAGGCATTATCTAGAATAGGAGGAAGAAGTATTCCTTCAGGCAAATATAAAGCTATTTTATATAATGAAGCAATGGTATCTTTATTAGGAACTTTTTGTGGTATTTTTGATGCAGATGCAGCACAAAAGGGATTATCTTTATTAAAGGATAAAGAAGGAGAAATAATTGCATCAGATGTAGTTAATATAGTTGATGATCCTCTTTTAGATAATGGACTTTCATCAACACCTTTTGATGATGAAGGAGTTGCTACTTATAAAAAAGAAATTGTATTTAAAGGAGAACTTAAAACTTTACTTCATAATTTAAAAACAGCTTATAAAGCAGGTTGCAAAAGTACAGGAAATGGATTTAAATCTGGGGTTATGTCACCAGTTTCAATATCTCCAACAAATTTATATATAGAAAAGGGAGAAAAGTCTTTAGAGGAGCTTATTAAGGAAGTAGGAGAAGGAATTTTAATAACAGACCTTGCAGGCCTTCATTCAGGAGCAAATTCTATAACAGGAGATTTTTCTTTAGCAGCTAAAGGATTTTATATTAAAGATGGAAAAAAGAGCTATCCTGTTGAGCAAATAACAATAGCAGGAAACTTTTTTAGTATGTTAAAAGATATAGAAGCTGTAGGAAGTGACTTAAAATTCCCTATGAGTAGTATAGGTTCTCCTTCTGTTAAAATTAAGGAAATATCAATTGCAGGAAAATAAATGTTATAATAATAAAATAAAGACATATTAATGAAATGTTAACATGGCTGTTATGGGGTGAATTTAATGAAAGAAATAGATTGTAGAGGGCTTGAATATTTAAAAGAGATAAAAATGGTAAAAAAATATTTTAATTCCATTGGAGAGGGAGAAGCTATAGTAATAGTAGATAATGAGATAAGTCATGAAAATGTAGTAAAGTATGCTATGAGAAAAGGCTATCATGTTACTTCTTATGATGAATCTAGAATAAAAATAGAAAAAAGAGGATGCCTAGAAGTATTAGAAGAAGAAAAAAGTTTAGTTATTTTAGTAACTAATGAAAAGTTAGGATTTGGAGAAGAAGTTTTAGGAACTAAACTTATGGAAAGATATTTTGAAGCTTTAAGTGATAGTGATATTCTTCCAAGAGAATTGATATTTGTAAATTCAGCAGTGAAATTTTTATTAGAAGATTCTAAGGTTTTAGATTTTTTAAGACTTTTAATTGAAAGAGGAGTAAAAATTTATGCATCAGAACTTTCAATTAATTATTATAATGCTAAAGATAAAATGGCATTAGGTAAGGTTATGGATATGGATGATATTGTTGAAGAAATGTATTTAGCAGATGACTTTATAAAAATCTAATAGCTTACCTTAGTAAAGGAGAAAAGAATTATATGGAAAAATATGATTTAATAGTAATTGGTGGCGGGGTTTCTGGCATGACTTCTGCCACAGTTGCATTAGAAGATGGAATAAAAAAAGTTATGATTATAGAGAGAGAAAGTTCTTTAGGAGGATTACTAAGACAATGTATTCATAATGGTTTTGGAAATAAAAGACTAAAAACAGAAATTACAGGACCAGAATATATAAATTTAATTTATAGAAAATTAAATGATTATAATGCAGAAATAAAACTTGATACACAAGTTCTTAATGTATCTAAAGAAAAGGTTGTTACTTATGTAAATCCTAAAGAAGGAGTTCAAGAAGTTTATGGTAAAACTATAATACTTGCAACAGGATGTAGAGAATCCTTTGATGGAAATGCAGATATAGAAAATGAAGATGTTTTAGGTATCTTTACAATAGAAGATTCCCATAGAATTATAAATTTTGAAGGATATTTGCCAGGAAAAGAGCCTGTAATAGTAGCTAGAAATAGATGGGACCTTATAGTTGCAAAACGATTTTTAATTGAAGGTGCTAAAATTAGAGCCCTTATTATTCAAAAAAATAATATGTTTACCTTTAATGAAGAAGACAAAAAAATAATAGAAGATTTAAAAATACCTATTATGATAGGTGGAGAAATTAAAGAAATAATGGGAGATAAAAGAATTGAAGGAGTAAAAGTCTATACTAAAGATATAGATGAATGGACTATAGTTGCTTGTGACTCTTTAATATTATCAGTAAACCACTTCCCAGAACTTGAATATATATCAAAAAAAGATTTTGAATTTGATAATATAACAAAAAGTTTAAAAGTATCAAATTTTAAAACTAATGTTGATGGTATTTTTGCTTGTGGTAATTTAATATATGGAATGGAATCTTTAGGGAAAAATGATATAGATGGAATAGAAGCAGGAAAGATAGCTGTTTCTTATATAAAAGAAACTATTTAAAAATAGTTTTAATAGCTTCTTTAAACATAAGATTATTTCCAAAAGCATTTAAATGAACTCCATCAATAAAAATATTATTATTTATGTTATTAATAGATAAAGAATAAAAATCTATGTATTTAATAGAATAAAAATCACATAGTTTTAGTAACCTATTTCTTAGTATAGGAAGACTTTTTTCACAATAACCATATAAATTAGAAGGCATAAATAATCTATTTGCCATTTCTGAAATTATACAAGGGGGAATTCCTATATAAACATTAGAATTAATGGAAATAGAATCTTTAATCATTTCTTCTATATTATAAACAATTGAAGATACAGAACGTCCACATAATAAATCATTAGTACCACCCATTATAAAAATGCTATTAGGTTTTTTAGAAATTACATCATCAAAAAATCTATTAAGCATTGAAGGGGTGGTATCTCCGTTAATTCCTTTATTAATAATATTTAAAGAAGTATTTTCAGAAATTTTATAAACCCAACCTTCATTTTTATGAACACCATATCCAAAGATAAGACTATCTCCTATAAAAATAAACATAAAATTATCCCCTTTTAAAATAAAGTTTTAAAGCAAGAATTACATATTAAAGTTTTGCCACTATCAGCACTTATATAGTCATTTCCTACTATAATTTTATTACAAACACTACATATTTTTTGGCTTGAATTATTAGTGCAAGAAATTTCCTTTTCAGCTTTTGAAGTTACTCTCTTTTTTATTGGTGAATAAATTTTTTTATTTATTGGAGTTGTTAGTCTAGACACAGAATAATCTAAAAAATATTCACTTTCTCCAAAAAGTTCTAATTCAAATCTAGGGTTTTCCTTATCATAATATTCCTCTGTAATTATTCTTCTTATTTGAGCATCATTAACTATTAGACCACTTTTTTCTATACCATCAAAAATACTTTTTGTAATATTTATTGTATCAGGATGACGTTTTTCGCTTTTATAATAAACCTTTAGTATTGCAATTAAGCTTTCTTCTAAAACTACATTTGGATTTTGAAGACGAGCAGTATAGGCAATTTCTTGCTCATATATAGCATATCTATCATGATATTTTCCAGATTCACTTGGTAAAATAGCTCTTCCTTTTGAGTTATGTAGTTTAAAATTAGATTTAGTTATTGGAGAGCCAGAAACTATAACTTTTGCATATGAACACATTAATAAAAACTCCTTTAAAAAACTTAATATTATATGAATTTTATTATAAAATAGCTGTTATTAATCATAAATAACTTTATAATATTATTAGAACTTTGAAAATTAATATACAATAAATTAATGAAATCTTCAAGTAAAATTCATTGATAGATAAAATTATATAAAGTATAATACATTTATTGACTTTTAAAAATAAGTAATGAGGTAATATAAAAATGGGAAAATATATTTTAGCAATAGAATCAAGCTGTGATGAAACCTCAGCAGCAGTTGTAAAAGATGGTAGAGAGGTTTTATCAAATATAATAGCTTCACAAATTGATACACATACTAAATATGGAGGAGTTGTACCAGAAGTTGCATCAAGAATGCATATAGAAGTTGTAGATGCTGTAGTAAAAAGTGCTTTAGAAGAAGCAAATATGACTTTAGAACAAATTGATGCTATAGGGGTTACCTATGGACCTGGGCTTGTGGGAGCACTTCTTGTAGGTCTTCAATATGCAAAGGGATTATCTTTAGCATCAAAGAAGCCATTAGTAGGTGTAAATCATATAGAAGGACATATATGTGCAAATTATATACAACATAAGGATTTAAAACCTCCTTTTGTATCACTAGTAGTTTCAGGCGGACATACTTTTATAGTTCATGTAAAAGATTATGGAAAATATGAGGTTATAGGTCAAACTAGAGATGATGCAGTAGGAGAAGCTTTTGATAAAGTAGCAAGGGCTATAGGTCTTGGATACCCAGGAGGACCTAAAATAGATAAAATATCTAAAGAAGGAAATAAAAATGCAATTGAATTTCCAAAGGCAAAGTTTCATGATGATACATTAGATTTTTCTTTTAGTGGTGTAAAATCAGCTGTATTAAATTATATTAATAAATGTAAAATGAAGGACATAGAAATTAATGTGGCAGATGTAGCAGCATCATTTCAAAAAGCTGTAGTTGATGTACTTAAGGAAAATGTATTTTTAACTTGTGAAAGAAGAAATATTAATAAAATTGCTATAGCAGGTGGAGTAGCATCAAATTCAACCCTTAGAGAAGAGTTAATGAAAGAAGGAAAGAAAAAGGGGGTAGAAATTCTTTTCCCAGATAGAATATTATGTACTGATAATGCAGCAATGATAGGTTCGGCAGCATATTATGAATTTATAAAAGGCAATATAGCAAAGCTAGATTTAAATGCAAAGCCAAATTTAAAGCTTGGGGAAAGTTAAGACTATGAATTTAATACCAGAATCAAATGGATTTAAGAAAGTAAATATGAAAAAAAAGATATCACATGTTGGTTGGCTAAAAAGAATTTCAATGCTAATTGCTGGAATATTCATATTTGGTCTTATTTTTCAAGTGATAACATATTTTATTGGAAATGGGAAACTTAGCTCTAGCCTAGATTATACTAAGGTTAATGGAAATAAAATGGAATATAAATATAAAGGAAGTGGAGATTATACTATTGTTTTTGATGGAGCAATAGGGACTACTTTATATCAGTGGGACGAAATTTCAGATAGAATTAATAAAGAACTTAATGCAAAAACCTTTGTATATAATAGAAAAGGTTATGGATTTAGTGATATAGCAACAGATAGAACCCCTAAAGAACAAGCAATGGATTTAAAGATATTATTAAGAAAGGCTGGAGTATCAGGAAAACTAATACTTGTTGGAGAGGAATATGGTAGTCTTATTATGACTAATTTTGCAAAAGAATATCCAGATTCAGTATCAGCAATGATATTAATAAATCCTTATTCTGAGGAAGAAGTAAAAACTGAGGAATATAAAAAGAAAATAAAAAAATTATATAATAAAAGTAAAATTCAATCTAAAGGAACTTATTTTGGACTTACTATACTTTTAGATAAATTAGATAAAGACATTACAATAAAGAATTTTGAAAATAATTTATCAGAAGAAGTTAAAAAAGAATTTGATATACAAAAAAACAGATCAAGTTATAGAAAAGCTATAGAAAGTGAATTTAAAAGTTTATATGAATATGACGAAACTTCCCAAGAAAAAGGATTATTATCAGGAAAACCATTATATATAATTGCAAACAATAATGAAAGTAAATCCTTAACTAAATTAGGAGATGGAGAACTTACTACAGTATATCAAACTGAAATTTCAACAGATTTAATATCTGCATCAGATTCAGAATCTATAATTAATGGACTAACTAAAATTTTAAAAGAAAGAAAAAAAATAGACAAGGCACAAGAAAATAAATAAGAATTAAAAATAATAAAGTTGTTATATAAAGAAAGAACAATATAGAAAATAGTATTGTTATTGAAAATCTTTATGTAACAACTTTTTTATTATATAGGAAATTATATATACACTATGCTTTTTTTTTATTTAAGGTATTATAATAAAAAATATATTCAAATTCCTTTTATGCCATATATTTGTCACAAAATGATAATATACTCAAAGTATAGAAAAAGTTAAGAAAAAAATAAATAAAATTGGAGGTAATAGAAATGAGCGATTTTGAAAATAGAAATGAAGAAAACTTTATTGAGACTTCAACTAGTATAGGAGAAGATGGAAACATAAAGGCAGAAACACCAAAAAAGAATAAGAAAAAGAGAAAAGGAATGCTTAAAAGAGCAATTTCTAAGGTAGCACTAGTTGTAGTAATGGCATTAGGAGGAGGCATTGTAGGAAGTGGTCTTACTTATAAAATGCTTTCATCAAATGACAATAAAACTACTAAAACAACTGCTTCAAATCCATCAGCAGTAAATTTTGTTAAAGAGTCTAGCGACTTAACAGTTGCAGAAGCTTATAATAAAGTAAAACCAGCAGTTGTAACAATTACTGCATCAGGAAAGGTTTCTTATAGTAGATTTTATAGTCAAGATGTTGAAGGAATCGGTTCTGGTTTCATAATTAATGAAGATGGAAATGTATTAACTAACTATCATGTAATTGAATTAGCACTTACACCAAATGGTGGAACAAATAAAGTTACAGTAAGTATGAGTGATGGACAAGAAGTTGAAGCTGACATAGTAAACTATGACAAAGACAGAGATATAGCAATGTTAAAACTTGCAGAAGGAACAAAAGTACCAGGAGTAGCAGAACTTGGTGATTCTGATGCATTATATGTTGGTCAAGAAGTAATAGCTATTGGAACACCTCTTGGAACTAACTTTGCTCAAACTTGTACAAAAGGTATAGTAAGTGGAGTTAACAGAAGCTTAGATGAATCAACAGATGGAAGTGCAGTACAATCAGAATCAGAATCAAGTTATGAATACATTCAAACAGATACAGCTATAAACTCTGGTAACAGTGGTGGACCATTAATAAATAGTGAAGGTCAAGTTATTGGTATTAATACAGCTAAATTATCAAATAGCACAAGTTCTTCAAATGCTTCAATTGAAGGTATGGGATTTGCAATTCCTATAAATGATGCAAAAGATAGAATAGAATCTTTATCTAAGAAAATATTAACAATAGGTATAACTGGAGTTTCAATTGATGAGGATAGAGCTAAAGAAAAGAATATTCCTCAAGGTGTTGGAGTAGTTAGTGTAACAGAAGGTTCTGTAGCTGAAAAAGCTGGACTTAAAGCAAATGATATAATAACTAAATTTGATGGACAAAAAGTTACTTCAGTAGAAGATATTAATAAAATAAAGGAAACTAAAGAAGCTGGAGATAAAGTAGAAGTTGTTGTTGATAGATACAATGAAGAAATTAAATTAACTTTAGAGTTTGAATAAAGAGTAATAAAAAAATTTCCTGACAAGATACAAGTCAGGAAATTTTTTTTTAGTTCACATTTAAGCTTAAAAGTCATATTTTATAGTATAAAGTACAATGGAGGGAAGAGTTATGAGCGGAAAAGTAGCTGTTTGTTCAGTATGCCCAAGAGAAAATCAACAGATTGAAGCTGTTATAAAATTACCTGTTGAAAGAAGAGCTGTTATTCATGGAACAGTATTAGATGCAAATGGAAATCCTGTTGCAGATGCTGTTGTTAAACTTTTACAAGTAGTTGATGGATGTAAATTACCATGCCCATTAACACACACTTTTACTGATCAATATGGTCAATTTTTATTAGGACCTTTATGTCCAAATAGAAAGTATATGTTAAAAGTTTATAAAGACAATATCCAAGTTAAATATTTACCACTAAATGTAAACTGCTATGATGGAAGTTGCATAGGAGTTAATTCTAATAACTCAAATGGTAATGGAAATTGTCAAGAAAATAAATGCAATTGCGAATGTAATTGTTAGTATTTTTATATAGAAGGAGTTTTTGCAAAGCTGATAAAAATATCAGAAGAGCAAAAGCTCTTTCTATTTTGAAATCTTAATAAAAAAGTAAAATTTGAATACTTATTTTTAAAGTAAAAAAAGTGCATAATATAAATATAAGATATTATAAATGAGGAGGTAAATAAATGGATATATTAGTAGCACTTGTTATATTAGGAGTAATTGTGTCTATAATAGAGATGTTATATAACTTAATAAATGATAAAATAGCATATTAAAAGCCTTCATAGAAAAAGAAGGCTAAAAAATTACTTAATTATCATTTAAAATTGATAAATAAGCATTATAAGTTAATTTACAAGTTTTTTTCCATGAAAATTTAAGACTTTGCAAATAGCCCTTTTCCCTAAGGTCTTCTTTAAGAGAAGGATTTTTCAAAATTTTTATTATAGCATCAGAAAGTTCATCTTTATTAGAGGGATTAATAAGCAAAGCAGAATCTTCTGTTACTTCAGGAATGGAAGTTAAATTTGAAGTTATAACAGGAGTTTTACAACACATAGCTTCTAAAAGTGGAAGACCAAAGCCTTCATAGTATGAAGGATAGATAAAGACATCAGCAGCATTATAAAAGATAGGCAAAAGAGAATCTTTTAAATAGCCAGTAAATATAATATCTTTTTCAAGATTATTATCATAAACTAATTTTTTTAAAGTCTCTCCTTCATCTTGTAGGGAACCTCCTAAAACTAATTTATAATTATCAGGTAAATCTTTAATTATTTTCTCAAAGGCTAATATTAAATTTCTAACATTTTTTCTAGAGCTAAATCCTCCTAAGTAAAGTATAAAGGGAGAATCTATTTTAAATAAATTCTTTATTACATTTTTACAAGATTTTTTATCTAATGGTTTAAAATTTTCATTTGCAGCAAGTGGTGTAACGTAAATTTTTTCAGAAGGAAAGGTAGGAAAAAATTTTAGAATATCTTTTTTAGAATACTCTGAAACAGTTATTATTCCACTAGAAGAAGAAATTATTTTAGGCATTTCCTTTAAAAACTTATTTAAGTATCCTTTCCCTACTGTTTCAGGCATTGTATAGGGAATTAGGTCATGTATTGTTGTTACTATTTTTGAATCAGAATCTAAAGGGATACCAAGTCCATTTTGAGGAAGATGATAAATAGATAACTTTTTTTCTTTTATCCAATGGGGTATATAAAAATCTTCATAAAATAAATTATATCTTCCAGAAATATAAGTAAGAGAGGTATTTTTTTTTATAAAACTTTTATCCTCATTTCCTGTCCAAAGTAAATTAAAATTATCTTTAAGATTACTATTTATCAAGTTTAAAATAAGATTTTTAGTATATGTTCCAATTCCAGAGCCTCTATATAGGTTAATGCCTCTAGCATCTATTCCTATATTCATAGAATTCACCTCGAAAAAATATATATTATAAAATACTATTTTTATTAATAAATTGTGAATGAAATCACTATTAATTTAAGTATATATATAATAAATAATATTAGTGTTAGGAGAATTTTATGGAAGAAGAAAAAATCATTAATTTAGTCAGGGAGAATTATGGTTTAAGTGTTGATTCTATAGAAAAAGTTAAAAATTCCTACAAGATAAATTCAGAAAAGAAAAGTTACTTTTTAAAAGTTATAAAATACAAATTTAAGCACTTTAATTTTATAATATCTGCAATAATTCATTTACAGAAGAATAACTTTGAAACTATCCCAGAAATATTAAAAACAGTAAATGGAAGAAATTATATAAGAGTTGATACAAATTATGCATATCTTATGCCATGGATTCCTTCAAGGGAAGTAAATTATGATAATGTAATTGAGTTAGAGATGGCAACTAAGAAACTTGCAGAACTTCATAAGTGTAGTGAAGGATTTATAACAAATCTTCATATGAAACCAAGAGTTGGGTGGTTTACTTGGATAAATGTTTTTGAAACAAGAAAAGATGAAATTTTAGATTTTAAATATAGAATTCAAAAGAAAAGTAATAAAAGCCAATTTGATAAATTATATTTAAGTTGTTTAAATGAAGAAATAGAAAGGGCTAAAAAAAGTATTAATGTATTAAAAGAATCTAATTATTTAGAACTTATGATAAAAGAATATGAAAAAAAGGGTTTTTGTCACCATGATTATGCAAACCATAATGTATTAATTGATAGATATAATAACATTAATATTATAGATTTTGATTATTGTATGTTAGATACTCATTTACATGATTTAGCTTCTTTAATGATAAGAGTTATGAAAAATGGAAAATGGGATAAGGAAAAGGCAGAAGAAATAATAAATAATTATTCAACTATAAACCCTGTAAAAAGTGAAGAGTTATTTATTATGAAGGAATTTATAAGATTTCCTCAAGCCTATTGGCAGCTTGGAATACAAAAGTATTGGGAAGAACAACCTTGGAAAGAAAGTGTATTTATAGATAAGCTTAAAAAGTATATAGAAGACAGAGAAGATAGGGAGGATTTCCTAAAAAACTTTATGTAAAAGAGGTGGGCAGTATTAATAATTTAACTTTAAAGGAATATTTATTAGAAAATGATATTTTAGTTGGAGATGATTATTTTAAAGGAATAAAGAATATAAGTGAGAAAAAGGTTATGGAACAGATAATCATAATACAAAATGCTCACAAAATTCTTTCAGGGTATAATTGTTATGGTGTAACAAGAATAAATAGCACAATAGGAAAAAGAGTTGAGCATATTAAGGTAATGATTAAAAGGCTTAGAAAAGACTTAGAAAAAAGAGAAAATGTTAAAAATCCTATGGATAAATTTATTTTAGTAAATGGAAATAAAATTTTATCTAAAGCAGAAAAAGGAATATATGAACTTAAGAACATTAATTATATAGGTATAATAGAAAGAAGTATGAAGAAAAATGAAATTACTTTAGGCAGAGCAGATGAAAAAAATTTGAGAGTAACTAGTGAACTTGAAATAGGTACTCTTAAAAATGTTAGCTATAATCTTGTAGAAGAAGATATTTATGATTATTTAAAAAGAGTAAAAATAAAAAATAAAAAAATTTCTTTAGAAAAATGTATTGATAAATATATTGAAAGGTCATGTTTATCAGAAGATAGTAGAGATTATATAGCTATTTTATTAATGATACCTTATGGAACATTAAATATATGGTATAAATATGCTTATGGAAGAAATAAATATTCATATGAGGAACAGCTTAAAAAGATAAAATTGTTAAGTGATAGTGAATTTTAGGAAGTGAATTTATGACTAAATTAAGGTATCCAGAAAAAAAATATCTTTCAAAATATGATTTAAGTCAGGAATTTTTTGAAAATCTAAATATTAAGGTTTTAGATGTTATACCTTTAAGAAAGGTTTTTATATTAAAAACAGAAACAGGAAAGAAAATATTAAAAAGATTAGATTGTGATAAAGAAAGAGCAGATTTTATAAATATATGTATAAAAAGTCTTAGAGATAATTTCAATTATATGGTAGAGTTTAATACCTTTGAAGATGATAAGGTATATAAAGAATGGAAAAATCAATATTATATACTTATGAATTTAATTCCAGGAAGAGAGGTAACATTTACAAATCCTGTAGAATTTAATTTAAGTGGAGAGTTACTTGGAAAATACCATAAAGCATCAAAAGAAGCATTAAAATCTGCAATAGCTTTAGGTATAGATGAGAGTATGGTTAAAAAGTATGAAAAAGCAATTATAGATATTAAAGAGATAAAAAGATTAGTTAATTCCTATAGATTTAAAGATGAGTTTGATAAAATGTTTTTGAATTCTGTTGATGAGCATATTATAGAAATGAAAAAAGCTTTAGAATTATTAAGTTTTAGTAGTTATAATTCCTATAGAAAAGATATAAACAACTGTGTTATATGTCATAATGATTTAGCAGAGCATAATTTTTTAATATCAAATCAAGGTATGTATTTATTAGATTTTGATTATTGCAGTATAGATTTAAAGGTTATTGATTTAGCAGATTTAATATTAAAGGGAATAAAAAATGTGGCTTTTAATTTTGAAAAAGCTATTGATTTAATAAAAAGTTATAATTCTATAGAACCATTAAATACTGAGGATTTTAAACTACTTTATATATTAATTCTTTTCCCAAGAGATTTTTATACTATAGTAAGTGATTATTATCATAAAAATAAAGAATGGGATAAAGAGGTTTTTTTAAATAGATTTCAAAATAAACTAGATAATGAGGAGTTTAGAAAAGAATTTTTAAGAAACTATAAAAGAGAATTAAAAGAAAAATTTTATTAAGAGAAAGTTTTATTTCTTTATAAGTGTGAATTATTACTCTAATTGCAAGGTAATAATTCACACTTTCTTATTTAAGCATGGAATTATATGCTGCAATGGTTTTTTCAGCAGTAAGACGCCATGAAAAGTTTAAACTACAAGAAAGCCCTTTTTTTATTAATGTAAGCATAAGAAGGCTATCATTTAATATGTCTTCTATTGATTTACTTAGTTCATCTATATTATAAGGGTCTATTAATAATGCAGCTTCAGAACAAAATTCAGGTATAGAGGTAACATTAGAAGTTACTACAGGAGTTCCACAAGCCATAGCTTCAATAGGTGGAAGACCAAAGCCTTCATAAAAAGAAGGATATACAAGAAGTTCTGTAGCATTATAAAATATAGGCATATCTTCAACAGGAATAAAGTCTGTAAAGATAACATCATCTTTTAAGTTTAATTCATCAGCACGTTTTTTATATTTTTCATAGGAAACACCTTTTTTCCCTGTAATAACTAGTTTAGTATTTTTTCTATTTTTAGGTGTAATTAAAGAAAAGGCTTCAATAAGACCTATTATATTTTTTCTTGGACTAAAGCCTCCAACATATAATATAAATCTATCTTCTATATTGTATTTTTCTTTTAAAATATTTTTACATAAAAATTTATTCATAGGTTTATAAATATCTTCTGCAGCAAGGGGTGTTACAAAAATCTTTTCTTTTGGAAAGTTAAATTCTTCTGATATATCTTTTTTTGAAAATTCTGAAACGGTTATTATGCCTTCACACTGAGATAACATATTAGGCAATTCATCATTAAAGAGTTTAAGATATTTTTCACTTACAGTTTCAGGCATTCTTATGGGGATTATATCATGAAGAGTAATGACTTTTTTACAGTTTACATTAGATGAAAGCCCAACTCCATTTTGAGGAACATGATATAATTCCATATTTTTATTATTTAATATATTTGGAACACTTACTTCATCCCAAAAATTTTCTTCTAAATTAGCCTTTACTGATTCTATATGAAAGTTATTCTTTAAATCTTTAAGAGAAGAACCATCAGGAAGAAAAATAAGATAATCATTAAAATTATCTATTGAGTTTAAGCTTAAAATAAGCTGATGAGTATAGGTACCTATTCCAGTGCCTCTATACCATTTAGCGGCTCTGCCGTCTATCCCAATATTCATGATGTATCCTTTATTAGTACTCTTCATTTATTATATTAAAATCAATTAACTTTTGTTAATAAAAGAAATAATAGGCACATATAAATAAGAAAGAGGTGAGGAATATGATGAGGGAATTTGAAATTGAAAGACAATTCAATATTAAAATCGAGGTGATTAAAGCTAATAAAGGAATTTACTATTTAAAAACTAATAAGGGTGAGCGATGCCTAAAAAAGATTAATTATGGACCTCAAAAACTTTTGTTTGTTTATGGAGCAAAGGAATATTTAATAAACAATGGTTTTGATAAGGTTGATAGATATTATTTAAATGTTGATGGAGAGCCTTATGCTCTTGTTAATGAAGATATATATACTCTTTCAGAATGGTTAAAAGGAAGGGAATGTGACTTTCATAATATAGAAGAAGTTAAATTAGCAGCTAAAACATTAGCTTCATTTCATGAAGCATCAAAAGGATATGACCCACCAGAAAATTCTAAATTAAAAAGTGATTTAGGAAGATGGCCTCATCTTATGGAAAAAAGAATAAAGTCATTAGATAAGATGAAGGATATGATAAGAAAAAAAGGCAATAAAAAGGATTTTGATTTATTATATTTAAAATCAATGGAATTTTATAAGGAAATGGCAAAAAAAGCATTACAAACATTAAATAACTCTTCTTATTATGAATTATGTGCAGAGGCAGAAAAAGAAAAGGGTTTATGCCATCATGATTATACTTATCATAATATAATATTAGATGATAATAACAATGTAAATGTTATTGATTTTGATTATTGTAAAAGGGAAGTAAGAACTTTTGATATATCAAATTTTATGATAAAGGTTTTAAAAAGAGTAGATTGGGATATTGATTTTGCAAAAGATATATTAGAAGCTTATCAATCTGTATCAAAACTTAACAAAGAAGAATATAAAGTTTTATATGCATATCTTCAATTTCCACAAAGATATTGGAGACTTGCTAATAGGTATTATTATAATGAGGTAAACTGGGGACAAAATACTTTTGCAGGAAAACTTAAGGCAATAATAGATGAAAAGGAAAAGTATTTAGACTTTCTTAATAAATTTAGTAAAGAGTATAATTTAGCATAAGTGTTTATTTTTTTATAACATGGAACTTAAAAAAATTTTAATCATAAGATATTAATAACAATGTAAATATGAGGTGAACATTGTTATGCTTAGTAAAAAGCTTAACAATAAAAAAGATGAAAATAGGTGATTTAGTCGTTAGAAAGTCTTATGATATGGATATTACCTTTAAAATAATGGACATTAAAGAGGAAGAAGGAGAAAAAAAGTATATACTAAAAGGAATAAGCATAAGGATAATAGCAGATTCTAAGGAAGATGATTTAGAAGAAGTTAAAGAAAATTATGTTGGAGAACAGGAAAAGATACTTAATAGTAGAGTTAAAAGTGCTATTAATAGAGCAATTTCAGTTCGTAAGGATGTTTTAAGTTCAAGGGGGAAAAGCAGTAAGATAGAAGTGAAAAATGAGCTTATGTTTGGTAGGCCTGGAAGAATTCTTCATGTAGATGGAGATAAGGAATATATGGAAACTTGTTTAAAGGTATACAAACAACTTCATCTTGATGCTGTAGGAAAAGCAATACCAGAAAGGGAACAACCAAAGGTCATAGTTGACCTTGTAAAAGAAATAAAACCAGATATAGTTGTTTTAACTGGTCATGATGGAGTATTAAAAAGGACAAATGATTATTTAGATTTAAATTGTTATAGAAATTCAAAATATTATATTGAATCAGTAAAGGCATTAAGAAATTATAATGGAAGTTATGATGAATTAGTTATATTTGCAGGAGCTTGTCAAAGTTGCTATGAATGTTTATTAGATTATGGTGCTAATTGTACTAAAATGCGATTTTTCATTATGACTTAAAAGAGAGGTCAGAGAGTCTATTGTTTTTTTTTAGACTCTCCTGAACCTATAAAATTAATTGTTAAATCTCCAGTATCTCCATTCCATAGAATGTCTTCTATTAGAGCATTAGATATTTCTTTAATCTCATCATTATTTAATGTATCTATCATAGAACATTTATTTAATAGTATTTTTATCAAATCCAAATTAAGCTCATTTTCATTTTCTTTAAGCTCATCAGAAGCTAAGGAATTAATTTTTTCTTTAATTTTATCATTTTCTTCCTTAAGAGTTTTAATTTTTTTTAAAAGTAAGTCTTGTATAGACTCATCAATAGCAAATTTATCTAAGAGCTTATCAATTTTATTTTCATTTTCTTTAATTTTATTATTTAAAGTTATTTTTTTATCTTTAAAATTAATATTTTCAGATGTCTTTTTGTTATTTTTAGATAATTGTTTTAAAAGACTTTCTTTATTTTTAGAAAAATTCTTTAAAGCTTCTTTGACTGTACTATCTATTTCTAATGCACTTGCATTTTTACAATCACATTTTACATTTTTACTCCAATGTTTAAGAGTACAACGATAATAACATAATTTTTCTCCAGTAATTTTACTAATATGGCCATGGGTAACTTGCATTTTACTTCCACACTTAGCACATCTTAATTTACCAGAAAAAAGAGCAGTATGGCTTTTATCTGCATTAGGAAATTTATCTTTATTTTCTTTTCTTATTTCTTGTACCTTAAGCCAGGCATCAGGTTCTATTATTCCATCATGCTTGCTAATAGCTGCAATCCATTCATTCTTATCTCTGAAAAGTCTTTTTACTTCTCCAGAATCTCCATATATAGTTTTTTGTTTGTTGTAAGTTAATAGTCCACTATTGTTATTAACTTTTCCACAAACAGTTATGCCAAGCCTTTCTAAATAGTGGATAACTTTTTCATTGGCTTTAACATAAACTGGATTTGTTAAAATAGTTCTTAAATTACTCTTATTAAAATTACATCCACGCTTAGTTGTTATATTATTTTGTAATGTCCAAGTCTCGACAGCTGAAAGAGACTTTAATTCTAAATATTTTTTATATAATGTTTTCACTAATTCGAGTTCATCAATTACAGGAACAAGCTTCATTAATTTTCTTTCTTTCATGTCCTCATTTAAATATTTCATTTGTTCTGCTTTAAATCCTAAAGGAGCTACACCACCAAGCCATCTACCTGTTTTAGCAAGTTCCGTCATGTTATCTCTTATACGTTCTGCTATAGTTTCTCTTTCAAGTTGTGCAAAAACTGAAGCAATATAAATCATTGCACGTCCCATTGGGGTTGTAGTATCAAATTGTTCTTTAATACTTATAAAGTCTATATTGTGCCTTTGTAAAGTTTCAAGAGTCCCAGAAAAATCTGCTACATTTCTACTTATTCTATCAAGTCTATAGCAAATAAGAATATTAAATTTATTATTTTTAGCATCATTAATAAGTTTTTGAAACTCAGGCCTATTAGTATTTCCACCAGAAAATCCTTCATCTTCATATATAAAAAAATCAGTTATATTTTCTAAATGAGTCCTGGCATATTCCTTACACATTTCAATTTGATTATCAATTGATTCCCCAACACCAGTAAATTTAGATTTTCTACTATAGATTGCAGCTATCATTTTATTTCCTCCAATTTTTTTAATCATTTTTCTTTAGGTCTTCTTTTATTTTCAAAATGAGTGATGTTTTTGCATCTTCAGCGAGGTTACTTATATAGTATTCAAGGTCATCTTGTTCATTTTCAATAAAATCTGAACATTCTCTAACATAATTAAAATATTTTTTAAATGTATATTTATGTTTAATATAAAAACTTATATCTTTTAAAGATTTTTCTAATGAGAGTTTTATATATTCTCTATCTTCATCATCCAGTTCAGTATCTGCTACTTTTATATTATTATTCTTATCCTCAATGAACGTTATCAATTCAGTAATTTGTTTGTCTATATCCGTACCTAAAATAAAATAAAATGGAACTTCAAAGAGCTTACTTAATTTTTTTAACATATAATTACTTGGAACTTTAGAACCTGTTTCAAATTCTTCAATATCGTTTTCTGTTACATTCTCACCCCAATATTGGAAATACTCTACTAAAAACTCTTTAGTAATACCTTTCTTTTCTCTTAGAAAACTCAGTTTAAAAGGTAAATAACTATCTACATAAGTATTGTCATCTTTTATAAAAAAGCATAAATCAGAGATTAATTTTTTTTCTTTAGAAGATTCTCCTACATTATCATTAAGTCCTAATATATAATCTGCAGAGCTATCAAATATTCTAACTAATTTCTTTATAGTATCATCTGTAAGTGGAACATTTCCACTTTCATACTTAGAAACTGCTGCACGCTTAACATTCAGTTTTTCTCCAAGTTCTTCTTGTGTCCATCCTCTTTCCATTCGTAGTTGCTTAATTCTATTCATTATAAGCCCCTCTTTCAAAATATTTATAATTATAATTTTAAAGTATCTAATTAAGAAATTCTATAAAAGTTCCTAACAAGAAATTTAATTCAAAAAATACGTTGACAAGTTCCTTTTAGGAAACTATAATAAAAGTATCTTAAGAGGAACGTAGGAGGTGAGAAAATGTATAACAACTTAAAAAGTATAAGAAAAAATAAAAATATATCTGTTAAAAGTTTAAAAGAAGTATTAGGTTTAGTCACAAATGCAGCATATTATAAAAAGGAAAATGGTACAGTTAAATTTACTTTAGAAGAAGCAAAAAAAATAGCAGATTACATAGGATTAAGCATTGAAGAAATTTTTTTTAATCAATAATGTTCCTATTAAGAACAAAAACTCATTAATTTAATAATAAATTTATTAAGAGGTGAAATACAGTATGCAAGAGTACAGAAATATATATCAAATTGCCAGGGAAACTTCCGGTTTGACCCAAGAAAGAGCAGCAGAGCTATTTAATATTAGTGTAGAAAGTTTAAGAGCTTATGAAACAGATAGGAGAATACCACAAGACAGTACAGTTTTAAAAATGATAGAAGTTTATAACACTCCATTTTTAGCAATGCAGCATTTAAGAAAAAGTGCATTAGGAGAGAAATATATTCCAGAAATCCAACCAAAAGATTTAGCCACAGCAGTATTAACTTTTCTAAATGAATGTTCTGATTTAGAAAATTTGAAAACTCTAATGATAAAGATATCTGCAGATAACAAAATTGATGATTGGGAAAAAGAAGAATGGGAACATGTGATGCAAGAAATTAATGGGATAATTTCTGCTGCAATCACATTAAGATTTGTAAAATAATATATTGTTAGCAAAAGAAAGGGGTGGGATATATGAAAGTAAAAAATGTGATTATTAATTATCCAACAGATGAAAATTATAAAGTTGTTGAAGAAATGTATCTCTCCAAACTTGCTGAAATATTACTAAGGAAGTTAAAAACAGAAGAAGAGGTAAAAGCATTTTCTGAAGTTTTTATGAGGAAAGAGATTTCTTTTTAAGGGGGGTGAGATAATGGCAAAGTTTAAAATCCATTTGAAAGAAACAAAAGTTTATGAACATGTATTTGAAGTTGAAAGTGACCTTGATATTGATGCTATTGAAGAACTTGCAAGTAACATAGAAAAAGATTCTATTGATTATAAAGAATTTGATAAAAGAATCTTTGCAAATGAATCTGTAAATGTAACTTGGTGGGAAGAAGATAAAACAGGTGAAACAGATGAATTAACAACAGAAGTAGAGGAGATGTAGTAATGGATTTAAAAGAAATAGAAGATAAAGAGCTATTAGAAAAATATTTTTCTTTAACCTTAGAGTGCTGCTCTGATACTTGGGATAAATTTAGTAAAGGACTTGGTGATGCCAAGTTGGATAAGCTTTTTGAAGTAGAAGAAGAAATATTGAGGAGGATGAAAAATGAGTAAATTTGTATGTAAAGGAAATTGTGAAATGAATAAAGAGAATTATGAGGCATGGAATGAAAAGTGTGCTTATTCAAATGGGTTCTGTGATGCTAAGTTTGAAGAAGTTTCTGACTTGAGTGAAATGAGTTCAAGATTCTGGCATTACATCTTTGAAGGGAACTGGATTAATAGTGGAGATTTTACAACAGATAAATTAGTTTGTCATATGTCAGATAGAGATGATATTAATGCAGTATTTGATATATGTAAGACAATGGCAAATAGATTATGTGGAGCTTCTGCTTGTGTAGCTTGGGAATATAAGAAACTACCATTTGAACATGAAGCTTTTAAGTGGATAGCTTTTGGATGGGGAGACCCAAAGGTAACAAATAGGTATGGATATGCTTATTTTGATTTTGATGAAGAACAGGTATATATAGATGCTGATGATATGGAAGAAAGAGTTATTAGCTTCCAAAAAGCTTTTAAGGAACTGTATAGTTAAGGAAGTGATAATCTTGAAATATTATTGGTTAGCAGTCACACCAGACAAATTTGAGCTTCCTATGATAGTAACTGAAACAGCAAAAGAATTAGCATTGTTTCTTGGTATTAAAGAAGACAGTGTAATTAGTGCTTGTATTAAAAAGAGAAGTGGAAAACATACAGGGTACAAGATAGTGAAAGTGGAAAGGAGCTAATAATGTTAAAAAAAACATATGAGGTAATTGGATATAAGGGCAGCATGAAAGATAAAGAAAAAGTGGACCATTTATTAATTCTCTTAAGAATTAATTGGGAGAAAAAAGAGATTGGGTATAAAAAAAGGAATTTTTTCGATGCAAATGCATATAAGAAAAGATACTTAAAAATACTTAAAGAACTTAAAAAGTTTGGAATAAGCATTAAGGAGGAAAGAGAGTATGGAAAATATATTAAAAAAAATTAAAGGTTATGAAACACTTACAGAGACAAATAAAGTAATTTTTAGTAACTTCATAGTTAATTATTTAGGACAGTTAGGAATGAGAACAAAGAAAACATTTGAAGCAATACAAATTAATTATGTTGAAGAAACAGATTTTGTTTCAAAAGACCCAGACGACCCAAAGTATGAATTAGTTTCAAAGATAGTAATAAAGGCTATATACAATGATGGGAAGAAAAAAGTAATTCACAAATATGGAAGCCAATATAAAGGTTTAGACATAATAAGAGAAAGAAAAATTAAGTACCTTAGATTTGAATTTAAGGAGCATGGGCATAAGATATGGCTGCACATAATAGATGAAGGGAATCAGTGGTATTAAAAAAGAACCTTTTTTCAAGGTTCATAAGATGATAATTTGTATGAGTTACGGATTGGTACTCCGTAACTCCATTATAAACATAAATTTTTTAAAAATCAATAATGGAGGATTTAAAAATGGAAAATGTAGTATTAGATATTGGAAATTATTACTTTAAGTACAATGGAGCTTCTTTGGGATATTTTAGCTCTAAAATTAATACAAAATTTGAAGCTAATGCAGAGAGCTATGAGAGAGTTGAATATGATGAGAAAATTGCTCTTATAGGTTCTGGAGAATTAGATAGAGAATATTCTAAAGCAGATAAAGAAGGATTAACACATCAAATTTTATATGCAATTACTAAAGCAACTGTTGCTGAATCTATAAATTTATGCTTATTACTTCCTATAAACCAAATAACTAAAAAACAAATATTTATTGATAGATTTGAAAATAAAATTTATGAATTTAAGGTTAATGGTATAAAAAAGAGAATAAAAATCAATAAATTTGCAGTACTTCCAGAAGGACAGTGCAGTTACTATAGTTTAAAAAATAAGAGCAAATACCAGCTAATTATAGAGATTGGAAGTAGAACAGTAAACTGGGTAGCCTATGAATGTGGAAAGCTTGTAAAGAGTGGTACAGAAAAAATAGGAGTTTTTGACCTATATAAGACCATCAAGGAGATTGAAAATAGTAAAGGTGAAGATTATACAGAAGAAGATATTGAACATCAAATAAGACGTGGAAGAGTAGTTGTTTCTGATGAAACATATAAAAAGTTCTTAAAAGACATCTTAAACAGAATTAAAGCTAATATAAATATAAAGAATTATGATACTTGTTTTGCAGGTGGTGGAGCTGAGGACCTAAAAAACATTATAAGAAAAATACCTAATGTAACAATACATCCAGCAGCTTTTTATTCTAATGTTCTTGGAGCAGAAGAAGTAATAAAAAGGATGTGGAAATAATGCTTATAAGATTTACACTCAATCCTAAAAATGAAAAGGACAAGCTTATAATAGATATGCTAAATAAAGAATATAATCCAAATGATTCTATTAAAAACATTTTATATAAAGTGTTCACAAATGACCATGAAAGACCTTTAGTGTCACCATTGGTCACTTGTGAAACAGTAAAGGAATATTCTGAAACGACCATAAGTGACCAAAACGGTCAAGTGGAAACAGTTGAGGACAATTTAGCAGATGAATTTAAAGATTTCTTTTAGGAGAGTCATGTAATACAAGAGAATATCTGTATTACATGACTTATGATATAGAGACACAAGAACTTTAATGAGAGAGTAGGAGAGTGATTAAAATGTTTGGATGGATTTTAAAAAGAAAAAATAAGGAAGAACTTGTTAAAGAAGAAACTCTTTCTGTCGTTATACCTGTAAGAATGAGACCAAGTCAAGTGGATTTACTTGATAGTATTTGTGCTTTAGAAAAGATAGATAGAAGTGAATTTATAAGAAAAATTATTTTTGAAAAATATATTGATGACTTTATTAAACATGAATAGTGAACCAAGGAGGGGTAATAATGAAATACACTATAAATGGATTCAGCCAGGAAAAACTAATTAAATATGGATTGGATTTAAAGGATACAATGCTCTTAAGATATTTTATAGATTTTAGGGATACTGCAAGCATGAGCACCTTAATCGTGGATGGGAAACCTTACTATTGGATAAAATATGAACATCTAAAAGAGGACCTTCCAATCCTTGAAATTAAAAACAATGACACATTAAGAAGAAGATTAAAGAAATTAGAAGAAGCAGGAATATTAGGTCATTATCATAAATTAAAGGGTGGGAGCTATTCTTATTATTGCATAGGGGAAAATTATAGTGACTTAATTACCTCTGAAGAAGATAAGGATTTTAATACCATTACCCCTCCGACTCAAAAGTCGTACCCCTCCGACTCAAAAGTCGTACCCCCTCCGACTCAAAAGTCGGAACAAAATAATCCATCTACTAAAATATATATAAAAAAAGAAAAAGAGAAAAAAGAAAAATCTTCTCTTGATGGATTAATTAATAATTATACAAAAAACAATGATTTGATAGAAACCCTTAAAGACTTCTTAAAAATGAGAAAAGCAATTAAAAAGCCTGCAACAGATAGAGCTATGAGAAGCATATTAAAAAAATTAGATTCTTTAACAACAAATGATAATGAAAAAATAGCAATATTGGAGCAGAGCATATTGAACTGTTGGCAAAGTATATTTCCTCTGAAGGAAGAATTTAAAAATCCTCCTAAAAGAGAAAATAAAGAAAATAAACACTATGAAGTGATTCTGAAGGAGGATATGTAACATATGACCATGAAAGCTTTACCAAACAATGTTGAAGCAGAGCAGGCTCTGTTAAGCAGTATAATAAATAATAAAAATGTTTTAGACAGAATAAAAAATAAATTAAAACCTGATGATTTTTACTTAGATAAACATAAAAATTTGTATAAAGTCTTATGTGAAATGAATGACAATGAGATTTCTGTAGACTTAGTAACTCTATTAGAATATATTAATTCTAAAAAGTTAGTAGAAAAATGTGGACAAATAACATATGTAACAGAAGTAGCCACAAACATTCTATATACAAGCAATACAGATGAGTATATAAATATAATAAAATCTAAGTCTAACAGAAGAAAGTTAATAAATATAGCAAAGGAATTAGCCTTAGATGCCTATGAAAAAGAAGATATAAATAATGTCATAAGTAAAACTGAGGATGGACTATATAAAATATCTAAAGATAAAAATACTGGAGACATAGTATCAATAAATGTAGCTCTTGAAAATGCTTTTGAGAACATAGAAAAAAACTATCAAAATGGAGGTAAAATCCTTGGAGAAACAACAGGATTTAATAATATTGATAGAACAATATCAGGGTTAAATAAGGGAGAATTTATTGTTATTGCTGCAAGACCATCAATGGGAAAGACAGCCTTTGCATTAAACATAGCACAATATGCATCCAAGAACTCATCTGTTGCAATTTTCAGTTTAGAGATGGGAACACAATCACTTACAGAGAGACTTATTGCAGCAAGATGTTTAATAAATTATGAAAAAATAAAAACAGGAAGGATAACAGTAGAAGAGTTTACTAAGATTGCTAATAATACAGCAGAGTTATCAAAGAGAAAATTATATATTGATGATGAGGCATTTACTCTTGCTGACATAAAAGCAAAAAGTACGAACCTTAAAATCAAATATGGTTTGGATGTAATAATCATAGATTATCTCCAACTGATAGAAGGAAGCAACAAAAATGTTTACAGTAGAGAACAAGAAATATCTAAAATTTCAAGGGAATTAAAGAAACTTGCTAAAAGATTGAATATTACAGTTATAGCATTATCACAATTATCTCGTGCTCCAGAGCAAAGAGCAGACCATAGACCTATACTTGCAGATTTAAGAGAATCAGGTGCTATAGAACAAGATGCAGATATCATCATGATGTTATATAGAGATGAATATTACAATCATGATACAGAAGATAAAGGGATAGCTGATGTAATAATAAATAAAAATAGAAATGGAGAAACAAAAACAATTCAACTTGCATGGGTTGGAGAGTATCAAAGATTTGCTCCATTAGCATAATAGGAGGGAAAGATTATGGACTTAAAAGATATAGAAACAGAAGCCCTTGTAAAGGAATTATCCAGAAGAGGGAATGTAAGAAATGTATCAGTTTCCAAAGAAGAAAATTATAGATTAAGAATCTTCTTTGGTGAAGGTGAAAGATATATAAAAGGTGAAGGTCCATTAGAAATATTAGAAATTAAAGAAAAATAGAAGAATATATAAGAGGTATAGAAATGATAGAGGTAGGAGATTTAGTTAAGTTTAGAGTTCATGGAAAAGAATTTATAGGAGAAGTAATAGGAGTATTAGAAGTAAAAGATTGGGATAATAAAGATTTAATAGGAAAAAATATGTATAAAATAGATACATCAGGAGATACACTTGAAGTATTAGAAGAAAAAATAATAGCTGTATACACTATGAAGAAATAAATGAAAATTAATAAGGAGATATGAAAAATGTTTAAATATGGTTTATTGATAGAAAGTGTTGAACAACTTAGAATATTAGAATTTCTAACTGAAAATTTTAATCCAGAGAAATTTGAAGTAGAATTCCCTAATAGTTATAGTGTCAGTTTGAAGGATGAAGCAGGAAATAAAGTTACTATAAGACATGAATGTGGGAATTTTAAATTTGATTATGACATTGATGAAATGCCATTTTAAATGGAGGCAGATTTACATGAGTAAGAGATTAATGAAAATAGAAGTTATAAGTTTAGCCTATGAATATGGGATTTATAAGGATGGAAAGTTAATTCTTTGTCTTAAAGATAAGGAAAATGCAGAGTTAATAAAGGATATCATTAAAGTTGATGCAGAATATAAAAGATACCAACTTAAGGAGATAAAAAGGAGTAAGATATTAGATAAATTGGCATATGACACTCAATATAAGTGTTATCGTGCTAAAGATTGCAGGGAGACAGGCCTTCCAATGGTTGATTATGGATATAGCAATTATATTGAGTATGCTGATAAATGGCTAAGTAAAACAAGGTGTAAAAAAATAAAGCAGGAAGTAAAAGAAGGTGAAGAACCAGTGGCATTTTTAAGGGTAATGTATGGTTATGTACCTTTATACTTAAGAGATGAGGGAAATAAAAATGAGTAGAGAAATTAAGTTTAGGGCAAAAACATTAGCACAAGACACATGGTGCTATGGTTCTTACTTCAAACACATAAAAAGACAAGTATCACCTTTAGGAGACAGTTTAGAAGAGAAAGATATAGAGCATGTGATGATTAGAAGTAGTTTTGCGGATTGGAATATGCCAAGACGCATAGAAGCAATATTAGTAAATCCTAATACAGTAGGGCAATATACAGGAATTAGGGATAAGAATGGCAAGGAAATTTATGAGGGCGACATTGTAAGAACTGATGAGAAAGAAAAACTGAGTAAAGTTGAATGGGATGAGGACAATGCAGGATTAATGCTAATAGCAGATTCTATAATGATGGATTTTAGCTGTTATTATCCAGAAGAGTTAGAAGTAGTAGGAAATATATATGAAAATCCTGAATTGCTTTAAAATCATTGAATAGAAGGTGAAAAAATGAAAATAAACAGAAAGAAATTTGAATATTTAGTAGAAAAATATCCTAATCACAGATTATTAAAAATAGGAAAAGATAAATATTTAGAGATAAAACATTATAAATATTGTTTTGAAGGGTTAATTAATTTATTAAAATGTATAGTAGCAATACCAATAGGACTAATATGGGGAGAATTAGAATTTTTATGGGAATGTATATTAGAGCTTCCTATGTTGTTTAAAGAATTCTGCAAGAGTATAGTAGATTCTTTTCCTATAGATTATATAAAAGTTATAGATGAACAAGATAGAGTTTTAGCAAAATTTAAGGAAGAACAGTCTTGGAAAGATAAATATTTAGATTGAAGGAGATAAAAATGAGTGCATTTCATAATTTTGGAGTTAATTATGAACTAAAATATGAAGAGGTAGACTTTATAGTACCAGAAAGAATTAAAGAAGCTTGTGTATATAGAGAACTAACATTAAAGGAAGCTTCAGAAAAATGTGATATTGAGTATAGAAAGTTTTTGAGATATGCAAATGGAAAAGAAAAAATTCCAAAAGAAATAATTTTTAATCTGATGAAAGGTTTAAGATTTCCTAAAAAATTTTTTCATCAAATTAAATGGCAGAGAGTTTAAGAAGGTGATGAAATGAGTGATGTAATGAAGATAATGGAATTTACTAAGGAACATCCAAAAGTAAATTTAAAGCTACTTAATGATAGTGAAGAGGTATATGACTTTGCAATATTATTTTTATATTGTTGTGAAGCAAAAAGAGGATTTGGAGTTAAAAAAATATATAAAACAAATAGAGCAGGAACTAAAGTATGCTATAGAGCTTTTGAAAATAATGAAGAGGTTCAAAAATATGTCAAAATGGTTAAAAATAAAATAAAAGAATTTAATCAAAAATGGCATGGTGATTATATTAGGTAGGGAGAAAAGTAAAATGAAAATAAAATCAAAATTAGGATTATGTAATAAAAAATGGTGTTTTAGAAAGGCAATTTTTGATGTAAAGATACCAAGAATAGATTATAAAACCCAATTATGTGAGAAACATTTTAAGAAAATCAAAGAATTAAATATTTTCAATTGCAAGCAATACACAGAAGGAAGTAATGTGTATCAAGCTGGAAGAGATAATAATATTATGAATATTTATAAATAAATTTAGGAAAGGAGTAAATAAATAAATGCTAAAAATAAGACTTCGTTATGTTGATGATGAAAAAGGTAAAGAGGAATTGGATATGGCTCTAAAGAAAATAGAAAAAGAATTTGACATAATTTCTAAGAGTAAGAGTTATCCAGACTCAAGGGGTTCTAAATATTTAAGAATATATTTAGACTTAAGAAACAAATAAAAATATTAGAAGGTGTTCTTATTGGAGCACCTTCTTTGGAATTGGAGGGGAAATATGAAACAAGAATTAAATAAAACAGAATATAAAAAAATAATAGCAGCAGTTGAAGTTGAACTTAGGAATTATCCATTTTATCTTATAGCAATTGAAAATAATCATACCAGGGAAGAAATGAATAAATCTATAGTATCTGCTATAAAATCTACATATGAAAAGTTAGATGAAGAAAGTAAAAAAATAATAGAAGATACTTATTTTAAAGAAAATTTTAATAGAGAAGATATAATTAGAGATTTGAGGATAAATAAAAATAAATATTATACATTAAAGAAAAATGCCTTAAATAAATTTAGTATAGCATTAGGATTTAAATAAAGTGATAAAATAGGGAAAATAAAGGGAAAAAATAGGGAAAATAAGAAAGACTTTTTTTTTAGTATAAAGTAAAATAATATATAAAGAACATAATATTTGTCCCCCTTTTTGGGTTGGGGTAACTATGCAATTAAGGAGGTTACTATGTTAGATAAATTAAAAGTTAAAAAACTTTATTTAGCTGGATATAGCCAAAACGAAATTGCAAAAATTTTAAATTGCAAAGTTGATACGATTAAAAAGTGCATCCAAAGAAATTTTAAAAATTTAAAGAATAAGCATAAAATAGCGTATAATTATAAAAAAGAAACTTTAAAGTCCTCCAATAGAGAAGTTAATACTTATATTTCAAGTCGAGACTTTGTAAAAAGAAATATGTCTATATATAATACCAAAGCCAATGGTGATATAAAGATAAATAAAAAAGTTGCCCCAACAACAACATGGGATACTCCAAAAAAGTTATCTCATGAGAGAGATTTAACAGAATGAGAATTGCTAATTAGCAGTTCTTTTTATTTTGCCCCTTAAAAGCCAAAAGCCAGCAACTTATAAAAATAACAAAATAAAGTGAGGTGACAAGCCTTCTTTAAACACAATATTTAGTATAGTTTAGTTGCTGGCATTATTTAATAAAGGATGTGAGAGCATGGAGAAAATATATAGTTGCTATAAATGCATGAATTGTAAAGGTGAAACAATATTAATAAATGAACATATAAAAGTTATGAAAAACAAAGGAAAATATTTATCATGCTCTTATTGTGGGTCAAAACATATTGAAAAAATAGAAGAACATGATAATTTTAAAACTTGCATGAGACATGCTGCATATAGAAGAATTAATGGAGCATTGAGGCAGGTGAGAAATGAATGAACTTTGTTGAACCAATCCGAGATGCTGATGTATTTCATGATATTCAAGCTACTCTTAAAAGAGAGAATCCAAGAAACTATGTACTTATAATGACTGGCACTTATACAGGATTAAGGATATCTGATATTCTTAAACTTAAAGTAAAAGATGTAAAGGACAAGAAGTATATAGACATAAGAGAGAAAAAGACTAATAAGAGAAACTTAATAGAGATTAGTCCAATCTTAAGAAAAGTATATAAAGAGTATTGTCTTGATATGGATGAAGAAGATTATCTATTTAGAAAGAGCAATATAAACAAACCTATTTCAAGAGGTATGGCTTGGAAGATAATGAAGGAGATAGGTGAAAGATTTGGTATAGAAAACCTTGGAACACATACTCTTAGAAAAACATTTGGATTCCATTATTATAATCAAACAGGAGATATAGCAACTCTAATGCAGATGTTTAATCATTCTAAAGAATCAATAACATTAAAATATATTGGCATAACTCAAGATAAAATGAACCAGGCAAGAAGAGATTTTAAGATATAAAATCTCTTCTTATTTTGCTTAAAAGTAAACATATTGAGGTAACGTTAACCAAGGAGTTTTTGAAATATTAAAAAAGCAAGAAAAAATAATATATTAAAAATACTTTTGAAAAGTTAACACAATATGAATTAAGTTGATTATTTAAGGAGGAAAACACTATGAGTAACAATAACAGTAATGGAGTAGGATTTATAGGGCTATTACAATTAGTTTTCATAATCTTAAAGTTAACTAAATTAATAAGTTGGAGTTGGATTTGGGTATTGAGTCCAATTTGGATAGAATTATTAATATTCATTATAGCTTTGTTTATATATGTATTAGGGCATTGGGATTAAACAATGGATACAATAGAGCTTATAAATTGGATAACTAAACTAATAAAAGAGAATAACATTCATACCTTTTATGTTAGTAGACCTTGGAAGAAACTTAGACAAGAAGTAATTAATCAATCAAATAAGGAATGCCAGTTATGTAAGGCTAAAGGAAAAGTAAGCACAGCTACTACAGTACATCATATAAAACATTTAAAAGACCATCCAGAACTTGCACTAACAAGGAGTAACCTTATGGCAGTATGCAAGGAATGTCATAATGAGTTGCATCCAGAGAAACACAGATATAAGTTTAAGGAAGTAATCAATGAGGAGCGATGGTAGGTGTCAGGTACCCCCCCGGGTTAAAGGGGTCAAAAGTTCCTCGGAAGGAGAGAACGGTATAAGAGGCAAGACAAAAGCAATTTTTTTGGTCTTTTCGTGAGGGGGTAATTTGCACCCTTTTTTTTGTATGCAAAATTTAAGAAATGAGGTGGTGATTGTGAATGAATCTGAAAAATTAAAAATACGAGAAAATGCTGAAAAAGACTATAATCTTGGAATGAAATATACAGATATAGCTACTAAGTATTCTGTATCCATAAACACCGTTAAAAGTTGGAAACAAAGATACAAATGGAAGCGTGAAAGCACTCAAAGTTGCAGGTGCAATAAAAAAAGTATGCACTACATTGGAGATACTCTCTTTTTAGAAATAAGAAAAGATTTAATGACACAACTTGCCAACAATAAAACTTTTGGAAAACATTATGAAGATTTAGTAAATGATTATATGGAGCTATGGAATATAAAAAATAATTTAATTCAGGACATAAAAGAAAGAGGAGTTGCTGTTGAATGGAGCAATGGGAAACAGGGTGGAATAAAAAAGAATGATAGTATTGCAGAGTTAAATAAAACAAGTGCCCAAATGTTAAAAATTTTAAATGATTTAGGAATAAAACCATCTCCATTAGATGTTGGGGATGATGATGATGAATTATAAGCTTGTTCCTGAAATACAAAACTATATTGATTTTGTAAGAAGTGGAGAAAGAGCAGTCGCTGAAGAACAACTTTTATTATGTAATTATGTTGAAGAATGTTTCTTATTAGAAAATTTATTTGTAGATGAAGAAGAGCTCCATAAGTATTTAAGTCTTCAAAAATATTTTCCTTTTGAATTACTACCTTGGGAAATATTTTGCTTTACTATCCACAATTGCACATATTCAAAGCCAGGTATTTTAAGATGGCCAGACTTATTTATCCTGGTTGGAAGAGGAGCAGGAAAGAATGGATATTTAGCATTTGAAGATTTCTGTCTAATATCTCAATACAATAAAGTTAAAAAATATCATATTGATATTTGTGCTAATAGTGAAGACCAAGCAAGAACTTCTTTTGATGATGTTTATGATGTTCTTGAAGAGCATAAGACAAAACTATCAAAGCATTTTTACTGGAATAAAGAAGAAATAAAAAATTTAAAAACAGGTTCTATTTTAAAATTTAGAACATCAAATTATAAAAGTAAAGATGGTGGTCGTCAAGGTAAAATTGATTTTGATGAATATCATGAGTACCAAGATTATAAATTAATTAATGTTTTTAGGACTGGTTTAGGTAAAAAAGCCAATCCAAGAACTACAATTATAACAACTGATGGATATGTAAGAGAAGGACCACTTGATAAATTAAAAGCAAGGTCTATGCAAATATTAAAAGGAGCAATAAAAGATAATGGATTATTTCCTTTTATTTGTAGAATAAGTAATGAAAAAGAAGTTGATAATCCAGAAGCATGGCATAAAGCTAATCCATCTTTATATAAATTTCCAAATTTGCAGCAAGAGATAGAAAAAGAATATGTTGATTATAAAGATGACCCAGTAAGCAATTCATCTTTTATAACTAAAAGAATGAATTGGCCTAAAGGTGATGGAGATAAAGAAGTTACAAGTTGGGATAATATTCTTGCGACTAATAAGGAATATCCAGATTTAGTTGGATGTGATTGTGTTGTAGGAATAGATTATGCTAAAACAACAGACTTTGTAACAGCAGGACTTCTTTTCAAATATGATTCTATATACTATTGGATAAGTCATACATGGGTATGTGAAGCATGTAAAGACTTAGGAAGAATAAAAGCTCCATTAAGAGAATGGGAGGAAGCAGGTTTTTTAACTTTTGTAAAAGGTCCTGAGGTATCTCCAGATATCCCAGCTAATTGGTTAGCTGAACAAGGGGAAATTTATAATATAACGAAACTTGGAATGGATAATTATAGATATACTTTACTTGCAAAAGCTTTAAGAGAAGTTGGTTTTGATACAGATAAGAAAGGTAAAAATAATATCTTACTTACAAGACCAAGTAATCAAATGCTTATTTATCCAGTTATAAACAGTTTATTCAGCAATCATAGCATTGGATGGGGAGATAATCCACTAATGAGATGGTTTACTAATAATGCATGCTTGGTTCCAGCTCAACATGATAATTATACCTTTGGAAAGATAGAACCTAAAAGCCGAAAAACAGATGGATTTATGGCTTTGGTATCTGCAATGTGTGCAAGTTCAGAATTAGAAGATAGTGCTGATACAATAAATATAAGTGATTTAAGTATAGGTGTGTATTCTTATTAGGAGGTAACTATGAAAATAAGAGCAATATGTGAAAAGTGTGGTAAAGAAGCAGAAATAGATAAAGAAAAATCCACTTCAAATTGGACTGTATATAAAACTATATGTAAATGTGGTGGTAGGATAATTCCTAAAATATGAATTAAGTTGATTATTTATCTAATATTTGCTAACTTAGAAATAAGTAAATATTAGGAGGGATAACATGGGATTATTTAGTAGAAATAAAAAGATAAACCAATATCAGTTAATGTTTCATTCGTTGATGGATTAGAAGGTTTTTCACAAGGATTGGCTGTAAATATAAAAACAGATGATGATGAAAATAAGTTAGTTATTAAGTCTGTAGTGGTTAAAAAGCCAGAGGTTAATCTTAAGTATGAACAAATAACAGGGATAAATGTTACATCAGAGGAAGAAATTTTAGAGAAAAGTAAGAGTGTAACTGGTAGAGCTGTAATTGGAGGTGTACTCTTAGGACCATTAGGAGCAATAGTAGGAGGAATGTCTGGAATAGGAGATAAGAAAAAGGAGAAGACACGTTACTATTTAATAATAAATTATAAATCTAAAGATGATGAAATAAAGGTTTTATCTTTTGAAGTTACAAATTCATTAGGAGCATGGGACAAATTTATAGAACATGTAAGAAAGAAAATAAATGTAAATAATGGAGATGACCCAATATATCTTTAATCAACGAAAAACACTTACTTATGTAAGTGTTTTTATTATGCTTAAAAGGGGGTGAAATGGTGAAAATATTAAGGTTTTTGCATGATATGTTTGGTGATAAAAGTGAAATAACATTAAATCAAAAACTTGATGAAGATAAAGCAATAAACAAGTTAGCTGTTGAAATATTTGCTATAAATGCAGCAATAAACCTTATAGCTGGGAGTATAGCAAAGTGTGAATTTAGGACTTACTTAAAAAATAAGGAAGTTAAAAAAGATGAATATTATATCTGGAATGTTGAACCTAATGTAAATCAAAATTCAAGTGAATTTATTCAAGAATTTATATCAAAGCTTCTATTTGAGAATGAAGTATTAATAGTTGAAGTAAACAACCAACTAATTATTGCAGACAATTTTTATCAAAATGAATATGCAATGGTAGAAAATTATTTTGAAAATGTATCCAGAAAAGACTATACATTCCCAAGAAAATTTAATATGAGTGAAGTTCTATATTTTAAATACAATAATGAAGATATAAGAGCTTTACTTAATGATTTGATAAAAGGATATAATGAGTTGCTTAACTTAGCAGTAGGGAAATACAAAAGGAGTGGAGGAAGAAAAGGAATTGTAAGATTAGATACAATTAAAAAAGGTGATGAAAAAGCTAATGAAGCAATTAAGGAATTATTTACTAAAAAGTTTAAAACTTATTTTGAAAGTGAGAATGCTGTTTTAGGTTTACAAAAAGGTATTGATTACGAAGAAATACCTGGTGAAGCAGCTAAAAAATCAACAAGTGAATTAACTGATATAAAAAACTTGCTTGATGATGTAATAGTTAGGGTTGCACAAGCATTCAGAATTCCTCCAGCTCTATTAAAAGGAGATATAGCTGATATAGAGAAGGTAACAGATAACTTTTTAACATTTTGTATAGACCCACTCGTAGATATGATTAATTCTGAAATTAATAGAAAAAGATATGGGAAAAAAGCTTATCTGGAAGGAAGCAAATTAGAAATTGATACAACATGTATAAAACATATAGATGTATTCTCTATTGCAGAAAAAATAGATAAATTGATAGCTTCAGGAATGTATAGTATAGATGAACTTAGAAAGAAGCTTAAAGATACAACATTATATACAGATTGGAGTGAAAAACATTGGATAACAAAGAATTATTCAGATGTAAATCAAATAGAACAAAATAACTTTAAAGGAGGTGATTAAATTGAAAAATAAAGCAATGTTTAGTGTGAGGCAACAAGTTCAAAATCCGAATATATTAGATATATACATATATGATGATGTAGAAGGAGATTCATATAATTGGTGGACTGGTGAAAAAAAAGAAAGTGAAACAAGTGCAAATTATGTAAAACAGGTACTTGAGAGTAATCAAAAGGCAAGTGAAATTAATGTTTACATTAATTCTTATGGTGGAGAGGTTAAGGAAGGATTAGGAATATATAATCAATTAAAAAGACATCCAGCAAGTGTAAATGTATATATTGATGGATTTGCATGTAGTATAGCATCTGTAATTGCTATGGCTGGAGATAAGGTTATAATGGGAACAAACGCTTTAATGATGATTCATCATGCGTCTATTTCAACATATGGAAATGCAGAAGAATTAAGAAAAGCTGCTAATGATGTTGAAGTAATTGATAAAGCAAGTTGTAGTTCTTATCTTACTAAAGCAGGAGATAAATTAACAGAAGAAACATTAAATCAATTACTTGATAACCAAACATGGCTAAATGCAAGTCAATGTCTTGAGTATGGATTAATTGATGAAATTGCAGGTCAAGAGGATAAGACAATTCAAAAGGCACAGCAGAGATTTAAGCAAAGTATAAAAGCTCAACTTAGAGATATTGATACTTCTATAAAAGTACCTGAACAATTTAAAACTCAGAAAAATAATTATGAAATATTAAGACAAAAATTTTTAAAGAAAAGTGAGGGAAAATAATGAAATCAAAAGATTTATTAAAAGAAAAATTTTCAACAGCTATGCAATCAGAAAACCAAGAAGATATAATAAATGCATTTGTTGAGTTTGCAGAAGGAGTACAACAAGATGTACTTAATGATGTGAAAGCATATCAAGAAACTCAAGATAAAGATATACTTCAAAATAGAGGAATTCATCAGCTAACACAAAAAGAAACTAAATTTTATCAGTCTTGGATTGAAGTAGCTAAGAGCTCAAATCCTAAGCAAGTAATTACTGACTTAGATATAGCATTACCATTTACAGTTATTGATAATGTAATGGAAGATTTAAAAAGCAATCATCCATTATTAAATTTGATAGACTTTCAAAATATGACTGCTGTAAAGAAAATGCTTTTTAATAAGCAAGGAAAACAATTAGCTGTTTGGGGAGCAATTTCTTCCGCAATAACAAAAGAACTTTCAGGAGCTATTGAAGAAGTTGATATAACCCTTAATAAGTTATCAGCATTTATGCCAATTTCTAAAGATATGTTACAAGTAGGACCACAATGGTTAGATGCATACGTTAGAGCTATCTTAAGTGAAGCTATTGCTTATGGACTTGAAGAAGGAATAATAAATGGTACAGGTAAAAATCAACCAATAGGAATGATAAGAGATATTCATGAAGGTGTAGAGGTTTCTTCTACTACTGGGTATCCAGAAAAAACAAAAAAAGTCATTAAAGATTTTAAAGATATAACATTAGGAGCATTATTTGCAGAGCTTTCTAAAAATCCAATTGATGCAACCAAGGCAAGAAATATAAATGCAAATGATATTATATTTGTATGTAATCCATTTGATTATTTCAAAAAGGTTATGCCAGCAATTAGGTCAATTAAGAAACAAAATTATGTTTTAGGAATCACAAATGACCCTTTTGAAATTCAAAATATTATTCAATCTGAACAAATGAAAGAAGGTTCAGCAATTTTAGGTTTAGCGAGCAAATATAAAATGGGATTAGGCAGTGGTTCAAGCAAAGGAGGAACTATTGAATACTCAGATGAGTATAAGTTTTTAGAAGACCAAAGATATTATTTAGTTAAGCTACTTGGTAATGGTCGAGCAACATCAGATAATGATTTCATATATCTTGATATAAGCAACCTTGAACCAGTTGTGGATGAAGTAATTGTAAAAGAAGTGCAATCAACTGTAAACACTAAAGAACAGGCTTAATGAGGTGATTGTATGCCAGAAGAATTATTAAAGGACATAAAAGACTATCTGAACATAACATGGGAAGATGAAAGAACAGATAAAAATATAACTGGCATGATAAAAAGAGGGATGACATACTTGCAGAAAGTTGCAGGTGTGTCTTCTTTAGATTTTATAGAAGAAGATTCTCCAAGAGCATTGCTATTTGATTATGTTAGATATGCAAATTCCCAAGTACTTGAAATGTTTGAAACTAATTTTCAAAGTGAATTACTTTCATTAAATTTAGAATATCAGGCAAAGGAAGTGATTCAAAGTGAAAATCAAGAACAATAATATTGAATTTATAAGTTTTTCTGATGGAATATGTGATATTTATTGTGAAGATGAAGAAGGTAACAAGACATATAAGTATAAAGGATTGGGATTATCTAAAAGAGTTTTAGGTTTCAACAGATTTTTTACTGCAAAAGCTAATCAAGTAAAGGTTAATTCAGTGATTAGGATTCCAAAAGTTTTAGGTTTAGATACTCATGATAATGCAGAAATTAAAGGATTAGGAAAATATTCTATAGAGTTAATACAAGAAATATCTGAAGTAAATCCTCCAAGTCTTGATTTAACATTAAAACAATTAGAGATGTTTGAGGTGAAAAAATGACAGTAGATGAATATGTAGAAGCTTTAGAAAGAGAACTTAAAAATTATTCTGAAGAAATAACAGAGGGAGTAAAAAAGAGTGTAGATATAGTAGGAAAAGAAGTAAATGCTGAAATAAAAAAACATATTACATTTAAGCAGCATACAAAAGAATATGTTAAAGCCTTCAGAATAAAAAAAACATATGATAAAAAATATAAAAGAGTGAGAACCTGGTGTGTTGTTAATGGCCAATATAGATTAACACATTTATTAGAAAATGGTCATGCTTTGGCACAAGGTGGTAGAACAAAGGCATTTCCACATATAAAATATGGAGAGGAAATTGCAAAAAGAAGGATGGAAGAATTAACAGAGGAGGTTATAAAAAATGCTGGACATTAAAGAATTCTTAGAAAAAACAGGAATGAAAGTGGCTGAAAATTGCTTCTTAAAACCTCCAGCTCTTCCCTATATAGTTTTCTTAGATAGTGCATCCATCAATGGAGCTGATGATGAAAATTGTTTGTCAAGCAGAAATATAATTGTTGAATTATATAGTGAAAAAATAAATAAAGAAAAAGAGCATTTAGTAGAAGATTTATTAAATACCAACTTGTTAAATTTTAATAAAGAACGTATATGGATTGATAGTGAAGGTTACTTCCAAACCACATACAATTTTAATTTATATGAAAAAATAGGAGGATAACATGGATAAAACAGAAAGAATAGTGTTAGGTAGTGGAAAACTATATTGTAAAGAGTTTGATGGAGAGATACCAGAAAATACAGCAATAGAAACAGAAGAGAATAGACTTGGATATATTCAGGGAGGAGCTACTATTGAATATAAGCCAAGTTTTTATACTGCCAAAGATGATTTAGGATTAGTACAAAAGGACATTATAACTGAAGAGGAATCAACATTTAAAACAGGAATATTAACCTTTAATGGGAAAACGTTAGAAAAATTGTGTTCTACTGCAAGAGTTACTGAGAGTGCTGGTTTAAGAACAGTAAAAGTTGGTGGAATACAAAATAATAATGGCAAGAAGTATTTAATACATTTCCTTCATGAAGATAAGAAGGATGGAGATATAAGAGTAACTATAGTTGGTAAGAATGAAGCAGGATTTTCTCTTGCATTTGCTAAAGATAAAGAAACAGTAATAGACGCAGAATTTAAGTGCCATCCACAGGATAATGAAGGTACATTAATAAAATATCAGGAAGAAATACCAACTGTTCAAACAGCAAGTACAGTAAATGAACCAGTAACTGAGTAGAGCTAAGGAAACTTAGCTCTTTTTTGAAAGGAGAAGCCATGTTTGATTTTAACAATTTAAATAAAAAAGTTTTCTTCAAAGTTAGGATTCCAGATGATGAAAGAACTGAAATTTCAGTTACTACTCCAACTAAAAGAATATTAGATAAAACTAATAAAGCATTAATGGAGATAGATAGAGTAGAAAAAGATGAAAATAACAATTGTGTAGAATCTTTATATGATTTAACAGAAGAAATATTAAATAGAAATAAGGAGTCTATTAAAATATCTAAAGAAAAATTAGCAGAGATTTTAGACATTGAAGATATATTAACATTCCTTTACAGTTATCTTGAATTTATCTCAAAGTTATCTAACTCAAAAAACTAAAAATCCCCTATTATCCTTTAGATGACAATAGGGGAAATGATTATACAGTAGAAACCTGGTGGGATAATCTAATATGTAAATATAGCAATTTAAATATAGTTCAAGTTCAGGAATTGGAATTGATAGATTATTTAATGTTAAGAAGAGATGCTTTTATAAGTAAGTGTAATGAGACAGAGAAAGGAAGAGAATATTTAGATAATGCTTGGAGAATTTCTCAAACAAAGCCAGAAAGGAATAAGTTAAGAGAAAAATTTAGAGGAAAGGAGGGAGAAAATAATGGCAAGTAATTTAAAAGGCATAACTATTGAAATTGGTGGAAATACAGAGCCCTTACAGAAGGCCTTAAATGGTGTTAATAAAACAAGCAGGTCACTTCAAGTTGAGTTAAGACAAGTAGAAAAATTATTAAAATTAGACCCTACTAATACTGAATTATTAGTACAAAAACAAAATTTATTAGCTGACTCTGTAATGGCAACTTCTAAAAAATTAGATTCATTGAAAGAAGCACAGGCTCAAGTTCAGGCTCAGTTTGAAAGAGGAGAAATTGGAGAAGAACAGTATAGAGCTTTTCAAAGAGAGATAATAAAAACTGAGAATGAATTAAATGAAGTTCGAGGTGCCCTTCAAGCTGCATCCAGAAATCTTGATGAGTTTGGAGATAATAATGGAGTTGCAAGAGAAGAAGCTGAAAGACTTAATAGAAGTCTTGAAGAGCAAAGTGAAGCACTTAGGCAAGCAGAAGAAGCTCAAAGACAACATACAGAAGAAGTTGAAAAAGCTAAAAAAGAAGTAGAAGAGTATAAAGATAAAGTTGGAGAAACAGCAGGAAAGGTAAAGGATGGTTTTATTGCAGCAGGATTAGCAATAAAAGCAGCAGTAGTAGGGGTTTCAACATATGCTCTTAAATTCACTGATGAGTTTGATAGGGCATTAAATAAATTAGTAACTAAAACCGGCGATACAAGAATAGGTATGGATGAATTAAATGAAGCTATGGAAAACATCTATGCTAATAATTTTGGTGAATCTATAGAAGATGTAGCTGATGGATTGGCTACTGTAAGAACTACTCTATGGCTCAATGGTGAAGAACTACAAAAAATAACAGAATATGCCTTTGGATTTAGGGATGCATTTGATGTTGATATAAATGAAAGTACAAGAGCAGCTAAAGCACTTATGGATAGCTTTGGGATAAGTGCAGAGGAATCATTTAATATGCTGACACAGGGATACCAGGAAGGATTAAATTTTAGTGATGAATTTATAGATAGTATGGGAGAATATTCTGTCCAGTTTAAAAAATTAGGTTTAAATGTTGAAGATATGTTCTCTATACTTGAAAGTGGTTCTGAGTCAGGAGCATTTAGCCTTGATAAAGTTGGAGATGCTGTAAAGGAATTATCTATAAGGGTTATTGATGGTTCTGACACTACTAAAGAAGGATTTGAAACACTTGGTCTTAATGCTGATGAGATGGCTAATAAATTTGCTGAAGGTGGAGATTCAGCAAGAGAAGCATTTAGTCAAGTTATTGATGGGCTTGAAAATTGTGATGACCCAATGAAGAAAAATTTAGCTGGAACAGACCTTTTAGGAAGCATGTGGGAAGACCTTGGTGCAGATGTTGTAACATCCCTTTCTACTGCGAATGATTATTTTGACAGAACTTATCAGAGCATGGAAGAGCTAAATAATATTCAATATGATGATATCGGTTCGGCAATAAATGGCTTGGGTAGAGAATTACAGATAAGCGTAATAAAACCTGTAGGAGAAGATTTAAAGCCAGTAGTTGAGGACTGCATAGAATATGTTAAAGAAAATTCACCAGAAATTAAAAAAATATTACTAAGCATTGCAGATAAAACAGAAGATTTTATTAAATTTACTGTTAGAAATGGTGATGAAGTTATATCTGTTATAACTGGAATTGGAGCAGGATTTGTAACATGGAAGGTTGCAAATATGATATCTGGCCTTGTTAGTGCCATAAAAGCTTTAAAAACTGCTAATGAAGGCGCAGCCGTTTCACAAAAAATATTAAATTTAGCAATGAGTTCGAATGTCGTTGGATTGCTTGCAACAGCAGTAGCAGGATTGGTGGCAGGATTAGCAACGCTGGCAATAGCTCAAAAAGATGAACAATACTCATTATCTGAATCACAAAAGAGATTAAAAGAAACATCTGAATCATATAAAGAATTAAAAAAATCACAGGAAGATACAATAAATACTGGATTATCTGAGATAGAACATACACAAAAGTTATGGAAGGAATTACAAACTTTAGCTGACAGTAATGGAAAGGTAAAGGATTCTAATAAAGATAGAGCACAATTTATACTTGGTGAGTTAAATAAAGCTTTAGGAACTGAATATACTATGACCGATAATCAAATCGATAAATATAAGGAACTTAGCAGTTCTATTGATAATATAATTGCAAAGAAAAAAGCTGCAATCATATTAGAAGCTCAAGAACCAGCGTATAAACAAGCTGTTCTTAATTTAGAACAGCAACAAATAGACTTGGCTAATACTAAAGCTGAAATTACCACAGCTGAAATGGAGTTAATAAAGGCTAAAGATAAATTGTCAGAGACATCATCTGGAGCAGACAGGACAAGATTATTATTAGAAATAAGTAAACTTGAAGATAATCTTGAAAAGAAAAAAGAAATCTATGATGATGGAAGAAGGACTTTGCGAGGATACTATGAGGATATCTCTAATTATGAAACTAACGCAACTCTTGTACAAGAAGGAAGTTTAGAGTCACTTAAGAAAGTTATTGATAATGCAGGACAAAAAATAAAAGACCATACTCAATTAACTAAAGAGGAGCTTCAAAAGCAAGCTTCTGAATATCAAACAGTATATGAGGAAATAAATAAAGATTTCCAAAATGGAGTTGAAGGTGTAACTCAAGAAATGGTTAATACTGCAAGAGAAAATGCAGAAAAAGCTAAGTTTGAGTTTGAAAATGCTGGTGCAGGAGCTGTTGATGGAGCAATTTCAGGAATAAACAGCCGAAGTCCAGATTTTATTAATACTGTAGGTAACACTTCTCAAGAAGGATTAAACTCTTTTAATAATAATTTTACAAATAAAATGAACAACTCCGGTTCTACAGGTATATCAAATGCTAAGGCTGGAGCTGAAAATCAAAGTCCTAATTTTGTAAATAGCATGGGTAACATAGGACTGACTGGAAGGAATAAGTTTGATGAATATTTCAAAACTACTAATCAGACAGGTTCAAATGCTATTAATAATGCTAAAAGTGGAGCTGAAAGCCAAAAAGGGAATTTTGCTAATAGTATGGCCAATATAGGTGCAAGTGGAAGATTCAATTTGGATAATAATTTAAGTAATACTGGAAGCATTGGTATAAAAGCAGTAGATGAAGCTTTGAGAGGAGCTAATAGTAAAAGTGGGAATTTGAATAATACTATGAGTAACATTGGTAGTACAGGAAAGGCTAATTTAAACAATGGATTTTCAGATGTCTATAGTATAGGTAAAGATGTAGTTTCAGGTATAGTTAGTGGTGCTTATGGTGATGCATGGAGCTTAAATGCTGCTATGCAGAAAATAGCAAAAGGAGCTTTAGCATCAGCTAAAGAAGCCCTTGGGATTCATTCACCTTCGAGAGCTTTTAGAGATATAGTGGGTAAAAATATCGTAAAAGGTATTGAGGTGGGAATTGATGAAGAAACTCCAAATTTAAAAGACAATATAAAAGATAATGTATATAGCTTATTAGATGATAAAAATTTAAATGGTATAAAATTTAGTTCATTTAATGATTCTATAGGAGAAAAACCCTCTATCACATCAAATATAAATGATTTTTCAGAGAGTAAAGTAAGTACATCAATGCCACAGACAGCAGTATTCAATCTTGTTTTAGATGGTAAAATGGTAGGAAGTATGACAGCACCATTTATAGATGTTATAAATGGGGGGAAAATAGAGCTTAAAGGGAGGGGGCTTATTATATAATGAATTATGGAATAACTAAAGATGGGAAACATTCTTACAATGATTTTGGACTATGGATAACTCAAAAAAATATAGGAATTCCATCAAAAAATAAAATAATGGTCAATATACCCTTCATGAATGGTGAGTATGATTTCAGTGGTTTATATGGAGAAGCAACATATGGAGAAAGACCTTTGGAATATACTTTTGGAATAGTAGAAAACACTAAAGAAATGCTTAATATAAAGAAAATAAAGGCTTTGGAATGGCTATCATCTGGAAATAAAAAAACTAAAATCTATGATGATGCTATACCAGGCTTTTATTTTTTAGCAGAGTGCATATCCTCTGATTTCACAGAAAGTGGATTAACTGGGGAGTTGAAAGCTAAATTTACTGCTTATCCATTTAAAATAGGAAGTAAAATTGAAGGCTCTGATTTATGGGATGATTATTGTATTTTAGATGTTTTTCAAAAAACAAAGTTTGATGTTGATGGGGAACTTGATGTAAGTATTATAAATCAAAGCATCCATTCTATTTCTCCTGAAGTTGTTTGTGATTTTGATATGGAAATAAGTAAAGATAATGTGACATATAGTTTTCCACCAGGTACAACACAAGAATCTTTATTTAGTTTTTTACCTGGCATTAATGAATTCAAAATAAAGGGTACAGGAGCAGTACAATTCAATTTTAGAAAAGAGGCAATCTAATGTATAAAGTAAAGATAATAAATGAAGAAAAATCTCTAATAATAAATGATGTTAGCACTGCATCCAATGCTCCAAGGATAGAAGGAACTATTAAAAAAGGTATAAATACAATAGATAGTTTTGAATTTACTATTTATCCTAACAATCAAGGATTCAACTCTATATATGCATTAACTACTTTAATTGAAATAGAAAATACAATAACTAATAAATTAGAATTTAAAGGTAGAGTATTGCTTCCAAAAGAAAATATGTCATCATCAGGTTTATTTTACAAGACTGTTACATGTGAGAGTGAGATGGCTTATTTGTTAGATTCTAATCAGATTTATGGAGAATATCATAATATATCTGTAAGAAATTTTCTTGAAAAAATAATAGAAAATCATAATAAATTTGTTTCTAAAGACAAATGGTTTAGTGTTGGAAATATAACAGTAAAAGATAATAATGATTCTTTATATAAGTATCTAAGTTATGAAGACAAAACCTTAGATACTATAAAAGAAAAATTAATAAAGGTATTAGGTGGAGAACTTCAAATCAGATATGAAAATGGAATAAGGTATTTAGATTATCTGGAGGAAATAGGAGAACAAAAAGAAACCCTAATAGCTTTGGGAAGAAATTTAGAATCTCTTAATAGAGAAAATAACCCTACTGCAATAATAACAAGGCTTATTCCACTTGGGAAAAAGCTTGAAGATAGTGACCAGAGGCTAACTATAAAAGAAGTTAATAATGGAGTAGTCTATATAGATGATGAAGAGGCAATTAAAAGATATGGCATAATAACTGGGAGCAAAACATGGGATGATGTAACAGAGGCCTCTAATCTATTAAGAAAAGGAAAAGAATTCTTAGAAAGCAATAATAAAGTTGTAAGGAAAAATTCTATTAGTGCCTTAGATTTAGCCTTAATAGGTATTGATATAGATACTTTTGATGTAGGAAATACATATCCTATCTTAAATCCAGTATTGAATATAAGTGAATATCTAAGAGTAGTTGAAAAAACAATTGATATTAATGCTCCTCATAAGTCTTCTCTAACAATAGGTGATAAATATATAAGCATGACTGAAATTCAATCAAATGAGAAAAAGGAATTTCAATATAATAGAATTCAAATTCAAGATGCTATTAATACAATTAATAAAACTATTGGGAAAGTAGTAATAGAGCTTGCAGAAACTAAGGAAGGATTATTACTAAAAATAAGTAAGGATGAGTTAGAGTCAGAGTTAAGAGCAAATGCAGATAGCTGGGGGTTAAGTTTTGATGGAAAGTTAATATCAACTCATTATAAGTTTGATTCTACAGGCTTTCAGATTGGTTCTAATGCATCAGGAGATACAGCAATACATACACAAAGCTATTCAATGTGGAAACACTCCAAAGATGGTTATACAAAAGCTGATGCAGATGGTTTCTATAGAAATGGCAGGCCTTATCACACACTAATGTCTATTGGTTCTGCCATAGTTGGTGGAAGTGCAGGTGTATATCCATCAACAGCAACTATTCAACTTCCTGATGAGTGGAAGGGAAAGACATTTAGTGTTCAAGTGCAAATGATTGATACATCTGGAGGAATTGAAGATGAAGTTGTTAAAAGGACTTACTTACGAGTTACTAATATAGATACTGCAAATGCAACATTTTCAGTGAGAGGATATTGGACAGCAGTTGAAACTGCAACAAAAGTTGAAAATGAGAAAGAGCTGCAGTTCAGTTATATAGCAATAGGGGGTTAGGACATGCCAGAAAAAATGACATTATTTTATATGAAGAGAACTGGAAGGGTAAAGGGTTATTGCACAGGAGAGCAAACAATGGCCTTCTACGGAGAAGATGAAGAGGATTATTCAGAGATAATGGATTATATACAAGTAGATTATGAGCAGTTTGTCATAGCTAATCGAGACTACTATAAAGTAGTAAATGGAGGATTAGTATTTATGAAAGAGGTGATTAATTAATGGGAATATTAAGTGATTTAACACGAAAAATAAGAGAAGCTATATATGTTAAAGATGTTCGTGATGCAATAGCAGATGGTTTGGAGCATGTGGAAGCTCTGGAAGAAAAGAATCTTGAAACATATAACAATATGGTAATTGGAGCAGGAGAATCTAATTCGGAAATAGTTGATGCCAGGCTGGATAATAGTACTGGCACAAGGTATGAAAAAGTAGGTAAAAGACTTGATAAAATGAGTTCGGAAATTGCCGAAAATGCGAACTTGTTAGATGCAAGAATAGATGCTTTCACAACTCTTACTGAAGGTAGCACTACTGGAGATGCTGAACTT